>Ga0302324_100021252_pt1 | contig 12661 bp, 10 predicted proteins | sample Palsa_T0_1_FD_201949 | JGI IMG/M metagenome (GOLD analysis project Ga0302324, IMG submission 201949) | Peat permafrost microbial communities from Stordalen Mire near Abisko, Sweden - Palsa_T0_1 | ecosystem: Environmental > Terrestrial > Soil > Palsa > Peat permafrost | place: Sweden: Abisko...
TTTGCGGGTATTGCAGCGAGGTTTTTCTGCAGTGCAGACTGCGTGGCGGAGAGAGTGGGATTCTATTACCCCACAAGCCGCCATCTCCCTTGCCTGTAGTCGTATCGCAATTAACTTATGCTATTACAATGCTTTACGTTGTATTGCGACTCTTAGCCAGCGTTGCATACGTTGCTGCTGTGACCCAACTTTGCACTGTTTTAGGTATCACTGGTATCACTGCCACGATCCAAACGCGTCGTAAAATCCACCAGTGTGAACCATGCGAATCAGTTTTTCGGTCCCGCGCCGCACCGCCGAGAACCGGAAGCCAAGCAAGCGTTCAAGGGTTAACGAAGAGCATTAGCGGCGACTTACAATTCTTCCCGGATATATTGAACGGAATCAAGTCATCAATGACATTCACTAGGTTGTTGCGATAGGATTCTTTGAGTTTTTCCCTTCTGATGACAAAACCGCGCAGTTCATTGAACCCAGTCGCAAAGGCCCTTCTCTGTGCGTTGTCTGGTCCGCTTTTCGGCCATCCTTCGACACCTTCCTTGATATTCGAGAGTCGTTTCAAGATGTCACGGCTTGGGTCCGCGGAATCTGGGTCCTTTGACAAATCTTTTGTGTAGTTCTCCAACTTGAGAAGGCCGCTTAGTACCGCACTCTTCATGGCAGCAAAGGCCGCCTCGTTCATCATCCCCATACCGCCACCGGAACCTCTTGGGTTCTGAGGATCTTCTTTCTGGCAGTTGACATCATAGGTGGGATAATCTACGAACAATCTGGTTTGCATCAGTGCATTCATCATTTTGAATGTGCCCTTGGCTCCGTCATCGCAAATGGAGTTGTCCGGCGCGTCGTCGATCGAAACATCGATCATTCCTTCGCTACTGAGAGACTGGGGCTTATATGGGCTCTTCACGCCATTCACATCTACCTGGGTTCCGTCCAGTCTCACGTCAAGTGAATCAGTCGAGTAACGAAAGACCACTTTCGTGACGTAGGCCTTTGACAGAGCCGGAGCTGGTACAGGATAGGAGGAGTCGCTGTATGCCAGAGGATCAGAGTAGACGGCCTGAACATACTGCGTCTGCGGCAGATTTATCACATAGCGATCGTTTGCCGCCGTTTCTAACGACGTAAGCGCTCCTGGTGAAATCGAAGTTGGCGTGTCCGGTACAAACCTGGCGGGCGGATTAGTCGCCGGCACCGAGTTAACGCCAGTCAATGTCAGTGTGTAAAGCCCCGTCGGTGGCAAGAGACTGCTGATCGAACGTAAGTAAAGTGAAGAGTGTCCGGTAATCAGTGGTGCGGCGGCTATGATTCTCTTTCCGGTGGAGTCCTGAACAAACGACCAAGGACCCGTAAAAACCAGTTCCAGTTGATATTGGGTCGTGGCTTTGGGCGTCGTCGAAGACGACTCCTTGCTCGCCACCTTCCCCGCGTCTTGAGCGCAGCAACCGCACACACAGGCCAAAACTACGCTCGCTGCCAGCATCAGCTTCCGCTTCATTACCCCCTCCTCATGTCTTCGTGTCTCTAGGGCATCCCCAAGGCTTCAAAGGAGGCCCAAAAGTAGGGATGCTTCCATTCCGGGCGCATCCGCATTTCTATTTTTGCTTCGCGAATTGATTCGCTAACGCTCTTGCCGGAGAAAAGCGCGGAGTAAAACTTCTGCATCAGGAATGCGGTTCCGGCCGAGTCTACATTCCAACGGCTGCCGACAACGTGCGGAACGCCATCGCGCAAGAACACGGATGCCAGGTTATCCGCGGTCGCATACGTTCCCAGCCCTGCAGAATCCGTCGAGCACGCGGAGAGTACGGCCAATTGCATTTGGTCCAATCGTTCGCCTTCCAAGGACTTGGCATCGAGCAACCTCAGATGGTTCGTGGAATCGGTGTCGGCTAACACCAAGCCGACGGCACCTGCCAGAGAGATCGCATGACCGGCAAAGTGAAACACGCGGACACCAGGCAAAAGGTGCTTGACGGTATCCAGAGTTGCTTCATTGCCACGCAGCAAGCGTCCGGACCTAAGTCCCCCCGCCACCATCTCGGCTTCACGTTCAGCATCTAGGAGCGGCAGCAGCCCGTATACATCTGCAGCCGGAGGCGAAGGGACTGATACGACCAGTGATTCCGCCCACGGTGAGATCCCACCGTCCCTACGGGTATCCCCCCTGAAATAAAGGCCGGGCGACATCACGATGGGACTCTCATCCAGAAGAGACTTACCAGCTCCATCGAGGAGCGCTTCCATCGGAACCCGTTCCAAAGGTCCATCCGGCTCGAACACCACCATACGTCGATTGGAAAGCCGTTCTTCAATGGGCTGAATCAAGAGTTCGTAGAGTCTCCCTGCGTCCTGTCGCAGCACGTTCGCGTCCGATTCCGGATTCGAACAGAGTTCGATAAACTGACTCGCCAAGGATTCTATTTGAACGGACGATGCCGAGCTTTTTTTGGCGAGGATACCCCGGTCGTCGTAGGTCCAAATCCAGAAAGTGTCACCGACCGCACCATAGGAAACAATGGTTTCGTTTCGGATCATCGCAAGTGACTGCTCAACTTCCCTCAGAATAGGAAGCGAAGGACCCTGCGCCAGGTCCAAGCCGTTAACCGAGGGTTCCGCTTCCATTGGCAAAAGTGTGCCTTCTGTGGGGACACCGGGACGGCCAGATCGCAATGCCGCCCCCTTATACCATTCCCAGATCTCCAGAGCAGTCTGATAATCACCTTCATCCAGCTTAGCCCTAACGAGATTGCGGTACGATTCGGACACTTCTTCCTTCCACACACTTCGATCCCGATCGGAGCTCAGAGACTTCAAACTCTCTTCGGCAAGAGTGACCGCCGAGCGGAGCGCTCGTTCCGCTTCGCCCGGCGAACCTTGGCTTGATTCCAGACCTCCCAACACCCCGTAATAGCGGATGGCAACGTAGTGGTTAGAGAGAAAAAGGATGCTAGGTTCGACCCGGCGCAACCGCTCCAGCGCTCGCTCGCTGTCTCCCCGGCGGCCCTCCAACTGAGCAAGGAGTGTCTCCACTTCGACCCGATCGTTTTGATTGGCTTCGTTCTGAGGCGCAGCTTCGAATAAGCGACTTGCTTCCGTGAACTCCCGTTCCGCCAACTCAGCCATCCCTGCCGACGCCGCAGATTTTGCCATCCAGGAGTGTGCCATCGCACGCAAGAGAAGATCTTGATCCGAAGCGATGAGCGCGAGCGCCTCGCCCCATATTGCAACCTGAAGGTGTGGCTGGTGCCGCGCCTCGGCTGCGGTGTCGAGATCTGTATAAAGGTTGTACCCGAGCATTGGATCGTACGTCCCCGACCAAAAGTTTGCCAATCCGTCGTGGGCACGCGCCCAACCGGTGCGCACATCGCCGATCGTGGAGGCATCGTCCGACTCGAATCCTAAGCCTCGCAGGTAGACCGAGCCGTAACCGCTACTCCTAGCCGACTCTATCGCACCTTCAACCATTCGTTGTGCGTCGCCGTAGTCGCCCATTATGCCGAGACATGCGGCACGCTCTAGCCGAGCCTGAGCTTGAAGCCATCGATACGAGGTTCTTTCGATCTCTTCCGACAACTTGTTCACACTCTGGAGACACGCTTCACCTTTGTGCGATAGGTGCATGGCGAACACGTTCTCGACCCGCGCCCGAAGCGACCCGGCCTCGTTGCCGCCGACATCGAAAAGCTTCTCCGCCCGCTTTGCAGAGTCTTGGGCGGCAACGTAGTCGCCCGCCCTATTTGCCTGCAAGCTCTGGGAGAGTGCGGTAACAGCCAGCGTAAAGCTGCGTAACGATGAGTGAGCGAGTAGATCCGAAAGCCAAGAATCTTCATGTTTTTCAAGGACGACTTTTGCTAGAAACTCTAGTGCCACCCGAGATTCGTTCTGTCCGCTTCCATAAGTTGAGGCAGATGGAAAAGCCTTCGGCAACCACTCGCGCACAGCTAGATCCATGTAGTCTTCGACGCGAATCTCCACAGCGTCTTCCAGTTTCTTCGGATTCGCCGCTGTAGAGACTTCAAATGAATTGAACAGTGGCCGGGACGAATTTGTTTGGTGTTCCTTCAATTTGTTCCGCAATGCGTCCAGGTGCCGACGAGCGCTGGCCGCCCACTCACCCGCCGGATCGACCCTCAAATAATGCTCCCAGTCATTGACAGCTTGGCTATATAAGAAGATGCGTTCACAGATTAGGGCCCGGTTGAAAAGCGCAACAGGATCATCGGGAGACTTGCTCAGGGCTTTGCCCAGAGCCTCGACTGCGTTGCCGTAGTCCACAGGACGGTCAGTAGCTTCGGCTCGCTCGAAATAGGCAGACGCAATGTCAGTCAACAAAGTGGATGAGTCTGGTCGCGTCGCCAGCCCCCTCTGCAGCGATTTAATGGCGGATTCGTAGTTCCCGTCGAGAAGATCGGCTCGCCCTTTCGCCTGCAGCCAGACAGGATCGTTCGGATTCTTGCTGAGGTTCTCCCCAATCAGAGCCTCGGCTTTCAACAGAGACGGTGACTTGTCCAGATTTGATCCGCCCGTGTTCCGCTCGACACGCATCGGTGCATACTTGGCGCCAGGGATTCTTACTTCCAGTGTTCGTCGCTCCGTATAGGCCTGCGCCAGCAATTGTTCGGCGGACGGAGGGCGAAGCACACGTGATCCCAGCCAGACAGCTACGACGACCACAGCCACCCCTGCAACTGCAAATGCTGGGCGCGGCCAAGAGAACAATCCTCGCCGCCACGAAATCCTCTCATTTCCCAAACGGCGAGCTTGAATGCGACCCCGCAAAGTCTGGGCCATGTCTCGTTGCCACTCTGGTCGAGCGCTAGCTAGACTTGCCAGCACTTGTTCTTCGTTTGCAGTTGTGTCATCCGAGAGAGTTTCTGCTGCATTCCGCAGAAGAGGTCCACAGTGTCCGCATTGGGCCGAGTGTTTCATTAGCTCTTTCGTCTTCACTTCCGGCAGCAGACCGGCTACTACGTTGAGCCATTCGGCCTCCGCGATGCAATCAGGGCCCGGTAGCATGTTGCTAGGCACGCCCATACGTGACATCTCGCTCTGCACAGCCTTGTGCATTTGCAACTTCAGGCTGCAATCCTGGCAAGACTCAACGTGCCGCTGGGCGTCTCCGTGAGCTTGCTCCGAGAGTCGCCCCGAATCGCTGCCACCCACCGCGCGCAACGAAACCAGTGCATCAAGTTCGTCGCTGTCGAGATGCTTGTCGAATGGCCGTATCAAAACCAGCTTCTCCTTATCAATACGATTCCGCGGACCGAAGTCCTTTTTCGTCCGGCTGTGTTGATGGTGACGTTCGCGACCGAAAACCGACCACTTGCTCACGAACCAGCCGCGTGAGCCTAAAAATGGCGCTTTCAACACCCTTCGCGCTAAGGCCGACTGTGGGTAGGGTCGCTATAGCCTTGGCGCTCATACCTTGTTGGTAGTAAAGCCAGAAGATCAGACAATCGCGCTCCTGGTCGGGGCCTTCCGAGATAGTCTCAAGACAACGGTTGATCTGTTTTAAGAGGATCTCGCGTTCCATCGCTTCCTGGCCACCCAGACTTCCGCTCCGAGCCTTGGGATCAATGTCCTCCTGCAGTTGACCAATTTCTCCGGAGCCGCGCTTCTGAGAATGGAGCGATTTGAAGTGGTCGTGGGCGACGTTTGCTGCAATCGTCTTCACATAGCCGGCGACCGCTTCCGGATGCTGCACCGCGAAATCTCGCAGTAGACGGCACTTGTCGGCGCAGAGCCTGAGATAGGTTTCCTGAACGAGATCGTCAACAGCTTGACATGGAGCTATTCCCCACTGACGGGCGGTGCGAATGATAGAGAGACTGACAGGCCTATGAAAGCGACAAACAAACTCCTCCCACACCGCTCCGTCGCTTGAGTCGGCGCAAGCATGAATCAACTCGACTACGGCCATCGACGAGTGGCGTGCCAACTAAAGACCCCACAATTCAATGCGCTGAATTTTACACGAAATACTTGAGTGAATATCGACACTTGACTCTGGAAAAGGATTCCGCCCTATTCTGTCGTTTCTATGGTTGATGAGGCGAAAAAAACGAAGACTTTGGCCGGTAAGCACGGTGCCGGTATCCACAACTAGAACAGACCCATCCCGTGCCACGGGGTCGAAAACTCTTGAAAGGTAGGTATCCAATGGCTGACAACAAGAAAATGATCCTCAATCTGTTTGCAGGAATGCAGGATGCTCTCTTCCTCGGAGACCGGTTTGCGAACGGCGAGTTCGTATCGTTTCTGCAACCCGGACAATTTATAAGTGCCAACCTGAAGGAGGCATCCAACTCCGACGACATGGCTATTCAATCGGATATTTGCAAGATCCTGGTTGATAGTTCCTACGTGAACAAATACAACGATATCAACTACAGCGGGAGCCAAGAACTTCCAGGGTCGATCGATCAGGTATATGAAGACATCATGCTTCATGATGCTCTTCCCTACTCCGAACTATCGCCGGCTACTCTCGCGGAAATAGCATCTCTCCAGACTTGGCTGACAGGCAACCAGGCCAACTACGATCTCTACCGAGATAGAAATTTCGACGCCATCGAGGCATATGATTTCGAGGCGCACAAACAGAATCCCGATGGGGCAAAGTTACAACGGCTCGCCCAAAAGAAGACCGAAGCAGCCCACAACTGGGAGACGTTGGGACTCAAAGGCCTCTACGAGCGCAAGACTGCGCGCCTAATCTATCTGACGTCTGACGATCCGACATCGTTTTGGCAGACTTTGCGTGACCGCCTTGCGGCCCAGAAGCAGCAGGCACCACTCCGGGGTGAGTACTATCAGACTTTCTTGGTGCCTTCTATCGCATCGTGGGCGGATGCCGGTTGGGCATCCTTTCAACAGACGATTTCCGAGCAGGACACGTATGAATACTCGAAATCGACTTCGTGGTCTGGAGGTCTCTCTGTCGGGTGGGGGTTATGGAGCTTCGGAGGCGGCGCGAGTGGATCGACTCAGTTCCACCAGCAGCAATCGAACGTATCGTCGGTGTCTCTGAAGTTCGACTATCTGCGGGTTCGGATCGACCGTCGTTGGCTGGTCGAGGATGTTTTCGGCTACAAGTTTTGGACTTGGAACAAGAACTTCGGCAAGACGTTCGTGTCCGACGGAGGGAACCTCAGCATCAACCCGCCTGTACGCCCAATTGGCAGAATGCCGGTCGACGTGCGATACCTAATCGTCGTCCGCAATGTGGAGTTGTCGGCGGCATTTTCGCACGATGAAGTGACGCAGTACAACAGCCAGATCTCAGCAAGTGCATCTGTCGGTTGGGGTCCTTTTTCCGCGAGCGGCTCGTATCAAGAATCAACAGGTAGTAAGTATACAAAGGGGACATTCGACGGAGTTACGCTCAAGGTCCCGCAGCCACAAATCATCGCTAGGACGGGGCTGATGCTTGGCAGAACACCTGACCCTGACCCGACTCTTTCTTGGCAAGATGATGCCTGGATACCCAGCAAGCCAGACTTTGCGAAGGCCAAGGAGTTGCGCTCAAAAGACTACAATCACACTCTCCTCCAGGAACGCCAGATTGAGGCGAAAGCGGAGGCTCTCCGCATCACCGATTTGGTGTACGCGCAGAAGCTGCGAGCACTCGAAGCTGAAGCACGAAAGAGCGAGTGACGCCATGGAACGATGTAGGAAGGGTTTTCTCGCGGTGCTGATTCTTACTTGCCTCATGCAGGCTGGGTGTGCCTACCGTTATGCCAACGTGTATGTCAACACGGTGGTCAAAAGTAGTCACACCTCGGTCAGCATGGACATCTACAGCGGCCGAGATGGGTTGCACTTGGGAGAAACACCCGTGACTATTCCCATCAGAAAGCAAGCCCGAAAGAGGTATCCTCCCTTGAGCGTGGTTGCCAGGGGCGGGGTGGATGGATGTCCGACTTACTGGCAGATCGTAAACGTTGCAAATTGGGGAAAGTCGCCTCAAGAAGCAGCCGACGCCAGCAAGAAGAACGAGGTGCTGTTCATAATTGACGATAAAGACGTGGCATGCACTCGTTGAAACGGTAGAACATGGCGACAACCAGCACTGATGCCGGCTCCGTTCCAAGCGTGCGCCGCAATCCGAGTTGTCGAAGGTGCCTGCCTGGATCAAGAATATCTGTCCGGCTTAGCATCACCGAATAGACAATTCCCCGATACGACGTTCACCGCCGGTAAAACTTGACCGGCGGTGAGCCACTTGACGCAGTTTTGGAGGTTGGATCTGCGATGCAAAACAAACTTATCATTCGCACGCTCGGCTCAAGTCGGCTTCGATCAGCTAGCTGGCTACTGGTCTTTGTGGTCCTACTGCCGGCCATGGCTCAAAGCCCGCCGTCGGACAACGGAATCCATGTCGGCGAACCGAAGATCTATGACTCGCGCGCTCTGAATCTGATGTTGGAAGACTTGGCACAAAGCCTCCGAAAAACGAGTTTCGTCGATCCGAAGGCTCTCGCTGGCGCTCTGGGGAATTTGCAGGGTTTTCGTAACGACAACTTTAGCCAAGCATTTCAAGCGAATGGAGCGGTTGGCCCTGGGGCTGCCTCCGTTTTCTCTGGAGCTGGCGCGCCTGCCGCAACGGCTACGCCTCCCCCTGTATCTATCACGGTGTCTCCGGTATTGAATGCCGGATCAGCGGCAACCCCAGCCACCGCGCCTTCCGGCACGCCACTGGGCCCACAACCACCGGCCTTACCGACGCTACAAACGGCACCAGCATTCACTCCTAACTTCGGCCCGAATGGATCTGATTTGTTGGCCGACGAAGTCAACCTGACGTATCAGTTCGACAATATTAGGATGTTACTTGATCGGTCCCTAAGCGACAGGCTGTACAAGAACGAGGCTCGCCTTCAGGCTGTGGTCGGATTCGACATCGATCTGGAACCACCGGCTGACGCGAAAGACTCCGTGGCCATTGTCGAAGTGACAGCGACCATGACCGACTGCGGCGGAGTCAGTTCTTGCGATACCAGCAAAAAACTTTCGTTAGTCGCTATGATGCCCGAGGAAGGCTCACACAACGCTGCCACGCTCAGCCAGAAAGCCAACGCCTTCGGTGGAGCTATCGCATCGAGCGTTTTTTCTGTGGGTTACGCTGCGCAAAAGCGCAGCCAAGTTTTCTACTTATACAGAGATATGGATACGGTGTCGTTCCAAAAGGCGGCTGACGCCGCTAACAGAATTACTTTCGGCTGGCAGTTCCGGCCAGTGTTAGGTCGCCGATCCGTTGGTTCTGGCATGCGCCACATGATGGCGGTGCTAGCTCTGCCCTCCAATGATCTGCCACCGGAGAATCCGGCGACCGCAAGTAAAGCAGATGTCGACAAGTCCCCTGCCTTGAGTATCAAAGTGACGACTTCCTGGGTAAGATATGGCGACAAGACCCAGACGATCGGTTCCGGAGAGCGCGGCTTTTGGCAGGAACTCTTCCACGCGAAAAGTCCGCAACCAGCGATAACTCACGACTTCAACGGAGTGGTTGTCCCAACCACAACTGGTTCTCAACGGGATCTGGCTCCGCAGATTGACCAGATCAAGTGGGCGAGAAGCGATGCCACCAACGGCGTCGCGATCGTATCAGGAAGGAATTTTTTTCCTGACACTGCGCTTCAATTCGGAACCAAGTCCTACAGCACTCGTGCCGACGGCTTAGTGATCACCTCGGATCAGCAACTACAGGTTCCGATACCCTTAAGCGCGGCGGTGGCAGGAGGCGTTCTGAGTGGTAGATATGGGGCTATACCGCTTGAGGCCCGCGACAAGTCTTTGCCCAGTGGTTTCGAAGTTCGAAAACTGGTTTTCTCTCCCACGGGCAATGAGATGTATCAGGTGGATGCCAGTCTTTATTTCGTCGACGACCTTGGTAGAAATGTGAACGTCACTCCCTCCGATCTAAAGACCAAAGCAAACCCACCGGTCGTCTTGGTGAATGGATTGCCTTCGACGGCTCCATACTTTCTGGAGCAGCCTGATTCAACAGAGCCCATTCACCCAATCAGACTGACAACTTTTGTACCGGCTTCCGCCGTAAAGGCCGGGCCTGTGCCAGTCACCGTTAGTTTTCCTTTCGCTGGCCCCGCCTGGTCTGCAAGCTCGATTCACTACGATGCCACCTTGAAAGTGGCCCGTCTTGGTGGAAAAATTGACACGAGGCTGTTGATTTCGGCGACCGACGAGACACTGTTGATCTGTGACAGCGCGTGGATGCTCGAATTGGACGGCAAAAAGACATTTTCATTTTTCTGGTACTAGGCCGCCCACGGGGCCGCTGCAGTGCGTAGATCAGCATCCGAATCAAGTGGTGAGCTTTGATATCCCTACTGCCGACCTGAAGCAGTATCACCGGTTTGCCCTCGTAAACACTGCGGGAACGTTTCCTCCACTCGTGGCCGAGATTCCGGCGGCGGACCCGCCTCCGCCGGGTCCCACACTGGACAAGGACCAGAAGATATCTGTGTCGCAGTTTGACGTCAAGACGGTCACTTTTAAAGGTAAGAACCTGGATCAAGTAAAGAAAGTGCTCTTCGACAGGTCGGTTTTGCGTTTCACACCAGCCAAGGACGGAAAATCCATTGTCATAAGCCTATCCGCGGCGGTAACCTCCAAAGCACCCAGAAGCGTTGAATTGCAATTAATCTCGGACGACAACGATCCTGTAACAGCGCCGCTTACCGTAACTCCGGCAGCAACTCCGAAAGCGAGTAAATGAAATGACCAAGAAGAAGTCTTCTTCCAAGAAACGAACTGCCGCCCTGGACCGCAAGCAAACACGTGCCAGTCTGGCAAAAGCCGCCAAGAAGCATTTCCCGCACGTTAAGAAGGCCGCTGAAAAAGCGCTCCGGAATGCTGGGCTGGGCGACCTACGGGTCCATGCGATGACCTTCAGCGTGGATGAAGGTTCCGTCGTTGACCAGTGCAGCCCTCCTTGTGAACCCGATGAACAATGCAAGTTGAGCAGCAGTGGCCAATGGGTCTGCGTGCCGAATCCGTAGCACTGTGCCAGGTCTGGGTACTGAGCAACGCTAAACCCGCGCTGGCGTTGTCGCTGGCGTGGGACTTTCGTGTGCGGAACATTGTTCAACGAGTTGGCGTGGAAGTCCCCTGCTATGCGTCCCGGATATTAGTTTCAATTAGATCTTCCAGTGGTGTGATAATACTCCATGCTCTCAAACGAATAAGGAGGTAGTATGGCCGCCAACGATCCCTTAATCCACGTACAAGATGTCCTCGGGGAAATTGGGTATGGCGAGTTCCAGGTCAAACAACTGGAGTTGTCGCCCGAACTCCAACCCACTTTCAAGCTTACGCCGAAAGCTGAGCAACTTGTTCAAAAGATCATCGACCGCCTACAAACCAAGGGCCATCATAAGCTTTATGTGAAGACACTTGACCTTAGGCTGAAACTTTCCACTCAAACCTGTCCACCCGGATATGAGCCGCAGTATGTGAGGGAAGAGCTACCGGACGGCACCATTCGCTGGTCGATACAATGCGTGAAAAAATGAAACGTGGACTCTGGGCGGCCGGATCGGTGATTGTATTTATAGGGGCTGCTTACATGGCTTGGCGCCTTTGGCCTGGCTCACTCGCCATTCTCATCTCTGTCGCGACGGTCGTTTTGGCCTTGTTAGTGACGTTTGTTGTTTCACGCATCAAGAAACGCCGCGCCCAGTGCTGGCCGGCCCCCCCAAACCAAAATGGCATCGGCGTAGCACCGCCCAAGCTGTATGACACGCGTTCCCTATCGCTCATGCTGGAAGAGATGCAAGACCAGTTGCATCGGGTCAGCGGCATCAGTCAAAAACCATTGACTGATGCTTTGAGTGCGATGCAGGGCCAGCGTACCTATGGCTCTGAAGCATCAGTGGACGCGACCTTTGCTACGAGTGGGGGCGCGCCTGCTGCCGCGGATGACAAGGCCGGCGCTGTCAAGCCCAACGAGACACAAAAGGAAACGCCAAAGGACAGCACGGGTAGCGCCACGTCCGTTGCCTCGTCTACTCCCGTAACACTAGGTGAGCGCTCCGCCGACCTACTCTCGGACCAGGTCAACTTGACCTACGAGGTCCTTAACCTTCGCTTGCTCCTCGAACGCGCTCTATCGGACCGCCTCTATGATACTAACCAGGCGCGTTTACAAGCGGTGCTCGGGTTTCCTATTTCCGTTAGCACTCCCGAATATGCGTCGGGCTGTGCAGCGTTTATAGAAGTTACAGTGGAGGTCACTGGCGCAACGGGGCCACCCTCAGTTGTTGCGCTGCTGCCCCAAGAGCGGACTTTCAATACAACCACCTCGCGGCGGAAATCTGGGAGCTTCGGAATTAGTGCTCCCGTCAAGGTCGCCAATCTTGCCTTAAAGAGCCATGCTCTTTCTGATCAGGCCTTTCTGGAACGCGAAGCTGACACCATCGCCTTCTTGGGTGAGGTACGGCGGGACAACGCCGGGGCCTTGGCCCCACGGGTCACCTTTGGCTGGCAACTCCGTCCGGTGGCTGGCCAACGATCGGTTACGGCTGGCCTCAGGCAGATGTTCGCGGTCCTCGCTCTGCCCCAGAAAGACGAAACGGATCAAGACAAGATCGACCTTAAGGTTTCCACCCTCACGTATTGGCGTCGGTTCAACGCC
>Ga0302324_100021253_pt1 | contig 12661 bp, 11 predicted proteins | sample Palsa_T0_1_FD_201949 | JGI IMG/M metagenome (GOLD analysis project Ga0302324, IMG submission 201949) | Peat permafrost microbial communities from Stordalen Mire near Abisko, Sweden - Palsa_T0_1 | ecosystem: Environmental > Terrestrial > Soil > Palsa > Peat permafrost | place: Sweden: Abisko...
GGGATCCGCATCTGTGTCAATACAAGCTTTAGTGAGGCGGCTGATGCTGCGGCCGTCGCGACTATCGCGGAGGAATCGCGAAGGTCGCGAAGGTGTTCACATTGACACTGATTCGGCCCGGTTGCTATAGTTGGGAGGTAGGTCTGCGTTCGGGATTTTGTTGACCTGCAATCGCCGCATTCTTGTACCCTGCCTGCCGGATGCTCCCGATCGGAGACGAAGTAGAGCCGGGCCACTTAACCCTGGCCAGTCACTCCTTCCCCCCTTCCAGAATGTCCGTCCGCAGTTAAGAAAATCGGCAAGTCCCCGGCGCATTGCAATTGTTGCAAGAAATTCACAGCGATTAGCGAAGAAAATCTGCAAGAACTGCGCCATGCTTAAAGCAAGCATCGTGGTTCGCTGGAACGCAGAGGCGGAATACGGGACCGTCAACCTTAGAAATCCCGGAGCTGGCAGCCATGGCAGACGTCCTAAATCCTGAACAAACCGAGAGCACACCCCTGAGCACTGAAATGGAAACCCTAACCCTTGATACAGCGACGGAGCAGCTAGAGCCGTCCCCCGAATTCGCCCCCAACCCCGAAGCCGAATCGCAAGAGATCGCGGCATTGGATAACCTCCACGCCGTTGCTGACAGCCGGACTCCGGAGATCGAGAAAGCCGAAGAGACGGTTGCTGAAGCAGCCGTTCCCACCAACGAAGAGGGTGCGCTGACGGACGCAATCGCGCCTGCCGCGACTGGACATGCAGCAGGCGACGACGCCGAGTTGGCCGGTATGGAAGACTTTGCCGCCGCCCTGGAGTCGTTCGATCGGGAGCAGGCTGCCGAGGCCGCCGCACTGGCCTTTGACGACAACATCGTCACCGGCACGGTGATCAAGTTGACGGACAAGCATGTCGTGATCGATGTAGGCCTGAAGTCGGAAGGATTGATTCCGATCGAGCAGGTCCTCGATCATACCGGTCAGCCCAAGCTCAAGGCAGGCGACACTGTGGAAGTGGTCGTCGAGCGCGAGGAACCAGAGGGCGGGTACCTGGTCAGCTACGAAAAGGCCCAGCGGCACCGCGTGTGGGACGTGATAGAGAAGGCCGCAAATGACAAGACGCCGGTTACCGGAATCGTGCTCGGGCGCGTCAAAGGCGGAGTTACCGTCGATATTGGCATCAAGGCGTTCTTACCCGGCTCGCAGCTGGAAGTTCGTCCGGTACGGAATCTGGACGCGTACATCGGTCAGCCGATTGAAGTCCGGGTCATCAAGCTGAACAAGAAACGCGGCAACGTGGTTGTTTCCCGCAAGGAGATTCTTGAGGAGCAGCAATCAGCCAGACGCAACGAGACGCTGGAGCACCTGGAAGAAGGAACCATTCTGACGGGCACGGTCAAGAACCTCACCGACTACGGTGCGTTCGTTGACCTGGGCGGTATCGATGGACTGTTGCACATTACCGACATGTCCTGGGGCCGCTTGACTCATCCCCGCGATCTGGTCAACGTCGGGGATGAGATTCAGGTCAAGGTACTGAAGTTCGACAAGGACAAGCAGCGTGTCTCTCTCGGATTCAAGCAGTTGACTCCGGATCCGTGGCTCGATGCGGTCGAACGGTACCCGATTGGCGCGCGGGTTCGCGGGCGGGTTTTGAGCGTAACCGATTATGGCTCGTTCATTGAGCTGGAGCAGGGAATCGAGGGCCTGGTGCATGTTTCGGAAATGACCTGGTCGAAGCGGATGAAGCATCCCTCGAAGCTGGTGAAGCCGGGCGATGAGGTGGAGACCGTGGTGATCAGCGTCAATTCGACGGATCGCCGCATCTCCCTGGGCATGAAGCAGTTGCTCGAAAATCCCTGGGAGAACCTGTCGGGCCGCTATCCCGCGGGAACGATTGTCGAGGGACGAGTGCGCAATCTTACCGACTTTGGCGCCTTCATCGAGATAGAAGATGGCATCGATGGCTTAGTCCACGTGAGCAATCTCAGCTGGACCAAGCGAGTGAAGCATCCTTCGGAGATACTCAAGAAGGGCGAGAAGCTGCGCGCGGTCGTCCTTGGGGTTGAACCTGAGAACCGTCGGCTCTCGCTGGGTATCAAGCAGTTGCAACCTGACGTCTGGGAAACCTTCTTTGCCCAGCATAGGGTCGGCGATGTGGTCAAAGGCAAGGTCTTGCGCACGGCCCAGTTTGGTGCTTTCGTGGAAATCGCGGAGGGGATTGAGGGGCTCTGCCACGTCTCCGAAGCAGCCGATTCGCACGGCGCGCCAATCAAGCTAGAGGCGGGTCAAGAGCACGACTTCAAGATCATCAAGATGAACCAGGATGAAAAGAAGGTAGGCCTGAGCATCCGTGCGGTTGGCGAGGAAGCCAGCCGCGCAGAGGTGGAGTCCTACAAGGCGCCGGTGTCGAGCTCGACCACGACTCTGGGAGACCTGATGAACTGGAAGCGCGGCTGATTCCGGTTAGTCCTTCCGCTCTAAATGAGAAACGCCATCCGTATGGGTGGCGTTTCTCTTTGGATCTGAACGGGATCTTGCTCGGTGGTCACCCTGCCTCTGCGATGATGGCAGCGACGGCTTCGGGATTGGAGAGATGGGGCATGTGGCTTGTGGGTGTCTCCCGCACTTGCGCACCAATGGCTGCGGCGATCTCCTGTTGGGTCTTCGGGTTGAGAATGCGGTCCTCGGTAGCGATCAGGTACCAGCTGGGCTTCGATTGCCAGGCGGGCGAGGCCACGGACGCACCGAAGATCTGGGCAGCGAACGGCTTTTGCACGGCGACGGTCAGCTCGACCAGGCCGCGATCAATATCGTGGGCCATCGCATCCTGGTATTGGTCCGCAGTTGCCCAGATGAAGCCATGGGTGTCGGGCTGCATTGCGACGCTGGCTGCGGGTGGATTGCGGCCTAGGATCGCTCCCAGGACTTCGCCCGGCTGGGGAGCGAGCGCAGCGATGTAGACCAGCTTCTCCACCTTGGAGTGACTGCCGGCTGCGGAGATCACTCCGCCTCCATAAGAGTGTCCCACGAGTACGACCGGACCGAGCTCATGATCGAGCGCGCGGTGGACTGCGGCAACGTCTTCGACGAACGATGTCAAAGGTATTTGCACCGCGGTCACGGGAAAACCCTGGTGCGCCAACCGGGTGATTACTTGGCGCCAGACCGACCCGTCCGACCAGACGCCGTGGACAAGCACGATGCCCGGCTTGATTTCTGTCATGGGAATTTGGCTCCTCTGGTCTTGATCGAGAGGGAATTCATCGGGTTCCGGAATTATTTTGCGAGATAAACTTTGAGCTCGTAGCTAAGGGTTTTCTTGGAATCGAACGAACTCACTGTCTTGGTGGGACTCTTTTTTCCCCCATATTCGGCCCAGACTTCATAGTCGGCATTGGGAGAAAGCTGGCCAAACCGGTAGCTTCCATCGGCGATGGAGATAAAGCTCTTGATGTCGTTGGTCTTATCATTCTTGAGGTAAACAATCGCCCCAGACTCAGGTTGATTGCCGGGTCCAACGACTCTGCCTTCGACTACTTTCTGCGCGCCCTGGGCGAGTGAAACCTTGGAGAGCGGGATCGAGAAAACTGCCAGCAGAAGGACACGCAAAGAGTAATGGAAAAAGTAGGGATAGCGGTGATCAACTCCGGTGTTGCGGTTCTTCATTCTTCTTCCTCGTCGGTGACAACGATGTCATCGCTTTCATATCTCTCAGTATCGACTTTGCTCAACTCCAGGGGCTCAGTGGCGACGACTTCGTATTCGGCGCCACACTCATCGCAGCTGATCACATCGCCCTCATCGATTTCCTCGACATCGAAGTCAAGGACACTTTCACATTCTGAACAAACCGCCATAGAACCTCCCCAAAGACAACGGAGTATTAGACTGATGATGGCCTAACCGAAAGGGTGCAGGGGTTTACCCTGTCGTTCACCCTATCAGTGTTTAAGGGAACTTGCCTTCCCGTCAAGCAGCCTCGCCGGGATCCGTCACCACCTTGGCCGCCCATATCGGAGATGGAGACAGTGAATGCCCAAAACCAGAAGTCTTAATCCTTGGACGAGAGTGTTTGACGCTAGCTTACATGGTTGCGTTTGCGGATTCTGTCTCCTTCTCTCGATCTTGCTGGCATCGATGACGGTGGGCGTTCCGGCGTTCTCTGAAGACGGTAATCGCGAGGCGGATGCCTATGGTGCGCCGATTCAGGCTGCGCCGGCCGATGCGGCAATCCAGAACGCGCTGGGTCAGATATCCGTTCGCCAGATCCGGCGGACGATCGAGAAACTGGTTAGTTTTCATAACCGAAATACGCTCTCCAGCGTAGAAACCGGCCTGCCACCCGGTCAGGGTGTGAGCGCAGCAGCGGACTGGATCGCCCAACAGCTTGTGGATTATTCGGCCGACTGCGGCGGCTGCCTGGAAGTCAAGCGGGACAGCTTTACCCAGCAACCGGAGCCTCCGCCGCAGGGGCGCATCCCACAGCCGACGACGATTACGAACGTGTACGCAGTGTTGCGCGGCAGCGACCCGGCACAGGCGTCGCGGATGGTGCTGGTGACGGGGCATTATGACTCGCGCAATACCGGCCCGATGGAGACTCGAACCGAGGCCCCAGGCGCCAACGATGATGCCAGCGGGGTCGCGGTGAGCCTGGAGTGCGCGCGGGTGCTGTCGCGGCTCAGACTGCCGGCCACCCTGGTCTTCGTTGCCGTAGCCGGCGAAGAGCAGGGGCTGAACGGCAGCCGGCACTTGGCAGAGCTGGCCAAGAATGAAGGCTGGAAGCTCGAGGGGGTGTTGAACGACGACATCGTTGGCGGCAATACCACTCCCGGAGAGACCTTGCAGGATAAGTCCCAGGTCAGAGTTTTTTCCGAGGGGATTCCGGCGACGGCGAGTCCGGAAGAGATGAAACGGATTACGGCGCTCGGTCTGGAAAGCGATTCGCCTTCACGCGAGCTGGCTCGGGCGATTGCCGATGTGAGCCGGAGCTACCAGCTCGCGACCCCATTCCATCCTGTGCTGATCTTTCGGCGTGACCGTTACCTGCGCGGTGGAGACCATACCTCGTTCAATCAGGAAGGCTTTGCCGCGGTGCGCTTCACCGAGTGGCGCGAAGACTTCAACCATCAGCATCAGGATGTTCGGGTTGAGAACGGCGTCCAGTATGGCGATTTGCTGCAGTTTGTCGATTTTGATTACGTGGCGAGTGTCGCCCGGCTGAATGCCGCGGTGATGGCTACGCTGGCGGCTGCTCCGGCTCCTCCGCAGAACGCCCGTATCGTTACCAAAGGCCTGGACAACACCACCACCTTGCGCTGGTCGGTCGAACGTCGAGACACGGCCAGGAGCTTCGAGATCGTCTGGCGTGAGACCTTCGCTCCCGACTGGCAGCGCAGCACGCTGATCGGGATCGGCATAGCCGACGGCAAACCGGGCGACGCCGCAACCTTCTCCGGGACGGTCCCGGTCTCCAAGGACAATGTGATCTTCGGCATTCGCTCAATCGACGCTGAGGGACACCGCAGCGTTGCGGTGACGCCGCTTCCAGAAAGATAGAGCTCGCCGAGGGCCGATCGCAGCCATCGCTGCCGGAGTTCTGAGAGAATAGATACGCACCCATGGCTCGCATCGGCTCCAATACGCTTGCATTCCCGCCCTTTCGCGGTTTCATAAAACGCCTGGTTTTGGCCAATCTGGCGGTCTTTTTTTTGCTGTTGCTGCTGGGGGCGGCAAACCGGCCGGCAGCGGGGTTCGTGACCCTGTTGCTGGGGCTGACTCCAAGCCACGTTGTTCATGGATATGTGTGGCAGCTGGTTACTTACAGTTTTGTGCACCGCGGCATTCTGGAGGTATTGTTCAACCTGTTGTCGCTTTGGTTCGTCGGCTCCTACCTTGAAGAGGTGAAGGGCAGCCGGTGGGTATTGGAGATTTACTTTCTGGCGGTTGCCGGCGGCGCCCTGATCGCCACCCTGTTGAGTTTTACTCCGATTCCGCACCTATCTCCGATGGATTTCGCCGCCGGGGCCCAGGCGGGCATATTTGGCTTGCTGGCGGCGTTTGCAGTCCTCTTTGGCGAGCAGCAATTCGTTCTCTTTCCCTTGCCGATCGGCATCAAGGCGAAATACCTGGTGATCATTTACGTCTTGATTGCGATTGCCAGCCTTTTTGGCGGCGGCAGCATTCTGCCTCTGATCGTGTATCTGAGCGGGGGGGTGCTGGGCTTTCTGTACGCGCGGCAGGCCAGAGGACGCGGCCTCAGCTTTGCCGCCAGCGAGCGGGTTTACGGCATTCGAAACGAGTATTACCGGTGGAAGCGGCGCCGGGCTGCGCGCAAGTTCGAAGTCTACATGCGGAAACATAACCGGGACGTGCAGTTCGATCACGAAGGTCGTTATGTCGACCCGGATGAGGCGAAGAATCCGAATGACAGAAAGTGGATGAACTGACCCCGTGCGCATCTGACATGCTTCTGGCGGAGCGTGTATCGTTAAATTTGCCGGAGTGGAAATGAAATGACTCCATGGCAACTTTTCTTTGTAAGAGGTGTGTGATTCGGGTGTCTTTTGTCAAACGCTTTCTGCGCCTGGCGCTGTGTTCTTCTCTTCTGGTTCTAGCTGCTTCCCATGTACCCGCTCAGGTGACGGCCACTGCGCCCCCATTAAGCACGAACCTGGCCGACTACAACAACCACTATGACGCGTTCGGCGGCTTTGGCTATGCCCGGTTCAATTCGACCATCGGGCATGCGGTGAAGGGAAACCTGATGGGCTTCAAGGTGCAGGCGACGGCTTGGTTCTCGCCGATCGTGGGCTTGACCGCCAGCACCGGCAACTACTTTGGCAGTGTCTCCGTTCCAGCGAACATCTATAACATTAAAAGTCCCGCGGTCTCAGAACATCTATTCCTGTTTGGCCCGGAGATTCGGTTTCTGCGCGACCCGAAATACACCTTGAGCGCGCATTTCCTCCTGGGCGGCACCTACGGGATCTTCGACACCGACTTCAAGACCGCCGGGGTCGAGCCTAACGTGCTGAACCTGTATAACAATCAACTTGCCTTTGCTCTGGCGACGGGTGGAAGCTTCGACTATAACGTGAAGCCCAACTGGGCGGCGCGCTTGATCGTCGACTTTCAGCCAACCCATTACGGGCTGGCCTTCCAGAAGGACGCCGCGGCATCGGTCGGGATCGTTTACAAGTGGGGCGCGATCAAGAAATAGCAATACCCCTGGTCTGCGGGCAAGGGATTCTGCTTCGACAGGTGCGACTGGGTTTCCGCGTGCGTCTCACCTATGCTCTCAAGGGGATAACGATCAACCATCTCAAGTACCAGCTCGCATAATGCGGTGTTTCTAAGAACAACAGACTGAGGATGCACGTGAACGGAGTGAATTCGTGGAAGCATGTTTTGGGAGCCGCATGCTGCTGGCTGGCAGTTTCCCATGCCGTTGGACAGCAGACCCGGCCGGCCATCACCGGAATTTCGCATATGTGCGCGTATGCCAGCGATATGAGCGCTTCTGAGCATTTCTACGCACACATTTTGGGCGCGACCAAGGGTGCCGACCCTCAGGATCCGGCCGGCGCAGTCTTTTACTTCAGCCCGACACAGTTCGTCGAGGTGCTGCCATTGCCGGCCGAACACACCATCAGCCGGATGGCCTGCGTTGCCTATAACACCGCCGACGCTGACGGCCTGCGCAAGTATGTGCTCGCCCATGGCGTCGAGCAGGTTGGCGAGCTGCGCACCGGAAGCGACGGCAGTCACTGGTTTAGGACGCAAGACCCGGAAGGCAATGTGGTTCAGTTTGTTCAGCCCGGCCAGCCGGCGGTGATTCCCTCAGACGCAAAGCCTATCGGAACTCGGGTCATCCACGTCGGCTACCTGGTGCATAGCAAAACCGCTGAAGACCGCTTCTACAAAGACATCCTCGGATTCAGGCCGTATTGGTTCGGTGCGATGCAACCCGACCATATGGATTGGGTCTCCCAACAGGTGCCGGACGGACACGACTGGCTGGAATATATGCTGGTTGGCGATGGGTCGGACGTACCGCTCGACAAGGTCGATCCGCGTGAGCTCGGAGTCTTGAATCACTTTTCCATCGGCGTGCGCAATATGGAAGAGGCAGTGACCACGTTGTTTCAAGAAGATCGGCTGAGCCCGCGGCACGATGGGCCGCAAATGGGCAAGGATGGTAAATGGCAGGCCAACCTTTATGACCCGGACGGTACCCGAGTTGAGCTGATGGAGTTCCAGCCGGTAACCAAACCGTGCTGCTCCGGCTTTACCGCCGACAGTCCAGCCAACTAGCGGCACAGCGAGGACCTTATGCGCAGGCATGATCGGCGTAGAATTTCTGTTTTCTGCACTGCGATTTTGGTTGCGCTGAGCTCGTCTTGGGCGGAGACAGCGTCTTCTCCTGTTGGAATATTTCAGGGACACGGCGAGGTTGGAACAGTCCTTCACCCCGGGTCAGCAGAGTATGACGCCATACAGCAGCGCTACACCATCAGCGGCAGCGGCGAAAACATGTGGTTCGGACGGGACGACTTTCATTTCGTCTGGACGAAGGTCTCGGGCGATGTCTCCCTGACGGCGGACATCGCTTTCATGGGTACAACCGGAAACAACCACCGCAAAGCGGTGCTGATGATTCGTCAAAGCCTGGAGGGAGATTCGAAAGCGGTCGATGTTGCTCGTCACGGAGACGGCCTCACTTCGCTGCAGTTCCGGGACGAGACCGGCGGCAACACCCATGAGGTCGAGTCGAATGTCTCTGCGCCGCCGACGGTACGTATCGAGAAGCGGGGTGATTATTTCTATGCCTTTGTTTCCGGGAAAGATGGAAAACTGGAGCCTGCTGGCGCTTCTACGAAACTTGTGCTCACCGCCCCTTTTTATGTGGGCATCGGGGTTTGTTCGCACGACAAGGAGGTGACCGAAAAGGCGGTTTTCTCGAATGTCAAGCTGGTGACACTTCCACCGGCGAGCGGGAAACCGATCCTGTATAGCAGCCTCGAAACCATCACCGTTGCCTCGACCGATCGACGCGTCGCCTATATTGCACCGGCGCATTTCGAAGCGCCCAACTGGTCGCGCGACGGAACGTTCTTCGTTTTCAATCGCGACGGCGGGATATATCGATTCGCCGTGAACGGGACGGACCCCATGCTCATTCCCACCGATGCTCGAATCAAGTGCAACAACGATCACGGAATCTCGCCCGACGGCCGATCGCTTGCGATCAGCGATTCGTCGGGAAGCACGCAGAAGTCTGCCGTTTCCATCGTGTCCATCCAGGGTGGAACGCCGCGGCAGGTTACGCAGAATTCACCCTCTTACTGGCATGGATGGTCGCCGGATGGGAAGACGCTCACCTTCACCGGTCAACGGGACGGCGATTTCGATATCTACACGATCCCCGTGACTGGCGGTGAAGAGACGAGACTGACGACCGCCAAGGGTCTCGACGACGGTCCCGAATACTCTCCCGATGGAGAGTACATTTACTTCAACTCAGAACGAACTGGCCTCATGCAGATATGGCGGATGAATGCTGATGGAAGCGCCCAGGAACAAGTGCTATCCGATAATACCAACGACTGGTTTCCGCATCTTTCTCCAAACGGCAAATGGATGGTTTTCCTTTCCTATGACAAGAGCGTGACCGGCCATCCTGGCGAGAAGGATGTGATGCTGCAACTGATGTCGATCGAGGACAAGAAAGTGCATCTGCTGGCTCGGTTATTTGGCGGGCAGGGAACCATCAATGTTCCTTCCTGGTCGCCAGACAGTCTCAAGCTGGCCTTCGTGAGTTATGAACTTCTTCCGGAAGATAGCGTGGCGGGACAGTAGCCCTTCGAGCGGCCAAGGGAACTGTTGGCAAGTTCGCCACAGTCTTGCCCTTCTTTGCCGTAACCAATTGCCCTCAACCAGGTTGGGCCCGCGGTATCCTCAGGTCTCCCCCGGTCATTTGCTTCGGCTCTTTTCGGTTGAGGATGCCGAGGATGGTTGGCGATAGGTCGCGCAGCGAGCCGCTGGGCTTGAGGGTGAATCGGTTGGCGTCTTCGCCGACCAGAATGAAGGGGACCGGATTGGTGGTGTGGGCGGTATGCGGACCTCCGGTGACCGGGTCGATCATCAATTCGGCATTGCCGTGGTCGGCGGTAATAAGGATGGCGCCGCCCTTCTGCTTGAGCGATTGGTAGATGCGGCCTATCTGGGTGTCAACGGTTTCAACGGCTTTGATGGTGGGTTCGAGCTTGCCCGAGTGTCCAACCATGTCGGCATTGGCGAAGTTGACCACAACCAGGTCGAAAGCGGTATCTTCGACCGCCTTGATGACCGCGTCGGCGATGCCGGCGGCACTCATCTCGGGAGCTAAATCGTAGGTTGCAACCTTTTGCGAGGGCACCAGGAAGCGGTCTTCGCCGGGGAATGGCTTTTCGATGCCGCCGTTAAAGAAGTAGGTGACGTGGGCGTACTTCTCGGTCTCGGCGATGCGAAGGTTGCGCAGATTGGCCTGGGCGAGCAGGTCAGCAAGAAGATTCTCCATCGACTCGGGCAGGATGACCATAGGGAGGGTGAACTGCTTGTCGTACTGAGTCATGCAGACATAGTGGATGTCTTTGGGAACTTCGCTGCGGGGAATGGTTCCGTCCAGTTCGGCGGCACCGGGAAGGTCGTTGCCCTCTAGCTTGGTAAGACCGCCGCTACGGGCGAGAACGCGGGTGATCTGGCGGGCGCGGTCGGCGCGGAAGTTGAAATTGATGCAGACATCCCTGTCGCGAATCGGGCCGACGGGCCGGCCATCGCCGTGGGTGACGACAAAGGGGACTATGAACTCATCGGTGACGCCCTGGTGATAGCACTCGTTGACGCGGGCGATGGGGTTGGCGTAGGCTCCCCCTTCGGCGCGGCCTTTGACCATCGCGTCGAAGGCCTGCAACTCGCGTTCCCAGCGGCGATCGCGGTCCATGGCATAGTAGCGCCCGGAGACGCTGGCGATCTGGCCCACTCCGTATTCGGCGAATTTCTGATTGAGGGCGGCGATATATTCCGCGCCCCCGGTGGGCGTGGTGTCGCGGCCGTCGAGGAAGACGTGTACGAATACGCGCTGCAGGCCGTGTTCTGCGGCAGCCCTAAGCAAGGCATAGAGATGGCGTTGGTGGGAATGAACTCCGCCGTCGGAGAGCAGGCCGAGCAGATGGAGCTGGCGATTGTCCTCGCCGGCTCGCTTCATTGCTGCTTCGAGGACCGGGTGCGAGGAGAATTCGCCATCCGTGATGAGCTTGTCGATGCGGGTGATATCCATGTGGACGATGCGGCCGGCGCCGATGTTGAGATGGCCGACTTCGCTGTTTCCCATTTGGCCGTCGGGCAGGCCGACGAAGTGATCCGAGGCCTGGAGCAGGGTGTTGGGGAAATCGGCGAGCAGCTTGTCATAGACGGGCTTGCGGGCCAACGCGATGGCGTTGGCCTTGGTTTCGGCCCGATAGCCCCAGCCATCGAGGATGGCCAGGACCAGCGGTTTCTTGTGAGCGGACATGCTACCTTTCTTGACTAGTTCTTAGGAGTTGTCGCGGGTGGCGGAGTCGACTGGGCCGGGGTTGTCGACGGGGCTGGGGTCGCTGCAGGGGTGCTTCCAGAGGGACTTGCGGGTGCCGCTGTTCCCGGTGTCGGGGTGGCTCCTCCAAGCGACGGCGCGGGCTTCGGCTGGTGCTCCTCGCGATATTTCTTGAGGGCCGCGTCGATTTCGTCCTTGTGCCGTCCCTGGACCTCCATTCCTACTTGCTGCTGTTGCTTCTGGATTGCCTGGGCGCTTTCCCTGCTAATGGCAGCGTCGTTCTCGAGGAAGTGCTTGCCTGCGTCCGTCTTTGAGAACTCAATCAGTTTCTCGGCATCTTCGGTGGAGAGATATTTCTTGTAAACGTCATGAAAGGCGGCGGGATAGTCGACCTTTTTCGAGGTTGCTTCGAGGTCATCCCATACATCCTGGGGGATAAAGGGAGCGCGCTGTTTCTGCTGCGCCAGCATCGCGGTGCGGTTCTGGTCGATCTGCTTCTGATAGCCCAGCACCTCGTAAATCTGCGTGGATTGTTCGAGAGTAAGGGGATGTTCGGGACCCTTGACTGCGTCACCGCCGAGGGTGTTGAGCTGGAGCCCGGAAGAGGCTGGTTTGGGTGCGGTGGCGGGGGTCGCCGGCGGGGTAGTAGAGGATGCGGGCGCGGGGGAGGCGGTTTGCGCGGCCGCGGGAATGGTGAGAGCAATGCCACATACTACGTACTGCAAGACCTTCATTCGAATCTCCTGAATCTCGATGATGAAACGGCGCGGAGCAACTGGCATTCAGCGCCGCGGTTTTGGGTTGTCGGTAGCGGGCACAAAGACCCGATTTTCTTGTGGCGGTGCTTGACCGGACTGACCCGGTTTCTACTACTCGCCAAAGTTGATGGATTCCAATCCGAGAAACTCCGCCGCCTGGCCGAGTTCTTCCTCAATGCGGAGCAGCTGGTTGTACTTGGCGACGCGGTCGGTGCGGGAGGCGGATCCGGTCTTGATTTGCCCGGCGCCGGTGGCTACCGCGAGATCGGCGATAAAGGTATCTTCAGTCTCGCCGCTGCGATGCGAGATAACCGATGTGTAGCCATAACGGCCGGCAAGCTGGA
>Ga0302324_100021257_pt1 | contig 12659 bp, 12 predicted proteins | sample Palsa_T0_1_FD_201949 | JGI IMG/M metagenome (GOLD analysis project Ga0302324, IMG submission 201949) | Peat permafrost microbial communities from Stordalen Mire near Abisko, Sweden - Palsa_T0_1 | ecosystem: Environmental > Terrestrial > Soil > Palsa > Peat permafrost | place: Sweden: Abisko...
CGGTGACCAGCGACCCTCCTAAGCGCCCGAATAGAGCGCGCAAGAATCCGCTCGCGACCACCACGACGATGAGCGCGAGCGGCAGCATATTGTGCAGGCCCGAATGGCGCTCCCAGCGGCGATCGGGCTCGGGCAGCGGCTCGCCGTCGACCACCGCGATCATTTGCTTGACCCCGGCCTCGATGCCCCCGTCGTAGTCCCCCAGCTTGAAGTGCGGAGCGATGGTCTCATCGATGATTCGGTTCGCGATCGCATCGGGCAGGGCGCCCTCGAGTCCGTATCCGACTTCGATACGCACGCGCCGGTCATCCTTTGCGACCAGGAGGATTGCGCCGTCGTCCACGCCCTTGCGTCCCAGCTTCCACTGATCCGCCACTCGGATTCCGTATTGCTCGATCTCCTCGGGATGGGTCGTGGCCACCACCAGCACCACGATCTGGCTGCCCTTTTGCGTCTCGAGAGCGGCGAGCTCCCTCTCGAGCCGGTTCACCGTGTCCCCCGACAGGATGCCGGTGAGATCGATGACGCGCGCGGTGAGCGGCGGAATGGCCACCAGGGCCTGCGCGAACGCGAGACCTGCCGCCAGGCACAACAGCGCCACGGCCGCCGCGCCCAAGGCGCGCTTTGCGGGCCGTGCCCGCAGCTGCCGCGGAATGCGTGCGGTGGTCAGCTGATGTGCCTACTGCGGCGGCGCGGCGGGTGCCGACGGCGGCGAAGTTGCAGGCGATGGCGCGGCAGGCGCCGGGGTGGGTGCCGGCGGGCCCGAAAAATCGACCGCGGGCGGCTTCGATATCGCCGCCTCGTTCTCAACCGCGAAGTTCGGCTTGGTCTTGTAGCCGAACATCGACGCCGTCAGATTGTTCGGGAACTGCCGGACCGACAAGTTGTAGTCCTGCACCGCTTGAATGTAGCGATTGCGCGCGACGGTGATGCGGTTCTCCGTGCCCTCGAGCTGCGCCTGCAGATCGCGGAAATTCTGGTCGGACTTGAGCTCGGGATAGCGTTCGGACACGACCAGCAGGCGCGATAAGGCGCCGGAGAGCTGGCTCTGCGCTGCCTGGAATTTGGCGAGCGCCTGCGGATCGTTGATCATGTCGGGGCTTGCCTGGATCGATCCGGCCTTGGCGCGGGCTTCGGTCACCCCCAAAAGGACGGTTTGCTCCTGGGCGGCGTAGCCCTTGACCGTGTTGACCAGGTTGGGAATGAGGTCCGCTCGCCGTTGATACTGGTTGAGCACCTCCGACCACGCGGATTTGACCTGTTCGTCCTTGGTTTGCAGCGTGTTGTAGCCGCAGCCAGACAACCACAGTGCGACCAAGGTCCCGAGGCCGAAGGCGCCCCAGCGCAAGGCAGTTTCACGCATCGATAGTCCCCTTCACCCCTCGGGGCGGGGGCGTACCGAGCAGTCTACCACCGGATAAAAAAAGCCCCGAGTGTTGAGCTCGGGGCTGAAAATGCGGACTTCAATGAAGGGAAGTAAAGCCCGCTAGGGGATCTAGTGCAGCTGATGCCATTGCAGAACCTGGATATCCATCTCCTCCAGGTCGAAACTGCGCGCGAGCATGCGGGCGATGTCCCGGCTGCCCTGCACGGTGCCTTGAGTTCCGAGCAACTCGACCACGCCGCGATACTCGCTGTACTCGATGGCGCCGTCCGACTGCGCGATGAAGTGGGTGTAGTATTTGGCGCTCATGGGTAAAGAGCTTAGAAAAGAGACCCACCATAATCTGTGAGCAACTGCTCAGTCGCTCGATCGGGTCCAAGACCTTGTTCACGACTTTGCAAACGAACGCTATTGCACTGTGTCAAGATATCGCCCTCCCACGCCCGCAGGCTCCAAATACATCACGCCCGAGGGTGCAAAACGTCTGCGCGATGAGCTGCACGAGCTCTGGCACGACGAGAGGCCGCGCGTCACGACGGCGGTCGCCGCCGCTGCAGCGCAAGGCGATCGTTCGGAAAATGCCGAATACACCTACGGCAAGAAACGCTTGCACGAGATCGATCGGCGCGTGCGTTTCCTGCGCAAGCGTCTCGAGGGGATGGTGATCGTCGACATCGAGGGCGAGCGCGGGCGCCGCGATCGCGACCGCGTCTACTTCGGCGCCTGGGTGCAGCTCGAGCTCGGGGATGGCGGCCTGCGTTGGTACCGCGTGGTCGGTCCCGACGAGTTCGACATGGCGAGCGACTATGTGAGCATGGACTCCCCGCTCGGCAAAACTCTGCTCGGCAAGCGCCTCGACGACGAAATCACCGTGACGCTGCCGGCGGGTGCGCAGACGTTCACGGTGGTGGCGATCAGCTATGGAGCCGCTACACGACGCGAACGTTCTTGAACTGCCAGGGATCCGTGGCGTCAAGGTCCTCCACGAACAGCTCGCCGCGGCCCTCGAGCGGGGTCCAGTCCGTGTACCGGCCGACGACCGCGCCGAGGTACGGCATGCAGATGCCGAGGGGACGCTCGAAGTCCATCTCGTCCGGCTCGACGACGCCGCGCGTCGGGTTTTCCATGGCCCACACCATGCCCGCGAGAACCGCCACGGTCACCTGCAGACTGGTGGCGCTGTTGTACGGCGCAAGCGCGCGCGCCTCGCCGATCGACAGCTGCGAGCCGTACCAGTAGGCATTCTTCTGATGGCCCGCGAGCAGCACGCCGAGCTCATCGATGCCGTCGACGACATCGTCGAGCATGATCCGCTTGTGCTCCTGCAGGTGCCAGTTGCGCCCCGCGAACTCATGCAAGGACAGCACGGCGTTGTCGCTCGGGTGGTAGGCGTAGTGGGTGGTCGGCCGATACGCCACGCGATCGCCGTCGCGCACCGTGAAGAAGTCCGCAAGCGAAATCGCCTCGGAATGCGTGATCAGGAATCCGTGGAACGGGCCGGCCTTCGGAGTCCAGGTGCGCACCCGGGTGCTCGCCCCCGGGCGATTCAGGTAGATCGCGCACCCCGACCCCTGCGCATGTTCACCGCCGTCCGCCGGAAAGTGCCGCTCGTGCGTGCCCCATCCGAGCTCGGCCGGCTGCGCACCCTCGCTCACGAAGCCGTCGACGGACCAGGTATTGACGAACTCATTCTGCCGCTTCGGTGTCTTGCTCACCTGGGTGTCCCGCTCGGCGATATGGATCACCTTGATGCCGAGGCGCTGCGCGAGGCGTCCCCACTCCTCCCGGCTCTGCGGCTTGGCCGTATCCGCACCCGTGTCCCTGGCAATGTCCATCAGCGCCTGCTTCACGAAATGCGATACCAGCCCCGGGTTGGCGCCATGCGTGAGCACGGCGGTCGGATGCTTCTGCCCATCCCGCAATGCGAGCGCATCGAGGCGCATGCTGTAGTTGCTGCGCTTCTCGACCGAGGCGCTCGCGTCGAAATAACCGCCCGCCCAAGGCTCGATGCAAGTATCGAGATAGAGCGCGCCGCGCTCTCGCGCCAGCCGCACGAGCGCGATGCTGGAGACGTCGACCGACAGATTCAGTAAGAAGTCCCCCGCGCCGAGCAGCGGCTCGAGGCGAGCGCGATAGTTCTCGCGCGTGAGGGCGCCGTTCACGAATTTCACCCCGTACTTGGCGGCCTCGGCCTTTCCCGCCTCGTCGGCGGTCACGATGGTGATGCGCTCCGCGGAAGTGCCGATGTGACGCAAGATAAGCGGCAAGACTCCCTGTCCGATGCTGCCGAAACCGACCATGACGATCTTGCCCGCAAACTTCACATGCACTTCGTGACTCATGATGTATACCGTCGACCCCCGAGATTGTTGTTAGGCCCGCGCGCCGGGCCGTCTGCCAGCCTACAGGGTGGCCGGCGAAATGCTCAAGTCTCGGGCGCTACGTGCGTCGCCGGCGCCGGCTGCGTTGCAGGCGTCGCGGCCTCGCGCCAGTGCGGCGGATAGGTACGCTCGTAGCGCGGCAAGGACTCGATGCGGCCGATCCAGCGTGCGAGCGCCGGATAGTTCCGCTCCATCGGTAAAAAGCGCGCGCCGAGCTCGGCCGCCGCGCTGCGATTCAGAGCGCGGCGCAACAGCTGAATCCAGGGAAATATCACCATGTCGGCGGCCGAGTACTGGTCTCCCACGATCCATTGCTCCTTGCTCAAGCGTCCTTCGATGGTGCGCGCCTCGCGCCCGACCACGTGCATGGCATCGGTCAGCTCCTCGAACGCATCGGCGACGCCCCCCTCGAAGATCGCGTTGACGATGCGCGACAGCGCGGGCTCCGCATAGGTCTGAAACTCACAAATGACCCGCATGATCACCCCGGCCTCCTCGGGTGTCAGGCCGAAGATCGGTATCGCGGGATATTTCACGTCGAGGTAATAGAGCACCGCGACCGACTCGAAGACCACGTATTCGCCGTCCTTCAGCACGGGTAACCGCCCGCGGGGATTCATCTTGAGCATGGGCGGCGACTGATGCTCCTGCTTGTCGAAGTGCAGCACATGCGACTCGTAGGGCAGGCCCTTGTGCTCGAGCGCGAGCAAGATCTGCCAGGAGTACGGACTGCCGCTGCCCCAGTACAAAGTGATGGCCATGACGGATTGTAGCGGATGCACACCGTCCGGCATCGCGCTAGAGTCGGGTCGTGGACTTCACCACCCTCATCGACGTCGAGTCGCTGCGACCCCTCATCGGTACACCCGCGATCGCGGTGCTCGATTGCCGCTTCGATCTCGCGGCTCCGGATGCCGGCCGGCAGGCGTACCTTCGCCGCCATATTCCCGGCGCGCGCTATGTCGATCTGAACCGCGACCTGTCGGCACCGGTCTCGGCCGGTAGCGGTCGCCATCCGCTGCCCGATCCCCGGACGCTCGCCGCGTTCTTCCGCGGTCTGGGCGTCGCGCCGAACACCCAGGCCATCGTCTACGACGAGTCGAACGGCTCGTTCGCCGCGCGAGCGTGGTGGCTCCTGCGCTGGCTCGGGCATCCCAAGGTCGCGGTGCTCGACGGCGGCATGAGTGCGTGGTTGCGCGAGGGGGGATCCTCGGAATCCGGCGAGCCGCCGCGCGCATCCGCCGAGGGGTCCGCGGCGGGCTCGGGCACGGTGCAGGTGGATCACCGCGGCGCGCTCGGTGCCGGCGAGCTGATCGCGGCGCTCGAGAATCCCCGCACGCTTCTCATCGATGCGCGCGCGCCGGAGCGCTACACGGGCGCGGCGGAACCGATAGACCCGGTCGCCGGCCACATTCCGGGAGCCGTGAACCATCCGTTCAGCTCCAATCTGCGCGGCGATGGCCGCTTTCTGCCGCCGGAGGAGCTCGAGCGGCGCTGGCGCGATCGCCTTGGCGAAGCATCGCCGGGCGACGTCATCGTGATGTGTGGGTCCGGTGTGACGGCCTGTCACAATCTGCTCGCGCTCGAGCGCGCAGGTTTGCCGGGCGCCCGGCTCTACGCCGGCTCGTGGAGCGAGTGGATCCGCGACCCCCGCCGGCCGGTGGCGCGCGGCTGAGCGTCCGACAGCCGCGCGAGTGATCTGCGTCATTTACATGCAGCCTCAATTTGCTATCGTGCGCGCACATGAACAGACCCGCAAAGCTCGTGCCGACCAACCACACCTGGAAGTTCGAACAATCGCTCGACCTCTATCAGGTCGAGGCCTGGGGCAAGGGCTACTTCTCCATCAACGCCGACGGTCACGTGGTGATCCGTCCCAGCATGGACCCACAGCGCGAGATCGATCTGTACGAGGTCGTGCAGGGACTCAAGGCGCGCGACCTGCACACACCGGTGGTCATCCGTTTCTCCGACATTCTCGCGCACCGTCTGCGCCATCTGGCGGAGGCCTTCGGCAGCGCGATCGCCGAGAACGAATACCGTAATCGGTACGCGGCGGTATTCCCGATCAAGGTCAATCAGCAGCGCTTGGTCGTCGAGGAGGTCTATCGCTACGGCAAGGAGTTCGGCTTCGGCCTCGAGGTGGGCTCGAAGCCCGAGCTGCTCGCGGTCATGTCGCTCACCGAGGATGCGCCGGACCGCCTGGTCGTATGCAACGGGTTCAAGGACGACAGCTACCTCGAGGCGGTCATCATCGCCGCCAAGCTCGGTCGCACCATCATTCCGGTGGTCGAGAATTTCGAGGAAATCCACGGAATCCTGAAGCACGCCGAGCGCTACGGCGTGCGTCCGCGCATCGGCGTGCGAGTCAAGCTCGCCAGCGACGGCGCGGGGCGCTGGCGCGATTCGGCGGGCGAAAAGTCGAAATTCGGCTTATTCGTGAGCGAGATTCTCGACCTGCACGCGCTGTTGAAGGAGCGCAACATGCTCGATTGCCTGCAGCTGGTGCACTGCCATCCGGGCAGTCAGCTGCAGGACATCCGCCGCGTCAAGGACGCGATCAACGAGCTGGCGCATGTGTACGCCGAGCTCAAGCTCATGGGCGCGGGGCTGCAGTACATCGATATCGGCGGCGGGCTCGGAGTCGACTACGACGGCAGCGGGACCAATTACGAGTCGTCGATGAACTACACGCTCAACGAGTACGCGAGCGACGTGGTGTATCGCATCAAGAGCGTTTGCGATGCGCGCAACGTGCCGCATCCGATGATCGTGAGCGAGTCGGGGCGCGCCATCGCCGCGCAGCATAGCCTGCTGGTGTTCGACGTCCTGGGGGCCTCGAAGCTCGATCAATTCAAGGTGACCGGTCGCCCGGAGGAGGACTACCAGGGGGTGCAGGAGCTGCCGCAACCGGTGCGCGACTTATTCGACAGCTATCGGTCGGTGAACGAGCGGCGCCTCGTCGAGTGTTACCACGACGCGATGCAGGCGCGCGAGCAGGCGCTGCAAATGTTCAACTGGGGTTACATGAGCCTCGAGTTTCGAGGGCTGGCGGAGCGGCTGTACTGGGCGACGTGCACCAAGATCCGCGATCACTGCCGTAAGCTCAACCGCGTCCCGGAAGAGCTCGAAGGGCTCGAAGATCTGCTGAGCGACATCTATTTCTGCAACTTCTCGGTGTTTCAGTCCTTGCCGGATAGCTGGGCAATCGGGCAGCTGTTCCCGATCATGCCCATCCAGCGTCTCGCCGAGCGCCCCACCCGCAACGCCGTCCTGGCGGACATCACCTGCGATTCGGACGGCAAGATCGATCGCTTCGTCCACCCACGCTTGACCAAACGCACTCTTGAGGTGCACGAGCTCGTGGCCGGCGAAAGCTATTACCTGGCCGCCTTCCTCGTCGGGGCATATCAGGAAACCCTGGGGGATCTGCACAACCTGTTCGGCGACACCCACGTGGTGCACATCCGCCTGCGCGACGGTGGGGGCTGGTGGATCGAGGAGGTCGTAAAGGGAGATACGGCCAACAAAGTATTGGAATATATGGAATATGACACCGACGAGCTCTACCCCCGCATCAGTCGGGATTGCGAACGGGCCATACAGGAAGGGCGCATGTCCATCACCGAGGCCCAAGGCGTGAAGCGCTTCTACGAGAACGAGCTGAACGGCTACGCCTACCTCGAGGTCGAGAGCACACCGGTCACGCCCTGAACACAGCGTCCGCGCCCACCCCGCAGCGGCCGGCAAACCCTGGATTTTCCCGTTTGCCAACAGTTTTTCCCTGGCGTAGCATCGGTTCGTAGGTCGTCCCTGGCTTCAAAACGGTTCAAGTGCGCGACCGAAGGTACAGGCTACGTCAGCTCGGAGAAGGAGGCGTGGCTTGGTTTAGTGAAACCGCGCGCGAGCGGGAGCAAACCGTGCTCTGCGCGCATAGTTAGAGAGACTAGTTGAATGACGACGATCTACGTTGGCAACCTGCCATTCACCGCGACGGAAGACGAAGTGCGCAGCCTCTTCGAGCGCTATGGCAAAGTCGATTCCGTCAAGCTGATCAACGACCGCGAAACCGGACGCCCCCGAGGCTTTGCGTTCGTCGACATGGCGGCAGGCGAGGCTCAGAACGCGATTCAGCAAACGAACGGCTTCCAGATGGGCGGGCGTCCGCTGCGAGTCAATGAAGCACAGGAACGCGCGCCGCGCTCCAAGCCGCCGGGCGGCGGCGGCGGTGGTGGCGGCGGACCGCGCCGCTGGTGAACGGCCGCGGCTGATCCCTGAGATCAGCCGGCCGATTCGATCGGCGTCTTTGCTCGGGACCGCGATGCGCGTCCCGACAGTGTTGCGCGCGCTACCACATCTCCTTTAGCTGCGCACCCACATCCACGGTGGCCCCGGCGCCGGCTACCGCCGCATCGCTCGGGCTCAAGGTGTCGGTCGCGCGGGAGCCGCGGAAGCTCACGCGCTCGAAGCAATCCATCACTTTGTCCGTCATGAAGCGGCTTTTTGCACCGTACACGTGGGCATCGCCCTCTTTCGCCTGCTGGGTCACCGCGTGCTTCAGCGGTGCGCATAGATGCAACTCGTTGCGTGCGCGGGTCATGGCGACGTAGAGAAGACGCCGCTCCTCCTCGACCAGTTCCGGCTTGCCGTTGGAGAACTCCGAGGGAAAGTTGCCGTCCGCGACGTTGAGCACGTAGACGAAATCCCACTCCTGTCCCTTCGCCGAGTGGATGGTCGAGAGGATCACGTAGTCCTCGTCCTTGGATGCGACTCCCGATTGATCGCTGGTCACCGCCGGCGGATCGAGCGTCAAGTCGGTGAGAAAACGCTCGCGCGTGGCGTGCTGCGTGGAGAGGTGCTCGAGCTGTTCCAGATCGCCGATGCGGCTGAACGCCGCGTCGTAGAGGCGCTCGAGCTGGGGCTTGTACCAATCGCGCACGAGTCCGACCTGTCCGGGCCACGGCGTGGCCGGATCCGCGAGCTTTTCCATGAGCGCGCAGAATCTCTTCCAATCCATTTTCGTGAGTTGCGGTGCGTCGAAGTCGGCGAGGCTCTTGACGGCAAAGGCCTGCGCCTCGAGATGCTCGAGCGCCTGCTTGGCGTGCGCCGGACCGATGCCGGGTACGAGCTTGAGTACACGGAATCCCGCGACGCTGTTGCGCGGATTGTCGCACCAGCGCAGCACCGACATGAGGTCCTTGACGTGCGCGGCTTCGAGGAACTTGAGTCCGCCGTACTTCACGAACGGTACGTTGCGCCGCACGAGCTCGACCTCGAGCACGTCGCTGTGATGGGAGCTGCGAAACAGCACCGCGTGGCGGCGCAGTGCGCCGCCGACCTCGCGCGTGGCGAGCATCTTGTTGACGATGTACTCCGCCTGTGAGGTGGCATCCTCCAGCGAGACATAGACGGGCTTTTGCTGTGCTTGACGCATCCCGAGCAAGGTCTTGCGGTGCTGGCGTGCGCCGTCGGCCATCACCGCATTGGCCGCGTCGAGAATCGGCTGTGTGGAGCGATAGTTCTGCGACAGCACGACCGTGTCGGCCTTCGGCTTGAAGCGCTCGGCGAAGCCCAAGATGTTCTCCACAGCCGCTGCACGGAACGAATAGATCGCCTGCGCATCGTCGCCCACCACGGTCACGCCCGCGCCATCGGGCTTGAGCGCCTGGATGATCTCGCTCTGCAGCGAGCTCGTATCCTGGTACTCATCGACGAGCACGTGTTCGAAATTTGCGGCGAGGCTCTGCGCGAGCGCCGGGTTCTGCATCATGCCGTGCCAGTACAGCAGCAGATCGTCGAAGTCGAGGACGTTGTTCTTCTGCTTGCGGGCGACGTACTCGCGGTAAATCTTGGTGAGGTCCTGCTCCCACTCGCGCACCCACGGAAACTGCTCCTCGAGGGTCTGCTTGAGGGACAGGCGCGTATTCACGCGATAGCTGTAGATCGCGAGACAGGCATCCTTGCGCGGAAAGCGCTTTTCCTTGCTCGAAAACCCCAGCTCATGACGGATCACATCCATGAGGTCGGCCGCATCGGTGCGGTCGAGCACCGTGAAGTTGGGGTTCAATCCGACGTGCTTGGCAAACGAGCGCAGGATGCGGTTGCCCACCGAATGAAAGGTGCCGGACCACGCCAGGCGCGACTGCACGCTGCGATCGCCCATCTTGCCGCGATCCTCCATCACCGCGGTAACGATGCTTTGCGTGCGGCGGATCATGTCCTGCGCCGCGCGCCGCGTGAACGTGAGCATGAGGATGCGGGCCGGGTCGACGCCGTTGAGGACGAGATGCGCCGTGCGGTGCGCGAGCGTGTTGGTCTTGCCGGTGCCGGCGCCAGCGATAATCAGCAGCGGGCCGGACTGCACGCCCTTGTCCTTGACGGGCGTGCCATGCGTGGCAGCGCGCCGCTGCTGCGGATTGAGCGCATCGAATGCCGAGGTCGTCTTCGCCTTCATCATATCGAAAATATACCGGGGAACTGTATGGATATCCAGAACACAAAGCGGGTCGATCCCGAGCATGGCGCGCTCGAGGCGTGCTGCGCGAGGAGACAGGTCACAGCGGCGAGGATTGCTGCGCCAAGCGCCGCGCAGCCTCGTCTTGCCGCTGGCGGAACTCCCTAGGATGATGGCCAGTTTCGCCGTATGACTCACGAGGTATTCCATGTTGAAACCAACGACGGCCGCCAGCAACACGGTGCATCGCGGCCGCGTGATCACGGTATCGACCGAGACGCTTCGCTATGCGAACGGGCGCGAATACGAAATCGATTTCGTGCGCCACCCGGGCGCGGCCGCAGTGGTGGCCCTCGACGACGCCGGCCGTGTGTGCCTCGTTCGCCAGTACCGGCACGGGATCCAGGATTTCATGTGGGAGGTTCCCGCTGGCAAGCTCGACCCGGGGGAGGCGCCGGACGTATGCGCGGTGCGCGAGCTGGCGGAGGAAACCGGGGTGGCGGCTCGGCGCTGGACTCCGCTCGGGCTATACGTCCCGGCCCCCAGCATCTTCACGGAAGTCATCCACTTGTACCTGGCCCGAGAGCTCGACGTGGGTGCGCCGGCACCGGATCCCGACGAGGAGCTGGAGGTGCAATGGATGCCCTTTGGGCAGGTCATGGGCCAAATCCAACAAGGGCAATGGAACGACGGCAAAACCGCCCTCGCTCTGCTGCGGGCCCAATATCAGCTACAACTGTGACCCCCTGCCGCTTTTTCGAGGTATTCGTTTGACATGGGGTCAAACTGCTTTAAAAAGGAGAGCATGAGCTCCGGCGATCCCAAAAAACGTCCCGGCGGCGGCTCCGGCAACGGGGGCTCCCGCGACCCGTCTGCGGACACGCAGCGGACGACGCTTACGCCGAAGAAGCAGAGCGGCCGCGTGCAATTCGACGAGCGCGGCAACGCGGTCTGGGAATGGGCGGTGAAGACCGGGGTCTTCGGACGCGAGGTCTCCTCCGACCGGCTGAAGAGGCTTGAAAATCCCGGACTCTCGCTTGCCGAGGATGCGCCCACGCCATTCGACAAGGTGAAGCCCAACCCGCAAGGCGTGGTCAAGGGCTACAACCCCTACGACAGCGGCAAGCTCGGCCGCACCGGACCGGCGCCGAAGCAGCGGAAGGATCTACGCAAGCTCAGCGATTGGCTCAAGCTGAAGAAGCAGGCCGAGAACAACGGACCCGACGACGAATAGCGGTTCCCGATCTCTTTCAGGAGATCGCGTAGTGAAGCTTCGCCGAGCTCCCCAGGCGATAGAACTTGCGCAGCTCGCGCAGCAGCGGCTCGACCTGTGCGGTCCCCCTGCTCACGAAGCGGCGCTCCAGGCGCCGGCAGAAATTAGCCGCGCTGCGATGAGCAGTACGGTAGCGATCGAATTGCTCGGGCTCGAGGCGGGCGTCGAACTCGACCCGATCGAAGAGCCGCGCGTGCACTTGCGTCGGATAGCTCCCGCCCTGTTGCCGGCTCACCAGAAAGACCGTCGCCGCATACTTGTCCACCTCGGCCTGGCATTCCAGCTCCAAAAGCGAGACCGGCGCGTCGCATTCGAGCCGCCACGTCGAATAGAGGAAGTGGCTGACCCCCTCGAGAGCCGTGCAGTAATCGGCAAGATTTTCCTCGGTCAAGGCGCCGAGCGGATCGGAGGCCTCGAGCCGCGCGAGCACGGCCGGATCGATGTACAGCGCGACGCCCGCGCCATCGGACGTCTCGGCAAGGAGCAGCTCCTCGTCGGGTTCGCGCGTGTCGTTATCGGGGACGACGCCGGCCAGCGTACGGCGATCGGTCACCAGGAAATCGTAAACATCGTGCGGGACATGCAGGTCATAGAGGCGTCCCAGCAGCGCTTGTAGACCGCGTAGCACCACGGCTAGTGCGCGAGGCCGAGTCCGCCTTGACGCACGGGCCGCACACCCAGTCGATTGAGCAGACCGTGAGCACGCGCGCTGCCGGTCTTCATCCAGATCTCGTAGAGGCGCAGGATGTCCGCGTCGGAGTGCACGTAAGACATCTCGCTCACCTCGTTCAACGCGTCGACGAGGCGCTGAAATTTCTGCGCGAGCTCGGCGTAGATCGCGCCGATGGCGCGGCCCGATGCCGAGCGCTGCATGGTATCGGCGAGCGAGCCGTAGGCATTGCCGCCCATGGCGATGTGGTAGTCGATGTCGATGAGCTTGCGCGCGAAGCTGCGCGCGAAAAAGCCGGCGATGAACAACGACACGTCGCCGAGGCGCTGGAGCGCGCGCTGGCGCGCGGCGGCACTCGGCGCATCGAGCGCTTCGGCGAGCATATGCGCAAGCGGCCTGATGCGCAGGCCCTCCGGGGTCTTCTCGTACAGCGCGTCGGCGCGCGAGAACATGGTGAGCAGGTTGACGACGTACTGCTCGGACTGCTCCTCGATCTC
>Ga0302324_100021258_pt1 | contig 12658 bp, 9 predicted proteins | sample Palsa_T0_1_FD_201949 | JGI IMG/M metagenome (GOLD analysis project Ga0302324, IMG submission 201949) | Peat permafrost microbial communities from Stordalen Mire near Abisko, Sweden - Palsa_T0_1 | ecosystem: Environmental > Terrestrial > Soil > Palsa > Peat permafrost | place: Sweden: Abisko...
TCACGTGGGTCCCCGAGGAAATTCCACTCCGGGAGGGTCGGCCATTCACGGGCGCTTCGTCATCGTCTCGGTAGCCTACCCCAAGCCGCGAACGGCCGCTTTCCTGCCGCGATTTCACCTACTCGAATCTCAAACTGGCCGTTCGGCGACCGTCAGATTATCGATTGGTCGAAGGTCGCTTCCTGACCCAAAGGCGGTGTAGGCAGCAACTGTTAGGGACCCAGCCTCTACGACTTCGCCGCTGCTCCCTGCTCGGCCAGCGCAGCCCAATGCCCACGGCGCTTAATGTAGGTCACGGTAAAGCGGTAAACTTTGGCGGAAGGTGCGCCGTTCGTCACTCTGCGGATCGTATCGGTCTCCACCACGACTGCCGTGTCGCCGGCCACGATAATGGTCCGGCCGGACAACTCCTGATTCTCCGTCGGATCAATTGCACCCGCTGTGATGTCCTCTATGAAAGCGTTCTTGTCGAGCAACTTTCCAGCTCCGAAGGTCGCAACGAATCTGTCATCAAGGATAGCTTGAAGCGCAACAACATCGTGGCGGGCTTCGGCGTCAACCCATTCGTGTTCCAGTTTGAGCAGTGCTTGTTCATCTGCGGTAGCCGCCTTCTCGCCAGCGTGCGTGCTCCCCGAGCCGAACAGCATAGCGACGGCGCAGGTTGCCGCAATTGTGGACATTGTTGTATTCATGGATTCGGTCCTGTGCGGCCAGCTCGTCCACTTCGACGGCATCGCGGATCCTACTACACACGGGAACCAGGTTGCCCATGTCCGATGCCACCATTGAACGACCAGTTTCCGGCCGTCTGCTTTGTGTCGATCATCTCGGTAACCTGAACGTCTGGATTTGGCCGGCCGGCGACCCTCTGCCGTCTGGATCGGTCGAAGCTCACTTCGTGACTCTGAACTGCCTGTGGTGACTGTCGGCTTCGGCCTGTTAGACCTCATCTTGCTCTTGGCTGGGCCCCGGAGGCGCTCACACCGGGGGAAATAGTGACTGGATCGTCTGAATAGCGTGTTCGGCCTCGACCCGATCAGGCGCAGTGGCGTCAATACCGTAGCCGTAATAATCGTCGTTGCCGATCACCTGGAAGACGAAGCCGTCACGACGCGGGACGAAGATGCTGTCGCGGTACGCAAGGCCATAGTGAATTCCTTCTTGCGGCGGTGTGCGCGCAAGCTGTCCACGCACCGGAATGACCGACTCGTCGTTGAGAAGAGCGCGGGCACCATAGCCAGTTGCATGAACGAGTGTTTTCTGCGGAAGGAGAGAAAAGTCGGCAGGCGAAGTGAACTCCGTGACCTCGACCTTCCCGCCGGCTGACCGGAAGTCCGACATCAAGAAGTGCGCGTAGGCACTTAGGTTGAACATAAGCGTTGTGGAGCGCGTCAGCGCGTGTGCTCCTAAGGAATGCGTCCCAGCTGGGAACGTGCGGTTCTTGGGCTGGAGGTCGGCGAGTAGCTCGCCTTCGAGTTCGGCGAATGCGGGCCGGTCCTCGTTCGCCTCATTGCCGCCCGGTGCGGACTGTCCGCCGTTTACGGCGTAAAAGTCCACGTATTCGACTGGTTGATCGGCCAGCCCGAGGAGGCTTTGGTACGTCCGATACGAATAACGGGCTCGCTCGTTCCAGGCTTTCTTGAATCCGGGCGTGGTGTACTTGGCCAGTGCGATGCGCGAGTCGGGTGTGAACACGCCCGTGGCCCAGGAGGAGCGCGTGAAAGGAGGCAGGTCTTTAGCGTATATCGTGACGCGCGCGCCCGTGCGCGCGAGCAGTACGGCGGTGGTGAGACCGATCGCCCCGCAACCAATGACAGCGAAGTCGTGTTCGCCTGTGGCCAGCGCCATCTGCATTGCTTCGTAACCGTATCCCCAGGAAAGCGACCAGCCGCTGCCGCCGTGTCCGTAGTGATGAATCACGGTCTTGTCGCCCCGACGTTCAGCCTCAAGCCGCGGACCCTGCGCCCGGAAGGGTCGCGTGCACACCGTGATCGCCGAGATTCGATCTGGTGCGATACGCAGTGGTGGAAGTGCGAGTTGCGAAAGACTGGAGGGCCGCCGCGTGTCAAGGGCGCAACCGCTTAAAGCACCGACGACCGCCGCGGCCCCGACTCGGGTCAGAAAATCTCGGCGCGGAATGGATAAAGCCATCCTGGTGGACCTCCCGGACGCGGCGTTCAGTGTGTGAGGCGAGTGGTGATTGTAGCGCCTAGTTCGGTTGCGAGAGCAAAAGCAGTAATCTTGTGTGAGCTGAATGTCTGCTTTCTGACTGGTGAACTGATGAGTCGAAGTTCCGCTTCTGGGCCGAGAGTTGCCTTCCATCTCCAAGCGACGGACATTGCCCGCCTAGCGCTGAGCCATCGATTCGAACGGGCGACGATTGCCAGTGCTCCTTGGTCCCGCTGGGCCTAAGAAGAGCCTGCGGGGTTGGCCGGGCAGCTCCGGGTGCACTGTAAAATTCTGTGCAACCTGAACAGAACACCAATATGAACCCCTGTTACATATCGCCCGTGCTGTCGTTGAAAAGCAGGCGGCAGGGGCAGCGGAGGAGGCAGTTTCTATTTCTATCGCGAGATTTGCGACGGACCACATCTGGCGCACCGTCTGCAATTGAGTTCCGGTGAAGGCCCTTTCAAGCGAATGTTGGGCTGCACTGCGCAGTGACCGGGTTTGACCCTCGATGCGGTCATTGACGACCGTCGGTTAACAGGTTAGCCATCCCCTCACGTACATGCTACGGTGGCCAAAATAAAGGCAGCAGGGAGATACGCGTGGAGGCGAGCCGCCGTGACTCCGGGCTCATACGCTCGGTTGGGACAGGAAGTCTTGCAACAAGTACCATTTGTATAGTCGTCGGGGCTGGCATCTTCGCGGTGCCCGGAGCGCTCGCGGCGAGCATCGGTCCCTATGCACCGATTGCAATTCTAGTCTGCGCCACGTCGATCGGCTCAGTCGCCATCTGTTTCGCGGAGGCCGGGAGCCGCATCGCATGCAGCGGCGGCGTCTATGGGTGCATTCAAGCCGCGTTCGGCCCGCTAACAGGATATGTCGCTGGCATGCTGCTATGGATTGGAAATGTTCTCGCCTGCGGCGGAATCGCCGCGGCCTTGGCCGACGTAGCCACAAGCTTATTGCCGCAGCCCCTCAAGGCGTCAGCTCACACATTCATCATCGTTGGCGTCATCGGCGCGATTGCTTTCGTGAACGTCGGCGGAGTAGCGCGCGGCATGCGTCTTGTCCGTTTGGCGACCATCCTAAAGCTAGTGCCGCTCGTACTCTTTGTCATCGTTGGCATTTGGGCAGTTCATGGGCGTAATTATTTGCCGACTGCAGCACCGGACAAAGCAGGGCTAGGTCGCGCTCTTATCCTAGCCTTGTTCGCGTTCACTGGAATGGAGGGGTCGCTCTGCACGAGCGGTGAGGTGGCGGACCCGGCTCGCAGCATTCCACGCGCGCTCGCTTTGGCCCTGGGATCGGTAACGCTTCTGTACGTGGCGATTCAACTGGTGGCGCAGGGTATTTTGGGTCCGTCGCTGGCTCAATCCACGGTACCGCTTGCGGATGCAATGGCACGGATCAGTCCGGCGCTGCGCCTGCTGATGTTGGCAGGCGCCGCAGTATCAATGTTCGGCTATTTAAGCGGCGACATCCTGAGCACTCCGCGCATGTTATTCGCGTTCGCACGCGACGGATGGCTGCCACGCATGCTCGGACGTTTGCACGAACGCACAAACGCCCCGCACGCCTCCATCATTTGCTACGCAGCGATCGCGATCGGACTCGCTCTTACGGGCACCTTTGCCGAACTGGCGGTATTGTCAACGCTGACCGTTGCGGTACTTTACATCCTCGGCTGCGGCGCATCGTGGCTGCTATCACGGCGTGGCGTCGCCGAGGCTGGCGTACCTCTAAAATTCCCGTGGCTTTTTGCTGCAATGGTTGTCGGCATTGGCAGCATGGTGGCTCTCATTGCCCTGGCGTCCCGGGAGGAGATCATCGGCTTGTTAGTACTCATTGGTGTATGCGTCGCCGTTTACTTGTTGCAGGCGCGAGTGGCCGCTCTGCAAGCGTGAACCGAAATGCGTGACTCACCCGGTTAGATCCAACCGAACGACTGCTTCGCGCGCTTCATTCTAGGTTGTTCTATGTCCGCAGTTGGGCCGCCTGTTGGCGGATTGGCCTGTCTACCGGTTTTGAGCCTCAGCGGTCCGTTGTGAGCGACTGCTTCCGGGCAACTCGGCAACTCTAGCTCGCCTCTAGGGCCTCCAGCGCAGCGCGTTTTTTCAATACGAAAGTCAGGACGACATAGTAAAGCGCGCCTAGAGCAAGCCAGCACGCTCCGAGGATTTTCGCCACGGTGTCCATTTCATAAAGCACGTAGGCAATTACCAGAAATCCAGCCACTGGGAAGAGCAGGTGCCGGACCCAGTCGCCACTGCGCTCGCGCAGCAAGTAGTGGTTGACAACCGAGATGTGCAATAGCAGGAAGCCGCAGAGAGCACCGAAATTTACGATCCGGCTCAAATCATCCAGGCGCTCGGAAAAAAGCCAGCCGACGATCAGCGACACCAGGGCGACGAGCAGAGTGCTGACATAGGGAGTCTTGTAGCGTGGGTGGATCTTCGCCAGCACCGAGGGCAATTTCCCATCACGGGCCATCGCGAAGAGTACGCGCGAAACCGCCGCCTGCGCTGCCATGGCATTGGCTATGCCCGAGGACACCACTACTGCGCCGACTGTGACGACGCGCAGCCAAACACCACCGGCACGCTCGGAAATCTCGTAAAAGGCAGTTGCCGGCGAGGAGAAATTCATCCCCTGAGCGAGGTCCGTGGCAATCCAAGTCTGCAGTATGAATAGTGAGCCCACCAGCAAGAGCGCCAGAATCGTCGCCCGACCGACGCTGCCGGCTGCGCCTCGATTTTCCTCGGCAAGGGTGGAAATGCCATCGAAGCCCAGAAAGGACAGGACCGCAATCGAAGTGGCACCGGCAACCGTAGCGAAGGAGAACACTGCGGGGTTGTAGATGGGCTTGAGTGTCAGTCCACCCGCGCCCTGACCGTGTGCGAGCGCGATCAATCCCAGTGTCACGAACAGCACTAGAGTTGCAAGTTCAAGGATCAACAAGTACCAATTGACGCGTGCCGTGAAGTGGATGCCGAGCAGATTGACGAGTGCGTTGAAGGCGACAAACCCAAAGAGCCAGACCCACCCGGGCACCGCCGGCACAAGCCCGCGCATCGCAACGGCACTGATCACGTACAAGAGCGCTGGAACAAGGATGTAGTCGAGCAGAATCAGCCAGCCGGCGAAGAACCCAGCGATTTCGTGCAGGCCGCGATGGGCATACGTGTACACCGAGCCGGCGAGCGGGAAGGCGCGCGACATGGCGGCATAGCTCATGGCAGTGAAAAACATGCCGACCAGGCCAACCAGGTAGGCGAGAGGCACCATGCCCTTGGCATCATTCCAGACGAATCCGAAGATCGCATAGGGAGCGATCGGCACCATGAAGATCATGCCGTAGACGATGAGGTCCAGCGTCGAGAGACTGCGTGCAAGCTGCTCGCGGTAACCAAATTGCTCAACATTGGACATCGGACGAGTACCCTAGCTGGCAGTCAGGTATGGCGATGCACGCGCGTAGTACCCACTAGAGTCGACCGCTGTCGACCTCGTTCAGAAAGCGGGTCAGGCCGTCAAAATAGCGCTGCTGATCGTCGTACATCGCCATGTGACTGCCGTCGGGGCAGTCAAGGTAGCGGCCGCGTGGCATGGCGCGCGCCATTGTCTGCATATGCGCCGGGTCCATGGTGTCGTAGCGTGCACCGATTGTCAGGGCGGGCACGCTGATGTCGCCAAGTCTTGCGGTGCGGTCCCAATGCGCGAGCTTGCCGCCGGCGCCTAGTTCGCTTGGGCCCTGCATTGGAACGTAAATATCCGCATTCAGGTGCTTGAAGGCCCGCTCGACTGGATCGGGCCAATTGTCTAGCGGTATGCGCAGCACGTGGTAGATGTAATGATGCTGCATCAGCAAGCCCATGTAGCGCGGGTTCTTATAGTCCTTCGTCTCCTCGAAACTTTTAATTTCCGCGAGGACTGTGGGGTCCATGCTGGGCATGAGGACGCTCTCGGCGTACTCGTTGTAAGCCGGAATGCTCGCCATCATGTTCGAGATGATGAGCCCCTTGAGGTGCCGCTGGTAATTCAGCGCGTACTCCAGAGCGAGTATCCCTCCCCAGGAATGACCGAGCAAAAAGAAATTCCCGACGTCCAGTCCTAGCGCGACGCGCACCTGCTCGAGCTCATCGACGAAACGCGATAGTTCCCACAGGTCCGCACAGTCCGGCTGATCGCTGTAGTAGGAGCCGAGTTGGTCATAATAGTAGTACTCGATACCCGCGGCGGGCAGGTACGAGTCGCAAGCCTCGAAGTATTCATGCGTACACCCCGGCCCGCCATGCAGCAGCAACAGCTTGATACGCGGGTTGTTACCGACACGCTTGGTCCAAACCTTGAACGTCCCACGCGGCGTCGTTATCGGAATGCGCCGTACGCCCCCACACAACCGGTCGGACCGCGTGGAATTGTCGAGGTAGTCCGTGTGCTCCATCGACGAAGAAATGTCGTGTGCTCGTGCGGTCATGTCTGTTCCACATCCTGTTAGGTTGCGGTCGAGCAACGGTCTAGGAAACGCGCGAGGATGTGGTCAAGAGAATACCGACAACCGACGCGAATGTCTGCTGCGCGGCCTGGAAATCCGATCTCTGATTGAGTGCTGATGGCCGTCTGCCGCCCGATTATCCAGTGTTCCGGTCGTGAACCCAGTCCGCCGATGCAATTTGTCCGCTTCGCAACCGCCTGAAATTCCGCTTGAGGAATACCGCCTAATATTCCGACCTAGAGCGACGAGACACTCGCCTACCCTCCCCTCGACAGGTGTGCGAATACCGAAAGGCCGCCCGCTGGCCGGGTTAGCGGAGAGTTATCTCCGCTGCGTGGTCATGCGCTTCACTTCGCGTCAAGTGCCAGGCCCGCTAAGCGCGAATGATGCTGTATCAAGGTGCGTAGTGTGTGAAGACGAAGTCGCCCGCTTTCGCTGGTTCGTGGCACGGAGCACAAGTTTTAAGCTTCGCCTCGTCCGCAGAAGGATTGCCGTCCTTATCAAATTGAGCGTATCCCCAGCCGCGAGTACTTGCGTACTTTTTTGAGTCCTTCACCATAAACTGCAGGTACCAATCTGGGGCAGGCCCGGCAACGAAAGATTGGGCGCGCCCAAAGGCTTTGTTGTTCTCCTCTGAGGGGACGTCCTTCCAAGCTATACGAGCGATGATCGAACCGTCTGGGAACGGAAGCTTTCCTTCCCGGTAGGCCTTAATCGCCACGTCATTGCCTAGAATGGCGCGGATGTCGTTGAGGTTGCCTTCTTCGTGGGCCACGGAGATCAGCTTCCAATCTCGGTAACCTCGCTGAATTTTTATGCCGAAGAGCGGAGCAGCCTGACTCGAGTTTGCCATTGCATCAGCTTGCTTGCCGCCCTGGGCTTCGGACCTCGCGACGAACACCGTACAAATGACGAAAGCGGCGCAACTGCCTAAAGCACCAAAGTACTTAAGAGCGCGCATGGTGGAGTGAAGCATAGACGTCTCCTCGGGAGTCCTGAAAGTCGCTGTGAATACCCCTCCCCCCGATTACAGCAGACGTGGGGGAAGTTGCCATTACACCAAGGTTTTAGTTGACACGCGAGTCTCGGCCGGCCTCGGCACCTGCGGCTCACATCCCCCTGCCGGATACCTGGGGCTCCAGGCGGTCGATCGACCAGCTGGAGCGCCAACGATTTTCGCAATCAATCAGGCTTTGTCGACATCGATAACAGCCTGGGCAAAAGCCTGTGGGGCTTCTTGCGGCAGATTGTGACCGACACCACCGGTGATATCCCGGTGTTCATATTTGCCCGAGAACTTTCCCCGATACGCTGCGGGGGGCGCATGAGGTGCCCCATTCGCATCACCTTCAAGGGTGATCGTCGGTATGGAAATGACAGAACCTGCGGCGAGTCGCTTTTCCAGATCGTCATATTTCGACTCGCCTTCCGCCACGCCGATCCGCCAGCGATAGTTGTGGATCGTGATGGCGACGTGGTCCGGATTGTTGAAGGCGGCTGCGCTGCGATCGAACGTAGCGTCATCGAAGTTCCACTTCGGCGAAGCGAGCTGCCATATGAGCTTCGCAAAATCGTGCCGGTACTTATCGTAACCAGCCTTGCCGTTTTCAGTTGCGAAATAGTATTGGTACCACCATGCGAACTCTGCCTTTGGCGGCAACGGCATCTTGTTGGCGGCGGGGCTGCCGATCAGATAACCGCCCACCGGAACGATCGCCTTGCAGCGCTCGGGCCAAAGCACTGCCATGATGTCGGCCGTCCGTGCTCCCCAATCAAATCCCGCAATGGTGGCCTTTTGAATCTTCAGTGCATCCATTAAAGCGATGATGTCCAGGCCGACCACCGACTGTTGGCCATTGCGAACCGTTGCATTGGAAAGAAACGTTGTTGTGCCGTAGCCGCGAAGATACGGAACGATTACGCGATAGCCCGCCGACGCGAGCAAGGCAGTGACATCGACGAAGCTGTAAATGTCATAGGGCCAGCCGTGCAGAGAAGCACCGGTGGACCGTTGGGCGGGCCGTCTTCAGCGTAGCCGACATTAAGGAGACCGGCCTTGATCTGCTTCATCGATTTGAAAGATGTGTTCGTGCCGGGCTTGAGCGCCGGTACCTTTGACGCTGTAGCCTTGCCGGACTGAGCGACCGCCGAGTCCATCAGCCCGAGCTGCGCCACGGCAATGCTCATCGCCGCAGTACCAAAGAGGCGCCGGCGCCGCTGATTAATTTCTTCCGTCATGAGATCTCTCCATTTGGCAACGCGTTGTTGGCTTTTTTTTGAGGCCGTTCTTCGCCAACGGGAGACGGAAGGTGATGTTGCTACACCTCGTCCTCACTACGGGAGAGAGCGACCGTGCGCGATAATGCACGGCTCATGCCCAAGGGTCGAGAGGGCGATGTCACTTATTCATTGGGCGTCTGGCTCACCAACGTCGCTGCGCCGCAGCGCTCTACCGGCGCGACGGCGGAAGATGGGCGGGAGTAAGCCTGCTCCGGTGCGGCAGCGCGAGACCACGGATCCGTCGCTAACTTGGACGGAACGAACAAACCTTACTGTCTGGCAGTACTGCGACTAGGCCCGAGGATCGGCCAGCAATTGCACCCAGAACAGACCTCGCCTGGCGGCCTGACCTGGGGCGTATGCAAGCCCCATCTCGGCGAACCTTGGGTCCATAATGTTTTCGCAGTGGCCGGGACTGTCGAGCCAGCCCTGCACGACTTCCTCGACTGATTGCGGGCCGTAGGCGATGTTCTCACCGACCAATTTCTCCCTGTAGCCAACCGCGCGAACCCTATCAGCGGGCGACCGCCCTGCCGGGTCCAGATGTTCAAAATAGTTGTGTGCCGCCATGTCGCTCGCATGACCGAGCGCGACGCCCGCGAGCGTTTCTGACAGTCTCATTGGCGGGGCCGGTCCGAATGACCGCTCGCCGCAGCGGGTACCGCGGGCGCGCACGTCATTTACAAGCCGCAGCGCCTGCTCCGCTAAAACCGGGGCTCGTGAGCGAGGCGGCACGACGTAGGCAGAAGCAAGAACAATCCAGGTGTCCAAACCATGGTGATAAATCCCAATGTCTTGCGCAGCTTGACTGGTTACCGTGCGACACGCCGAGCGCCTAAGCAGCTGGATCGTCGATGACTCGGATCCACTGATATGTACGCCCGCAGTGGTTTGCGCCTCATAGCCGCTGCGCTTGGCCGCCGCTTCGGGCGACAGTCCCGCGGCCCATTGTTCGGCCGCCCTGTCCAACAGTGGATTGTGGTGAACGGGCTTCGCCGCCGGTAGAACGCCGCCACAGCCCCCCTCGCGTAGAACCTGCACCGCAGACAAGGTATCAGCCTGCGCCGGCACAATCGCTAACGGCACGCTAGTTAGAACAAGGAGGCTCACCAGCCGCCAGTAAGACACGCTATTCAAAGGTACTGCTCCTGTAATTTCATTGCCGTCCGCAAGGGCCAAACGGGCGCCGCAAAGCGACGCCATTAGACCTGGTGGGCTTTGGTCTGGAACGATCGAGCCGCACATCCGCTGACCTTGAGACCCCATGCGAACTTGCCGGTCGTCAGAAGTGTGAACCGGGCGAGTCTTTCAGCCGCTTCGATACCAATGCGCCAAGGGCAATGCATTCCTCGAGCTCGCGGATTTAACAATATTCGCTTTCTTGCGCCCCCGGTCCGACCAAGGCATTCCGCATACTCCGCATATTTCTGACCAGCAATCTGCAAAGAACGCGGTTTTGGCGCTATCACGCACCGATCGAAATTCCGATCCGCGAGCCGGCCCAACATTTCGATCCACCGCGCGCCTTCTGATAGTGTTGCGGGGTCTACGGGGAGAATTGAATGAAAAGAACGACCGGGGTCGGTTCGGCGATAATCTTCTCATTGCTCGCTTGGACGATGCTCTCCCATTGGACGAGCGCAGGCGCGCAAGCCATTGATGACTCCTGGATCGGCGGCGTCGGCCAATGGAACGTCGCCGCCAACTGGTCGAGCGGTGAACCCCTGAATGGCTCGCCATCTGGCGCGACTTACAACGCGTTCATCAGCAATGGCGGCGCCGTCACGATGAGCAACGGGCTCAATTCCTCCACGCCGATCGACAATCTGACCATCGGCTCATCGAGCAGCCTAGGCATCGCCGACGGCAATAACCTGACGATCACGGGCAACACCCTTGTCAATGCGGGCGCGATTGCATTGAATTCCGCCGGACATGCGACTTATATCGTCATTGGCGCGCCCAGTGTGACTTTGAGCGGTGGCGGCACCGTCACGATGTCGAACAACGCCGCCAATTTCATCGTGGGTTCGGCCACCGCCAATACGCTCACCAACGAGGAAACCATCCGCGGAGCGGGCAGCATCGGCGGCGGCAATGGCTCGACTTCCCTCACTCTTGTGAATTCCGGCGTCATCGACGCCAATCAATCGGTCGGAATGACGATCCAGGCCAACGGCGGCACCACCAATACCGGAACTCTGGAGTCCACAGCCGGATCGACTCTGACGTTGAGCGGCACGTTTACCAATACCGGGGGCACCATCTCAGCTGGCGCCAGCGATTTGAAATTTCTAAATGCAACTATCAATGGCGGTACGGTGAGACTGGGCGGCGATTCGACGCTGCAGTTGGAGAACGCGACCATCCACAGCGGCAGCACGCTCACCAACAGTGCGACGGGACTGATCGAAGCCACGGTCGACACCAACAATACACTCGGCGGTACCGTGAATAACTCGGCGGGCGGAGTGATTCAAATTGATAACGACGCTACGGTAAATCTGGAGAAAGGCACTTACGCCAATCTCGGCGCGGTGACGCTGAATTCAACCGGTTTCGAGACTGTGCTGGGCATCACCGGCACGAATGTCACCTTAAGCGGCGGTACGGTCACGATGTCGAACAACGCCGCTAATTTCATCGCGGGTTCGGCTACCGCCAATACGCTCACCAACGAGGAAACCATTCAGGGTTCGGGCAGCATCGGTGGCGGCAACGGCTCTATTTCCCTGACCCTCGTGAACTCCGGGGTCATCGACGCCGATCAATCGGTCCCGCTGACCATTCAGGCCGCTGGCGGCGTCAAGAACAGCGGCACGCTGGAGGCGACGGGCGGCTCGACACTGGCGCTCGCCGGCATGACGGTCACCAACACCGGCGGCACCCTCTCGGCTGAGACCAGCGTATTACACCTCACGAATGCAGCGGTCGCAGGCGGCGCGGTAACGCTGATAGGGGCCTCGACCCTGCAGTTGAGCAACGGCACTGTCCACGGCGGCACTTTGACCAACAGTGCGACTGGAGTGATCGAAGCGATGCCTGGGACCAACAACACACTCGGCGGCACCGTGGATAACTCCGCGGGCGGAGTGCTGCAAATCGACAATGACTCGACATTGAATCTGCAGAATGGCAGCTACACGAAATTGGGCACGGTCGCGCTCAACTCCACAGTGAACCAGACCTCGCTCGTCGTCGACGGCGCGAAGGTCACGCTGAGCGGCGGCACCGTGACGATGTCCAACAGCGCCGCGAATTACATCTACGGCGCGGCTAAGGCTGATACTTTGATCAATCAGGAGAGCATTTCGGGAGCGGGTCATATCGGAAACGGCCAAATGACCCTCACGAACTCAGGAACCATCAATTCCGATGACTCGGCGGGCATGACCATTCAGGCCAACGGCGGCACCAAGAACACTGGAACCCTGGAAGCGACGGCCGGCTCGACGCTGGCGCTCACCGGCATGACGGTCACCAACACCGGCGGGACGATTTCGGCGGATGCGAGCCAGGTGCAGGTCACGAATGCAACCATCGCCGGCGGCGCGGTGACGCTGACCGGCGCGTCGACCCTGCAGTTGAGCAACGGCATTGTCCACGGCGGCACTTTGACCAACAGTGCGACGGGCGTGATCGAGGCCATGGCCGGGACCAGCAATACGCTCGGCGGTAGCGTGGATAACTCGGCAGGCGGAGTGCTGCAAATCA
>Ga0302324_100021260_pt1 | contig 12658 bp, 14 predicted proteins | sample Palsa_T0_1_FD_201949 | JGI IMG/M metagenome (GOLD analysis project Ga0302324, IMG submission 201949) | Peat permafrost microbial communities from Stordalen Mire near Abisko, Sweden - Palsa_T0_1 | ecosystem: Environmental > Terrestrial > Soil > Palsa > Peat permafrost | place: Sweden: Abisko...
TTGTACGATCGCGCCATGCGCAAAGGATCGTTCAAAACGGAACGCCAGTTGCCGGATGGCGGGATTCTGGAACTGGTGCTCAACCGCATCTCCGACGGCGGAAACCCGATCGGAATTTCGGTTTTCGCGAAGGACATTACGGAGCGCAAGCGCGCGGAGGACGCCCTGCGGGAAAGCGAGGAGCGCTTCCGCAGCGCCTTCGACTTTGCCGCCATCGGCATGGCGCTGGTGGCCCCGGATGGGCGCTGGCTGCGCGTCAACCAATCGATTTGCCGCATTGTGGGGTATGCGGAGGAAGAGTTGCTGGCGCGCGATTTCCAATCGATCACCCATCCGGAAGATCTCGACACGGATCTGGCCCTGGCGCGCCAGTTGCTGGATGGCTCCCTGCCGTACTATCACCTGGAGAAACGTTACATTCACAAGGACGGGCGCGCGGTTTGGATTCTGCTTTCCGTATCTCTGGTACGCGACAGCCGGGGCGGGCCGCTCTATTTCATTGCCCAGATCCAGGACATCACGGAGCGCAAAGAGGGCGAAAGAAAGCTGCTGCGTGAAAAAACCTTTAACGATGCGATCATCGACAATGTCCCCGGCTTGTTCTACCTGATCGACGAACGTGGCAAAGCGGTGCGCTGGAACCACAAAGCGGAAGAGATTACCGGCTATTCGCCGGCCGAAGGCTCGCGCATGCAGCCGGTCGAGTTTTTCCCGAGCGCCGATCGCGCCGCCATGTCCGAGACCCTGCGCAGGGTCTTCATTGAGGGTCACGCGGAAGTGGAAGCCGATCTGGTTCTGAAAAACGGCGCGACGGTTCCATTTTATCTCTCGGCGGCGCGCGTCAGGTTCCAGGGCGAAAGCTACCTGATCGGGAACGGAATCGACATTAGCGCGCGCAAGAAGGCCGAACAAGCGTTGCGGGATTCCGAGGCGAAATTCTCCAAGGCGTTTCAGAATAGCCCCATAACGATGACGATCTCCACCATGGACGAAGGGCGCTACGTGGAGGTCAACAATACCTTCGAGCGGATCACTGGTTGGCGGCGTGACGAAGTGATGGGGCGGCGGCGGGGCGAATTCCGGATCTGGTCGGATGTCGGCCAGATGAAAGAGGCTAAGCGCCGGCTGCTTGCCGAAGGGGGCTGTCGCGACCTGGAGTTCGGTTTTCGCACTAAATCCGGCGAGCGCCGCGTGAGCCTCCTGTCGGCGGAGACGATTGAGTTCGGCGGCGAAACGTGCATCCTGACGGTTGGCCAGGACATCACCGAGCAAAAAGGGTTCGAGCGCCAATTGCGGCGGCTCAACGAGAGTCTGGAGCAGCGCGTGAAAGATCGCACAGCGGAGCTGGAACGCGCCGTCGAGAATTTGCGGATGCTTTCGCAAGCCATCGAGAACGGGCCGGCTATTGTGGTCATCACGGATCCCGAAGGCCAAATCGAGTACGTCAATCCTAAGTTCTGCGAAGCCACCGGCTACACAAAGGAAGAGGCGGTCGCCAAGAGACCGGGGATTCTCAAGTCGGGCGTGCATCCCCCGGAGTTTTACGAACAGCTCTGGAGCACCATCCGGGCGGGCGAAACGTGGCGCGGCGAGTTTTGCAACCGGCGAAAGAATGGCGATCTGTATTGGGAATCGGCTTGTATCTCGACGGTGCGCGATGCGCTGGGGCAGCCGCGCCACTATGTAGCCATTAAGGAAGATATCACCGAATTAAAACAGGCGGCCGAGGAATTGAAGCGCGCCAAGGATGCCGCGGATGCCGCCAGCCGCGCCAAGACCGCCTTCCTGGCCAGCATGTCGCATGAGATCCGTACGCCCCTGCACGCCATTCTGGGCTATTCGCAGTTGATGTTGCGGGACGCCTCCATCAGCCCCCAGACAAAGGAGAACCTCAGAATCGTCAATCGCAGCGGCGAGCACCTGCTGGCGTTGATCACCGACGTGCTGGAAATGTCGAAGATCGAGTCGGGCCGCGTAAAGCTGGACCTCGCCGAGTTCGATGTCGAGCACCTGTTGCGCGACCTGGCGGCCATGTTCCGCTTGCGCACGGCGGGCAAAGGGATCGGGTTCTCGGTGGTACAGGATAAGGGCATGCCGCGGCGGGTGGTGGGCGATGGAGGAAAAGTTCGCCAGATTCTCATCAACTTGCTGGGTAACGCCGTGAAGTTCACCGAAGCCGGCCACATCGCCCTGCGTGCCGCGGTGGGCGGCGATCCGCAGCGCCCCGCGCTGTCGGTCGAAGTGGAAGATACCGGAGCGGGAATTGCCGCGTCCGAAATGGGCAAGCTGTTTCAGGCTTTTGAGCAGACCCACAGCGGGCGGCAGACCCAAAGCGGCACGGGTCTGGGTCTCGCCATTAGCAGGGAATACGCCCGCCTGATGGGCGGCGACATTTCCGTCGCCAGTGAACTGGGCACAGGGAGCACTTTCCGTTTGAAGATTCCCATCGAAATCGGCGCGCCCGACATGCCGGCCGATACCATCGTTCCAGGAGTCGCCGGTCTGGCGCCCGGCCAGGATTCACCGCGCGTGCTGCTGGCGGACGATGACGAAAGCAATCGCGGCTGGCTGGCGCGCGTGCTGGGCGCGGCCGGCTTCGACGTGCGGGAATCCGCCAATGGACGCGAGGCGGTCGCGATGTGCAACCTGTGGAAGCCGCGTCTGGTGCTGATGGATATACATATGCCGGAGATGGATGGCTGCGACGCTACACGCCGCATCAAAGCCTCGCCGAATGGCGCCCAGACTGTCGTCGTGGCCCTGACGGCCAACGCGCTGGACGATAATCGGGTAGCGGCGTACCAGGCCGGCGTGGACGATTTCCTGATCAAGCCCTTGCGAGAGCCGGATCTTTTTCAGAAGATCGCCACGCACCTGGGAATCCGCTACCGGTATGCCGAGACCAGCGCGCCCGAACCGGACGCTTCCATCTGCCTGAACCCAGCCTCCCTGACCGGATTGCCGCTGGTTCTGAGGGACGAGATGCGGCAGGCCATCCTGACCGGCGACATGGATCGTTTCACGCGGGTCCTGCCGGGCGTCGCCGAACGGGACCCTTCCGTGGCCGACGGCCTGCGACAGCTTGCGGACCGCTACGATTACGACGCGCTGGCGGCGCTGCTGCAGTGAGCCTGCAATCCTTGTTGGGCGCCCCGACGTGGCGCACGCACTCATGCGTGCCGCGTCGGCACTCATGCCGACGCATGCGAGCAAAGCTCGCCCAAGCGGGGCTAAAGCCCAATTTCACTTAATTTTCGCAAAGATGACATTCTGCGTAAATAGTGGGGCAGGCCCTCGGCCTGCGGCGGCCTCCCAGGCCGCCATCTTCTCTTCTGTAGAACTCAATCTCCGGGCGACATGCGGGTTCAGGGGACCCGCGCAGGCCAAGGGCCTGCCCCACCATTTATGCAGATCCATCGACGACTCTAAAGTAAGTGACATTGGGCTAAAGCCCGCGCGGGATAAATCCCGCCCTCCACGTGCTGTCGCGGACCCGCTGCAAAGCCGAGGGCCTGCCCTACCTTAACGCCCTGCTTCCGCCGATCGCGCTTCCTGGGCGTTGCGGGCGTACATCTTCACCGCTTCACCCAGCAGATCCACACGATGGGCATCATGGCAATAGTCCCACGCACATAGTCGTTCCCTGTCCCACCTTGCGTCTGGCACACACTGCCCCACAGGTGTTATGGCGGTGTACCGCAGTCTAACTCTTGCCCGCCGCCGCAATCGCGAAATCCCACACCTGCATATCCGTCTTACCCAACGTGAATTGCACCACCGCGTATTCCCCCGGCGCCAGCGGCTTCATCGGCCAGACCTTATACAGCCCGTCCTGAGTCATCTGTTTGCGAAACACCTGCACTTCGATCGGCTCCTCGATGACGTCCTTACTAACTGGCAGGATGGTCACCTTCTCCACAATGCGGACGGTGTGGTCCGGCGTGAGCTTGATAATTCCGAAACGCTCGTCGGCCGAGAGCTGGATATAGAACTCCTGTTCCGGATTCGTCAGAATGTTTTTCGAGTGCAGGCCGTCCAACTCGATGGTGGCCTTGCCCGTCACCATGGGAATCGGCGAAAGAATCTTCAGGACGTTGCGCCCTTTGTTGTTGTGCACCTTCGACTCGGCCACTGGGACGATCTTGACGGCGTTGTCTTCCACATAGTACACGCCGGGGTCCTGCGGGATTTTGGCGGTTTCGGCCTTCACCTCGCGCTCGACTTTTTCTTCCGCCGCGACCATCTTGGCCTCCTCGGATCGCTGGGCCTGGCGGTCGGCCACTTCCGATTGGGTGCGCTTGATGTCCACCAGCTCCAGCGGCATCTCCTCCCACTGGCTGCGTTCCACGCTGTAGTAGCGCACGCGGTCGGTCTCCACCTGGTATTCGCGCACCAGGTGAAAGCTGCCATCCTTCAGGTAGAGCTTGATGTTTGCCGCGAAGGCCGTGAGAGCCAGAATGAAAAGCGCGACGATTGCCCGGCGCATACCCTTATCGACTAGTTTAGCGCCACGGGCGGTTGCATGTTTCTATAATGGGCTTCGATGAAATATCGCAGACTGGGACGGACCAACTTCGAAATCGGCGAGATCGGATATGGCGCCTGGGGCATCGGCGGGACCCAGTGGCTGGGCGGCAGCGACGACCAGTCGCTGGCCGCGCTGCGGCGCGCCATCGATCTGGGCTTGAATTTTATCGACACCGCGCTGGCGTATGGCGATGGGCACAGCGAACAACTGGTTGGACAAGTGGTGCGCGATGCCGGCCGCCGCATCTATGTGGCTACCAAGGTGCCGCCCAAGAACGAATTGTGGCCGGCGCGGCCCGCGATCGGCATCGGGCAGGTCTTTCCGTACGATTACATCCTGCGCTCGGCCGAACGCAGCCTCCGGAACCTGGGGATGGACACCATCGACCTGCTGCAATTGCACGTGTGGAATCCGGAGTGGATCGGGCGCGACGAGTGGCGGCGCGCGTTCGAAGAACTGAAGCGCTCCGGTAAAGTGCGATTCGTGGGAATTTCGATCAACGACCATCAGCCGGATTCGGCGCTGGAAATTATCGAAACCGGACTGATCGATACCGTGCAGGTGATTTATAACATCTTCGATCAGAGCCCGGAGCGCAATTTGCTTCCGCTGGCCGCGGCACGCGATGTGGGCGTGATCGCGCGCGTCCCGCTGGATGAAGGCAGCCTGACCGGCAAAATCGACGAGCATACGCGCTTCGCGCCGGGCGATTTCCGCGCGGGTTACTTCAAGGGAGACCGCAAGAAGCAGGTCCGGGAACATGTGGAGAGCCTGTTGCGGGATCTGGCAGTGGACGCCGGCGCCTTGCCGGAGATTGCGCTGCGCTTCTGTCTTTCGCAGCCCGCGGTGTCGACAGTGATACCGGGTATGCGCAGCGTGCGCAACGCGGAAGCCAATTGCGCCGTCCCGGACAAGGGACCACTGCCCGCGGACACGCTGGCCGTGCTAAAGCGCCACGCGTGGGATCGGAACTTCTACGATTAGCGGATGCAGAGCCGCAAGCCCGGATCGCCGTCTCGCCCGCTCGAACATCGACCGCTTTTGTCGATGCTGGCGGCCCCGGCTGTCTTCTACGATTAGCGTGCAGACCCGCAAGCCCGGATCGCCGTCTCGCCCGCTCTCCCCCTCGCCCGCTCGAACATCGACCGCTTTTGTCGATGTTGGCGGCCCGCCCGTCTACCCGTGCCCGAAGTGCATCAGCCAGCCGATGCCTACCAGCGCGGCCATAAAGCAGCCGAACACGTACAGGCCGTAGCGCAGGCGTTCCCGGTCGTCGCGCTTGGTTACCACTCCCATCACGATGGAAGTGAACAGCGCAAACAACAGGGAAGCTTCCAGGTGGGACAGATTCATCTTCATCAGCTTTTCCTCCCGGCCGCGATTTCAAAAGCGTCCACCATGGCCAGAATATTCAGCAGCCCGGCGGTGACCAGAAACTTGGTGCCATAGTCGTGCACCGCGCCCGCCACGTCGGGCTGATTGTATCCCAGCCAGACCGTGAGCAGGTACAAGATTCCCGATGCCAGGTCGCCGATGAAACCGCCGGTGTTGATCAGGATGGTCAACAGGTCGCCGTTCTGCGGCTGAAACATGGCGCCGCGCATCATCAGCCCGCAAAGATACATCAGGGTGATGGAGACCAGTAGCAACACGGCGCGGCCATTGCGCTTCAGGAGAAAGTGACCGCCGCCAGGGACCAGCCAACCCAGCGCGACCGGTCCGGCCCAAACGCGCAGGGGCGGCATGGGTTCCTTCGGTTGTTTTTGCTTTGCTGCCATTTCTTTGATTTTAGCAGGATCGGCGAGCATACCGGCCATGATGTATCCTGAAGGGCAAAGCCGCCACGAGAGCCAAGTGCCCAAAGCATCCTGGTTGGAGATTGCCCTGATTATCGCCCTGCCCGGTTGGGCCGCGGATAGCCCGCAGCCACTCGATATCCAGCCCGGGCTCTGGGAAATCGCGCTGACCGTGAAGACCAGCGGCATGCCGCCCATGCCGCCGGCGGTCAGCGAAAAATTGACCGCCGAGCAGAGGGCCAGGATTGAAGCGAAGGCCAAAGAGAGGGCGGCGGACGGCCCGCGGACCACGGTCGGAAAGAGTTGTCTTTTAGAGAAAGACCTGGATCGGCCGTCGTTGCTGGCGTTTGGCGGCGACCGCCAGAACTGCCGGCAGACGATAGCCAATTCGTCCCCCACGCGACAGGAGATCCATGTGGATTGCGGCAAAGACGCTACGCAAGGAGGCGGGACCGTTCTGATCGAAGTAATCGATCCGAAGAGTGTGAGGGTTTCCTCCCAATGGTCGGCCACGGACGGCTCGCGCACCATGAAGATGAACTCCACGGCCAAGCTTAAGATGGCTGGGCGCCACTTGCGAAGGTTCTGCGGAACCTGCGCCACAACCAAAGATCGCACCACCCAAAGCGGCCGCAGCCAAACCAGCCGCGCCTGAACCGGCATTGCCGGCCGACGCGGACCATTACTACCAAATGGGAAAAGAGCAGACCGCCCGGGGCGATCTTTGGGAGGCTTTGCGCACGCTGAACCGGGCCGTCGAATTGGATCCGCGGCGGGCTACGTATTACAACGCGCGGGGATATGTGTACTTGCGCCTGCAAAGTTACGCTAACGCGATTCTGGAGTTTTCCGAAGCCATTCGTTTGCGGCCGGATTATGCGAATGCGCTCCGGAATCGCGCGAGTGCGCGCCGCCACGCGGGCGACGCAAACCGAGCCGCCGCGGACGAGCAGAAGGCCGCGGAGTTGGAGAAGGGGCACTGACGGCTTGCGGTGAGTGCATTACAAGCAAATCCGCACGGCTTTGGCATCGATCGCCACACCCAGTTCCTGTAAGAGTTGCGCCGGCAAGCGCGCTTGCGCCATTTGGAAGAGTTCGCTTTCCTCGCGGCGGATGTGTGCGGTAAGTAAGCCGCACAGGCGCTCCAGCAACGCTTCCGTGGGTGCGGACCCCAACTTCGCGATGAGATCCTCTATCTGGCGATGTTGCGCGATCAGATCGGCTACCAGAGTCAGCTTACCGAGGGTGTTCTCGATGGCCGGAAACAGGATTTGTTCTTCGATTTCGAAGTGGTTGGCCAGTTCCAACTCGTAGCGGTCCACGGCGCGCCGCGCGAGCTTGGCGATGTTGGCCGGCGACGAATCTTCCGCCAGTGAGCGGCGCGTGAGCACACCCAGCGCCAGCCCGTTGTGATGTTGTTGCGAAAGGGGAATCAGACTGGGATCGCGCAGCATGGGCCTGTTTGCTACTATAGCGAAAATGAACTGGAACGATGCCGCCGAGGACTTACTGCAGGCCATATTGGCCCAAACGCCGCGCCCCGTGCGGGAGGAGGCGGAAGCGCAGCTTCGCGGAGCTGCCGAGCAACTGGCCGAAGACGACGGCAAGAGCCGGGTCGGAGTAGAGACCGTGATCGCGGCGTGGATCGCCAGTACGCCGGAGACCATTCGTCCGGATTTGCCGCGGCAGATGGAGCGCTTCGGGCTGGACCCGTCGGAGTACCGGCATTTGCTGGCGTAACCTCGTCTCAACTCGTCTCAACTGTTGACACAGTGGGCAACGACAGGTAAGCTCGTCCCAGGAGAAGCAGATGAACGCACTGGCCGAGTTACAAGCACGGCAAATAGTCCAACGTATGCATCGGCTGCGTGTAGAAGTCGATGTGTTCGCGGCGCATGCGAGAACATTGAGACAATCTTCCGGCTCAATAGACGGGCTGGTGCTGTTGCAGGAGGCCGACAATCTATTACGCGGGCTGATGGCGAGCCGCGTCGATTTTGAGAACGCCCAGGCTCACGTCGGATCGCTTTCCCGCAGCCTTTCGTCCCGCCCGCCGGCGACTGGCGGCCCGCCTCCGGCCGCCCAGTGGGAAATGAACTCCGGGCGGGCTCCAAGCAATTCACGGCTGCGGTTCAAAACGCCGAGAAGGAGCTCGGTCAACTGTACGGAGCGGCGAACGCCCAACTGAATAGCCCCACCCGAGCGGCGGCCGCCCCAGATAATCTGCTGGATGTATTGATGGCCTTCATCGACATGCTGTCGCGATGGATCGAGTTTCGGCGGAGTCAAAAGAGCAAGTAGAATCGCGTCAGCCGGACGATGGAGCGGCCTGGGCTGGGTCCGTCAGTTTGATAGAGCTTCTTCAGGCGGGCTGCCTGCGCCGCGCGATCAGCGCATCCAGAGAAACTAGGCCCGGACCAAATATCAGAACGATCAGAAACGCAAGCAGAAACGGGTACGGTGCGGCGGCGTAGAACTTATCCGGGTCCGAGAAAACCATCACCAACTTGTCGCGGTCGCCTACCACGAACGCTACCAGCATGTCGCAGGCCAGCAGCAGCGCCAACAGGCGTGAACCCAGTCCCAACATAATCAAGATGCCGCCTACAAACTCCAGCCACACAATCAAGGGCGTGGTCACCGCGGGTAACGGTATGCCCAGACTGGTGAAGTATTCGGTTACACCCGCCATGTTGTGCAACTTGCCCCAGCCGGTCTGTGCCATCTGGAATCCCCAGTAGAGCCGCACCAGCAGCAGGAACGGCGATTGCAGATAAGACGCCACCCGGATGAGCAACTCGTATAGTTTGGTCAGGATCGCCATCGGCACAACCATCCCATCTGCGCCCACATGGCGAACCAGGTTTCCACGCGCCGGCGCAGTTCTTCCACTGGAACCGGGCTGTCTTCCAGCGCCGCTTCCATCGCCTCGCCCACCGGCAAAGCTTTACGCAGCGCTGCCAGCAGCCGGAACTCTTCGGCATCCAGGCGCCGGTAGTAAACCATGAAATCGAGGCGATGTACCGCCAGGAAAATGTGCTCGGGCGTCATGCGGCTGATGCGCCGCACCAAGCCCCCGGTCTTGCGCTTCAGCACCGCGTTGCTGGCCGTGCCGTGCTGTTCGGACGCCGCATTCACTTTCACGCGCAGATCGTCCACCGGATAACGCAACTCGACCAGCCGAACGTACGGCTGCACGCCAATGCGCAGACCGGGTCCCAGTTCCAGCAGATCTTCGGGGCCGAGCACTTGTTCGGCCTTCTCGTCGAACGCTTCGATGTGCGCCCATTCCAGGCGAATCATGTCGAGGGCCGTCGCCAAGCGGCCGCCCGCGTGTGTGGGGTTCTGGCGCAGCCATTCTTCCAGACGCGAGCCCAGGTCGCGCATGGTCCACGATTCCGATGGGCGGTCCGTCAGGTAGGCTTGCGCGATGCGTTGAAAGGCGCGCTGTCCCACCACCGCGCGCAAGCCTGGGAAATCCTCATAGAGCGAATCGAGCAGGCGATACCAATAACTGCGGCTGTAGATTTCCAGGCGTTCGCGCGACGTCAGGCGGTCGTTGGGCTTCAGGTATGCGGCTGCAGTTTTTGGATCGAGGCGGTCGCCGGGCGCCAACGGACGCATCAAGTCGGCGGCCATGCGCCTTTGCAGCGCCAGCAGGCTCACGCGGTCACCAGCGCGGGCGCGGCGATGTATTTTTCGGCTTTGCGCGCCTCGGCATGCACTTCGTCGAACGATGGAATGCGGTCGTCCCATTCGAGCAGCGTGGCGGTGGGTCCCACGCGGCGAATGGCATGCTCGTACAGCTTCCACACCGGATCGATCACCGGATGGTCGTGCGTATCCAAGATATATTTTGTGAACTTGGAGTGGCCGGCGATGTGGATCTGCGCTACGCGCTCGGGCGGCACGCTGTTCAGATAATCGTAAGGATCGAAGCTGTGATTGCGGGACGACACGTAGATATTATTTACGTCCAGCAGAATGCCGCAATCGGCGCGCTCCACTACTTCGTTCAGAAACTCCCACTCGGTCATTTCCGATTCGTGAAATTCCGCATAGCTGCTCACGTTTTCCACCGCGATGGGCACTTCCAGATACGCGCGGGCCTCGCGCACCTTCCGCGCGGTCACCTTGGCGGCTTCGAAAGTGTACGGCATGGGAAGCAGATCGTGCGAGTAGCGGCCGTCCACGCTTCCCCAGCAGAGATGATCGGTGAGCCAGGGCGTTTTGGTGCGCTTGACGAGCGCTTTCAACCGCCGCAAGTGGTCGCGATTGAGCGGCTCCGCCGAGCCGAAATAGGCGGAAACGCCATGCTGGACGATTTTATATTGTTCGAGAATCCGATCCAAGGTGGCCAGCGGACGCCCGCCATCCACCATGAAGTTCTCCGAGATAATCTCGAACCAACCCACCACCGGCTTCTTCTCCAGGATGTGCTGGTAGTGCGGGATGCGGAGACCTACACCGATCCCGTAGTCGGTAAATCCGTTGAATCGATTGGCAGGCACGTTGTTTCGGAAAATACGGCGGCCCGGCTCGCTGCACACTGATGCCCCGCGCCGGGCCGCCCCGGTACATTTAAGTGGTTTTCTTGTTGGAGCCGTCGGTGGCGCAGCCGCCCTTGCCCTTGCAGGTATTCTTGCCCTTGCAGCCGGCGTCGCCGGTCTTGCAGCCGCCCTTGCCCTTGCAGGAGTTTTGTCCCTTGCAGGCATGCTTTTCCTTCTTCGCGTTCCAGATGGTCCCGGAGGACTGTCCAGCCACAGCGCTGCTGGCGGAAAGCCCCTGGCCGGCGCTGCCGGAAGAAACGGTGCTTGCGTTTAGGCGCGTCATCGTGCCACCCAGCAGGCCGGTGAACGCCGCGGTCAATACTAATGAGCTTTTGGAAACTTTCATGGTCTTGTATATCCCTTCCTTTGTCGGTTATTCCCGAATCCCTCAAAAAACTTGGAAGCCCGTGTAACGGGTTCCTTAGAGTATACGACAGCAGGCGGCAACCCGGATTCGAGAGATGTAACGAAAACGACGTGCGCCTCATCCTGTGAAGTGATGCGGATAAGCAGACGATCGGCAGTGCGAAGGTTGGCCGGCCTGGCCGCGGGGTCCGCGCTGGCCGGGACGATGCGGGCGGCCGATCCCCCGGCCGAGGTGAAGGTGGGTGGGGCGGAGATCGCCGTCTCGTTCGAATCGGATCGTTTCGATCTGCCGCGGAAGGCGCTGCTCGATTGGGTCAACGAAGCGGCCAGGGCGGTGAGCGCCTACTACGGCCGGTTTCCCGTGCGGCGCGCTCGCATACGCATCTTCGCGGAAGGCCGGCGGGGCGTCTCGCACGGCGTCAGCAATGGCGACGACGGGGTATGGTGCCGCATCTCCGTAGGCCGCGAAACCACGGTTGCCGATCTTAACGAGGACTGGATGCTGACGCATGAAATGGTGCACTTCTCATTTCCTTCGATGCAGCGCCGCCATCACTGGATCGAGGAAGGCATCGCCACGTACGTGGAACCCATCGCGCGCGTCCAGGTTGGAAACCTGACCGCGGCGCAGGTGTGGGGCGACATGCTGCGCGACATGCACCAGGGTCTGCCGGAGGACGGCGATGCGGGTCTCGACAATACGCACACCTGGGGCCGCACCTACTGGGGCGGAGCGCTGTTCTGCCTGCTGGCGGACATCGGCATTCGCAAGAACACGGCAAACGCCAAAGGGCTGCAAGACGCCCTGCGGGCGATCAACCGCGCGGGCGGCACCATAGAGGAGGATTGGCCCCTGGAGCGCGCGCTCGAGACCGGCGATAAGGCCACCGGCGGCAAGACATTGATGGAGCTTTACCAGCAAATGGGGACCAAGCCGGTGATGGTGGACTTGCCCGCTCTGTGGAAGCAGTTGGGTGTCGCGCGGCAGGATGGTAGTGTAGCGTTTGACGCGCAAGCGCCGCTGGCTGGCGTGCGGGAAGCGATCATGAAACGAGCGGCGTAATCGCGCGTTTCCTGCCAGCGGGCCATGCGCCCTCGCCGCGGCAAAATCCGGCAACCGGCATCGCGGGTTTGCGTCTATCCATGAGAGGGATAAGAGAGGTAATTGATGAACTATACTTCATGTTTGCGTCAATCGATTGCAGTTGTGCTTTCGTTCCTGCTGGCGCCATTCGCGGGGTCCGGTCTTTTTGCGCAGGAGCCGCCGCCGGGCGCTTATGCCCCGCTGGATGCCATGCAACTCGACCAATTAGTAGCGCCGATCGCGCTCTATCCGGATTCGCTGGTGGCCCAGGTGCTCACCGCGTCCACGTTTGCGGACCAGGTCAACGACGCCGATAACTGGATTCATCAAAACG
>Ga0302324_100021262_pt1 | contig 12657 bp, 8 predicted proteins | sample Palsa_T0_1_FD_201949 | JGI IMG/M metagenome (GOLD analysis project Ga0302324, IMG submission 201949) | Peat permafrost microbial communities from Stordalen Mire near Abisko, Sweden - Palsa_T0_1 | ecosystem: Environmental > Terrestrial > Soil > Palsa > Peat permafrost | place: Sweden: Abisko...
CGGTGATCGCTTTCGCCACCCTCGTGGTGGCGACCATCGCGGCGTTCTTCATCACCCAGCACTTGAAGTCCTCGACACCGGTGATCGCGGGGATGACCCACCCACCGCCGTTCTCCAACGACGGGGACGGGTGCCTGCGCCGCACCTACATCAACTTCTACGTGAAGCACCGTTCGGACAGCGTCTCGGTCTTCGTCGTTGACTCCGAGGGCGACGTCGTGCAGACGGTCGCGTCCGGAGTGGAGATGCACAACGAGCCGACCGCCCCTGGCCAGAAGATCCGCCGGACCTTCTACTGGTACGGCCACGAGTACGACGGTCAGCTCGCACCCAACGGCACGTACTACTTCCGCATCGCCCTCGCCGAGCAGGGCCAGATCGTCAACTTGACCCAGTACCCGGTCGTCGTCGACACGGTCCCTCCGCACCTGGCGATCACGCGGATCAGCCCCTCGCAGCTGCCCGCCCCGGGCCGCGTCCCGGCGACGATCTACTTCACCGGCAGCGATGGCCGGGGCGGCTATCTGATCATCTATCGCACCGGTCCCGCCGAGCCTCCCAGGGTCCTCGACGCCCGCAGGATCCCGTTCTCCAAGGCCAACCCCCAGCACGGCTACACGAAGACCTGGGACGGGCTGATCCACGGCGTGCCCGCTCCGCCGGGCACTTACGTGATGGCTCTCAAGGTCACCGATCGCGCTTGCGTCACCGGCACCTTCCCGGTCTACCTGCCCCCCGGTGCGGGGACCACCCCGCACGCGGGAGTGACGGTCTCCTACCTCGCGGCCGAGCCGCCGCTCGACCCGGTCCCCGCCGGCTCGGATGCGCTCGTCGGCGTCGCCGCCGACCAGCGCTCGTACCGCTGGGCGCTGCGCCGCGTGGGGGCAAGGCACAAGCGGCCGATCGAACACGGCTCGGGGACCTCGACCAGCCTCCGGGTGCGCATGCCGGGGCGGTCCGCCGGCCTGTACGAGCTGGCGATCCGCTCGTCGGGGCAGCGGACCGTGGTGCCGATTGTGGCGCGAGCATCCGCGAGCACCCGCCGCATCCTGGTCGTCCTGCCGGCGCTGACCTGGCAGGGGGAGAACCCGGTCGACGACAACGGCGACGGCTTCCCTGACACGCTGACCGCGGGCGGACCGATCGACCTCGACAGGGTCCTCGCCAACGGATTGCCGTCCGGGTTCGGTGACCAGGCGGCGCTGATCGCCTACCTCGACCGCGCGGGGATGCCCTACGACCTGACGACGGATCTGGCTCTGGCGAATCGCTCAGGACCCACTCTGGCGGGCCATTCCGGTGTCGTGCTCGCCGGTCCCGAGCTGTGGCTCCCGGCCGCGTTGGCGCCGGAGCTGAGGCGTTACGTCGAGCAGGGGGGCCGGGTGCTGTCGCTCGGCGCCGGCTCGCTCCTGCGGACGGCGACGGTCAAGCAGACGCCCGCGGCCGAAGCGCTCGACCCCACGCCCGCCGCCGCCACCGACGTGCTCGGCGCGCGGCCGGGCGCCCTCGTGCGCGGCAACACGGAGGCGATCGTGGTGATCCGCGACCGGCTCGGCATCTTCGACGGCACGAGCGGGACATTCGACGGCTTCGGCTCGTTCGAGCCGATTCTCGCGGTCGCGGCACCGGCGACGATCGCCTCCGCGGCCGGCACCACCGCGCAGACGCCGAGCATCGTCGGCTACCGGCTCGGCTCCGGGATCGTCGTCGAGATCGGCCTGCCGGCATTCACCGCGAGCCTCGCCCACGACGTCGACACCCAGGAGCTGCTGCGGCGCCTGTGGACGATCTTCAGGCGCTAGCTAGCTAGCGTTTGAGCCGTGACCGGCTACCTGAAACGCCTGCTCCGCGTGCTGGCGGCGTACCAGCTCCCCGACATCGTGTCCAAGTTCATCGCGGTCGGGCTGCTCCCCGTGTACACGCACTACATCGCAACCGGGGAGTACGGCGAGGTCGAGCTACTCGCGAACAGCGTGATCTTCGTCAGCATCGTCGTGCGCCTGGGGATGATCGAGGCATTCCTGCGCTACTACTACTCCGACGAGGATCAGGTGCGCCGGGACGCGCTGGTTCGCCGCGCCGTGGGATTCCTGCTGCTCACCACGACGCTGACGGCCGTCGTGGCCGCGGCCGCCGCCGAACCGCTCTCGCGCCTGGTGCTCGGGCACGTCCCCCACGCCACCCAGCTGTTCCTGATCTCGGTGCTCGGGCTGTGGTCGTTCACCAACCTAGAGCTTGCTTACGGGCTGCTGCGCGTCGACGAGCGCGTCAGGGTCTACGCGGCGGCCTCGCTGATCAACGTCGGGATCACGATCGCGGCATCGGTCGTGCTGGTGGTGGGGCTGGGGCTGGGCGCGCGCGGGCTCCTGCTAGGCAATTACGGCGCCTCGACGCTCGTCCTGCTCGGCCTGTGGTGGTCATATCGCCGCCGGCTGCTGGCGGGGCGCGGGAGCGCCGAGAAGCTGCCGGTGCTGATGCGCTTCGGGCTGCCTACGGTCCCGGCGGAGGCGTCCGTGTACGCGCTCAACATCTTCGATCGCTACTACATCGAGCACGCCAAGGGCCTCAGTGCCGTGGGCGTCTACTCGATCGCCGTCAAGCTCGCCGGGATCGTGGTGTTCACGGTGCGCGCATTCCAGTACGCCTGGCCGCCGCTGGCCTACTCGGTCACCGACGACGCGGAGGCCTCGCGGCTGTATGGCTTCGTGACCACGTACTACGTCCTCTTCAGCGGCTGGATCGTCGCCGGGCTCGCGCTGGAGGGTCGCTGGGTCGTGCGACTGCTGACCTCGCAGGCGGGCTACTACCCCGCCTACAAGCCGCTGCCATGGGTCGCGCTGGGCTGGGCGATGTATGGGTTGTTCGTTGTGTTTCTGGTCATCGCCGGCCGCTCGAAGGTGACCACGCGCAACTTCCCGGCGGCGATCCTCGGCCTGGGGACGAACGTCATCCTGCTGATCCTGTTGCTGCCGCGGCTCGGCCTCGCCGGCGCCGGTGTCGCGCTGTGTGGCGCGTACGTCGTGATGCTCGGTGCGATGCACTTCTTCACCCGACGCCTGTTCGCCGTCGCGTTCGAATGGCTGCGCCTGGTCCAGATCGTCGTCGTGGTCGGGGGCATCGCCGCGCTCGGCGACCTGCTGCTGCCGACGCACGGTCCGGCCGGATTCGTCTCGCGCGCCGTGGCGTGGCTCGCGATCCCCGTCGTACTGCTGCTGACCCGCTTCCCGCACGCACAGGAGATCGCGCGTCTGCGGGCGCTCGCCGGCGGGCGTGGCAAACGCCCGCCCAGCACGGTGTCGCCGTGAGCCGGCCCCCTGTGAGCGTGGTGATGCCGTTCGCCGGCAGCGCGGCCGATGCCCGCGCCGCGGTCGGCTCGCTGCTCGCTCTCGAGCTGGGCGAAGGGGACGAGCTGATCGTCGCCGACAACTCCGGCACCGTGCCCGCGACACCGGGGGTGACCGTGGTCCCGGCGCGCGCCGAGCGCTCGCCTGCGCACGCCCGCAACGCGGGCGCCGAGCACGCCGCCAACGACTTCATGCTGTTCCTCGATGCCGACTGCACTCCGAGCAAAGGGCTGCTCGACGCCTACTTCGCGACGCCCGTCGAGCCCGCCGTCGGCGCGCTCGCCGGGGGGGTCGTGTCCGCCGCGGACGGGCGCACGCTCGCGGCCAGGTACGGGGCCGCGCGCGGCTTCCTGAGCCAGGAGGCCCACCTCGCCCATCCCTATCGCCCGCGCGCCGTCGCGGCCAACCTGATGGTCCGCCGCTCCGCGTTCGAGCAGCTGGGTGGCTTCTTCGAGGGACTGCGCGCCGCCGAGGACACCGACTTCTCATGGCGATTACAGGAGGCAGGCTGGCTGCTGCAGATCCGTCCGCAGGCTCGCGTCGAGCACCGCTACCGGGCCTCCATCTCAGAGCTCCGCAGGCAGTGGCGCGGCTACGCCGCAGGCCGGGCGTGGCTGGCACGTCGCTACGCGGGGTTCGAGCCCGAGCCGGCGCTCTTGCGGGCATCGCGGCGGGTCTGGCGGCGGGGCGGCTTCGCCGCCCTTGGGAGTTCGCCTGGCGGCGAACGTCCCGGGGGCGCTTCCCGCGGCGGCGTCGCCACGCGTGGCGCGCCGGTCTCAGGGGCCGGCGGTGCAGCCCGCGGCGCCTACCTCGCGCTCGACGCGCTGCTCGCGCTCGACGAGCTGGCCGGCTTCGCGCTGTCAAACCGGCCGCCGCGGGACTCGGCGACCGCCGCCGGGGTGGTGCTCGTCGCAGAGCGCTTCCCGGCGCGCGGGGAACCCCTGGTCGAGCTCGCCGGGGCGCGGGTCGAGGCGGCGGCTCGCCCGGCGGCGGTGTCCCGCGAAGCGTCCCGCGAGCTCGGGATCGACTATCGCGAGGATGACGGTGGTGCGGCCCGTGTCCTCGCGGTCGTGGAGCTTGTGTTTCGGCATCCGGTTCGCTGCGGGATGGACGCGCTTCGTCGCCGACCGGGCGAGCCGAGGCTGAGCGCGCTCGCCCCCGCCGTGCTGCGTCTCGGGCGGGACCCCGGCGCTCGCGTCCGCGCGCTCGGCGGGCGCGACGTGGAGGCGACGGCCCGCCGGCTGGCCGTGCTGGCGGGATTGCCGCTCGACCAGGAGCGGGGATCGTGATGCGGGTCCAGGTGGTCGATCCTTCCGCGTACACGCCCCCGTATGACCACGCGCTGTGCACCGCGCTCGCGCGCGCCGGCGCCGAGGTCCGGCTAATCACGAGCGCGTTCGCATACGGCTCGGTGCCCGCCGCCGAGGGCTACGCCGTGGAGGAGCGGTTCTACCGCAAGGCGCGGGGCGGGCCCGGTTCACCCGCCCGCCGCGCAGCCAAGCTGATCGAGCACGTGCCGGACATGCTCCGCTACCGTCGCGCCGCGAGCGCGGCCGAGATCGTGCACTTCCAGTGGCTCACGCTCCAGTGGCTCGACCCGTGGCTGCTACCGAGGCGCCCGGTCGTACTGACCGCCCACGACCTGCTACCGCGCGAGGCCCGTCCCGGGCAGGCGCGCGCCCAGCGACGCTGCTACGAAGCCGTCGACGCGCTCGTCGTTCACTCCGACTACGGTCGCAGGCAACTGATCGAGGCGCTGGCGCTCGATCCCGCCAAGGTGCACGTGATCCATCACGGTGCGTTCGAGCACCTGACGCGCTTGCCCCACGAGCAGCCGCTGCCCGAGGAGCTGGGCCGGGTAACCGGGCCGGTGGCGCTGTTCTTCGGACTGGTGCGGCCGTACAAAGGGCTCGAAGTGCTGCTCGAGGCCTGGCGGGGCGTGCACGGGGCCGAGCTGTGGGTTGTCGGGCGACCACGGATGCCGCTGAGTCGCCTGCGTGCGCTCGCGCCCACCGGGACGCGGTTCGTCCCGCGGTTCGTCGCCGACGCCGAGCTCCCCGCCTACTTCCGCCGCGCCGACGTCGTGGTGCTCCCGTACTCGCGGACCGAGCGCCTCGACTTCTCCGGCGTGCTGGCGACTGCGCTCGCGTTCGGCAAGCCGGTCGTGCTGAGCGACGTCGGCGGCTTCGCCGAGGTCGCGGCGACGGGCGCCGCGCGGCTCGTGCCGCCGGACGATCCGGAGGCCCTCCGCGCCGCGCTCGGAAGCCTGCTGCAGGACGCCGGCGCACGCGAGCGGCTCGCCGCCGGCGCCGGCGCCGCTGCCGCCGGACCGTATTCGTGGGACGAGGCGGCCCAGCGGACGCTCGAGCTGTATCGCACGCTGACGTAAGCCGGACAACGGGACCGCAAACCCCGTCGCCCTCACCGGCCGCCACAATGAGCGCCGCTGTGACTGCGCTCGCAATCATCTTCTGGGTCTCGGCCGGCCTGCTCGTGTACGCGCAGGTCGGTTACGGCGCACTGCTCGCGATCCTGGCGCGCTTGCGCCGCCGCGTCGCGCCGGTGCTCGAGCCCGATCAGCCCCCGGCCGTCTCCGTGATCGTGCCCGCCTACGCCGAGGAGACGGTGATCGCCGCGCGGGTGGCGAACCTGCGCGCGCTCGATTACCCGCCCGAGCTGCTCGAGGTGATCGTCGCCTGCGACGGTTCGGTCGACGCCACCGCCGAGCGTGCGCGTGCCGCCGGTGCAGACGTCGTGCTCGAGCTCCCGCGCGGGGGCAAGATCCGCGCCCAGGACACGGCCGTGCAGCGCGCCAGGGGCGAGGTCGTCGCCTTCTCGGACGCGAACGCGGCCTGGGAGCCCGACGCGCTCCGGCGGCTCGTGTCGGCGTTCGCGAACCCGCGCGTCGGCTACGTGTGCGGTGACGTCCGGTTCGTCAGCGAGAACGGCACCAACCAGGAGGGCTTGTACTGGCGCTACGAGATGGTCCTGCGTGCGCTCGAATCGCGCCTGCGCTCGGTCACGGGTGGGAACGGCGCGATCTACGCGACCCGCAGGGAGTCCTACGTCATCGTCGACCCGATCATGGGCCACGATCTCTCGTTTCCGTTCAACATGGTCAAGCGTGGCTGGCTCGCCGTCTACGAGCCCGGCGCGCGCGCAAGCGAGAAGATGGTCCCGACGATCGAGGGGGAATTCGCGCGCAAGCGACGGATGATGAGCCACACCTGGCCGATCGTCCTGCGCGGCGGGATGCTCTCGCCGCGGGGCTACGACCCGATGTACGCGTTCATGATCGTCTCTCATCGCGTGCTGCGGTACGCAACCCCGTTCCTGCACGTGCTCGTGCTCGCCACCAGCATCGCGCTGCTCGGGCAGGGCTGGGTCTACGTGGCTGTGGTCGCGGTGCAGGCGGCGATCCTGCTCGCGGCCCTGGCGGCCACCGCGATCCCAGCCCGTCCGCTGCTGATCGCCCGCTACTACGTGCTCACGACGGCGTCGTTGGCCGCCGGCCTGTGGGACTGGCTGCGACGGGGAACGCCCGCCGTCTGGGAGCCCGCGGAGGGGACGCGATGACGGGCCGCGATCGGCCCAAGCGGGCACTCGACGTCCTGATCGCCGGAACCGGCTCCGTGCTCAGCGCTCCCCTCGTCGCGCTCATCGCGCTCGCGATCCGGATCGAGTCCCGCGGCAGCCCGATCTATCGCCAGACGCGCGTCGGCAAGCAGGGCGACACATTCCAGATCTACAAGCTGCGCACGATGATGCACGGAGCAGAGTTCACCGGCGCCGGCCTCGCGATCCAGCGCGGTGACGCCCGGATCACCCGCGTTGGTAGCGTCCTGCGGCGCTTCTCGCTGGATGAGCTCCCGAATCTGTGGAACGTCCTGCATGGTGAGATGTCGATCGTCGGACCCCGTCCGACGGTCCCGGTACAGGTGGAGCAGTACACCGAGCGCCAGCGCGGCCGGCTGGCGGTCAAGCCGGGAATCACCGGTTGGGCTCAGGTCAACGGACGCGCGGCGCTCCCGTGGCCGGAGCGGATCGAGCTCGACCTCTGGTACGTCGAGCACCAATCGCTCGCGCTCGACCTCAAGATCCTGTCGATGACCGGGCGCGCGGTGCTGAGCGGGCAGGGACTGTACAAGGGAAAGAGGGGGGGATGGCACCCGCCGAGCGCGACGTAGGCGTCCTCCTCACCGGCGTCGGCAAGCGCTACGACATCGTCTCGGCATTTGCTCAGCACGCGACGGTCGTGGCTGTGGACCCAAATCCGCTCGCCCCCGCTCAGTACGCGGCGCATCACCGCACCGCGGTCCCGCCGATCGATCATCCCTCCTACGTTCCCGCCCTGCGCGAGCTGTGCGATCGCCACGGCATCCGCGCCGTGATCCCACTCACCGACCTCGACCTCGAGGTGCTCGCGCACGCGCATGTCGCAGGCGAGCTCCCGGCCCTCGTCCCGCCACCCGAGATCGCGCGAGCGACGTTCGACAAGTACGAGTCGCATCTGCTGCTGGGCCGGCTCGACCTCCCTTCACCACCGACGGTGCTCCCCGGCGAGCCGGTCGAGCACTACCCGGTGATGGTGAAGCCGCGCCAGGGCTCGGGTGCTCGCTCGATCCACCGCGCCGACGACGCCCGCGCGGTGGAGTTCCTCGTCGATTACGTGAAGGAGCCGACGATGGTCCAGTGGCTGATGGACGGCCCCGAGTTCTCGATCGACTGCCTGTCCGATCTCGACGCCCGCTGTCTGAACGCGATCCCGCGCACGATGATCGAGTCGCGTGGCGGCGAGTCGATCAAGGGGACGGTGATCGCCGATCGCGAGCTGATCGAGCTCGGACGTCGCGTTGTCGAAGCGCTCGGCGTCCGCGGGCCGTGCACGGTGCAGGCCTTCCGCGATCGCGAGATCGGCTTGGGGATCACCGATGTCAACACTCGCTTCGGCGGCGCGTTCCCGGCGCCCATGTACGCGGCGCTGCCAGGTCGCACCTACCCCGAGCTGATCGTCGCGATGGCCCGCGGGGAGCAGGTGGAGCCACACGTCGGCGAGTTCCGCGCCGGGGTCAGCTTTACCCGATATTTCTGGCAGCTGGAGCTGGATGCGTCGATGCATCCAACCGGTCGGGACATCGTCGATCCGCCCGGCCCGCCGCCCCCGCGGTGAGGCTTAAATCGCGGTCCGATCACAGAGCCTACGGTTCGGGGTAGATTTTTGGACCCAGAAAGCGGCATAATGAAAACATGGAAGCAAGCGCGGTGCCGCGGGTGGCACCGGCAGGGGCTGCTAGCTTTGCGTCGCCGGGGCTATTGCGGCTGCTGTCGGACGATCGTCTGGTGGCGCTTATCAGAGATGGGAACGCGAACGCGTTCGAGGCTCTTTACGACCGGCATCACCGGGCGATCCTGTCGTTCTGCCGGCACATGCTCGGCGGCGCCGACGAAGCCGAAGATGCCGTGCAGCACACGTTCCTCGCCGCCTACAGGGATCTCATCTCGTCGAGGAAGCCGATCCAGCTCCGGGCCTGGCTGTTCACGATCGCCAGAAACCGCTGCCTCACGATCCTCCGCGCTCGTCGCGAGACCGCGCTCGAGTTCGAGGAGCCGGCGACCGACGGTCTAGCGGCTCAGGTCCAGCGTCGCCAGGACCTCCGCGATCTGGTCCTGGACATCAACCATCTGCCCGACGACCAGCGCGCGGCGCTGGTGCTCGCGGAGATGGGGGCCCTCAGCCACGACGAGATCGGATCTGTAATCGGAGTACCCAGCGGGAAGGTGAAGGCGCTCGTCTATCAGGCGCGCGAATCGCTGCTCGCCAGCCGGGCGGCCCGCGACACGGACTGCGACGAGATCCGCGAGCAGCTCGCCACGATGCGCGGCGGCGCGCTGCGCCGGACGACGCTGCGACGGCACCTGCGCGAATGTCAGGGCTGCCGCGAGTACCGCCGTGCGGTTGAGTCACAGCGTCGACGGATCGCGGTGATCCTGCCTGTGGTGCCGACGATCGCGCTCAGAGAGGCGGTTCTCGGCGTGACCGCCGGCGGCGCCGTCGCCGGCGCCGGACTGGCCGGTGGCGGGCTGCTGGGCACCAGCTCGGTGTTGAAGGGCGTCGCCGGCAAGGCCCTGATCGCCGCGATGCTCGCCGCCGTTGGCACCACCGGCATTCTTGTCGTGCACGACTTGCGGCTACCCGGCTCGATCCGGCATCTTGGCGAGGGCACCGGCAGGCTGAGCTTGAGAGCGCCCTTCGAAACGAGCTCGGGCGTGGGGCGAACAGCGAGCGCTGCGGCGACTGGGGCTGGCGCCAGCTTGTGGCGCGGTCCCGAGACCGCGTCCACGAGGGCCCTGGTTCACTCCCTGACTGGGCAGCTGAACAGTCTGCTCAGCCCGGTATCGCCGCGTGGAAAGGTACTGTCGTGGGGTACCGGCGTCCCGCAAACCGCCGTTGGGGCGCCGGACGGCTCGCCGTCGGTGGTGGCTCCGACGGCACCGGTCTTGCCTACTGCGACCGGTGTGGTCGCAGCTCAGCCGGTCCCGGTTTCGCCGGTTGTTGCGGGCACGCCGGTAGGTGTCTCCGGCACATCGTCCACGAGCCAAGGTGACGGCGGCGGATCGACGGGAGCAGCCGCAGGTGCTCCGGCTCTGGCGGCATCCGGCCGAGCGACGACGTCCACTGGCGGCTCAGGTTCCGCCACGGGCGGCTCCAGCTCAGCCGGCAGCAGCTCGCCCACGGTCTCGATCGCCAGCGGTAGGTCGGGATCCGGCTCCGGCACCGCCACGGGCGGCTCCGGCTCAGCCGGCAGCAGCGGCTATGGCAGCGGTGGCCAGGGCTCGGGCAGCGGCTCGGGTGGCGGCGGCTACGGCAGCGGGCCCGGGGGCGGTACCGGCAGTGGCGGCGGCTCCGGCAACGGCGGCGGCTCCGGCAACGGCGGCGGCTATGGCGGCGGCTCCGGCAGTGGCGGCGGCTGGGGCGGTTACGGCTCGGGTGGCGGCGGCTATGGCTCCGGATCGGGTGATGGCTCCACCCCGGGCGATGGCTCGGGCGACGGCTCCGCCGATGGCCCTGGCCCCGGCAGCTTCGGCGGCCCCGCCGGCTCCTCAGTCGGCGACGGCGGCCCTGGCAGCGGCGGCGGGAACCGGCAGTGGTGGCTAGCGGCCACCACGGGGGGCCCTAGCCGGCCTCGGCCGCGGACCGCGGCTCGGATCACCCGTTAGTCGAAAACGCACAGCGCGCGGCGAGGATCTGTACGGTCCTGTACGCCACCGCGACAACAGGAGGAAATGAGACCATGGCAAGAACCCCACGATCGCTCGCCGGACGGGTCGTAGCGATCACCGGAGGCGGCCGCGGCATCGGTCGAGCCACAGCGCGAGCCCTGATCGACGAAGGCGCGCGGATCGCGATCGGCGATATCGACGCGGCCCTCGCCGAGCACACCGCCGAGCAGCTTGGAGCCGGGACCGTAGGGCTGCCGCTCGACGTCACCGACCGAGCCAGCTTTGCCTACTTCCTCGATCAGGTGGAGGAGCGCCTCGGGGGTCTCGACGTCCTGATCAACAACGCCGGGATCATGCCGATCGGCCCCTTCGTCGAGGAGACCGACGCCACCGCCGCGCGGTTGATCGACATCAATCTCCACGGTGTGATCTTCGGCTCCAAGCTCGCGATCGAGCGCTTCTCCGAGCGCGGGGCCGGTCATCTCGTCAACATCGCCTCGACGGCAGGTAAGGCGGGGGTTCCCGGTGGCGCCACGTACTGCGCGACGAAGCATGCGGTCGTCGGCCTCAGCGAGGCGATCCGTGGCGAGGTGCGCGACTCCGGGATCGACGTGAGCGTGGTGATGCCCGTCGTGGTCAACACGGAGCTCGGCTCCGGCCTGCCCGAGATGCGCGGATTCAAGTCGGTCGAGCCAGAAGACGTCGCCGACGCGATCGTCGAGGCACTGCAGAGACCTCGCTACGAGGTTTACGTGCCGAAATCGATCGGCTTGCTGATGCGCTCCAAGGCGGTCGTGCCGACCGTCGTGGCGGATCTGGTCGGGCGGCTGCTCAAGGGCGATCAGGTCCTGGCCAACCCCGATCACGCCGCTCGCGCCGCGTATGAGGAGCGGATGGAGCAGACCATCTCCACGGCCGAGGGCTCGACCACCCCGGCACCAGAAAGCTCGACCCCGGAGCGCGAGACGCAGGCCGCATAGGCGCCGGCCGTCGCGTCGGCCACGCGTCGGTCACACGGGCGCTGCATCCTGGTAACACCAGCGGCCCCAGATGCAACTTAGGATCGCGGCTTCGACGTCCGTCCGGAATGGAGCCCTCCTATGCCCGAGGTTACCCGTCGCCGCCTGTTGTCCTCCGCCGCCGCCGGGGCGCTCGCCTCGTCGCTATTGCCGCCGGCGCTCGCCCGGGCCGCGGCCGAGGGCCCGCGCAGGGGCTCGCTCAGGGAGGTCAAGCACGTCGTCGTCCACATGCAGGAGAACCGCTCGTTCGATCACTACTTCGGGACGCTCGCCGGCGTGCGTGGCTTCGGCGACCCGAACGCCCTGGTCCAGTCGAACGGCAAGTCGATCTTCTACCAGCAGGACCCGTACAACCCCGATGGCTACTTGCTGCCGTGGCACCTCGACACGCTGAGCACCAGCTCGCAGGCGATCCCGTCGACCTCGCACGCCTGGACCTACCAGCACGAGTCGCTGAACATCACCGTGAGCGGAACGCCCGGCGCGCCGACCACCGCCCTGAACAACGACTGGGTCCCCACCCACTACATCTCCGACGGTGCCGCGCACTACTGGTACACGATGGGCTACTACGAGCGTCAGGACATCCCGTTCCACTACGCCCTGGCCGAGACGTTCACGCTCTGCGACGCCTACCACTGCTCGCTGCTCGGACCGACCTGGCCCAACCGCATGTACCTGATGACAGGCATGATCGACCCGCTCGGCACGGGCGGCGGCCCGATCATCTCGAACGTGGTGCCGAGCCCCTATACCCACGAGCCCTACACCTGGACGACCTACCCCGAGCGCCTGACGAAAGCCGGAATCAGCTGGCGCGTCTACCAGGAGGAGGACGACTACGGGACGAACCCGCTCGAGTGGTTCGCGGCCTACCAGAACGCGACCCCTGGCTCGCCGCTGTACGAGGGCGCCCTGACGATCTACCCGCCCGACCGGTTCGAGTGGGACGCGAAGCACGACAAGCTTCCGACCGTTTCGTGGATCCTCCCGACCTCGGGCCAGAGCGAGCACCCGGCCTACCTACCGGCGTCGGGGGCGAACTTCCTCGCCTCGAAGCTGAACGCGGTGGC
>Ga0302324_100021265_pt1 | contig 12657 bp, 8 predicted proteins | sample Palsa_T0_1_FD_201949 | JGI IMG/M metagenome (GOLD analysis project Ga0302324, IMG submission 201949) | Peat permafrost microbial communities from Stordalen Mire near Abisko, Sweden - Palsa_T0_1 | ecosystem: Environmental > Terrestrial > Soil > Palsa > Peat permafrost | place: Sweden: Abisko...
CTAGAGATAGGGCAGCATCAGCCGCGCGGCATTGTTGCGCAGCTTGATCGGCAGGGAAACCTTTTCCAGCGCGTCCGCCGCGAGGCGCACCTCCTGCTTGTGCGTGATGAACTCTTCCAGCTGCAGCACCAGTGCAGAGTGATAGACCTCGACGTTCAGTTCAAAATTAAGACGGAAGCTGCGCATGTCCCAATTCGCGCTACCGACCAGACACCAATTGCCATCCACCGTCATCAGCTTCGAATGATCAAACGGCGCGCTGTGCGTCCACACGCGGCATTGCGCAGCGAGCAACGGACCGATATGGGCGCGCGCTCCCCAATCGAGGGTAGGGTGGTTACTGCTTTGCGGCAGCACGAGGTCGACCTGCACGCCGCGCATGGATGCCAGCGCCAGCACCGTAATGAGACGGTCGTCCGGCAGAAAATAGGGCGTCATCACTTTGACCGAGGTGCGTGCGGCACCCACCGCCTGCAGGATCATAAGCTCGATCTTTTCCAGGTCCTGGTCGGGCCCTGAGGTCACGGCGCGCGCGACACTCTCGCCCACCGGAGCCAGCGCCGGAAACCAGCGCTCGCCCTCCAGGCGCTCGCCGGTGATGAAGAACCAGTCATCGGCGAAGGTGTCGATGATCTGCGCAACGACGGGGCCCTCAAGCGAGAAGTGCGTATCGAGCACCGGATGGGCAGGTGCAGTGCGCAGCAGATTCTCCGCGCCGATGTTGAGCCCGCCGACGAAGGCTATGCGGCCGTCAACGCCGAGAAGCTTCTTGTGGGAGCGCAAATTGAGAAAGGGCATGCGCCAGGGCAGCGGTGAATGCAGAAAGCGGGCGACGGGAACGCCCGCCTGGCGCAGCTTAAGATACGTAGTCGACCAGAAATAACCACCGCCCACGCCATCGATCACCACGCGAACCTCCACCTTCCGGCGGTGCGCGCGCGCCAGAGCGTCGATGAAGGGCTTGCCTGCGGCGTCGGCGCGGAAAATGTAACTGGAAAGAGCGACGCTTCGTTGCGCCGCGTCGATGCACGCGATCATCCGCGGATAGGCTTCATCGCCATTGCGCAGGATAGCGATGGCGTTGCCACTCTTGGCGGGTCGGCCGGTGATGCGCTGGGCCGAATATTCAAGAGTCGCTAAGTGATGATCGCCACTGCCGTCCCCGACCGCGGCGCTGGCTTGAGCGGGCAGTCGCGGCGCACGCATCGTAAGGGCGCGCCGCCGCACGCGATTGACCCCCAGGAGCACGTACAAGAGGCTGCCAAGAACCGGTGAGAGCCAGGCAATGCCAATCCAGGCCACGGCGGAGCCCGGATCGCGTTTGTGAACAAGTATGTGGGCGGTCACCCCCACCGCCAGCAGCAAGTGCAAGACGGACAGTACCGTCGCGCCCGTCAGGCTTAGGATGGTGACCCCACGTAAATGCGCCCTATACGAGCCTCCATCTTAGCGCTGAATGCACCGCAGTACCCCTAGTTATACAGCGCGCGGCGGCCATCGCCGCGCCCGGCAGCGCAGTTTGGAGACGGTTACGATGGCGGCGAGCTGCGCTTAAAGGGTAAAATTTGTGCGTATTCGCATCAACCGCCACGAGGACAGGAGAGCAGGTCATGAGTTCATCGGGAAAGTTCTTAAGCGATGTCAAGAAGCTTCGGCAGCGCGCCCGCCGCCATTTGAGCGCGGGTGCCGTCACACAGAATTATCGTGGCAAGGTAGAAGATGCCATTGAGCTCCTCAACCATGCCGTGGCGACCGAGATCGTGTGCGTGCTGCGCTATAAGTTCCACGCCGTTGCCGCGACCGGCCTTGCGAGCGAAGCCGTCAAAGAAGAGTTTGCCGAGCATGCCAGGGAAGAGGAGCAGCACCTTGACCTTCTTTGCGAGCGAATCAATCAGCTCGGCGGCAAACCCAATCTCAATCCCGAAGGCCTGCTGTCCCGAGCTGCGTCGGAATACGTCGAGGGCGACAACCTGGTCGACATGATCAAGGAGAATCTGGTCGCCGAGCGAGTCGCCATTCAGACGTACCGCGACATGGTGCGCTACTTCGGCGACAAGGATCCGACGACGCGGGTGATGCTCGAGGGGATCCTCGCGCAGGAGGAAGAGCATGCGAATGACATGCACGATCTGCTGGTGAGCCATGAAGGCCGGCCGATGCTCGACAAATGACGGCCGCGAGCAGGCCTTAGCTGCCGATCAAGGCTGTCAGCCATCGATCAAACATGGTGCCGCGTGCAGTCAGTTCCAATGACTGCAGCGACACCGGTGTCATTGGCCCTCGCGAGTTGACCTCACCGCTCGACGACTAGCGCCTGCTTCGCTTGCAGTTTCTGCAGAGCTGCTTGCGTTGCTTGGTTGAGAATGGTGAGCCGCGTCATCCGCTCCTTAAGATCGCGGATTTCTGCGTCCTGCAACGCGATATGCGCGCCCTGCGCCGCGTACTTCTCTTCCTGTGTCGTCATTTTCCTTTGCTGCTCCTGAACCTCATTCAAGAGCATGGGTGACAGTTCGTCGTAGCGCACGGAGTCGATCCGTCCCGTTCCGTCGCGGATCACGAGCTCCGGATACACCTTCGCCACCTCTTCGGCGATGAGACCGTACTGCAGAGCGCCTTCGCGATCGGTCTTCAGGTGAAAAGTAACAGGTCGCAGTTGGCCGAGTCGCGCACTCTTCGAGCCCGTCGGCGCAATGCCGGTCTTGAAGCGCTCCGCGGAGACCGTCACACCAAGCTGCCCGGTGGAGGAGACGACGACCGCGCTGCCCGTGACTGAGGTGCCGTAGATGCCGGCAATGTAGGCCGCGGTCTGCGTCGAGGTCGTGCCAATGCGGATCGTGCCGCTCTCTGCCGCGACACCCAGATTACCGATATCGATATTATTGCTGCCCGTCGTCAGGTTGTAGCCCGCCTTATACCCTTCGGCAATGTTGGTGGACCCGGTCGTGTTGGAATAGAGCGCGTCGGTACCGGAGGCGGTGTTGTAGTTACCGGTCTTGTTGCCATAGAGCGCCTGCACGCCGGAGGCGCTGTTTTGGGAGCCGCTCGAATTGTTATGGAGCGCAAAGTACCCAGAGGCGTTGTTGTAATTACCCCCAATGTTGGAGTAGAGCGCGTAGTAGCCGGAGGCTGTGTTGTTGTTGCCGGTCGTGTTGGAATAGAGGGCTGAGGCGCCCGAGGCCGTGAGACCGGTGCCACTCGTATTGGAAAAGAGCGCGAAATATCCCGAGGCAGTGTTATCGGAACCGGTCGTGTTGTGAGCGAGCGAATCAAAACCAAAGCCGCTGTTGTTATTGCCGGTTGTGTTGGAAAAGAGCGCATAGCTTCCGGAGGCGGTGTTTAGGGCACCCGTCAGGTTCGTGGGGCTCGGCCCGCCGAGCGCGCCGTTCCCCATTCCCGTGTTGCCGCTCGCGTCGCTCGTGTCGTTCGAAGACGGCACTTGAGCGAAGGCCGTTCCTGCGAGCGCGACCAGGCCGACGGCGAATAAAAAAGCCTGATTAGCAATTTTCATACATTTTGACCCCGTATTTTGGTTTTAACTTAATCTGTTCTCGCAGTTCTCCGGCTGCAAGTTCCCCGTCTCAGCGTGGACAGATAGCCGATGCGGCAATGCGGCAGCTACCGCATCCAATTCATTTATTCTTGTATGCTGTTGCGAGGCCGAATCAATCGCATTGCCGCACCTCGTTGATCGCAAGTCCGACCGGCTGGCCAGCGCGCCGCGTGCACGCTTGAAGGGGAGCACTTTATCAGGGACTGCAAGACATTTTTCTCGCGCAATTTCGCGCTGAAATTCTCGCCGTCGTCGGAAAAAAAAGTTCTCGCTGCCAGGACCCTGCTTCATCGCAGCCTTCGCCAGCGGCTTGCTTTGCCGCTCGTCGCTAACCCCTTTCTCGCAATTCGGCATGTCATGCTCGTGTGCCGGGTGTTCCTGTTGTGAGCTGCCGAGTCGATGCGGAGCGGACGTGAGTGCGCGACGAGCGTTGCCGCATGGCGCGCAGGAGCTTCGTCGCGCGTGATGTGAGCGGTTGTCTCGAGCGGCGCCGCGCACGCGGATCGCTTTGGTGGGTGTTACCTGCCGCGATTGCGGCGCTTTACATATAAATTCTATTTTCCCGCATCTTGCACCGCATGCGACACGTTTTAAACCGGGTGCATCTACAATGCGGCCGACAGACGCATGGCGGGATGAAGTGACAAGCTAATGGTTTCCAGGATCGAACCGCCGCGTTTGCCCGTGATTGACCTCTCGCTCTTTGATCTGGGCGATCCTTGGCGCAGCCAAGTCGCGGCGCAAATCGACGCGGCGAGTACCGAGTTTGGTTGTTTCTGTGTTGTCGGCCATGGGATCGACGTCGGGGTCGTGGAGCCGCTGATGGCGGCCGGCCGGCGATTCTTCGCAACCGAGGATGCCGTGCAGCGGCGCGCGCAGGTGGCGCATCACGCGCGCGCAGGGCAGGGCGCATTTGCGCCCGTTGAAGAGCTGGCTCTGCGCCGATCAGACCTCAAAAGTTTTTTCTTCGAGGCGCAGCTTACGCTGGCCAATGCCCACGTAACGGCCGCTACATCCGGTTTGCGTCAGAGCTTCCTACCGGACGTTCCAGGCTTGCGCGACCCCGTGCTCGATTACATGCGCACGCTCACGGGCTTGAGCCACAAGCTCATGGCCATGCTTGCGCGTGGACTTCGACTGGAGGATAGCTATTTCGTCGACCGGTACACGGGCAGCCCTATCACCTCGTTTAGAGTCCTGCATTATCCACAGGTCACGGATGAGCGCTCAGGCGCGGAGTACTCGACTCACGGCCGTGAGGAGCCGGGACTCCTGACCCTATTGAAGCACGACACAGGCGGAGGGCTGGAGCTCAAATACCGCGAGCACTGGCTGGAGCTGCCCACGTTGCCGAATTCGTTCATCTGCAATCTGGGTCGGGCACTCGCGCGGCTCACCAATGGACGCTATGCGTCTTCCGCGCATCGCGTCAGAAACAGCACGCAGACTCATCGGCTCACGATGGCGTTTTGCTTCGACCCGGCTCCCAATGTCACGCTTGAGCCCATCGCCGGGGTGGGTGCAACGGTATCGCGCCCGCAGGCGGCCGACGGCGAGGAAGCGGCCCATCGTCAGATCGCATGAACCCTAAAAGCTGAAGACCAGGACTTGCGCCGCGCCGCTGCGAAATTACGCGACCACGGCTGCCGCGCACCATTGAGCACGCTCTGCAGCAGCGCTCTCCAAGTATCGACTCGCGCAATGATCTGCGCTATACAGCCGTCTTCAGGTCTTGCGAACCGGAGCACACGTTGATCCCGATGAACAGCGGATCGCGGCAACCGAGCGCTTGTACGCGGCACTCACCCGCGTGGCCGCGCATGTTTCAGGTGCTGGCGGTTGCACTGGCCGCGTGGATCGCGGCCGAGAATTCCCATGCTGACGCCATCGATGACTGGCATAACGATGCACCCGGGCATACCCGCCGGATCAGCGCCTCCGATCTGCCGGCGCCCTACGCCACCGCATCCAGTGGGAATGCACCCACTATCGTGCGCCAACCCTCCGCGGCGCATCTTGCCGTGCCGCGTGGCTTTGCGGTCGAAGCCTTTGCAACCGGCCTGCAGGGGCCACGTCGCGTGCGCGTCGCGCCCAACGGCGACATCTTCGTCGCCGAAACCAAGGCGGGCCGCGTGCGGGTGTTGCGCTCCGCAGCCGGCGCGCAAAAGCCCTCGCAGACGCAGATCTTTGCGTCCGGGCTCGATCGACCGTTTGGCATGGCCTTCTATCCTCTTGGCCCGCAGCCCCAGTGGCTGTACATCGCGACGAACAACCAGGTCCTGCGCTTTGCCTATCATCCGGGCGATGTGCAGGCACTCGGGGCTGCCGAGATCATCGTCGCGCGGCTGACAGAGTCGACGATGGGTCATTCCACGCGTGACATTGTTTTCTCGGCAGACGGCTCGCGGATGTTCGTGTCCGTGGGTTCCGGATCAAATGTCGCAGAAGGCGAACCACGCAAGACGATGCCCGAGATCCACGATTGGGAAGCTGCGCACGGACTGGGCGCGGCCTGGGCGGGGGAGGCCAACCGTGCCGACGTGCTGGTGTTTGATCCCGACGGCAAGGTGCCCGCGCGCATCTTCGCGACGGGGATCCGTAACTGCGTGGGTCTTACCGTGCAGCCGAATAGTGGCGCATTGTGGTGCACGACCAACGAGCGCGACGGGCTGGGTGACGAACTCGTTCCCGACTACACAACGCCCGTCCGCGAAGGCGCCTTCTACGGCTGGCCGTGGTACTACTTGGGCTCCCATGAGGATCCGCGCCATGCAGGTGAGCGGCCGGACCTTGCGGGCAAGGTGACTGTGCCCGAAGTCCTTTTTCAAGCCCATTCGGCCTCGATCACGCTCGCCTTCTACGAGGCGACTTCGGGCGATGCGGCATTCCCGCGCGAGTACCTGGGGGATGCCTTCGTCGCAATGCACGGGTCGTGGAACCGCAGCCATCGCACGGGCTACAAGGTGGTGCGGGTGCGCTTGAATGATGGCGCACCCACCGGCGAGTACGAAGACTTTCTGACCGGCTTTGTGGTCGACGATCACCATGTGTGGGGACGGCCTGTTGGGGTCGCGGTCGCGCAGGACGGCGCGCTTTTGGTCTCGGACGACGCTTCCAACACCCTCTGGCGCGTGACGCCCGTCAAGTAAATCGCATCCAAGGCTCATGCGCCGGGCCGATTAACGGAATTTAATGATTCGCCAATCTACGGTGAATCAATGAACCATCATTGTTGCTCCCGGGGGCAAGCGCCTCGTCTAGGGCACTCGCATCATTCGTATATTCGCTGTTATTTTCCGCGCCGCAATTACGTGCGCGCGGCCCGCGTCACGCTGGATCGCCCTGACGGGTGTCCTGGCGCTCGCCGGCTGCAACCTCGGCCCGCGTTACCACCATCCGGATATTCCACCGCCGCCTGCGTGGCGGCCCGATGAGGTGCATGGCCAGACGGCATGGCCCTCGGCGGACTGGTGGAAGGGTTTCAGCTCCCCGCAGCTTGATGTCCTCATCGGTGAAGCGCAGCACACCAACGACGACATTGCCGCAGCCGTCGCCCGCGTGCGCGAGGCCGATGCGCAGGCGACGATTGCCGGCGCGCCGCTCCTGCCCGCGATCTCCGGCACGGCCAACGCCACGCGCGAACGGGAAATAAATCTGGGAATTCCCGGCACGACGACGGCGGATGTTTTCAGCCCTCTTTTGAATGCAACCTATGAGCTCGATTTCTGGGGCAAAAACCGCGCAGCGCTCGATGCCGCGCGGCTTACGGCCGCAGCCAGCCGCTACGATCGCGTGACGGTTGAGCTGACCGTGATGTCGAGTGTGGCGAGTACCTTTTTCCAGGCCGTCGAGGCGCAGGATCGCCTGAACGTCGCGCGCGATAATCTCGCGAGCGCGCAGACGATACTGAAAGGACTGCGTCTCGAGCTCAAAGTCGGCACCATCACCGCACTTGACGTCGCGCAGCAGGAAACAACCGTCGCCGTCTTGAATGCCTCGATTCCGCCCCTGCAGCAACAGCTGTTGCAGAGCATCGACGCCCTGGCGATCCTCGTCGGCAAACCTCCCGAAGACGTAGATATCAAAACTGGCACGCTCGACGCTCTTGCGGAGCCGCAAGTAATTCCCGGCCTGCCCTCCGAACTTCTGACACGCCGCCCGGACGTCGCCGAGGCCGAAGCGCAGCTCATGTCCGCCAATGCAAGCATAGCGGTCGCGCGGGCCAATTTTTTCCCGAGCATCGAGCTCACGGCAAGCGGGGGATACGCGAGCACCGCGCTCGCTTCGCTGTTCAACCCGGCCAGTCGCGTATTCACACTGAGCGCCGGCTTGACGCAGCCGATCTTTCAAGGCGGCGCGCTCACTGGGCAATATGCCTATAGCAAAGCCCGCTACGCGGAGCTCCTGGCTGATTATCACAAGACCGTCATCTCCGCCTTCAGCAATGTCGAGGATGCACTCGTCACTCTGCAGCAAACCGCCTTCCAACATGAGCGTCAGGCGGATGCGGTGGCCAAGGCGCGGCGTGCCTTTGAGATCACACAGCGGCAGTTTCATATTGGCACGATCAATATCCTGACCGTGCTCAATACTGAGAACGCGTTGTTCACGGCTGAAGATACGCTGGTGCAGGTTAAGTACGCGCATCTCGCGGCACTCATCTCTCTCTTCAATGCGCTTGGCGGCGGCTGGCAGAAAGCGTAGGAGCTATAATTTGGACACTCAAGTTGAGACGCCGCCGCGCGCTGCGAAAAAGGGCAGAACGCGTGCGGTCATGTTGGGGATCGCGATCGCCTTCGTAATCCTCATTGCCTGGCGCTGGCATACGAATCAGGCGACCGCGGCGGACACGCCGAGCGCACACCCCGCCATTCGCGTCGAAACGGCGACGGCCGCGCGCACGAACGTGCCGATCTATCTTGAAGGTCTCGGCACGGTGCAGGCGTTCTATACCGTAACGATCAAGGCGCGCGTCGATGGCCAATTGCAGAAAGTGGGCTTCGTCGAGGGCCAGACGGTCGCAAAGGACTCGCTCATTGCGCAGATCGACTCGCGCCCCTACCAGGCAGCGCTCGATCAGGCGATCGCGATGAAGGCCAAGGATGCCTCGCAGCTGCATGGCGCGGAGCAGGATCTGGCTCGCTATACAATTCTTGCCCCGGAGGATCTGACCAGCAAGCAGACGCTGGATGCGCAACAAGGATTGGTCGGGGAGCTGCGCGCGCAGATCCAGGCTGACGAGGCGAACATCGAAAACGCACGCACCCAGCTCGCCTACACCACGATCACCGCACCCATCGAAGGACGGACCGGGATCCGCCTCATCGACCCCGGCAATATTGTGCATGCAGCTGACGCCACTGGCATCGTGGTGCTGACGCAAGTGCAACCCATCTCCTTTATTTTTACTTTGCCCGAGGATGATCTGCCGGCTTTGAGCCGCGCTCTTGCTGCAGGCCCCGTCACCGTCGCGGCGATTTCGCGCGACGATAAGACCGAATTGGATCACGGCACCTTGTCGCTGATCGACAATCAGATCGATGCGACAACCGGTACGGCGCGACTGAAAGCAACTTTTCCCAACACCGCCGATAAACTCTGGCCCGGCGAGTTTCTCAACGCCCGCGTACTAGTGACGACCGATAGCGACGCGGTGACGATTCCTTCAACGGCCGTGCAGCGCGGTCCGACCGGCGTCTTCACCTATGTCGTCAAGGCCGATTCCACCGTCGAGGCGCGCCCCCTGCAGATCGGCGCCGAGAGCAACACGGTAACGGAGGTGGCGAAGGGCCTAACCGCAGGCGAGATCGTCGTCACCAGCAACCAATACCGGCTGCAGCCGGGTTCCGCGGTGCGAATGACCGCCAGCAGTACTCCGATCCGCACGGCGCAAGCGGCGAAGGACAAGCCTGCCAGCACGAGCGGCGCTCCTTAAGTGAGCATCTCGACTCCATTCATCGAGCGGCCGGTGGCGACATCGCTACTGATGGCCGGCATTCTCCTCATTGGCCTCGTCGCTTTTCCTTTATTGCCGGTCGCGCCGCTGCCGCAGGTAGATTTTCCGACGATCGTCGTGACGGCGCAGTTGCCCGGCGCAAGTCCCGAGACGATGGCATCCTCCGTCGCAACTCCGCTTGAGTATCAATTTTCCGAGATCGCGGGCGTCACGCAGATGACGTCGACGAGTGTGCTGGGAACGACGCAGATCACCATCCAGTTTGACCTCGGGCGCAACATCGATGCAGCCGCTCAGGATATCCAAGCGGCGATTGACGCCGCTGGCGGCCAGTTGCCGAAGAACCTGCCGACGCCGCCTTCCTACCGCAAGGTGAACCCGGCGGACTCGTCGATCCTCATCCTATCGGTGCATTCGGATGTCCTGCCGCTCACCACGGTGGACGACTACGCCGAAAACGTGATCTCGCAGCAGATCTCGCGTCTGCCCGGGATCGCGCAGGTGTCGATCGGCGGACAACAAAAACCCGCGGTGCGCGTCCAAGTCGATCCCGGGAAGATTGCGGCGCTCGGTATTCAGCTCGAAGATCTGGCAAGCGTCATCACGACGGCGACGGTCGATTCTCCCAAAGGCTCGATCAACGGCCCGGTTCATGGGTTCGCGATCTACGACAATGATCAGCTGCTCAAAGCCGCTCCCTGGAACGACGTCATCGTCGCCTACAAGAACGGCGCGCCAGTGCGCATCCGCGATATTGGCATCGCGGTCGATGGGCCCGAGAATGCGCAGCTCGCGGCCTGGCAGAACGGCAAGAACGGTATTCTCCTTCTCGTCTACAAGCAGCCGGGCGCCAACATCATCGACGCCGTGGCGAGCGTCAATGCCTTGCTGCCGCACGTACTGACGGCAGTTCCGCCTTCCATCAAGCTTGACCGCATCATCGATCGGACCACGACGATCCAGGCCTCGGTTCGCGATGTGGAATTCACGCTGATGCTCACGATCGCACTCGTCGTGCTCGTGATCTTCTTGTTCCTGCGCAACGTCTGGGCAACCGTCATTCCGGGCGTGACGGTGCCGCTGGCGCTATTAGGCACCGCGGCGCTCATGTATATCGTTGGCTACAGCCTCGATAATCTTTCGCTCATGGGCCTCACTATTGCGGTGGGTTTCGTGGTCGACGATGCCATCGTCATGCTGGAGAACGTCTATCGGCATATTGAGGCTGGGATGTCACCCAAAGAGGCCGCCTTGAAGGGGGCAGGGGAGATCGGCTTCACCATCGTATCGATAAGCCTGTCGCTGGTGGCGGTGTTCATTCCGCTCCTCTTGATGGGGGGCATTGTCGGCCGACTCTTTCGTGAGTTTGCGATCACCGTGACCATGACTATCCTCGTGTCCGCATTCGTCGCGCTCACGCTATCACCGATGATGTGCGCCTTGTACCTGCGCGACGAGAAGCACGTGCGGCACGGCCGGCTCTATCTTTGGATCGAGCGCGGATTCACCAAGATGCTCGAGGGGTACACGCGCGGACTTGATTTCGTGCTGAGCCACCAGCGGCCGACTCTATGGGTGTTTCTCGCCACAATGGCCGCCACCGCGATCCTCTACATTCTTATTCCAAAGGGGTTCTTTCCGCAGCAGGATACGGGAATCATCGTGGGAGTCTCGGACGCCTCCCAGGATGTCTCCTTCGACGAGATGGTGCGGCTGCAGCACAACCTGACGGACGTGATCAACCGCGATCCGGCCATAGCGAGCTGGGCAGCCTTTATTGGCGGCTCGCGTCCGATCAATAACGGCTTCGTCGTCTTGGGGCTCAAGCCGCGCGACGAGCGCTCGGTCACAGCCGATCAGATCATCGCGCGACTGCGCCCGGAGCTTGCCAAAGTCCCTGGCGCCACGGTCTTTCTGCAGGCCGCACAGGACATAAACGTCGGCGGCCGCACTTCGCGCACCCAATACCAGTACACGCTGCAGGATTCCGATCTCGACGAGCTCAATGATTGGGCGCCGCGACTGCTTGCGAAGCTGCAGAAGCTGCCGCAGTTGCGCGACGTCGCCTCTGACCAGCAGACGAGCGGAACGATGGTGTCCGTCACCATCGACCGCGATCAGGCCGCGCGCTTCGGCCTGCAGCCCTCGGTCATCGACAATACGCTGTACGACGCCTTCGGCCAGCGCCAAGTCACTCAATATTTCACGCAGCTCAACAGCTACCACGTGATTCTCGAAGTCACTCCGGCGCTGCAGGGGGATCCGGACAGCCTCAAGAAGCTCTACATTAAGTCGCCGCTCACGGGCCAGGAGGTGCCGCTGTCGACTTTCGCGAAGTTCAATACCCAGCAAGTCACGTATCTGTCCATCAATCACCAGGGACAGTTCCCGGCCGTCACGCTGTCATTCAATCTTGCGCCGGGGGTTGCGCTGGGCGAGGCCGTCGATTCGATTAATAAGGAGGCGGCGGCCATCCGCTTGCCCGCGACGATCACGGGAACCTTCCAGGGCACTGCGCAGGCATTTCAAGCCTCTCTCAAGAGCACGCCGTATCTCATCCTGGCGGCGCTCGTCGTCGTCTACATCATCCTGGGGATGCTCTATGAGAGCTACATTCACCCGCTGACGATCCTGTCGACGCTGCCTTCGGCCGGGGTCGGCGCGCTACTCATGCTGATGATCTTCCATTTCGATCTGTCCGTGATCGCATTGATTGGGATCATTCTCTTGATCGGCATCGTCAAGAAAAACGGCATCATGATGGTGGACTTTGCCATCCAGGCAGAGCGCGAGCAGCATCTCTCACCCGAAGCTTCAATCCGCCAGGCCTGTCTCTTGCGCTTCCGGCCCATCATGATGACGACCATGGCCGCGCTTCTGGCTGCGTTGCCGCTCATGTTGGGTCATGGGACCGGCTCGGAATTGCGCCAGCCGCTGGGATATACGATGGTGGGCGGGTTGGTCCTGAGCCAAGCATTGACCCTGTTCACCACTCCGGTCATCTATTTGTACCTTGACCGCTTCAGCGTGCGCTTTGCAAAGCGCCGTGCGGCTCACGCTGCGAGCCCAGAAGGCGCAGCGCCGCCGCCAACTGCAATAGAGGCGCTGTGAGCATGGGCGGCGGCGCACGAGGAATGCCATGAAACTGCTT
>Ga0302324_100021266_pt1 | contig 12656 bp, 11 predicted proteins | sample Palsa_T0_1_FD_201949 | JGI IMG/M metagenome (GOLD analysis project Ga0302324, IMG submission 201949) | Peat permafrost microbial communities from Stordalen Mire near Abisko, Sweden - Palsa_T0_1 | ecosystem: Environmental > Terrestrial > Soil > Palsa > Peat permafrost | place: Sweden: Abisko...
AGCCGGAAGCAGAATCTGGTGGATTATGGGTTCCGGCTGCCCTCGGCGATGGATAACCGGCCGCTGAAGTTTGAGGAATTTGAGAACCGCGTGGGGCAGGTGATCTATGTGTCGGCGACGCCGGGGCCGTATGAGCTGACGCGCAGCGCGGGCGTGGTGGTGGAGCAGGTGATCCGGCCGACGGGGCTTGTCGATCCGCAGGTGGAGATACGGCCGGTGAAGGGGCAGATCGACGATTTGCTGAGTGAGATTCGCGACCGGGCGAAGCGCAACGAGCGGGTGCTGGTGACGACGCTGACCAAGAGGATGAGCGAGGACCTGGCGGGCTACTACACCGAGGTGGGCGTGAAGTGCCGGTATATGCACTCGGAGATTGAGACGCTGGAGCGGGTGCGGCTGCTGAGAGCGCTGAGGAAGGGCGAGTACGACGTGCTGATCGGGATTAATTTGCTGCGCGAGGGGCTGGATTTGCCGGAGGTTTCGCTGGTGGCGATATTGGATGCGGACAAGGAGGGATTTCTGCGGTCGGCGGGGTCGCTGATCCAGACCATGGGGCGGGCGGCGCGGCATCTGGAGGGGCGGGCGATCTTGTATGCGGATAGGGTGACGGATTCGATGCGGCGGGCTATGGATGAGACGGACCGGCGAAGGACGATCCAGATGGCTTACAACGAGGAGAACGGGATTACGCCGACGTCGATCATCAGCCAGCTGGGGATGGGGCTGGCGGGGATTTTGAAGGCTGAGTATGGCGAGGTGGAGACGGAAGAGATTGCCGGCGTGCCGGAGTTTGCCACGCAGGAGGAGCTGGACGCCTACATTGTGAAGCTGGAGGGCGAGATGCGGGAGGCGGCGAAGAAGTTTGAGTTTGAGAAGGCAGCGAGGTTGAGGGATTCGATCAAGGAGTTGCGGGAGAAGGAGTTTTTGTTTGGGTGATGCGGGGGCCCGAAAAGCTTTAAGCCCATTATTGACGATTATGGCGCTTCGAGGTTTCAGAGTGATGAATCAAAATGAAAATGGGGGATTAGATGGAGTCTCCAGGGCATAGGCCCTCTCGAAATACTATATCCGAGGCTGCCGTAGACCCCGCACTTCCGTACACGAAGCCGCGAAATGGCGAAGGGGGTTATTTTAGTGTCTTTTCGCGCGCCTTCATGTTTGCCATCTGGTCTGCCCAGGCTTGAAATCCCGGGCAAATCAGTTCCAGTTTCGCCAGCACCTCGGCGGGGCTTGGGTCGTTTTTCGCTCCAGCGGGAAACGTCTCTTTCACTCTGGCAAGAAAGTCGAGACCCTCCTTCGCGTACACTGCAACGAGCCGAGCCTCAAACTGTCGCTGATACCACGTCATATTGGAAGAATCCCCAGCTATCAGGAGCGGAGCCGTCTTCTCAAAATCGCTGAGCGACGTGTACTTCAAATCTCCCGACGAGAGATGGGTCATTGCCTCCACAATGGTTGCAGTTTCCGGCCGCCGGGATCTCTCGTAGGCGTAAGCAAAGTAGCTCGCGAGCATCTCATCAACCCACCATGAGCCTTCCTGCCTGGGAGGGGCAATGCCATATTGGTAAACGAGCTTGTGTCCTAGCTCATGCAGAATCGGATGCATGATGAACCGGCGGGCAGCTTCGTCATAGCCGAGGTGCACTGAATCGAGCAATCGGCGTGTTTCTGCCGTTTCGTGGATCTTGTCAGCGAGCAGGCCCTGGGTGATGACCCCGCCGTCGTCGGCAGGTATGAACGCGACGTCGAAGGGGACGTAGGTCATTCCGTATGGAGGGACAAGATGGTTTGGCCGCTGCTCCAGAATTCTGTTCCAGTCGCTCTCGTCGAGTACGGCCGCGACGAGATCCAAATGGATGCCAAGTTTCTCTTTGTAAAAGCGCAAACCGTCTTCAAGAGCGGCCTGCACCTCCAGTGCCCGTTCTCTGCAGCAAGCACTATAGTAGACAGGGATTTCTCCTGGCTGATTCGACAGCTTCAGCTTGAGAAGGGCCTCTCGATCTGAGTATCCCTGCTGAGCCACCGATCTGGAGACAAACGACAGTAGAATCGCAACGAGAATTGCCCAGGACACACGACGCAAAAGCACTTCAGCCTCCACTAAAAGAGATGCTGTTCCTTGGCAATTTATTCTACGCGCGCCGAATACAACCAAGCCATGTCTTTTCTGCTGATGGCGGGTCGGCCCGGTCCCTCGCACTTGGAGACCAGGGATACCGCAAATCTCAACAGGACGGAAACTTGAGCACGGCGATCCCTATTGGTCCTGATAAACGTTAGCCGGGATTTCCATTTTGACTCCCGGCTACAACCCAGTGTATCCCGATTTGCCTCCTCCGTCCCACCTTTGGCGCAAGAACAAGTGCGCGCCGAAGGTGGGGCACCCGGCGAGGTTCGACCAAGGAGTTGCGGGAGAAGGAGTTTTTGTTTGGGGACTAATGCAGGAGTTCATCCAAACGTGACCGATAGGTTCGGCTCACGCGCAGCGTGGTGCCGTCTCGCAGCGTTAGAATCGCATCTCGATTCGCTGACGGGTCCACGCGTAAAATGCGTTCCACCTGGATGATGGTCGAGCGGTGAACCCGGACGAACTGGTTCCGGTCGAGACGAGCTTCCAACTGGATAAGAGGTTCGCGGATCAAGTGGGTTTTGCCGCCTGCGTGCAATCCAGCGTAGTCTCCCAACCCCTCGATCCAATCCACATCCCCGACTTGCACGAAGGTAAACTCGTTGCCCCTGCGCACAGGAAACCGCCTGATCAAACGTTCCTCCGCCTCTTTACCAGAGGTCGCCAGGAGTCCATAGAGCCGCTCGAAGTTGGCCTCCTGGCGATGAAGAGATAACATGCGCCGCGCACGTTCGATACAAGCCGCGAATCGTGAGTCATCAATTGGCTTGAGGAGATAGTCAAGCGCCTCAACATTGAATGCCTCCAGGGCGTACTCTTCATGCGCTGTAAGGAACACGATGCACCGAGCTTGCTCTCGAGGCAACTCTCTCAGCAGATCTATTCCGGAGATACCGGGCATCTCAACGTCGACAAAAATCAGATCGGGCGAGACCTGCGGAATCATCGCTCGCGCCCCTTCGCCGGTGCTGCACTCCCCAACTACCAACATGTCGGAGCAAGCACTCAGGCGGCTAGTGATACCAACTCTGGCCAGCGGCTCATCGTCGACAACCAGAACCCGAACGTTCATTGTCCGGCCTCTTGAGAAGCGATTGAAGATGCCCTGTTCAGAGGGAATTGCATGGAGACCAGGAACCGATTGTTTTGCGCGGTGGCGACCGTAACATGGCCTTGTTCTCCGTAAAGCTTCTCCAGTCGCGTTCGGGTGTTGGCCAGGCCAAGCCCATTTCCCTGTTCACCGCCATGCAGCAGACTATCCGCATGGTCATTTTCTATATCGATTCGAACGCGTCCTTCGATCACAGAAGCTGCGATCGAGATCCCGCCTCCATTTGGACAACGTGCGATGCCATGCCGGATCGCATTCTCCACGATCGGTTGCAGGAGAAACCTGGGGACCTGTGCCTCGGCGGCTTCAGGGCTAACGGTCAGCGAGACTTTAAGACGCGGTCCGAAGCGAACCTGTTCGATGGAAAGATATTCCTCGGTGACGGCCAATTCTTCCCGGAAACTAACGAGATGAGCTTCAGGGAAGCTGAGGGTACTTCGCAGCAAAGCAGCGAGCTTTGCGATCATCTCTGTAGCCCGTTCGGGCTGTTTGCTTACGACGAGCGACGAGATGGCGTTCAAGGTATTGAAAAGGAAATGAGGCTGCAGCTGGTAACGGAGGGCCTGAAGCTGGGCCTCGCGCGCCGTCGCTTCCGATGCCAGCACTCTGGCCCTCTGCTCCTCGACTGTACCGTAATGCTTGATCCCGAAGTAAAGTGCGCTCCATGCGATGAGAACGATCGCGCCTTCGAATGCTTGAGCGGCGACCAGGCTCCAGCTGAGAGGAGCAGGGTTGCCCGTCAGGTGGAGCGCAGTGAGAGCCGACACGACGGTGCACAGCACCCCCAGGATGTAGGAAAATCCTACGGAGATAAACAGGGCAGAAGCCAACGGGGTAGAACGGCGCCAGAGGAAATGACAACAGGCATACAAGATGAAGCTGGCCAGGAACGTGGAACAAAGGAAGGCGGCCTGGTAATCCACAGATTCGCGCATATGGCGAAATGGGATGTAGGAGACGGCGGTTGCAAGACCATAAAGCGCCCATCCGCCGATCTGGAGCGGCCAAAAAGCGGGTGCGCGGCGCTGAAGGGCAATCTGGTGCACACAGCCATTCTAACGACTGAGTTCTTCCGGCAAAACCGGCTGGGCGTATGGGATGCACGACTCATCGCATATTCGCGGAGGTTGGCGGTCTTTGACTTTCCGTTTGAGCGGAATCGACCTTAGGTTAATTGCTGAGTCATCCCGTCCAGGGAACCTCTGAATAAGTCTGATTGGCGCGTGGATATTCCCTCAACGGCTAAAGCCCACGCTCATTCAGCAAGACTTACGTACGGGCTGAAGCCCGTACCCTTCAAAGATGGCGGCTTATTCTGAGAATCCCTAGGGAGTCTCTGAACAAGGTTTATTGCCGAGGAATACATCCCTCAGGGGCTAAAGCCCAGTGATTTTGCGGCACTTACGGCACGACTGAAGTCGTGCCCTTTCAAAACCTCGACTTAATCGGAGGTTCCCTAGCGCATGAAGGTTTCGAATTTCGGTGGTCGTACCCAGAATTTCCGAAGGAGTCCCAGAATGATCGATGTTTCCGCAAGCACGGGCGCCCAAGTCAGTAGACCTGTTCTGGCAATTGCAGTGGGCGGTCTAATCGCCGGAACGCTGGACCTGGGGCAAGCCGTCCTATTATTCGGAGCAAAGATTCCGCTGGCGATCGCTGCCGGCCTGCTGGGGCCGCAGGCCTTTGGTGGAGGCGCAGCGACATACATTCTTGGTGTACTGCTGCACTTTTTCATCGCGCTCACAGCGGCGGCTGTTTATTTTGCAGCAAGCCGCAAACTGAGATTCTTAACTGAATCCGCCCTGGTCTGCGGGTTGTTCTTCGGCGCTGCTGTGGAACTTGTGATGCGCCTGATTGTGCTGCCGCTCTCTGCGCTGCACGCAAGGGGGCCCTACGAGTATTGGGACCTGGTTCAAGGGCTGCTCGTGCATATGGTTATCGTCGGGCTTCCAATATCGTTCAGCGTTCGGCGGTTCGCGAGGGCAACTGAGCCAGTACAGTGAAGCGTCCGGCGGCGGGAGGTTCCGGTACTCTCAGACAGGTGGGGCACCCGGCTTTTGTGGGATGAGGATCGGCGGTCTCCCAGGTCTGAAAATCCAGACCTGGGGCACCCATCTTCCCGTTGGATCGAATCCGCTCTTTCCAACCGTTGGAGGGGGGCGGACTCATGCTGCGCGGCGGGGGACGATTTGGAGCTGGGGGCTGGTGCGGTCGCCGGTTTTGAACTGGGTGAGCTGCTGCTCGAGCTGGCGGGCCAGGGTGGCGAGCTCGCCGGCGGTGCGGGCGGTTTCCTCGGCGCCTTCCGACGAGCTATCGATGCTGTGGGTGGTCTGGCTCATGGACTGGCCGACCAGGCCGGACGCAATGGATTGCTGTTCTGAGGCCTGGGCGATCTGCTCGATGCGGTGACGGACCTCGGCGGCGCTGGTGCCGAGCACGGCCAGCGAGCGTGCGGCCTTATCGGCAGTGGCCACGCTTTTCTCCACCTGTTCGGAACTGTTCTTGATGTTTTCGACGGCTTCCGTGGTTCCCTGCTGGATGGATTTGACGGCGTCTGCGATCTCCTTGGTGGCGGCGGTGGTGCGTTCGGCGAGGCGGCGCACCTCGCCGGCCACAACGGCAAAGCCGCGGCCGTGCTCGCCGGCGCGGGCGGACTCGATGGCCGCGTTAAGGGCCAGCAGGTTGGTCTGGCCGGCGATCTCCTGAATGAGGGTGACCACCTGGCCGATCTGGCGGGAGCGCTCGCCGAGCTGATGCACGGCCTGGGCGTTGCGCTGGGCTTCGGCGGCCAGTTCGCGAACTTCTACGGCGACGGCTTCGACGGTCTGGCCGCTTCCGTTTGCCAGCTCCCCGGTGTGAACGGCGGTGGCCACGGCCTCATGGCAGTGCTGGGTGACTTCGCGCACGCTGGAGGTCATCTCTTCGAGCGCGGCGGCAACCTGTGTGGCCTGGCTGCGCTGCTCGGTGACGGCGCGGGCGATCTGCGTCGAGGAGCCGGAAACCTCGTGTGCGCTCGATGAGAGCCCGGCAACGACGGACTGGATGGAGCCGACCATGTGACGGAGCTGGTCGCGCATCTGGGCCATGGCTTCAATGAGCAGTCCGAGCTCGTCGCGTCGGCCGTCGTCGGCGATTTCGACGGTTAGGTCACCCGACGCGATGACGCGAACCAGCCGGACGCAGGAATCGAGGCGCAGGCCGAGTGAGCGGGCAAACAGCACGCTGAAAATTCCGAGTCCGATCCAGACAACGGCGAGCAGGACGCCCAGCAGGGTTTGCTCATGCTGCAGCCGGGACGAAACCTCGGCAGGCTTGGCCTCGGCCGTTTTGGTGAGCCGGTCGGCGACGCTGTCGAGCGAGTCGGTGGGTGCGCGGTCTTTGCCTTTGAGTGCTGCATCGGCCTGGGCGGCGTCGCGGTTGGCGGCGAACTGGGTGAGTGCGGCCTCGTACTGACTGTCGAGGGTCTCGTGCTGCTGGCTGAAGGCGTCAAGCTCGATGCGGGCCTGGGGGTCGTGAATCTCGCCGCTGAGGGTGGCGCTCGCCGTCTGGACTTGTGCGGCCAGGGAGTGGAACTCGGCCTGGTATTTGGTCAGCGCCGCATCGTCCTTGCCGCGGAGGAGGATGTCCTTCCAGGCCTGCACCTGTTTCTTGAACGTGACCTGCACCACGCGCACCTGCTGGGCCTGTGCGATCTCGCCCTGAATGATGGCGGTGTAGGTGGCGCTGACGCCGGCGCAGCGGATCATCAGGTAGGTGGTGGCGAGTCCCCCGGCGAACAGGGAGGCGCCGAGGAGCAGGTAGATCAGGTGGGCGATACGCAGTGACTTCATAATGATTCCTTTATCGGGTTTGGGGCGGGGTGGGTGAGGCTCTTTGACCAAAAAGTGACGCCCGCGCGTCATAAGAGCCTGTTCATGATGCAGAATTGGCCAAAATGGCGACGGGAAATCGTCGCCGGGCGGATTGGCGGGCTGTTTTTGTATTGAAATGAGACAGTGGCGGAGTTAAGGTTAGGAAAATCTGATCTTGCTTTGGGTTGTGGGAGTGGGGAGTGCGGTGATCGGATTCCCTTCCCGGCTGGCTCTTGTGGTTTCCCAGGTTTCTGAATCGGGACCGGGTGCGGAAAGCCACCCTGAGGGTATCCATCCATAGTGTGAGGCAGATCACAGGCTGACCGCCTATGATGAGTGAGAATCATGGTGGAGTTGAGATGGCAGCCTTTGGAAGTCTCTGTTTAATCATTGCCCTGGCGCTGGCCGCCTATAACCTGCTGGCCGGAGCTGTGGCTCTGCGGCTGCTGGCTACGGGTGGGCAGGCGCGGATCTCGCCGGAGCGGCTGGCCGATACCGCGCGGCGGGCCGGGATCGCCGGCTTTGTGGCCGTGACCATGGCCGCGCTGGCGCTGCTGTGGTCGGTCTTCACCAACGATTTTTCGCTCGCCTACATCTTTGAGCACTCGAACCGCGCACTGCCGGGCCCCTATAAGTTTGCCGCGCTGTGGAGCGGGCAGGAGGGATCGCTGCTGTTGTGGGCGTGGCTGCTGGCCACCTACGGATTTGTGCTGCGGCTGACGCACAAACACGATGTGAAGCTCTACGCCTACGCGGGTACGATTCTGGCTGCGATTCAGGTGTTTTTCCTGGCCATTTTGAACTTTGCCGCGCCGCCGTTTGCGCTGCTGCCCAGCTTTCTGGCCGGGGGCGGCATTCCCGACGACGGTAATGGGCTGAACCCGCTGCTGCAGTATCCGGAGATGGTGATTCACCCGCCCATGCTGTACCTGGGCTACGTGGGATTTTCAGTGCCGTTTGCGTTTGCGCTGGGCGCGCTGATGATGCGCTATCCCGGCGAGAAGTGGATCCGCATTACGCGCAACTGGACCATGGTGACGTGGCTGTTTTTGACCGTCGGGATTTTTCTGGGCATGCACTGGGCCTACGCGGTGCTGGGCTGGGGCGGCTACTGGGGATGGGATCCGGTGGAGAATGCCAGCTTCATGCCGTGGCTGACCGGGACGGCCTTTCTGCACTCCGTGATGATGCAGGAGAAGAAAGGCATGATGAAGAGCTGGAACGTGTGGCTGATTTTTTCCACGTTCCTGCTGACGCTGCTGGGCACGCTGCTGACGCGGGCGGGGCTGGTGAGCTCGGTACATGCGTTTGCGCAGTCGTCGATCGGCACGTGGTTTGTGACCTTTATGGGGATCGTGCTGGCGGTGTGCATCTTCACTTACGTGCTGCAGCACAGCCATCTGAAGAGCGAGCACCATATTGAGTCGCTGGTGAGCCGCGAGTCGAGTTTTCTGTTCAACAATCTTGTGCTGCTGGTGGCCTGCTTCGTGATTTTGTGGGGCACGCTGTTTCCGATTCTGAGCGAATATGTGGTGGGCAACAAGGTGACCGTGGGCGCGCCCTGGTACAACGTCGTGGCCGTGCCGATCGGGATCTTTCTGCTGCTGCTGACGGGCGTGGGACCGCTGCTGCCGTGGCGGGCGACTTCGTTCAAGAGCATCCGGCGCAACTTTGTGCTGCCCGTGATTGCGTTCTGGGTGACGGTAATTATCTGCCTGATCGCGGGCGCGCGGCCCTGGGTTGACGGCGCGTTCGACACGGGGCATTTCTATGCGCTGGTGGCGTTTTCAGTGGCCGCTGCTGTGATGACGGCGATCGTTTCAGAATTTCTGCGCGGGGCGGGCGTGATTTCACGGCAGACGGGGCGCAATGTCTTCTCGGCCACATATCTGCTGACGCGGCGCAACACGCGGCGCTATGGCGGCTACCTGATTCACATTGGCGTGGTGGTGATTGTGATTGGGCTCGCTGGCGCGGCGTTCAATCGCAACGTGGAAAGCGAGATGGGCCTGCACTCGAAGATGTCCGTGGGCCCGTACACGTTGGAGTGCGTTGGATTCACGCAGGATTCCAATCTGAATTACAACTCGGAGTATGCGCTGATCGATGTGTACCGCGGCGGCAAGAGGCAGTTTCAGATGACGCCGGAGAAGCGCGTGTACCTGATTACAGGGCAGCCGCAGACGATGGTGGCGATTCACTCCGTGCCGAGCTGGGATCTGTATGTGGTGTATGAGGGTTCGAATCCCGACACGGGGCAGCCGATTATCAAGGCGTTTCTGAATCCGCTGGTGGGATGGATCTGGGCCGGACTCGCGGTGATTGTGATTGGCACGGTGATCGCCCTGGTGCCGAGCCTGAGCCCTGCTACGGCTTCGGTGCGTGTGCCGGCGCGGGTTGCGCCGAGTGAGCCGGCGTTGAAGGGCGGCCATTGATGAGGAGCTTATTGCAGTGGTGGGCCGAGAAGCGTCCCTCAAGGGCTAAAGCCCACGGTGATTCAGCGGCGGTAACGTATGGGCTGAAGCCCGTTATGGCATGGATGAAGCTGAGCCCTTTCAAAGCTATTCGCGTTGCGCAGGCGGGGTTGCTGGCGATTGCGATCTGCTTCTCGCTGGGAGCGACCGATGCGGGGTCGCGCTACACCGACCTGAACCACCGGCTGATGTGTACATGCGGGTGCGCGGAGATATTGGGCGAGTGCAACCATGTGGGCTGTCCCAACTCGACGGGCGAGCTGAATGAGCTGAAAGATGGCATTGCCGCGGGACAGAGCGACAAGGAGATTCTGAATTCCTTCGTGGGCAAGTACGGCGCGGTGGTGCTGGCTGCTCCGACCGGGCACGGCTTCGACGTGGTGGCGTGGATTGCGCCGTTTGCGGTGTTTGCCGCGGCCACGCTGGGCACGATTTTGCTGGTGCGGCGCTGGAGCGTTGGCAAGACCCAGATTGCGGCGCTCGATACCGCTGCGATGGATCCGGCGGCCCGCGAGATCAGAGAAAAGATTCGCCGCGAGACCGGCGACGATGGAGGCTTTTGAGCCATGACGAACCTTGATGGCTATGTGGTGGGCGGAGTGCTGGCGCTGGCGCTGTTTGTTTATACCTTCTGGCCGGAGAACGTGTTTGCCAGCCAGCGGGAGAAGACGCGCCTCGACTTTTTAGAGGAGCGCAAGGAGCAGCTTTACGAGAACCTGCGCGATTTGACTTTTGAGTATCGCGCAGGGAAGTATCCGGAAGAGGATTTTCAGGCGCAGAGAGCGCAGCTGGAGAATGAGACGTCGGTGCTGATGGCGGAGATTGAGAATTTGCATGGGGCTTGAGCGTGCATCTGGACTCTCGGTCCGGGGTTGAACGGGCTTTTGCGGTATCCCACCCTAGCCGCAGAGACTGTTTGTGGTGAACGCTGGCAGATGGGTGGCGGCTAGGATGGGGCACCCATATTTGTGGAATTTCCGTAAAAACAAAGGACCTGATCGAGATCATGAATTCGACTCGCACTTTTCTTCGCATCGCCGCAATGAGCCTGTTTTTTTCGGGCGCGCTGGCCTGGGCTGCTGCCGTCACCGGCACCGTGACCAACAAGACCGACGGCAAACCCGCCGCCGGCGACACCGTGGTGCTGGTCGATGTGCAAGCTGGCATGGCGGAAGTGGCTCATGCGACCACTGACGCGCGCGGCCATTATTCGCTGAACAAGCCGGGCCCGGGGCCTTACCTGATCCGCGTGACGCACCAGGGCGCGGGCTACTTTATTGCTGCGCCGGAGGGTGCGGGCACGGGCGACATTCCCGTGTACGATTCGGCGGCCAAGGTGGACGGCATCTCCATCGAGGCCGACGTGATGGAGCTTGAGACCGACCAGGGTCAGCTCAAGGTGAACGAGCGCTACTTTGTGCATAACACCAGTTCCCCGCCCCGCACGCAGTATGCGGCCAAGGGATTTGAAGTGGTTCTGCCGGCGGGCGCGGCGGTGGATGGAACAGCGGCGCGGCGGCCGACCGGGCTGCCTACCTCGACCAAGCTGACTGAGACCGGGCAGAAGAATCACTTCACATTCGATTTTCCCATCCAGCCGGACGAAGGCGACAAGGACACGCTGTTTCAGATCACCTACAGCGTGCCGTATGGGAGCGGCAAGTTTACGTTCAAGCCGCAGATACTGCTGCCGGCCGACAATGTAGCCGTGCTGCTGCCCAAGGGGATGACGTTTGCGGCGGCATCGGGCACGTCGTTTTCGCTGGTGCCGGAGGACCCGGGCATCCAGACGTTTGTGGCCAAGAATGCGACGCCTTCGAAACCGATCGAGTTCACAGTGTCGGGCACGGGATCGATGCCGCGCGAGGGACAAGGCCAGCCGAGCGCGCAGCAGCCGGCTGCCGACACAGGCGGTCAGGCGGACACGAGCAATCCGGGGAACCAGCCGGGCGGCGGGATTGGCAAGCCCATCGACACGCCCGACCCGCTGTCGAAGTACAAGTGGTGGATCCTGGGCGGGCTGGCGCTTCTGCTGGCTGCGGCTGCGGCGTTCTTGCTGAGGAAGCCTGCGGGAGCTGTGCAGGCTGGCGCGCCGATCGGTGCGAGCCTGGCGGCGGCTGCCTATTTGCCTGCGGCGAATGCATCGCCGGCGGCACGGAGCTCGGCGCTGCTGAATGCGCTGAAGGAAGAGCTGTTTTCGCTGGAGACGGAGAAGCTGTCGGGCACGATCACGCAGGAGGAGTACGCGCGCGTGAAGTCGGCGCTGGAGACGGTGCTGGGGCGGGCGTTGAAGAAGTAGAGGGGCCGTGATGGCCGGCGCGGCGCTGTGGCGATCTCCGCGTGCCGGCAGGTTTTGGTGCTAGCAGGGTTCGCAATGCTCCAACTTGCTGCCGTAGTCTTTCGCGAGCCGTCTGCGGACTCGCTTGAACCGCTGCTCATACTTCTCTGGGCGGCGGGAGGCAGTCTCGCCCTCGAGATCGTGACGCTCTACAACGAAATCAAGGCTGAAAGAGCCACCGGGCTTCCGCGGTATTACAAGAATCCGGCTTTCTGGATGGTGAGGCTGCTGGTCACTGTGATTGCGGGCATGCTTGCCATCGCGGAAAGGGCTACGAATCCATTGCTCGCAATCAATATCGGAGCGGCAGCACCTGCCATTCTGCAGTCTCTGGTGAACCCGCCCAGGACTTCAGCAGGCATCGGCAAATCCGGGCTATCGTCTCGCTAGTGCGCTGTCCTGCGCCGGTCGAGCTCGGCCCGCGCGGCCCTGGCCGAACTTGCCCCACCGATGGCGCTGATCAGGAATAAGCCGAGATTCACATCCCTCTCCCGAGAGCTGACGAACAACCGACGGGCGACGAATGTGAGCACGATGGCCGCTCCGAAGCCGACTACGCCAATCATGCCGACAATCTGCCAAATTGAGTTGTTCATTCGCCTGCCCTCTCCTGTTGAGCATAACCCGGACCGATGTTGATAGGGAGTATCCAGCAGGGGCGACGCATATAAATTCCCCAGCGTTGGCAAAATGTGTCAAAACGCTCTTTGAGACCGCAAATTGGACTTCCTCCAGCCCTGCGGAACGAGAGAAA
>Ga0302324_100021267_pt1 | contig 12655 bp, 12 predicted proteins | sample Palsa_T0_1_FD_201949 | JGI IMG/M metagenome (GOLD analysis project Ga0302324, IMG submission 201949) | Peat permafrost microbial communities from Stordalen Mire near Abisko, Sweden - Palsa_T0_1 | ecosystem: Environmental > Terrestrial > Soil > Palsa > Peat permafrost | place: Sweden: Abisko...
CGGCAACCCGCGGCCGCGGGTGTTTCGGCTGCCCGACGACGGCGCGGTGATCAACCGGCTGGGTTTCCCCAACGACGGGGCAGACGCGGTCGAACGCCGGTTGCGCCGCGCCGGACGGCCCGCGATCGGCCTCGGGATCAACCTCGCCTCCAACGCCGACAGCGCCGATCCCGCCAACGACTTCGTCGAGCTCGCGCAGAGGTTCGCACCGTACGCCGACTATCTCACCCTCGACATCTCTTGCCCGAACACCGCCAACGGCCAGGTGTTCCTCGACCCGGCGCGGCTGGCCGATGTGCTCGCGCGCGTGGCAGCGATCGATTGGCCTTCGACCCGGCCGGCACTGGTTGCGAAGCTCTCGCCCGACGTCGACGACGCGCTCGTCGAGCGGCTCGTCGGGACGCTGCTCGCCGCGAGCATCGACGGGATCGCCGTTGCCAACACGACGCGCGACCGGCCGGCAAGCCTGCGCGGCTCGGCCGCGCGTGAGGCGGGCGGGCTGTCGGGCCGCCCGCTGTTCGCCGCATCGACCGCAATGCTTGCGCGGGTGCGCGAGCTCACCGGCGGCCGCGTCACGCTGATCGGCATCGGTGGGATCTCCAACGCTACGGACGCGTACGCGAAGATTCGGGCCGGCGCGAACGCCGTGCAGCTCTACACGGCGCTGATCTACGATGGAACGGCGCTGGTGACGTCGATCAAGCGCGAGCTCGCGCAACGCCTGCGCAACGACGGCTTCGCTTCGGTCGCTGAAGCGGCCGCGGCACCAGCCCCCGCCGCTACTTGACGCCGCGGAACAGGAACGAACCGTCGATCTTGTGGACCATCGTATGGATGTCGCCGCGCATCGCCGCGAGCGAGCTTCCGACGCCGCGCATCTCGCCGCTCATGCCCTTGAGCTGACCGTCCATGTCGCCGAGTTTCCGCTCCGTCGAAGACAGCTTCCCAATCGCCGTATCGAGGCGGCGGTTGGTCGCGTCCAGCTTCGCGTTGGTGAGCGCAAGCGTCGCCTGCATCTGGCCGAGGTGCGCGTCGACGCCATCCAGGCGCTTTTGCATCGCACCGATTCCATCGAGCTTGCGGTCCATCGAATCCAACGATGACAGGTGTTGCGTAGCGGTCCCAACCTGATCGGTCATGAGGTGGAGCATGCGCAGCGCGTCGGCCACCACCAGGACGGCTGCCGCGAGCAACAGAGCGGCGGCCACGCTCCATAGCCACGTTTTCCCGTGTTCGCGCCAGGCGCGGCGGCTGTCGGCTACTACCATGGATGCCCCTTACCCAGAGGTCCTGAGGAAAGGCTGAATGCGCGGAACCCCGCCTTGCGCCCGTATGTTATAGTCATTGCTGGTCCAAACCGGACTCGCTCGAGGGGCTGAGTAGTCTCGACGGAGAGATCCGTGGCCGACGTAAGCAGGCGGAGTTGTGAGCCCTCCTAAAACGATCACAAGCGTTTACACGCGAACAACGAATACGCTCTGGCTGCCTAACTTCTAGTTAGCAGTCACCGTCCGGAGGAGGTTGCCGAAGCCGTCCTCCAGGCGGTCAACAAGTTCGGCTAGGATGCGGAGACCGTTCCGAGATGCATCCGAAACTCAACCGGAACTGCGGCGCGACTGATTCCTGTACCGAGAAGCGGTAGCGCCTAAGACAAAATCGGTGCTGAGCCTGGAGAAAGCGGCGGTCCGGCTTTTCGGACCCGGGGGGCGGCTCCCCGGCAGCTCCACCAAATCTGTCGTCAAGCGATAAGCCGGCCCGAAGCCGGCTTTTTCTTTTTATCGCGACTACGGTGGCACGCGCGCGGACAAATCACGTCGCTGCGATCAGCGCAGATCGCGGCGTTGAAAGCCTTGACGGTATTGCACCAGTGCCGTACTCTTCGGCCAGGCTTCGTTTGCGAGACCACGGAACATTAGGCTCGTGAGTGCCGAAGTCAAAATCCAAGGCGACAGCCTGGATATCAAAATCTCGCTGATCGATCAGTTGCTGGGGTTTCACGGGTCCTTTCATATCCCGCTCGCCCACGTGACGAATGCTTACGTCAGCAGCTTCGAGGATCTCGAGCTGCAGTACAAGCTCGAAGGGACCAACGCCGGCTACTATAAGACGGTGGGCGTCTTCGGGAGTCCTGAAGGGCTGATCTTTGCCGACGTCACCGGGGGTCGCGATTGCCTCGTGATCGACACGCGCGGCGAGCGCTTTCCGCGCATCGCGGTCCAGCTGCCCGCGAGCGAAGACCCGAATGAAACCGCGCACGCGATCATGCGCGCGGTCCCGGACAGCGGACCGGTCGACTGACTCCCGCACCAACGTCCGAGCGGCTCGTGCTGCGGCAATGGCGCGAGGACGACCTTGCTCCGTGGGCTGCAATGTCGGCCGATCCGCGCGTCATGGAGTTCTTCCCGTCGGTCTACACTGCGGCCGAAGCGGAAGCCAAGGCGGAGCGGATGCGAGAGCTCTTGGAGCGCGATGGCTTTGGTTGGTGGGTGATGGAGATCAAGAAGGGCGCGGCCTTCGCCGGCGTGATTTGCCTGCAGATCGTGCCGTTCGAGGCGTCCTTCACGCCTGCCATGGAGGTCGGCTGGCGATTGCCCTACGAGCATTGGGGCCACGGGTACGCGACAGATGGAGCAGCGGCTGCGCTGCGTTTCGCGTTCAACGTACTGGAACGGCGCGAGGTCGTCGCCATGACGGCAAAGACGAACCTGCGCTCGCAGCGCGTCATGCACCGGCTCGGCATGACGCACGATCCCGCTGACGACTTCGAGCATCCGCGCTTAGCAGAAGAGCATCCACTCCGGCCGCACGTGCTGTACCGCTGTACTCATTTTCACGAGGAAGCCGGCCTCCGCGCCCTCGTCTCCCAACGCGCGCACGATGCGCATCTTGAGTCCGGCGTGTTCGGCCGTACGGCAGCCATTCTTGATGAAGCTGAGAGCGAAGTCAGACGCGACGCGGTGCGCTGACGCCGATTTACGCGGCGCGCTGTTGGATGCGAGGCGCTTTCGGCCGGCGATAGTGGATGTTGGCCCAGGTGATGAGCAGCGTGCCGATGACGGTCGGCCAGGTCCAGCGCGCGACTAGCGGGATGAAGTGCAGGTTCACGGTCGAGAACGCGGTGACGGCAGCGATGTAGGCAGCCAGCGCGAGCGTGAGGTGGCGGTACATCCACGCCTTGTGCTCCGCCGGTCGTGAAAGCCGGTAAAGATCGATTCCGCCTGCTGCGATGCAGATGATGCCGAACATCGTGAGCACCGCGGCGAACGCCGAGTGCTGGAGGTAAGCGAGGAGCAGAAGTGCGCCACCGGCGAGCGCGACGGCGACCGCGGCGGCATGGTCGATCGGTGCGCCGCGGTCGTGCGCGCGAGCTGCGCGCCATGCCCCGAACACGAGGTAGCCGCTGAGCACGCCGACCGCGACCAAGAAGAGGTCGTGGAAGTATGGCCCGAGCCCGAACGCGGTGACGGAAACGGTCGCCATCGACACGACGAAGGCCGTGCCCCAGCGCCGGTGCCACGTCCCTCCCTTGCGCGCGAGCATCGCGAGCGGCGCGATCACCAGCGCCACCGATCCGGCGGCGATGTGAACCAGGAGCAGGGCACGGATCATCAGGGGCGCATCGGCATGCGGCACAGGAACGCTCCGATAGGACAGAGTAGACAGTCCACAATGGAACGTAGCGCAACGAGGTCCGGGCGTCAAGCGAAATCCGTGGAACTCAACTCCACGGCCGCCTCATTGCTCGGCTTTCTCCATGAGCAGCCGCGGTCGGGCTATGATCTCGAGGTCGTGATCGACGGGTCGATCGGGCGCTTCTGGAACGTCACCCGGAGTCAGATCTACCGCGAGCTGCGGGAGCTCGAGGCGGCGGGACTCGTGTCGTCGGGCGAGCCGGGAGCACGAGCTCGTCGCGTCTACCGTCTGACCGCGCGGGGACGCGCCGCGTTCGGCAGTTGGCTCGAGCGCGAGCCGCCGCGCGATCTCATCCGCATCCCATTCTTATTGCAAGTGTTCTTCGGCGACGCTCTGGCGCCCGATGCACTCGCCGCGCGCGTCGGCGCGCGCCGTGCCCTCCACCAGGCGGAATGCGAAGAATACCGCCGCCGCCTCCCCGAAGTGGAGGCCGAAGCGCCGTTCCCGGCCCTGACGATGCGCTTCGGCTTGCGCTACGCCGAGGCGAGCCTGGCTTGGCTCGACGATATCGACGCGTTCATCGCGCGCCGGAAGCGCAGAGGGAAATCAGTCGGCGGGAACCGCCGGCGTTGACCCGGTCGCCCCGGTTCTTGCGTTGTAGGGTTTGAGCATCCACATCAGCGGCACGCTCGCGATGAAGATGAACGCCGAGATGCGGAAGAGATAATCGTAGGCGATCACGCTCGAATTAACCGCGACGAGACCCATGAGCGTTCCGACGGACTGCCCGTAGGAGTGCAGCACTCCGCTCGCGAGTGCCGACCAGGCGACGGCGGTCTCGCGCGCGAGCAATGTCGTGAGAATCGCGATGCCGAGGCTGCCGCCGAGCTGACGCACCAGCATCGAGACGCCGGTCGCGCTGGCGAGCTCGTTGCGCGGCACCTCGGCCAGCATCACCGTCGTCAGCGGGACGAAGAGCAGACCCAGCCCGGCCCCCTGTACGAGGCGCGGCCAGTAGACATCCCAATAGCCGGCGACGTCGTTGAGCCCACCGAGCGCCCAGCACGACCACGCGAACAGGAGCGCGCCGGCCGTGAGCAGCCAGCGCGTGTCGACGATTCGCATCAAGCGCGGAACGATCGGCATCGCGACCGCGGTCGCGATCGCGCCCGGCAGCAGCGCCAGGCCGGTGCCGTACGCCGTCATGCCCATGATCGTCTGAAAGAACAGCGGCATGATCAGGCTGGTTCCGAAGAGGCCGAAGCCGACGACGCACAGCAGGACGTTGCCGACCCAGAAGCCCCGGAAGCGAAACGCGCGCAGATCGACCAGCGGGTAGCGCGAGCGCAGCATGCGCACGAGGAACCACGGCAGCGCGATCACCGCGACGCAGGTCAGCGCCACGATGGCATCGGACGACCACCAGTCGTCGTGCTGCCCGCGCTCCAGCACGTATTGCAGCGAGCCGAGTCCGACGGTCAGCAGGATGAGCCCGAAGACGTCCAGCCCGGTCTTCGGTTTTTCCAGATGCTGCGCATCAGGGACGTTGGCGAGCGTCATCAGGAAGGCCACGATGCCGATCGGCAGGTTGATGAAGAAGATCAGCGGCCACGTCGCGTTGTCGACGATGTAGCCGCCGATGATCGGGCCGAGCGCCGGCCCGGCCATAACGCCGATCCCGAAGAACGCCATCGCCGCCCCGCGCCGGTTGGGCGGAAACGTTTCGAACAGGATCGCCTGCGCCGTCGGCTGGAGCGCACCGCCGCCGAACCCCTGGAGCACGCGGTAGAAGACGAGCTGCCAGACGTTGGTCGCGGTCCCGCACAGCACCGAGGCGACGGTGAAGATCACGATGCAGGATGCGTAGTATTTCTTGCGGCCGAAGTACGCGGTGAGCCAGCCGTTGAGCGGCATCGTGATGATGCTGGCCAGGAGGTAACCGGTCGCGACCCAGGCGATGTCGTCGAGCGACGCGCCGAGGTTGCCGGCGATGTTGTCGAGCGCGACGTTCACGATGGTCGCGTCGATGATCGCCATGATCATCCCGAGCATCACCGTGAGCGCGATCAAGTACTCTTTGCGTCCGCCGGCCGTCATCGCGGGGGCAGCGCGCGGCGCCGCGGCAACCATTCCGCTCATTACACCTGACGCGCGAACGAGCGATTCCTGCCGAGATCGGGGTTCTCAGCAAGGAAGCCACGCAACCGCCGGCGGGCGCCGTCCGCGTCGGGCGAAGCCGCTTCGGCCGGCGCGCTGTCGGCTGCGCGGAGCACCGCGCCGAGGGCAGCGGCGAAGCGCCGCCAGGCGGTCGTGGTCGTATCGACGAGAGCGGCGTGATAACGAGCGCCCGCGGCACGGGCCAGGAGCTCAGCACGCCGCGCCGCGACGCCCGCGAGGGAGAGCCGGACGTCTCGGTCGATCCGAGCGGCCGAAGCGGCAGCTTCGTCAGGAAGCGCCGCACCCAGACGTCGCGAGAGGGTGGCCACTGGCATTGGCGCGATACTACGCGATATATCGAGTTATGTCAAGAACGGGATGTTGTTCCAGACTTCTCTTTGGCCCGGAGACATTCCATCTCCGGTCGCTTGAACGAACGTGGTGGCGACACCGACTCGTTACTTCGCCGCGATAGGCTTCGAACGTACTCGGCGACCCCGAGCTTCATCAAACACGCCCTCGAACCGTCTCCGGTTCGGTTTGGATCGATCAGAATGAACCCTCGAATTATGACGCGGTTTGCATTGTTCTGTGCCGCGCTGGCCCTCATGGGCGGTGTTGCTGCGGGCGCGAACGCCGCGCCGCTCACTGTGTCGACCACGATCGCACCCAGTTGCGTGATCAATGCCGGCAGCCTGGCGGCGCTCACGCCGATGTACGGCGGCCCATCGAACATCTCGGTCGGCTCCGCGACGACATTGAACACGACCTGCAACACGACCACGCCGACGGTCGCTTTTTCGGACGCCACCGGTGCGGGAACCGTCTACATCATGAACGCCGGCGCCGCAGTTCTCAATTTTCAGATCTCCAACGGTACCGCATGCTCGGGGATCGTCGCCGATACCGCCATACCGCAGGCGACGACCCAGCCTTTGGGTATCGGCGCCAACGCGGTCTATAACATCTGCGCCGCGGTCATCGTTGGTCAGCAACTCGTCAAGGCCGGTGCGTACACCGACGTCGTCACAGTCACCCTAGCAGCGGGAGCGTAGCTTCCAATGTTCGTGCCATCGCGCCCGATGCGCGCCCTGAGCGCCGCAGCGATCGCCCTCGGTCTCGCTCTCGGCGTGGGTGGGGCCGCCTCCGCGGGGTCGTACGCCGTCGAACCCTCGTGGTTCACGCTCGTGCCTCCGGTGCGGAACGCGACGATAACGCTGACGGACCTCTCGTCGGAACCGATTCGCCTCGAGGTGACGGGTCTTGCGTGGACCGAAAACGACAACGGCGTCACGCGGCTGACACCGAGCTCAGACATCCTGGTTTTCCCTCGGCTCATGACGATTCCAGCGTTGGGCAGGCAGCTGGTCCGTGCCGCAGTGGTCGGCCCAGTCCGTCCGAGCGAGCAAGCATTTCGCATCGTGATCGAGGAACTGCCGGCGCTCGCAGAGATCGTCCACGCGACCGACGGAGCGCGGATAAGCATCAGAACGCGCTTCACGCTGCCGGTCTATGTGGAACCGGTGAACCCGGCGCCGTCGTCACGCATCGAAGACGTCGCCGTGCGTGACGGCGTGCTGACGTTCGCCTTGCTCAACACGGGAAACATCCATGCGGCGGGATCTGCGTTGTTCGTGAACGGACGCGACGCGGGCGGCCGGAACGTTCTTTCGAACGAGATCGGTGATTGGCATGTCCTGGTGGGCGAACGCCGTGTCTACACGGTCGACATCGGCAAGAATACGTGCTTGCGGCATCTGACGATATCGCCGAGCACCGGCGCCGTGCCGCCGGCTCAAACGGTGAACGTCGCCGCCTGTGGGTGAGATCGCGATAGTACGCGATATATCGTCGTTACGGGAGAGTCCACGTTCTTTACGTCCGGAACGGTTCTACCCCACGTTGATTTGGTACGCTAGCGTACGCGGCAAGAGTTCACTCCGCTGAAAGGAAGGTCGCAATGCTTGCGACCCATCTCTGCGGGAACCGCTTGCTCGATGCGCGTTCCGATCGCGATCGCGAGCGCATGTATCCTGGTTTGCAGGTTCGGAGCATGCAGCGGGACGATCTCTCGCACCAGCGCGGCGCGATCTTCGGCCACGTCGACTTTCCGATCGACGCCGTGCTGTCGGTCGTGGTCACGTTCCTGAACGGCGACGTCTGTGAGGTCGGGACCGTCGGCTGCGAGGGGTTCCTCGAGGCTGATGCGGTGCTCGACGTCGATTACGCGCGCCGAACCTCGTACTGCCAGGTCGCCGGACGGATCGTGCGCATGCCGCTGGCGACGTTCCGCTCGGAAATGCGATCGAGCGCGCCGTTCGCCCGCACCGTTCGGCGCAACGTCAGCGCGCGGCTGTTCACCTCTGAGGTGCTCACCGCGTGCAATCTCAAGCACGCGCTGATCGAGCGCTGCGCTCGCTGGATGCTCATGACGCGCGACCGCGTGGGGCGAAACGAGTTCCCGCTCACCCACGATCTCCTCTCGATCATGCTCGGCGTGCGGCGGGCCGGCGTCTCGATGGCTGCCGCATCGCTGCAGCAGCAAGGCGCCATCTCCTATCGCCGCGGGAACGTCACGGTGCGTGACGATGCTCTGCTGCGCGCCGCTGCGTGCGAATGCTACGAGGCGAGCAAAGACGCTTACGCCTGGTCCTTGCGTGACGACGACGTCGAGATCGACGTTCCGCCGAACGAAGACCGTATCCTAAGAAGAGGCTAAATTGGGTTCGCGAACGGGTAATTGGGCGACCGGCGCCGTGCTGGTGGCCATCCATCTCGGTGCGCTGGCGGCGCTGTGGCCGGGATTCTTCAGCTGGTCGGCGCTGGTCGTGCTGGCGACGCTGATGTACTTCACCGGCGGCGTCGGCATCGCGCTCGGTTTCCACCGCACGCTGACCCACCGCAGCCTCACGCTGTGGAAGCCGCTCGAGTACGCGGCGACGATCTGCGGGTGCCTTGCGCTGCAGGGTTCGCCGATCGACTGGGTCGCGACGCATCGGGCGCACCACGCCCACACCGACGCCCCCGGCGATCCTCACGACGCGAACGCGGGCTTCAATTGGTCGCACTTCATGTGGATGGTGATGCCCAACCCGAACGTCATTTTCGGTGAGGAACGCCGCCGCTACGCCCCCGACCTCGTCGACGATCCGTTCTACGCGTTTCTCGACCGCCGCCACATCTGGCTGACCGCCATTCTGGCCGCGCTGTTGTACGCGGGCGGCGGATGGTCGTGGGTTGTATGGGGAATTTTCGTGCGGCTGGCGCTGGTCTATCAGTTCACCTGGCTGGTGAACAGTGCCGCGCATACGATCGGCTACCGCTCGTTCCGCACGCCGGATCGCTCGACGAACTGCTGGTGGGTCGCGCTGCTGGGCTGGGGCGAAGGCTGGCACAACAACCACCACGCGTTCCCGTTCTCGGTGCGCCACGGACTGCGCTGGTACGAGCTCGACGTCACCTGGCTGATGGTCAAGGTGCTCGCCGCGCTGCGGTTGGCCACCGACCTCAAGCTTCCGTCGGCCCAGATGATGCGCCGATTGCGCATCGACGCGCCCAAACGCCGCGCCGCCTGAGGCCGATCCGGCCGTCGCCATTTGGCTAACGTGCGTCCGATAGCGTTGTAGGCAGGACAAAGGGACCGCCCTTGCCGGCGGCCGAAGCGGCGGCGATGATCGACCGCTACTTCGGTATCGCGAAGGCGGGTTCGACGATCCCGCGCGAGCTGCGCGCGGGGCTGACGACCTTCTTGACGATGTCGTACGTCCTGTTCGTCAACCCACAGGTGCTCGGCAACGCGATCGTGATCCCGAACGGGTTTGCGAAGCTGCTCGTCGTGACGGCCCTGGCGGCCGCGATCGGCAGCCTCTTGATGGCGCTGGTCGCACGCTACCCGTTCGCCCAGGCTCCCGGGATGGGCCTCAACGCCTACTTCGCGTACACGGTCGTGCTCGGGCAGAAGATCCCGTGGCAGACGGCGTTGGGCGCGGTGTTCATCTCGGGCTTGCTGTTCGTCGTTCTCTCGGTGATCGGCGTGCGTCAGGCCGTCGTGCGCGCGATCCCCAATCCGCTCAAGTTCGCGGTGACGGCCGGGATCGGCATGTTCCTCGCCTTTCTGGGTCTGCGCAATGCCGGAGCGATCGTCGCGAATCCGGCGACCTTCGTGACGCTCGGCTCGCTGACCGCGCCGCCGGTGCTGATCGCGCTGTTCGGCCTGCTCGTCACGTCCGCGCTGCTCGTGCGCCGCGTGAAGGGCGCGATCGTGTACGGCATCATCGGTTCGACGGTGCTGGGGATCGTGACGCGCGCACCGCTCTATCCCGGCGCGCACGGAGCGCTCGCGCCGTTCGCCGGATTCCCCGACGGCGTCGTCGCGCTGCCGGTATGGCCGAGCGGCCTGGTCGGCGCGCTCGACATCCGGGGCGCGCTCGCGCTCGGCGCGGCGGCGGTCGTGTTCACGTTTTTCTTCGTCGACTTCTTCGACGCGACCGGAACGCTGGTCGGCCTGGCGAGCCGCGCCGGATATCTCGACGCTAAGGGCGACATGCCGCGCGCGCGCCGGACGTTCGCCTCCGACGGCTTGGCCGCGATGTTCGGCGCGGCGCTGGGCACGAGCACGACGACCGCCTACATCGAAAGCGCGGCCGGCATCGAGGAGGGCGGCCGCACCGGGCTCACCGCGCTCGCCGTCGGGGCGCTCTTCCTGCTCGCCACGCTGCTGTGGCCGCTGGCCTCGCTCGTGCCGCCGGCGGCGACCGCTCCGGCGCTGATCGTCGTCGGCGCGCTGATGCTGCAAGGACTGCGCAACGTCGACTGGGACGACTACGCGGTCTCGATCCCCGTCTTCTTGACGATGGTCGCGATGCCGCTGACGTTCTCGATCGCCAACGGGGTGAGCTTCGGCGTGATCGGCTACGCGGCGATCAAGCTGTTCAGCGGCCGCGGCAAGGAAGTCGATCCGCTGCTGTACCTCGTCGCCGCGCTGCTGATCGCGCGCTACATCTGGCTGAGCGGCTGATCTCGGCGCGTCGAAGCGCGGTCAGCTGCGCTGGACCAGCGAGATGCCGAGCGCGATCGCGGCGAGGCCGCCCAGATCGCGGACGCCGACCGGCTCGTGGAGCAACAGCGCCGCGAGTCCCAGTCCGAATACCGGCGTGAGAAAATAGTACGCGCTCACGCGCGACGCTTCGCCGTGGGTGAGCAGCCAGAACCACAACAGCGACGCGCCCAGCGACATCACCAGCACGACGTACCAGAACGAGACGATCAGCTCCCACGACCAGATCGCGTGCGGATGCCCCTCGAAGACGATTGCCAGCGGCAGCAGCACCAGGCCGGCGGCGAACAGCTGCAGCGCGTTGACCGCGCGCAGGTCGAGATCGGCGCACCAGCGCTTGAAGACGATCGTCGATGCGACGCTGGCCAGCACGCCGGCGAACGCGAGCGCGACGTCGGGCGGGTTCGCGCTCCCCGTCCCGGTGCGCACGATCATGATCCAGACGACGCCGCCGAACCCGAGCAGCATCCCGGCGATCTTGGTGCGCGTCAGCGGCTCGCGCAGCAGCCACGGCGCGACCAGCGCAAGGGCGAGCGGGTTGGTCGAGGCGACGATCGCGCCGACGCCCGAGGCGAGGTGGCGCAGCGCGACGTAGGTGCAGCCCAGATAGATCGCGTTGCCGAGCACGCCCAGCACGGCGACCGCGATCCAGTCGTTGCGCGCGCGCGGGAATCTGGCGCCGAGAGCGCGCGCGACGACGAGCGCGAGCAGCCCGGCGACCGCGAAGCGCACGACCAGAAACCACAGCGGCGACGTGCCGAGCACGCCGACTTTGCTCGGGACGAACGCCGACGCCCATAAGAAGATGTAGAACAGCGCCCCGGCGACGCCGAGGATTCGGCTGTTCACGTCACGCGTCCGGCGCTAGGAGTGGTTGGCTTCGACGAGCTTGGTGAGCTCTTTGGCGACGTCGATCGCGTTGGCGACGACGAGCATGTCGGCGAAATCGCCGATCGGCGCGCTGCCGTCGGTGTTCACCGCGACGATCGTCCCCGACGTCGACATCCCGACCTTGTGCTGAATGGCACCCGAGATCCCGAACGCCAGGTACAACCGCGGCGAGACGGTTTTGCCGGTCTGGCCGATCTGCATGCTGTACGGCACCCAGCCGGCGTCGGCGACGGCGCGCGTCGCGCCGACCGCTCCGCCGAACGCTTTCGCGAGCGGCTTGAGCACGCTGTCGAACGGCTCGGCGCTGCCCAGCCCGCGGCCGCCGCTGACGATGACCGCGGCCTCCTCGAGCCCGATCTCGGCCGCCGCCTCCTCGACGTGGCTGTCGATCTTCACCACGTACGTTTTGCCGGCCGGCTTCGCGATCTGCTGCAGCGTTGCGCCGCTGCCGCCGGCCTCGGCCGCAAAGGCGTTCGGCCGCACCGTCACGATGCCGTACTCGGTGTTCTTGAACGCCGAGCTCGTGATGTACGCGCCGCCTAGCTTCGGCGCAACGCAGACCAGCCGTCCGTCCTCGAACTTCAGGTCGGTGACGTCGGCCGCGATCCCAGTCTTCAGGCGCGCCGCGACGCGGCTGCCGATGTCGCGCCCGTGCATCGTGTTCGGCACCAGCACGATCGACGGACCGAGCTCGCGCGCGAGCGCCTCGACGTAATCGACCTCCGGCTCGGCCAGATACGTGTCGACGTCAGCGTCGTCGTTGTGGTGCACGACGTCGAGCGGATAGGTCTTCAACTGCTCGGCCAGCGCCGGCGCTCCGTTGCCGAGCACGACGGCGTGGGCCTTGCCGCCGAGCATGTCGGCGACCTTACGGGCCTCGGTCGCGAGCTCGAAGGTGACCTTGCGCGTGTGCCCGCC
>Ga0302324_100021268_pt1 | contig 12655 bp, 7 predicted proteins | sample Palsa_T0_1_FD_201949 | JGI IMG/M metagenome (GOLD analysis project Ga0302324, IMG submission 201949) | Peat permafrost microbial communities from Stordalen Mire near Abisko, Sweden - Palsa_T0_1 | ecosystem: Environmental > Terrestrial > Soil > Palsa > Peat permafrost | place: Sweden: Abisko...
GCCCTGCCGTCGGCAGATACGGTTGCAGCACCTTGCCGGCGTCAGGGCCGGTGGGAGGCTCGTTGATATGAACGGAGGGGGTGACGGACAATCCGACGAATAACGGCGATTGGTCCGGGTCGTAATCGACCAGGTCGATGCGCACCGGGAGTCGCTGGACGACTTTCACGAAATTGCCGGTGGCGTTCTCAGCTGGGAGCAGGGCCAACGTTGAGCCGGTGCCGATCGTGAAGCCGGAGATTCGGCCCGTGAAGTCCACGTGCCGGCCGTACATATCGACATCCAGATCGACCGGCTGTCCGATGCGCAGGTCTGCGAGTTGGGTCTCCTTGAAATTGGCATCGACCCAAATGTCCTTGGGCGATCGCAAGGTCATGAGGCTCTGTCCGGCGATGACGTTGTTGCCGGGGTTGACATCGCGGCGGCTGACGACGCCGTCGATTTCCGCGACCACATCACAGTAACTGAGATTCAGCTTCGCCTGGTCGAGATCGCGCTGTGCAACCTCGACCTTGGTCTCGGCCTGCATGACGGCCGGGGCGTTTTTCAGCAATTGGGCGTAGATGCGATCGATGTTTCCCTCGGGATCGCGCTTGATGAAATTGGCCACCAACTGCTTGGGCGTGACGTTGAACGAATCCACCACGTTGAGCTTGGCGGCCACCTCCATCAGGCTGTACTGCGCCTGCCTCACGGAAGAAAACGTCTGGTCCAGATCGGACGGCACTTCAGTCAGATCGCCGGATGGCGGTTTGGGCTCAAGCCCCAGGGCAACGCGAGTCTGATACACCTCCTGGAGGACTTCTTGATATTCGGCCTTGGCGACGAGCAGCGCCTGCTTGCGGTGATCAACCTCCTCTTCGGTGACCGATCCCGACTGGACCAGCGGCAACACCCGGTCGACGTCTGACTGGGCCCGGTCCACCACCGCCTGCTGGGAATCGAGTGTCGCCACCTTGGAGCGGAGGAGCGAAATCTGGTTGTCCACATCTTCGATCGCGCGCTGGAGGCTGAAGCGCAGGCTGCGCGCCTGGCCTTCGGTTGACCGTGCGTCGGCCTGCGCGGCCACCAGGTCCGCCTGCGCCGCCGCCACCGCCGACGCGGCGATGTTCACTTCCACCTGATAGGGCTCCTTGTCCAGCTCGACCAGCAGGTCTCCCTTATGCACGCGGTTGTTGTCATCGACCAGCACGGCGACGACTTGCCCGGGAACGCGCGGGGCCACGAACGTCACGTGCCCGTTGACGTATGCGTCGTCGGTGGAAACGGTGTTCAAGATCCTGTGAATCCATACAACGCCCACGATCAGGACGATCGGCGCCGCGACGATGCCGATGATGCGCAGCCGCCGTCGTCTGCCCGGGTGCATGTGGGGCGGGACGGGCGCGACTGCGGCACTGGCGGCAGGGGCAACGGCGACCGGCTTGCTCGGTTCCTCGGTTTTTGTTTCGCTCATCGAGATATCGCCCTTTCCAATATCAGGTCCGACTGAAGTGATGGGTTTATATCACACGGCCTTGCAGAGATGCCAAGAAAGTTGCCGGTTGGCGAATGCGAGCCGGTCGCGGTACAACCTCGCCTGTCGCGGAGGCGTCAATCAATTAAAATGCGTTGCTTCCGTTCAACAATCGTGGCGGGCATTCTTGGCGTTCTGTCGGCGTTGGGCTGCGCGCATCAGCCGATTGACCCGACGCTGGCGCACCCCGAGCTGGCGGTGGTGCGGGTGGCGAATTCCGGGTCGCCCCCGGTCGCGGGTTGCGGATTTATTATTTCCTCCGATGGGCTGGTGGTGACGACGAGCCGGATCATCGCCGGCGGGGGCCCGATCAACGTCCGGCTCTCCGACGGGCGCACTCTCCCGGCAATGTTGATGGAGGACGATCCCTTCGGCGATGTTGCGATCCTCAAAATCCCCGGCAGCAGCTATCCGTTTTTGCATCTTGCCGGCGACGACGTCAATCCGATCATGCACATCCGGGTCGTGAGCCTGGCGGGTGTTTCCGACGGCGTCTTCGATCGGTGGGAAAATTCAGGAGCGGCGATCGGTTTCACCGCCCGCGTCTCGGCCGCCGACAGCGGCGCGCCCGTGCTGGCAGACAGCAGGCTGGTGATCGGCGTCGTCCGCGAGCCGTCCCCGACGCCGGCATCGCCGCAACTGGCCACGCCGATCTGGCACGTCGTCCGCATGCTGCCGGGGCCACCGGAGTAACTCTGGTGGCCCGGCGCGCCCGGTGGAGAGCTTTATGCCTGGACAGCGCAGGCTCTTTTCTCTCGCGATTCTCCTCCCGCTGATTCTTGAGAGAACCTGTGTCGCGGCGGATTCGCGGTATTTTGCGATCCATGTGATCGATGACGCTACCGGCCGCGGCGTCCCGCTGGTGGAGTTGAAGACCGACGCGAACGTCAGCTATTACACGGACAGCGCCGGCTTTGCCGCCCTCGACGACCCGGTTCTGATGGGGCACAACGCCTATTTTTTTGTTCGCAGCGACGGATATGAATATCCAGCCGATGGCTTCGGATATCGCGGCAAAACGTTGGACGTGGAGGCCGGCCAGGAAGCGACACTGAAAATTCGCCGGCTCAACATCGCCCAGCGCCTGTACCGGCTGACGGGCGAGGGAATTTACCGCGACAGCGTGATGCTCGCCCGACCGGTTCCCATCCATCAGCCGCTGCTCAATGCGCAGGTCACGGGTCAGGACTCGACCATGGCCGTCGTCTACGGCGGAGTCGTGCATTGGTTCTGGGGAGATACTGCGCGCCCAAGTTATCCGCTGGGGCATTTCGGCACGTCCGGCGCCATTTCCGAACTGCCCGGCCGGGGTGGACTCGATGCGTCCGTCGGCGTCGATCTCACGTATTACACGGACGCCGACGGATTTGCCCGCCCGACTCTGGACGGACCGAACGGCACGATGCGCTGGCTGGACGGATTGCTGGTGGTTCGCGACGACGCCGGTCGGGAAAAGATGGTGGGCGTCGAATCGGATCATAAGAGTCTGGCCGAGGTCGTGGGACGCAAGTTGGTTGTGTGGAACGAGCGGCGAAACGCCTTCGACGTGCTGGCACCAATTCCGCCGCAGACCCGGGTGCTGCCTGACGGTCACCCGGTGCGTGCGACGGGCGGCGGGGTCGATTATTTTTATTTCGGCTTCGCCTTCCCCAACGTGCGGGTGAAGGCCGACCTGCGCAGCATCTGCGACTTCGGCTCCTATGAGGCATACACCTGCCTGGCGCCGGAATCGAGTTTCGAGGGCGAACATTCACAAATCCAGCGAAACGCCGATGGAAGCGCCGACTGGGGTTGGAAGAGAAACACCGAGCCTCTGTCACCCGGGCAAATCATGGAGCTGTTCAAGCTTGGGAGACTCAAGACGGCGGAGCTGCGCTATCTGCCGGCCGACGCCGACGGCGGAAAGCCGATCGTCATGCAGGGAGGCTCGGCGACTTACAACGCGTATCGCAGGAAGTGGGTGGAGATCGCCGTTCAAGACCACGGCGAGAGTTCATTCCTCGGCGAAATCTGGTACAGCGAGGCGGATCATCCAGAAGGCCCGTGGTTGCGGGCAAAAAAGATCATCACGCACGACCGCTATTCTTTTTACAACCCGGTGCAACACCCGTTTTTCGAGCAGGAGGGCGGCAAATTGATTTACTTCGACGGAACCTACGCCACCTCGTTCTCCCGCGACGGCGGCGCCACGCCGCGATACGACTACAACGTCATCATGTACCGACTCGATCTCTCCGACCCGCGGCTGCACTGACTTATTGGGCGGCATATTGCTTGTACTTGTCGTCGAGCTTGGCGGTTTTGGCGTCGCCGAGGTGAATGATCACGCGGTAGGAAAACGTGACGGTTTTTCCCGGCTCGATCTTCAGGTCGCCGGCGCCTTTGGGGAACTGCTTGGGGTCGAACTCGTGCAGGCCGAAGGGATTGGCCGCGAGCAAGCCATATTGGCGAACGTGCCAGCGCGTGGGATGGCGCGGATTGGCGGGGGAGTCGAACATGGCGACTCCGTAGGGCTTGCCGTTGATCGTGCCGGAGGCATCGCACCAGTCGGCGGGCGCGCCCCAGCACGCTTTCTCGCCCTGCTGCCCGGCGGAGTTGGTGATCGTGCTGGTGTCGGAAATGGCCTTGATGACCCGCACCGCGCAGAGACCCGCGTCCTTGGCGTCCTCGAGCGTCACCGCCTCCTTGGCCGGCGTGAGCGCCACGGTCACGTCGATGCCGCGAGTGCCGTCTTCATAGGGGATAAACCGCACCGTGCGGATTTCGTCAAGCATCGGCTGGGCTTTGGCGTCGTCCCACACGAGGTCTTCGACAAATCCGTCCGCGTCGATTTTTTCGAATTTGATATGATGCTGCTGAGCAGGGGGTTTGCCTGTGAGCAGCCAGTGGTTCACGCCGTTGACGTCTTCGTGGGCGACCCACATGGATTGGTGATGCGGGTGATCGCCGCCTTTGACGGTGTATTGATCGCTGGTGACCGGCGTTCCATCCGATGCCAGGACCGGTAGAAAGAACGGCCGCACGTAGGGACGATCGGGGCGCGTTCCGAACCAGTAATCGGTGAACGGGGTGCCGTTCATTTCGACGTGCAAATGGTTGTCGGCGGTTGTGATCTGAACCGGCGAGGGACTCTCTGCCCGGGCCCACCCGTACCAGGCGGTTAGCACGAACAGGGCGAGCAGAGCGGTCGGGAGAGCGAGGGTGGTTTTCATGGCGTATTTTATAGCCGATGCCGGCCGGTCAGCGAAAGTGCCGCGGCCGAATTGGCCTCATCGGCTGTGGGCGTTCCATAGCTAGGGGCAGGCCCTACCCAAGAATTCTCTCATTGTTGTCGGTGCACTGGCTGGACTGTGCAATAGTTGGCCGCGTCGAGCGTTGGAGCAAACGAGGCGAGGAGCCGCGTTTCTGCCGTCTGGAGCTGTTGGGCGGTGGGATTTTGGTCAACTGAGTCGAATTGGGACCGTTGGATTTCTGAATCATCCGGTGTCGTGCTAACATTCAATGACGTCACAGGTTCGCAACAGGGCAATCGGCGGCGCTGGAGTTGTGCGTGTCGCGAGTAAAACTGGATAGCCTTCGGGAGAACATCCGGAAGGTGTTTTTGGGGGACAGGCGGGCGGTTGATCTGCTGCTGGTGGGGTTGATTGCGCGCGGGCATGTGCTGATCGAAGACGTGCCGGGCGTGGGCAAGACGGTGTTGGCCCGGGCGCTGGCGCGCAGCATCGACTGCAAATTCAGCCGCATCCAACTGACGCCCGACCTGCTTCCCAGCGACGTGCTGGGCGTCTCCATTTTCAATAACCAGACGCAGACATTTGATTTCAAGCCCGGTCCGGTCTTTGCGAACATCGTGCTGGCCGACGAGGTGAATCGCACCACGCCGCGGACGCAATCGGCGCTGCTGGAGGCGATGAGCGAAGAGCAGGTGAGCATGGACCGCCAGACATTTGTGCTCGAGCGGCCGTTCATGCTGGTGGCAACGCAAAATCCGTTCGAGTTTGAGGGGACCTATCACCTCCCGGAGAACCAGATGGATCGGTTTCTGGTCAAGGTGCAGGTGGGGTATCCGGACCGGAGGTCCGAGCAGAAAATTCTGACGACCCAGCCGGGCCGCGGGGCGCTGGAGCAGTTGAAGCCGGTGATGAGCGGCAAGGACGTGGTTGAACTGCAAGACAGCCTCTCCAGCGTAAAGCTGGACGCGGCGATCCTCGATTACATCATGGATCTGGTCGAGGCGACGCGGGAAAGCGACGACCTGCGGCTGGGTGTTTCGCCCCGCGGGGCGTTGGCGCTGGCGCAAGCGGCCCAGGCCTCGGCGCTGCTGGACGGCCGCGATTACGTCACGCCGGACGATGTCAAATCGATCTTCAATGCCGTTTGCGGGCATCGCGTGCTGGGCAAGTCCTATCTTCAAAACGGCGACGGGGGAGGAATCGACGTGATTCTCAAAAAGATTCTCGACGAGACGCCGGCGCCGCGTTGATTCGGAGAGCTCATGGGCTGGCTGCGGGCCAAAGCAATGCCGAGGGAAAGTCAATGGCCCGTCACGTCGTTGCGGCCGCGGCCGAGCCTCGACTTCTCGCTGACGGGATTCGTCTATGGCGCCCTCATGCTCTTCATGGGATTCGCCGCGGTTCAGAATCGCGTGAACCTGCTGTTTGGAATCTTCGGCCTGATGATTGGGATTCTGATCGTCAGCGGATTGATCAGCCGGCTGGTGTTGCGGCGATTGGATGTCCGACGCGTTTACCCCGAGCACGGCGTGGTCGGCCGAACCATGCGTGCGGTCTATGAGATCACCAACAACAAACGGTACTGGCCCAGCCTCTCGGTTTCGCTGGCCGAGCTCGACGGCGTCGATGGATTCGAGCGGCAGCCGCAGTGTTACATGCTTCACGCCGCCGCGGGCATGACCGCGTCTGTGCCGGCCGATCTGGTTCCCAAGCGGCGCGGCTTGCACGAGCTGGACCGTTATGAGCTGGGGAGCGGATTTCCCTTCGGCTTCATCAAACGGGCCACAGTCACCCGCCGCACGGACCGGGTGCTGATTTATCCGGCGCAGGCCCTGGTCGATCAGCGGTTGATTTCCATGTGCCGATCGGCGGAAACGACCGGCGCCACCGTGCGGCCCGAGCCGGGCGGAACCGACGAGTTTTATGGAGTGAAGGACTTTCGCAGTGGGGAGAACCCCCGCTGGATTTATTGGCGTCGCAGCGCCCGCACCGGAGCGCTGGTGTCCAAGGAGATGACTCGCGTCGCCCCGCCCCGCCTGCTGCTGGTGGTCGACACCTTCATGTCGTCCCATTCCAGCGACGCTCCGGAGCTGGTGGAGCGCGCGATCGCCATGGCGGGTTCGCTGGCCTCGACGGCTCTGGAGCAGGGGATGTCCGTCGGGCTGGTCGCCTGGGGCGGACATTGCTGGGTGGTGCTCCCGCCCGCGCGCGGCAAGCAGCAGCGCAGCGAACTGCTCTCGGCCCTGGCGCTGCTGCCGGCCAACCGCCAGATGATTCTGGTGAATCTGATGGAACAGTCTCACGCCCTGGTGAGGCCGGGCGTCACGCCGGTCCTGTTCACGCCGCAGAACCTGCAATTGGGGCTCAGCGAGGAAGCGCGCGGCGGAACGCTGATCGTTTCCTCCGCGATCGCCTCGGCCCGGGCCTGGTTTTCCTTCGAGCAGAACATCGACTTCCGAAGTTGCATGCCGCGCCAGCCCGACGTGGTGGAGCAGCAGGCCCCCAACTGATTGTCGAACGATGTACAACATCCGCCAATTCAAATCCGCCTTGTATCTCCTGGTGTTCATGGGGATCGGGGGCTTTGCGCTGGCGACGAATTCGCCGGCGACGTTCGTGCTCGGTGGCGGAGCGGTCGCGGTCAATGCCTGGCTCGTGAAGACGGGGCGCTTTCGGCCGGTCCCGCGTCTGGTCTCGAACCTCGTGACCCTGGCGGGACTGCCTTGGGTTCTCTTGCAGACCCGCGCTTCGGGGCTCGCCGACGAAGTCGTCTGGATCGGTCAATACCTGGTGCTGCTGCAAGTGGTCAAGCTCTTCGAGCAACGCGGCAATCGCGACTACGCGCAGCTGCTGGTGCTGGGCCTGCTGCTGATGGTTGCCGCCGCGATCGACACCGCGAGTCTCGCGTTCGGGGCGTTGCTGATCCTCTATCTCTTCCTGTCGCTGTATTGCTCGCTGCTGTTTCATCTGAAGGTCGAGGCGGACCTGGCCAAGGCCGCGTTGGCGATTCCCGAGGAGAAGCTGGACCCGGCCACGCTGCGGCAGGACCAGCGGTACATGACCCGCTCGATGCGGCAAATCACCACCCTGGTGGCGGCCGTCGCCCTGGCCTTCGCGGTCGCGGTTTTCCTCTTCTTTCCCCGCGGCAGCGGCGAGGGGATCTTCGGCTCCCGGCAATTCCGCCCCGAGCAGGCGCTGACCGGATTCAACACCGAGGTCAGCTTCCAGCAAGTGGCCAAAATCGCTCAGAGCAGCGAGGTGGTGGCGTTTGTGCAACTTTGGAAGAATGACACGCCCGTCAACGGAGGCCAGACGCTGTTGCTGCGCGGTCTCACCCTGGAGCGCTATCATGGCGCCGACGCGCCGGACTCGCGGCGCTGGACCTGGACGCATCGCCGAACCGACCCCGTCTCATTGCTTACCACCCACGATGCGGTGACCCAACTGGCGGCGCCGACCGTTGGTGGAGGAGACGTTTGGCGACAGAAAATCACGCTGCGCCCGACCGGAACCAACGCCCTGTTCGCCATGGCCGGCCCGCTGTCGATCTCGACGCGCCAGCCCTATCGCATCGATTTTTTGCCGGCCACCGGCGCGCTGCGCACGCTTTCGCCGCTGGTCGAGCCGATTGATTATGAGGTCTGCTCGTCCGACTCGCTTGATCCCCCGCCCGATGCCGGCGCCCCCGATACCGCCGCCGAGGATGACGGCCCCGTTTTTATTTCCCGCATTGATCCGCAGGTGCTGGCGTTCGCCAGCCGCCCGGAAGTATCCGGTCGAAACGCCGCCGGGCCGCTGGCGGCGCAGCGGGCCCGGTTCCCGCGCCATGTCGATGCTCTGGATGAGCAGATCGCCTCCAACATCGAATCGTATTTGCGAACCCATTACGCCTATACCCTGGACCTGACCGACGCCGGCAGCATCGAAGGACGCGATCCGATCGTGGCGTTCCTCTACGATTTCAAGCGCGGGCATTGCGAATACTTTGCCGGCGCCATGACCTTGCTGTGCCAGAGCCTGGGCATGCAGGCGCGGATGGTCGTGGGGTTCAAGTGCAACGAATTCAGCAACATCGGAAGCCATTACATCGTGCGCCAGTCCGATGCGCATTCATGGGTTGAAGTGCGCACCGCCGGCGGATGGAAATCGTTCGATCCCACCAGCGGCACCGCCGCCGATCTCGCCACGCGCGGCAAGGGCGGACTCTGGGAGGATGCGACGCATTTGGTGGATTACCTCGAATACACCTACGCCGACAACGTCATCGCCTACGACAATGACGACCGGGCCAATCTCATTCAGACGGCCGAGTCGGCCATGGTCGGCGCCGCGACGAACAGCCACGACGCGTTCGGCAAACTGGGAACCTGGGCTTTCTCCTCCGCTGCGCTCTGGAATTTCAGCACCACGTTTCTGGGAGCCAGCGTCTGGGTCATGGTGCTGATCCTTCTGGCGGCATTCGTCGGATTCTTTGGCGAGCGCTGGCAGCTGCGCCGCCGCGCCGCCCGGATGGGAATCAACGTCCTGCCCGCCGCGGAACAACAGCGATTGGCCCGCCAGCTGGCCTTCTACGATCACCTGACGCTCATGCTCGGCCGCCACCGGCTGGTCCGCCCCAAACATCTCACCCCCATGGAATTCTGCCAATCGCTGCACTTCCTTCCCAGCGATCTGTATGACACCATTCACCGGCTGACCGCATTATTTTATCGCGTGCGCTTCGGCCGGGCACGGCTCAGCGCCGCACAGCAGCGGCGGCTGGAGACGGTGCTTTCCAGATTGGGAGAGGGATTGAGCGAATCCGCCGTCATTCCGCAGAAGTGATCACGACGAGTTCCGCCGGCGGCTATTCCTCCTTCGCTGCTTGCCTGAGCAATCGCGGCGTTGGTATTCTTCTGCCCAGTTCTTCAATCCAAGCGGGGTATTCCATGATCGAGATCGGCGGCTGCTGCTCTGCGGAAAGGACGGAGGTGCCTGAGGCCTCCGCGGGAAAGTCGGTTCGTTGCCCGCAGTGCGGCAAGGTTCTACAGCCTGTCGCCGGCGAATCGCTTCCCGAAGGCGCCGGCGCGGGAGATTTCGACGCGGCGTTGGTCGCTGACGAGGGTTCGAGCCTGCCAATCGCCCGTTATCTTCTGGGCGGAGCCACTGAGATTTCGATCGGCAAGTCGCCCGAGTGCAACATTGTGCTGGCGGGAAAGCTCGTTTCCCGCCGCCATTGCAAGCTCGTTCGCGTCGATTTCGGGCCGTCGCGGTGGACCATCGTGGACGAAAAAAGCACCAACGGTCTGTTCGTCAATCGGCAGCGCGTCAGCGAGCACGATCTGGCTGATGGAGACACCATTCAGATTGGAGAGTTCGGCTTCACCTATCGCGTCGATTCTGCTGCCGGCGCGGGAGGGGGCGTGGCATTGGAAATGCTGGCGGCGCCGAGTATGGCCGTGCCGTATGCGGCCGTTGATACGGCGCCGGCCGCCGTTGGCGAAAACCCCATGGCGACCGCCGGTATGATTTTGGGGTTTATCATCTGCATTCCCATCTGCGGCATCCTTGCCATCGTCTTTTCGGCCATCGGCCTCTCGAAATCGAAGCACCCCGGCGTCGGCGGCCGCAAGCAGGCGATCACCGGCCTGACCTTTGGAATCGTCGGTCTGCTCTTCGTGCCGATGTGCCTGTTGATCTCAATCCTTCTTCCGGCGCTGAATCGCGCCCGTGAGCAAGCCAACCGCATCAAGTGCCAGAGCAACATGCGAATGATCGGTCTGGCGCTGCAGACGTACGAAAATGCCAACGGAAACGCGATGCCCCCATCACTGGATGCCCTGGCCCAGGCAGAGAATCTCCCCGCCGCCACTCTCATCTGCCCCGACGGCAATTCGCAGAGCTATGTCCTGACGGATGGGAGAGTACAGATCGGCGGTGATCGCATCCTGTTGTATGAGCCGATGAGCAATCATCATGACGGCATCAACGTTCTTTTCGGCGACGGTTCGGTCAAATTCATGCCCAATCCGGCGGGGCAGCAGATCATCGATGCGAGTGCCAACCAAAGCGCCAGCTCCGAAACGACCAATGCTCAATCAAGTCAACACACGCAACAAACCCCGATGTGGGCGCCGATCATTTCGCAGCCCCCGTCCCCACCCCAGGACGATAGCTCATTGGGAATGCCCGATGGCATCGTCAAAACCGATAGGGTCGGCGGCAACGGCGGCTCTCCTTATCTGAAAGCGGATTCGGACAAGCGAATCGTCATCGGTTTCGTGATTCAGATCGGCAGTTGGTCCGGTCATCCCACGATCGGCCATTGCGATCCGCTCTGGACAGAATCAACCGATCCAGCCCCGCCGGGCGCTACAGTCTGTCTGGCAAAGCACGGTTACGGAGTCGGTGGAATTGTCGTGAACAAAGTCGACGGCGCCGACGGTATTCAGATTATTTTCATGAAGCTGACCTCCGGTGGCGTTGATGTGAACGATAGCTATCTGAGCGATTGGTTCGGCGACACCGACGGCTCCAATCACATCCAGTTGGCGGGCCACGGAGAACGTATCATCGGAACCTTCGGCCGTCAGGGATTGAATATGGATGCTATCGGCCTGCTGGTCGACTCCCATCCTGGCAATTGAAACGCACTCCGTTGCGATGTGGCTATGATGGTGTGCAATGCAGGCAATTATTCTCTCCATCGGCGATGAGTTGGTGCTCGGACAGACCATCGACACCAACTCGGCATGGATCAGCCGCGAACTGGCGGCCATCGGCTGCGCCGTCGCTGCGCACATCACGGTGGCCGACGATCAACCGCAGATCGAGCGCGCTATCGCCGAGGCCGCGGCTCGGTGCGATTGGCTGATTGTCACCGGCGGCCTGGGGCCGACCGAGGATGATCTGACCAGATCGGCGCTGGCCAACGTGCTGGGCGAGCCGCTGGAACTCGATGCTGCGTGGCTCGCGCGGATGAGCGAATTCTTCGCCGGTCGCAACGTTCCGATGCCGCCGTCCAACCGCGTGCAGGCGATGATCCCACGTGGCGCGACGCCGCTGCAAAACGATGCCGGCACCGCGTTGGGCATTGCCGCGCGGATCGGCGGTTGCCGCGTCTTCGTCCTGCCCGGCGTTCCCAAGGAAATGCGGGTGATGTTTCAGCAGACGGTCCTGCCGCCCATGACGGCCGCCGCCGACGGTGCGGTCATCCTCTCGCGCACGCTCCATACCTTCGGGCTGGGCGAAAGCTCGCTGGCCCAGAAGCTGGGGCCGCTGATGCAGCGCGATCGCAACCCCTCCGTCGGCACGACCGTCGCCAACGGAATCGTCTCATTGCGAATCAATTCGCGATTTTCCTCGCGCCAGGAAGCGGCCGAGAAGCTCGAGGAGACAGACCGCGCTTGCCGGCAGAAGCTGGGAGAGCTCATCTTCGGGCAGGACGAGCAGACGATTCAGCAGGTCGTCGGCCAGTTGCTTCGCGGCAAGGCAACCGTCGCGACGGCCGAGTCGTGTACCGGCGGGCTGCTGGCAAAGATGATCACCGACGTGCCGGGCTCGTCCGATTATTTCGCCTATGGCTGGGTCACATATTCGAACCAGGCGAAGGACGAGCTGCTCGGGGTGCCGCAGGAATTGATCCAACAGCACGGCGCGGTAAGCGAGGAGGTTGTGCTGGCCATGTCCGTCGAGGCACGCCGCCACTCCGGCGCGAACTATGCCCTGGCGATCAGCGGAGTCGCCGGTCCCGATGGCGGCAGCGAAGCCAAACCCGTGGGAACCACGTGGATTGCCCTGGCCGGCCCCGAAAGCGTCAGCGCCCGCCGATTTGTCTTCGGTGGCGATCGCGAGATGGTGCGCGATCGTGCCGCGAAGATGGCGCTGACAATTCTGCGATTCGCGCTGCTGCGGCTGCCCGTTCCAT
>Ga0302324_100021273_pt1 | contig 12652 bp, 6 predicted proteins | sample Palsa_T0_1_FD_201949 | JGI IMG/M metagenome (GOLD analysis project Ga0302324, IMG submission 201949) | Peat permafrost microbial communities from Stordalen Mire near Abisko, Sweden - Palsa_T0_1 | ecosystem: Environmental > Terrestrial > Soil > Palsa > Peat permafrost | place: Sweden: Abisko...
GCAATTTTCTCTACCTGGAACGGCTGCTCAAATTCCTGCTCTGGTCCCGCGGCGGCTGGCGCGTCCATTTTGACGGCCCGCCGGATCTGGGCGCGCGCCTGGCGCAGTATTACAAGGACACGCCCACAGGCCGATTCGATGCCAACATCATGGGCGAGCGGATTTACGAGCGCCCCTTCGCCGTCGTCACGACCAAGGACCTCCCGCCGCCGCGCGCCACCACCACGCCGCTGGGCCGCCATTGGAACGGCTGCCGCATCGGCTTCGATCTGGGGGCCAGCGACCGCAAAGCCGCCGCCGTCCAGGACGGCCAGACCATTTTTTCCGAGGAAATTATCTGGCATCCCGTGCCCCAAACCGACCCGCAATGGCACTTTGACCAAATCATGGATTCGCTGCGGCGGGCGGCGGCGCACTTGCCGCGCGTCGATGCCATCGGCGGCAGCGCGGCAGGCGTCTATGTCAACAATCGCGTCCGCGTGGCCTCGCTTTTTCGCGGCGTTCCGGCGCCCCTGTTCCAGACCCGCGTCAGCACTCTTTTTCTCGAACTCCAGCGGGCTTGGGGCGGCATCCCCTTTGAAGTGGTCAATGATGGCGAGGTCACGGCCCTGGCCGGCGCCATGGCGCTGGGGCAGAACGCCGTGCTGGGCATCGCCATGGGCTCCAGCCTGGCGGGCGGATTCGTCACGCCCGAAGGCAACATCACCTCCTGGCTCAATGAATTGGCCTTCACTCCCGTCGATTACAATCCCGCCGCTCCCGTCGATGAATGGTCCGGCGATCGCGGCTGCGGCGCGCAGTACTTTTCGCAGCAATGCCTCGCGCGGTGGCTGCCTGCGGCGGGCATTGAATCTCCCGCAGACTTCCCGCTGCCGGAGCAATTGAAGCACGTGCAGGAACTCATGGAAAAAGGCGACGAACGCGCGGAAAAGATTTATCACAGCATCGGCGTCTGCTTCGGCTACGCCGCCGCCCACTACGCCGAGTTCTACGATTTTAAACACATCCTGGTCCTGGGGCGCGTCACCACCGGACCCGGCGGAGACGTCATTCTGCGCCACGCCAAAGAGGTTCTGCGCGTGGAATTCCCCGAACTGGCCGGCCGCATCGCCTTCCAGGTCCCGGATGAAAAGGACAAGCGCCACGGCCAGGCCATCGCCGCCGCCAGCCTGCCGGCGACGCAGATACCTGTTAAGCGGTAGGGCAACTCCGTCGAGCCGTGACTTTATTCCCCGAAATCGAGCCACGCCTCGACGGAATCTCGCCCTACCGACATTGAAGTTACTTTTGACCCTGGGCCTGCAGCCAGCGCTGGAAGGCGTCGGGCCCCAGCAGTTGTTGCAAGCTTTGCTGTTCCTGAACCTGCGTCTGCGCCAAGGCTTCGACTTTTTCGTCGTTGCTCAGGGTGTCGTCGTTGCGGATGCGGTCCATTTCGGCCTGGGTGGCGCGGTTGATTTGATAGATGGGCAGCACCATGCTGACCGGCAAGGTCAGTTGCTGAGCCAAAGCCTGGGAGGAGCGGTAAATCGGGTCCTGGTTCAATTGGTAGGCGGCGTAGAGGTCGGCGCCCAAGGTGGCCTTGATGACCGCTTCGCTCTGCGCGGCCAGTTGCTGCTGTTGCTTGAGCAGTGCGGGATCGGTCCCGGCGTAGAAGAAGACCGGCTGCCCGATGATCCCGCTTAAGGCGGCGAATAAGGCGCGAAATGGATCCGGCCCCAGGTCCATCGTCCGCATCATCTCGCGCAATTGCTGGGCGGCCGGAGAATAGCGCAGGACAAACTCGTCGTAGGCTTCCGGCTCCAGCACCGAGGCCAAAGGCACCAGCGGCTCTTCGCGCAGACGCACCATCTGCATCGGATCGATGGCTTGGCCTTGCAGGCGTTGCCCTTCCTGATAAGCCTCGATCTTAAGCTGCGCGGCGGCGACGATGTTCAGGACAGCCAGTTTGGTCGCCGCGGGCAAATCGCCCAGAATGGGGCCGGTTAGAGTGATGCCGGCCCGGGCTGCGATCAAGGCCTTGCCTTCGGCGTCCCAACCCGGGCCCAGGAGGCTGGTCAACAATTCGCGCCGCTCCGCCTCCAGGCCCCGGATTTTTTCCTCGGCCGCCGCAGCCAGGGCCGGGTCGGGGTTGGATTTCCACCATTGGTAGTTGGGGTAATCCACCTCCGTGACCCGCCGCCGGGCGTAGAGGCGATCGATCTCGGAGGTCACGATGTCGCGGATGGTTTGTTCGGGGCAGCCGATGGCGCGCAAGTTGGCGATCAAGGTGGTGTAGTTGGTGGATTGGACTTGCTCCCAGGTGAAATTCTCGCGGCGCACCAGGACATTCGTTTTGACAAGGACATTGTCGATGACGGGTGGGACGGGAAGGGCCGGCTCCCTCAGAGGTTCGGTGGCCACGTAGAGGCTGGCCGCCAGGAACAAGTTGAAGCCGAGCGAAAGGATCAACCAGTAGCGCGCTCGCATGAGGGTATTTTTCCCGCAAAAACGGGCCGAAGCAACAACCGTTTTGTGACCGCCATATAATCGGCCCGCGCCGCGGCAGCCGGCCAAGGCAAGTCTGAATTAAAGTCTTGTCAGAGGCACGCGAGTTGGACATCATCACACTACGAAATTCTTATCGAAACCGGCCAGCATAGCCAAAATCCGCCTCGGCGCGGCTTTGCTGGCATGCTGCGCCTGCGCCGCCGTGGCGGAGCCCCAGCCAGCCAAAGCAGAACCAAAGCCAGACAAGGCGGAAACCAAGCCAGACAAGGGGGCGGCGAAGCCAGCCAAGGCGGATCCAAAGCAGCACAAGCCGGAAGCAAAGCCAAAACCAGCCGCGACGGCGCCGACGCCGCCCAAATGCCCGCCCGACTGGAAGGCGGAAGTGATTGCGGAAAGCCCTCAGATCTTCGCCCCGTCGGTGGTCTGTTGTTCGCCCGATGGCCGGGTTTTCATGGCCGAAGATCCTGTTGACATGGGGTCGCCCTCGGAAGCGACGGCGGACAAGATCATAGTGATTTATCCCGATGGGCAGATGCTGACCTTTGCCACCAACCTGCATGCGGTCTTCGGCATGGAATACCTGGATGGCAAACTCTATGTGCATCAGACGCCCAAGTTCAGCGTCTTTGATGACGTTCATGGCGTGGGGGCGAACCGGGTGGATATTATCACCAACGACAACCCGCATCCCTGGGCGCCTACGTTCAACGATCATATTCCTTCGGGATTCCGCCTGGCCATGGACGGCTATTTTTACTTCACCACCGGGGACAAAGGCATCCTGGGCGCGGTGGGCCTGGATGGCCGCAAGATTGAAATTCACGGTGGCGGCATGTATCGCATGCGGCCGAACGGGACCGGGCTGGAGGTGTATTGCACCGGCACGCGCAATCATCTTGAAGCCGCCATCAACTCCGAGGACGAGATGTTCACCTTCGACAACACCGATGACGGCGGCGGTTGGTGGAAGCGCGTGACGCACATGGTGGACGGCGGGTATTACGGCTATCCTTACGATTTCAAACCGCAACGCCCTTATACATTGTGGCGCATGGATGAATATGGCGGCGGCGCGCCGACGGGCGCCTGCGCCTACGACGAAGATGCGTTGCCGGACGAATATAAGGGCAACCTATTCCTGTGCGACTGGGAAGGAGAGGTTTTCAGGCTCAAAGTTTCGCGCAGCGGAAGCACTTACAAGATTGACGAGAAAACCGTCTTCATGTCCAAAGGAGAGACAGGCGAGTTTAAACCTGTCGGCATCTGCGTCGGCCCCGACGGCAAAAGCCTTTACGTCACCGACTGGGGCCACAGCTACTGGAAGCGCGACGAAAAGATGGGGCGCCTGGTTAAAGTGACCTACACCGGCAAGACCCAGGGAACTCCCAAGCCAGCCTGGTATGTGCCGGCCGCCACGGGCGAAAAGTTTGAAGCCACCACCGGCGAGTTGGTGCGCGGCCTGATGCATCCGGCCGAAAGCGTCCGGAAGGTCGCCCAACGGCGCCTGGCTGAACGGGGCAATTCTGCCGCCCGCGAGGTGCTCAAACTGTTGAAGGACAGCAAGGCGCCCTCGTATGCGCGCTGGTTCGCCATCTGGACGCTCGACGCCGTGGATGGAGGAAAGAAGGAGCGCAAGGCGATCATGGCCGCGCTCAAGGACAAGGATATCACCGTGGAGATGCAGGCCGCGCGGGAATTGGGCACCCGCTCCGTGCGCCAAGCCACCTCCGCCCTGACCGCCTTGCTACAGAGCACCAACGCTGCTTTGCGTTTTTGCGCCAGCACCGCTTTGGGCCGCATTGGCGACCGCGCCGCTGTGCCGGGTTTGATGAAGGAACTGGATCAAAAGGACCTCTTCGCACGTTATGCGGCGTTCTTGGCGTTGCGCCGCATCGGATTGGCCGACCCGAAGGCGTGGTCGGAAATTGTGGAAGGATTCGCCAGCACCAATGCGGCCATTCGCGAAGGAGTGGGCTTCGCGGTACGGGAAACATACGACCCCGCGCTGGTCAAGGCGCTGACCGCCTTCTCGGGCCGGGTCAACGTCCCATTGGCGACCCGCACCAATGTATTGGGCTTGCTCTCCAGCGTGTCCATGAAGCAGCCGCCCTGGAAAGGTGACTGGTGGAGTATCCAGCCGGTCCACGGTACGCCGACCCCGAAGACCGTCGATTGGGACGGCACTCCCATGGTCGCTTCCGCCCTGCACGCCGCCATCAGGGATCGCAACGCGGCCATTCGAAAAATTGGCATCGCGTGGGTGCATTCCGCCCACGACACCAACGCCGCCCTCGAACTGGCCGAGATGTTCCAACACGAAACCGACCTGTCCGCGCGCATCGACATTGTGCATGAGATCGCTGCCATTCCCGGCAAGCCGTCGCAGGCGATTATCACCTCCATTTTGCAAGACCCGCGCGCGCCGGAGGAGCTTCTGCTGGCAGCAATCGATGCCGCGAGCAAAATGGCTGGCAGCCAGTGGAATGAGGACCTGATCGCGCTGGCCCAAAAAACCAAGACTGAGCGCGTTCTGTCCGCCCTGTTCGATTTCTACGGCAACAAGAAGCTGGCCGCGGCAGTCCCGATGCTCGTGACCAATCTGGCCCAATCGCGCAAGGGCTTCGGGCAGCACGCGGTGGACGCTCTGAAAGCCATCGGCAACCAAGCCGCCATCGATGGTTTGGCTGCCGATTTGAGCTGCCCGGACGTGGGCCTTCGCTCCCACGTCATTAGCACCTTGGGTGACTTGAAGGCCAAGTCCGCCTTTCCGGCCTTGTTCAAGATCGCCGCGGCGCCCGAGACCCGTGAGGCGGTGCTGGAAGCGTTGGCCAAAATGCCCGATCTGGCCGCCCTGGACCTTTATCTGGACGGGTTGGCCTCCAAGAATGCCAGCTTGCGCAAACAATGCGAAACCGCCGTGCGCACCCTGCAGAAACTGGCGTTGCCTGTGCTCGAAGCCCGTCTGGTCACCAACAACCTGCCCGTCCTGACGCTCAGCACTCTGAAACAAATCTACCTAAACGATCCGGCGGCCAAGAAGAGCGCGCTCTTTCGCCGCAAAATCCTGGAGACCCCGGTGGCGGAATATCAGGAGTTTGCCCTGGCGCATCCCGGCGACCCCAGACGCGGCAAGGCGCTTTTTCACGATCTCAAAGGCGTCGCCTGTATCCGCTGCCATCGCATCGACTCGGAGGGCGGCGAAATCGGGCCGGACTTGGCGGGCATCCATGCCAAATACCCGCGCGCGTTCATCATCGAGTCCGTGCTCTATCCCTCCAAGGTCATCCTCGACGGCTATCAGCAGGTTTTTTTCCAGACCAAGAATGACGAGGAAGTGGGGGGCCTGGTGCGCAACGAGACCCCGGATGAGGTCACCGTGATCGACACCGCCGGGGAGAAGCACCTGCTGAAGAAGGCGGACATCAGCAGCCGCAAGATCAGCCAGATTTCGCTCATGCCCGAAGGCTTGCAGAGTGGATTATCGGTGACGGAGTTCTCCGATCTGATCAGCTACGTGGAGAACCCGATTCTGCCCGAACCGCCCAAACCGCCGACGTTAGCGGGCGGCTCGAGAAAATCCCCTGGTTTTGATTCTGACACGAACTTGGCGCCCGCCGCGTCGGCGCCCGTGCCGGAACCCGGAGCCGATTTATTTTCCTTTTTGGATGTCCCGGGGTTGCCAGAGGAGCCAATCCGCCCCGCGTCTGCGGTTCTTAAACAACCCCCCACAACCCAGCCGAACCGTGTGCCGCCGGCGCCCTGGCCCGTCCTGCCGCCCCCCCCGGCCCGGACACTACCAACACGGACGCGGCTAGCGCCACCTCCGCCGGTGGCTGAGGATTCATCCTCGCCCCACCAAACCGCTACTTTGCCGCCGATGCCGCCGGGGTTGAAGCCCACGCCACCCACACCGCCGGAAAAGTGACCCGTCACCCTTCGGGCAGACCTGGGGCAATAGGTTGAAGCCCACGCCACCCACACCGCCGGAAAAGTGACCTGCGCCATGAAAAGGCTGAATGCGATTCGCGCGGGCGCAGGGGGAATAGAACTGAAAACCCGTCTGCGGATCCTGCGTCCATCATGCTACGGCCCTCGTTCCTTTTTCTCCCCATTCCCCTGGCCAACATTCCCCTGCCAGTTCCTCGGTCCCAGAACATGAAAATTAAGACTTTCCACTGCGCGGCTTCCTTTGTATGACTCTGGCATGGAACACTCCATGAACGGTGGTTGGCCGCGGGCGACTTAACAATTATGTCGCGGACGGAAGAGTTTTACTCATCACAAGAGGGGGCGTTTTTCTTTGACAGGCTGGGCCGAGACGGGCAGCCTGAGCGGCATGCTTTTGCAGCCCGTGTCCATTTGCGTTGTTACAGTCAATTTTGATTGATCCTTCCACTTTATGAGCACACAATCCCTGCAATTCAAGGTCGCATCCAAAGATTGGGAGTTCGAACAGATCCACCAACTCAATTACCGGACCTTTGTGGAGGAAATCCCCCAACACCAGCCATCGGGCACTCCGCGTCTGGTCGATAAGTTCCACAACGAGAACACCTATTTGATCTGCTTGAGCAACAACCGGATCGTCGGCATGATCGCCGCCCGCGGGCGCCGCCCTTTTTCGCTGGACCAAAAGCTGCCCAATCTGGATTCCTTCCTGCCGCCGGGCCGGCGCACCTGCGAAATCCGCCTTCTCTCGGTGGAAAAGGAATTCCGCAACGGCCAGGTCTTCCGCGGGCTGGCGGCGTTGATGTGGCAGTACGGCTTGGAGCACGGCTACGATTTGGGGGTCATCTCCGGCACCACTCGCCAGCAGAAGCTTTACCGGCACCTGGGCTTTGTCCCATTTGGCCCAGTGGTGGGGTCGGGCGAGGCCTCCTTCCAGCCGATGTACTTGACTTTGGAAAACTTTGAGAAACAGGCGGAGGAATTCCTGCGCGGGCCTATCCGCCGCCGCGGGCCGGCCAGTTTTCTGCCTGGGCCGGTCTCCATTCACCCTTTGGTGCGGCGCGCCTTCGAGCGTCCGGCCGAATCCCATCGGTCGGAGCAGTTCATCACCGAGTTTCAGAAAATCCGCCAGCGGCTCTGCCAACTGGTCAGCGCGCGCCAGGTGCAGATTCTCCTGGGCTCCGGCACACTGGCCAACGATGCCGTCGGCGCGCAACTTTCGCTGGAGGACAAACCGGGGCTGATCCTGAGCAATGGCGAATTTGGGGAACGGCTGATCGATCAAGCCCGTCGGTTCGGCCTGACTTTTGACACTTTGAAATTCCGCTGGGGCGTGCCATTCAAGCTGGCGGCGGTCGAACAGTTTCTCTCGCGTTCATCGTCGGTCGGCTGGCTTTGGTGTGCGCACGCGGAGACCTCCACCGGCATGTTGAATCCGCTTTCGAGCTTGCAGGCGCTGTGCGCCAAGGCGCGGGTCAAGTTGTGCGCCGATTGCATCAGTTCCATCGGCTTGGTGCCGGTGAACCTGGAAGGCATTTACCTGGCTTCCTGCGCCAGCGGCAAGGGGCTGGCCGGTTATCCCGGCTTGTGCATGGTCTTCCATAACCATCCCATTGCCTCTTGCGCCGAGTTGCCGCGCTACCTGGACCTCGGCTGGTACGACGAACATCAGGGCATCGCTTTCACCCATTCCTCCAATCTGGTGCAGGCGCTGGACGCGGCGGTGCGGCAGCCTGATTGGCCCGCCAAAATGGCCAGTGTGGCGGACGTCTCCGCGCGACTCCGCCATCGCCTGCGCGAGCTGGGGTTCAATCTGCTGGCGCCGGACTCCGACGCGACGCCCGGCGTGATCACGATCGCCCTGCCGCCCGGCCAGAATTCGGACCAATTGGGCCAACTCTCGCACCGCGCCGGCTTTCTGCTCAGCTACAACAGCGATTATCTCCGTCAGCGCAACTGGATTCAAATTTGTCTGATGGGGGATTATTGCCAGGAAAAACTGGAATCCCTGACCGCGTGGTTGGCCAAGAATGCCGGGCCGGCCGTGGCCGCAGCGCCGGCGCGAGCCACCCTCGCCGTCCGACCGGGCGAGGGCAAAACGGTGTGAGAGCAACGGCTCACCGGTCTGGTTTTGCGCGCTCAACCTGCTGGTATGAAGCGCGTCGTGGCCCGCCGCCTGTAGCAGGACGCACAAACTGGGGGGCAGGTGCGCGTCCACCAAAAAATTCATGCAAGCACCAAGTGCTGGCTTCTAAGCTTGAGGGATTGCGCGGCGAATTCGAGGCACGCTCGCAAATCGTCGCGTTCCAGATCGGGGAATTCAGCCAGCAGGTCTTCAAACGTGTCGCCGGCCACTAGATATTCCAACATCGACTCAACCGGATACTGCATGTGACGGATGGCCGGTTTGCCGTGGCAAATCTCCGGGTCGATCGTGATACGAGACAAAAGCTCGTTCATGTCTGCAACCATAACCGCCCCGCATGAAAGCGACAAGCATTCCATTTTAGCCATGGAACATGGCGAGCGAAGCTAAGCGTCCTCCAAGCCTGGAGTACGCCCGGAGAAACAAGCAGTTTCTTACAAATTTTTTACAATCGTTTTACCCGGCGCTGACAACTCGTTTGCACGTTCAGGCAACCTTGCCTTATGAAAAGTGTTGCTCTTGGTTTATGCTTGATATGCATGTGCGCCGCTGCCGTTGGCGCCGAACACGGTTACACGGCCCACGAATGGGGCACCTTTACTTCCGTCCAGGGCGGCGACGGCCACTTGCTGGAGTGGCGCCCATTTCAAAGCTCGCTCTTGCCGGCGTTTGTCCATGATTCTCACCCGAGGGTCAACAAGGGAGAGTTGGTCACTCTGCAACGCATGGAAACGCCGGTGATTTATTTCCATGCCTCGCGCGATTTCAAAGTCGATGTCAACGTCCGCTTTCCCGAAGGCTGGATCACCGAATGGTATCCGCAGGCCAAGGTGGTAGTTACGAACCGCATCGCCTGGTCCAACCTGAGCGTCATGGCGGATTGCCCTGCACTTCCGGAGCTTCTGCCCCACGACAAATCCGGCAGCCACTATTTCACGGCTCGCGCCGCGGCCAGCCAATTCCTCCGCAGCGATTCCTCGACAAACAGCGAAGTTGAAAAATTCCTTTTCTATCGAGGCGCGGGCAATTTCCAAACGCCCCTTCGCGTGAGCATTGACGCGGCAAATTCCCTGGTGGTTGAAAACACCGGCGCGCAGAAACTCTCGCGCTTGTTTTTGATCAGCATTCACGATGGACGCGGTTCATTCACGGAGTTGAACTCCCTGCCGTCCCATTCTTCCCGGTCTCAATCGGCTCCCGCTCCCATGCCTTTGGCCGAGTTGCAAACGAAAATCGCCGCGCGCATGGCCAAGGCTCTGGCCGGCGAGGGCCTTTTTGCCGATGAAGCCCGCGCCATGGTGGACACCTGGACGGATTCCTGGTTCACCGACGAAGGCGAGCGGGTGCTCTACGTCCTACCGCGCGCGTGGACGGATGAAATTCTGCCGTTAACCCTCTCGCCGGCGCCGGATAAACTGGTGCGCGTGATGGTGGGCCGCGCGGAAATCATCGCCCCCCAAAGAGTGGCCAGTTTGCGGCAAGTCCTGCTCCAAGCCCAGGGCGGGGACGCGGACGCGCGCGCCCGCTCCGAGGCGGAACTCAAGGCGCTGGGCCGCTTCGCCGAACCGGCGTTACGCTTGGTCCACAGTCGTGACGCGCCTGCGTCCGTTCCTCCATCCTAACTCCCCTTCATTCACGCCTTGTTTCAGGAAGGCAATAACCACCGCGCAGCGAAATAGCGGCAAAATCGGTTTGCCTTGTGAGATCATTGCCGTGTAGCGTGGCTTGAAGGCAGGAGCAACGAGTTAGGACGGCGGCGTCCTTGCTCCGCGTGGGAATAAATGGAACATGGCGGGCGCGTGCTTATCGCCGGCCATGTCCGGCTCCGCGCGGCTTCGCCGGGAAGAGTTCCGTCTCTGCCGCAAGCCCTTGAAAATCTGCTGCTCTGATCTATGAAATTCAAAATCTGCAATGAAAAAAAACCGGAAGAATTTTCTCTTTGTGCTTTTGCCGACGGCTGTGATCGCCGCCGTGCTCGGTTTTGGCGTCGGGTTTGGTTATGCCCTTGCCACTTGGAAAATGCGGGCTGAATTCCGAGCCGTTTCCAATAGTGAAACCTTGCGAGCTTTCGTGCGCAAGGCCGACTTGAAACAAGCCGCCCAGGCCTACAACGAACCCAACAGCGCTGAAGGGGAGATGGAGGATTTCTGCTGGAGCGTTCCGGACGTCATGAGCCCGTTCGTTGGGTGCGGACCTGAACCCGGACAACACCATAATGCGTTTATCAACTCCATGCAGTGTCGGGCGCAGAAGGAATTGACATCCCCCAAACCTGCCCAAACCTGCCGGATTTTCATTACCGGCGGCTCGACGGTCTTCGGTTCGGGCGCGCCCAGTCAAGACCGAACGATTGGCGGGTATCTTCAAGCGATTCTGGAAAAGGAATTATCTCCCACGACCAAATACAAATATGAAGTGTTTACGCTGGCGAATCCGTCATGGGCCTCAACGCATGAACGGATCATCATTGAGAACAGGCTGCTGGAGCTGCAGCCCGATCTGGTCATTTCCTTCTCGGGCGTCAATGATGTGCATTGGGGCATGTATGGCCGGAATGTAATGTGGTTTCGGACCGTTCAGGAAGAGTTCAACTGGCACGTTCTCCAGTGGGCCTACGGAGTGTTCCGTTTGCACCCCATGATGGACGTGGTGGCGCTCGACACTCGGCCGGTGGCGCCATCCTTGGTCGCGGATCGCCTGGAGGAGAACGTCAGGTTGAGCGCCTTCGCCCTGGGCATGAAGCATACTCAATATGTCTTCTGCCTTCAACCGGCGCTGCCGGTGACCAGGAAGCCTCTGACGGAAGCGGAGCAGAAGAGACGGCAATCCCTCAATGTCATTGACAAGTCCATTTCCGGCCAAACTTACTTCTCGCGAAGTTATGCGGCCATCGACTCGCGGCTGGCAGGCCTCAAGATCGGGAATTTTACGTACGTAAACCTCTCGGATGCCTTCGACAACATCAACACCCCTGAGCGCATTTTTCTCGACTCCTATCACCTTGGGGACAAGGGCAACGCGCTGCTCGCCCGCAGGCTCTTCGACCGCCTGCGAACCCTCCTGGGCTCCCCTCAACTTTACGCGCCCCAGCCCGAAGCCAGCGTCAAGCCCGATTAGGGGGAAAGACCGCCTGGCGGCCCATGATCGAACCTCCTATACGGAATCTCGTCATTATCCTCGACCCAAAAAAAATTCTGGTCGCGCGCGGCGGCGCGTTAGGAGACTTCATCTTGACTCTCCCGGTGCTGGCCGCGTTGCGCCGGCGTTTTCCAACGCACGCGTTGGAAATTCTCGGCTATGAATGCGCCGCCTCGCTGGCGGTCGCCGGCGGCCTGGCGGACCGCGTTGCCGCGCTGGAGTCTCCCGCGCTAGTTGGATTCTTCGCGCGCGACGGCGCGTGGCCGGCATGCGCGGCGGCATACTTCGCGGGATTTGAACTGATCGTCTCCTACGTGTACGACCCCGAAAACATTTTCCAGTCAAATGTGGCGCGTTGCGGCACGGCGCAATTCCTGGCCGGCCCGCATCGACCGGACGAAGCCAGCAAGTCGCACGCAACCGAGCTCTTGTTGCGCCCGCTGGAAATACTCGGCTTGAGCGAAGCCGATCCGCGTCCGCGCCTCCTTTTGCCCGGACCGGCCGAAGTGTCCGCGCACCCGCGGCTGGCGGTGCATCCCGGCAGCGGCGGCGCCCGCAAAAACTGGCCCGAACCGAAATGGGCGGAATTTCTCCAGAAGCTGGCCGCGACAACCGGCTGGCATTTTTTGTTGATTGGCGGCGAGGCGGAAGGCGCGCGCTGCCAGCGCCTGGCCGCTGCGCTACCGCCGCAACGCGTGCGTCTGGCGCAAAATCTCCCGTTGGTGGAACTGGCGCAAACGATGCGTTCCTGCGCCGCCTTCATCGGCCATGATTCCGGCGTCACTCATTTGGCGGCGGCCCTGGATTTGCCCGGCTTGGTTCTGTGGGGGCCGTCGAACGCAACGGTCTGGCGTCCCATGAGCGATCGCATGCGCCTCCTGCGGCACGCCCGCGGCTTGGACGCGTTGCCGGTGCAAAAGGTTTTGCGGGCGG
>Ga0302324_100021274_pt1 | contig 12651 bp, 9 predicted proteins | sample Palsa_T0_1_FD_201949 | JGI IMG/M metagenome (GOLD analysis project Ga0302324, IMG submission 201949) | Peat permafrost microbial communities from Stordalen Mire near Abisko, Sweden - Palsa_T0_1 | ecosystem: Environmental > Terrestrial > Soil > Palsa > Peat permafrost | place: Sweden: Abisko...
CCCCGGCAATCAGATCATTCCCAACCTGACGCACGGAATCAAAACCATCTCCATCGGCTACATCTCTCCCGGAGACAAGCCGCTGGTCATGCGCGGACCCATGCTGCATCAGATCATCCGTCAGTTTTTACAACAGGTCGAATGGGGCGAGCTCGACTACCTCATCGTCGATCTCCCGCCCGGCACCGGAGACGTCGTCATCTCACTCGTCCAGACCGTCCCGCTCACTGGCGCCGTGGTCGTCTCCACGCCCAGCGACGTCAGCCTGCAGGACGCCCGCAAGGCCCTCGAAATGTTTGCGCAGGTCAACGTTGAAGTGCTCGGCATCGTTGAAAACATGAGCCACTTCACCTGCCCTCACTGCCACCAGGAGATCGACATCTTTTCCCGAGGCGGCGCTCAGCGCACGGCGCAGCAGTTCAACATTCCGTTCCTCGGCTCCGTTGAACTTGTTCCTGCCATCCGCGAAGGAGGCGACCGCGGACTCCCTGTCGCCCTCGCCGGCCCCAAGAGCCCGCAAGCCGCAGAGTTTTATGGAATCGCAGAGAAGCTGATGCTCCGCGCCGAAGCCGCCGCAGCCAGCGCCACCGACGTCATCGAGATCAGCTAGTGTGGCTTCTCGCGATTTCGTTTCAATAATTGCTGTCATCCTGAGCGCAGTTGGGCGCGTTCCTTGCGTCCAACGGAGTCGAAGGACCTGCATTTCAAACGTCCGACGGCTGCACCGGACCTTTGAGGTAGGAAGCTAACTAGAGCCCGCCAGCCGAGGAGTCGAATTGAACGACGAGATCCTGATTCGCCCCATTCAGCAATCCGACTTCCCGCAATGGAGGTCACTCTGGGATGGCTATAACGCCTTCTACGGCCGGTCAGGTTCAACCGCATTGCCTGACGCAACCACACACATTACCTGGTCGCGCTTTTTCGATGCAAAGGAGCCCATGCACGCGCTCGTCGCCGAGCAGGCAGGCCAGCTCCTCGGCTTGGTGCATTTCATCTTCCATCGCAGCACCATCTCGATTGCGCCAACCTGCTATCTGCAGGATCTTTTCACGCGTGAATCGGCACGAGGCAAAGGCGTTGGCCGCTTCCTCATTCAACATGTTTTCCAACTGGCCCGGCAGGCAGGCTCCGGCCGCGTTTATTGGCTGACCCACGAAACAAACGAAACGGCCATGAAGCTATATGACAAAGTCGCGGAAAAGTCCGGCTTCATTGTCTATCGCAAGAACTTCTGATTCCGCGCCAATCAACATTGTCGAAAACAAAAGAGAGCGAGACTCGCGCCCCACCCTCTCTTGTGCTCCGGAATTGCTGCTTACCGCCAGTGCCCTTCCACCAGTTCCCAATGGTCGCCCCGGTGCGCCCACCGATGCGCTACCCAATGCGCACCCGGATGGGGCGGGTGATCCCAGCGTCCAGGCACCCACACGTAGCGGCCTCCGTCCCAACGGTGGTAGCCATCGATCCATACCATTCCTCGCTCCGGCGGCGCGCCCCGAGTTTCCACAATCGGCGCCGGTGGAGCAACGCGAACAACAACAACCTGCGCAAACGACGCCGCAGGGCTCAGCGCAAGAGACAACAGAACTGCCAGTGCAATCTTCCTTACCATGACTCGATTCCTCCAGGGGTGCATTGCCGGTCTCATTCGTTCGTTCCGGCTGGTTGACTTTTCAAACTCTGCGCGGCGGAAATAGTTGCGCCCTTCACAAACCGCACTCAACCACTTTTTACCACCCTGTTCAATTGAGAGATGTTCCAGATTGCTCACCCACACCAAAGGCCTCAATGCACCGGCTCAAAGGAAATAATCGAAATCCGTTTCGATCTTCATTCGCCTATGAATCCTGAGGATGTGCCCCGGCAGCTTGGTCGGATTCAACTCCACATAATTCCGCGGCCCGTTCCACAGGTAGCGCGCGCCGGTCAACAGATCTTCTGCCTCATAGCCACGATCCCGCGGAATCTCCAACTCCTCCAGAGGCAAGGTGACGAATCCACTCTGCGTGTGATGCGGATCGAGATTAACCACCGTCAAAATCAAATTAGCTCGGTCCTCCGACTCTTTCGTGTAACAAATCAGCTGGTCGTTCTCAGTGAAGTGAAACTTCAGCGACCAATCGCTCTGCAGCGCCGTATTCTCTTTGCGAATCGCATTCACGCGCGCAATCAAAGGCCGCAAGCTATCGGCTTCCGCTAGGTCCCAGTGGCGTATCTCATACTTCTCAGAGTCAAGATATTCCTCGCTCCCGCGGCGCACGGGAACGTGCTCCATCAATTCGAATGCGGGGCCGTATATGCCGTAGTTCGCGCCCAGCGTCGCAGCCAGAAGAAAACGAATCCCAAACACCGCGCGGCCGCCAATCTGCAGGAACTCGGTGAGAATGTCGGGCGTATTCGGCCATTGGTTGGGCCTGAAGAACTCGCGCGCCGGCGTCTGCGCCAGTTCGGTCAGATAGGCCGTCGTCTCGCCCTTCGCATTGCGCCACGGAAAATAAGTGTACGACTGGCTGAAGCCCAGCTTGGCCAGCCGGTACATAATCTTTGGGCGTGTAAACGCCTCCGCCAAAAACAGCGCCTCCGGGTGAGCGCTCTTGATCTCGCCTATGACCCACTCCCAGAAGGGAAATGCTTTGGTGTGCGGATTGTCCACGCGGAAGATGGTCACGCCCTGGGCAATCCAGTAATCGAAGATGCTCTTCAACTCCTCCCACATTCCTTTCCAGTCTTCGCTTTCAAAATCGAAAGGATAGATATCCTGATATTTCTTGGGAGGGTTTTCGGCGTATTGAATGGTCCCGTCCGGCCGCTTACGAAACCAGTTCTCATGCTCGCGCACATACGGATGGTCGGGCGCAACCTGGAACGCAATGTCCAGCGCAAGCGACAAATCCAATTCCCTGGCCTTCTCGACGAAGCGCCGAAAATCCGCGAGCGTGCCAAGCTCAGGATGGATCGCCTTGTGGCCGCCCTGCGCCGACCCGATCGCCCATGGACTGCCGCAATCGTCCGGCTCGCTCTCGGGGTTGTTGTTGCGTCCCTTGCGGAAGTTCACGCCAATGGGATGAATGGGCGGCAGATACACCACGTTGAATCCCAGGTCGGCAATATAAGGCAGCCGCTTCTCGCAATCCGCAAAAGTCCCGTGCCTGCCCGCATCCTCTGCCGTGGAACGTGGAAAGAATTCGTACCATGCGCTGAACCGCGCAATTACCGGATCGACGACGACGGCGTACTCCAACTCCGATTCCGTCGCAAATCGCTTATCCGGATAGCGCAGCACCAACTCATAGAGCTTGGCATCCGTGGCGGGGACGCGCAGTTTGCTTAGCCCCTTGGCCGAACGCAGAACCTCCGCCCGCCCGCGCAGCCAAATTGCATCCGCGCCAATCGCGCGCTCTGCAGCAGCATCCACAAGATCGGCGCCGATCAGGTAGTCGACTGCCGCATCGCTTTCCGCCTTGATGCGCTTCAGCAGATCGCGATACCAGGTCTCGAAGTGATCCACCCAACCCTGAACTTTGAACCCGTAACGGCCCAATTCTCCCATTCGAAATGAAGCAGTCCAACGGTCCGTGCCACTGCCCAGCGCGCGCATCGGAATCTCAACCCATTCGTCATGACCTTCGCGATGCGCCAGCAACGACGCGGCGATGGCGTCGTGGCCATCGGTAAAGATATCGGCTTCCACGCGCACCTGGTCGCCGACTGTGCGCTTCACCGGAAACCGCCCGCCGTCGACTGCTGGAGATATCCCTTCAATGATGACGCGCTTGCGTCCTTCGCCTTGAATCCCCGAAATTCGAATCAACGTCATTGTCGTTCCTTCTTCAAATCTTCCGCTCCTCAATCAATCGCTCGTAAAGATGAATCGTCTGCTTGGCAATCGAAGTCCAACTGAACACATCCTCCACGCGCTTCCGCCCTGCATCGCCAAATTTCCGGCACCGGTCCGGACTGTTCAGCATTGCCTGAATGCGAACGGCAAGATCGCGCGCAAACTTCTCGGGATCGCGCGGAAAACTGGTCACCGGATCCTGATCGAACGGCACCAGGTACCCTGTTTCCCCATCCACAACTACCTCTTTGATGCCTCCCGTGGCGCTCGCGACAACCGGCGCGCGACAAGCCATGGCTTCAAGGTTGATGATGCCAAAAGGCTCGTAGACAGATGGGCAGCAAAAGACGCGGCAATTGCTGTAGAGCTGGATCGCCTCCTGCTTGGTGACCATTTTTTCAATCCACACAATGCGCGGATGGCGCGTCCTTGCGGCTTCTACCTTCTGCCGCAGTTCATCGGCAATCTCCGGTGTGTCCGGCGCTCCAGCACAAAGCACAACTTGCGTATCCGGCGGCAGATAGTTGATTGCATCCACCAGGTGGGTCACGCCTTTCTGTCGCGTGATGCGGCCCACAAACAATACATACGGCACAGCCGGGTCAACACCGTAATCCGTCAGCGCTTTGGTCTCATCTGTTTTCTGGTATTCAGCCAGATCGATGCCGTTATAGATCACGTGAATGCGTTTGGGATCCACTTCCGGATATGCCGCTTGAATGTCTGCCTTGGTGCCCTGCGAAACCGCAATAATCGCATCCGCGTCCAGAATCGCTGTGCGCTCCATCCATGAGCTCATCGCATACCCGCTGCCCAGTTGCTCGGCCTTCCAGGCGCGCAGCGGTTCCAGCGAGTGAGTCGTCAACACAAACGGCACGCCGTAAAGCTTCTTGGCCAGAAATCCAGCCATCGACACATACCAGGTGTGCGTATGCACAACGTCGATTCCGTCCAGCGCCTTCACCTGCGTCAGGTTGAGGCTGAAGGCCTCTAATGCCCCCTTGAACTTGCCCTCGGTCCCATTGCTGATCTCAGCCCAGGGTTCCGCGCCGCGCACATGCAGGTTGCCATGATCGGAGTGCTGCGGCCCCCAACAATGAACCTCGACTTCGATCTCCTTCGCCAGCTCCCGGCTCAGATAATCGACATGCACTCCAGCTCCGCCATAGACCAGCGGAGGGTATTCGCGCGTAAACAACCCGACTCGCATGGGTCTTCCTTTAGTTCAATCGAAATCTGGCGCAACCTCACCTCGAGTGCGCCCGCAATTCGCTGCGGATGAGTCTATTCGGTAGCAAAGCCGTGCGCAACCTAAGCCTGAACCCCGGGCTCACTCTTCGCCAGCCCAAGACGATTGGGTGCCCCATCCTCGCCGCGTTCTTGTTTTTGCGGCTAGGGTGGGAGACCACGAACCCAACCCAACGGCCGATTCTTCACGCCGCCTCAATCTCCTCGGTCAGGGCCTCCGCGGCCGCCACGCACGCGTTGCGATCCACATCCAAATGTGTCACCAACCTCACAGAACTCGGCCCCACGGCACTCATCAGAATTCCCCGCGCCTTCAACCGCGCTGTCAGATCCGATGCGCTCCGGCCGCCAGCCAGCTTGAAAATCACGATATTGGTTTCCACCGCATCGAGGTCGATCTCCACGCCATCGATGTGCGTCAGCGCCTCCGCCAGCAGCCGCGCATTCGCATGATCTTCGTGCAGCCGCTTCGGCCCTTCTTCCAGGGCCATCAATCCAGCAGCAGCAAGCACGCCTGCCTGCCGCATTCCGCCCCCCAGCGCCTTGCGGAAAAGCCGAGCCCGGTCCATCAACTCCGCCGACCCGGTCAACATCGACCCCACAGGCGCGCCCAGACCTTTCGACAGGCAAAACATCACCGTATCGAATCCGCGCGTCAGCGCCCTCACATCCACGCCCAGCGCGGTTGCGGCATTAAAGATTCGCGCACCATCCAGGTGCGTCGGCAGCTTGCGTTCTTTGGCGCCCGCCCAGATCTCCTCCAACACCGCAACGGGAGTGCATCCTCCGCCGGCCAGGTTGGCAGTATTTTCAATCTCAATAAGCCCCGTCGCCGCGCGAAACGCTCCCCGCGCATAGATTGCCGGCTCGATATGCTTCCAGGTCAGAATTCCTCGCTCGGCCTCGACCGCTCTTACCAGGCATCCAGAGAACACAGCCGTCGTCGCCATCTCCCAATCCAGAATGTGCGCCCGCGATTCTGCAATCACCTCTTGGCCGGGTTGCGTATGCAGCCGGATGCCAATCTGGTTGCCCATGGTTCCCGTCGGCACAAACAGCGCTGCCTGGCGCCCAAACACCTCCGCCGCGCGCCGCTCCAGCAGGTTTACCGTAGGGTCCTCGCCGTAAACGTCGTCCCCCACCTCGGCCGACGCCATCGCCGCACGCATCGCAACCGAGGGCCTCGTCACTGTATCCGACCGCAAATCAATAATCCCCGCCAATGCACTCTTCCTCGCAGGCCGACCCGGCGCTTTACTGATCCCTGACCCCTGAACCCTGAACCCTGTTTCTACGGTATCTGCGCCATCGGCAACTCAATCTCCGGCGTCCGCTTTCCATCTTTCATGGCCACGGCCCAAAGGCCGTGAAAGCTCGACCGCAGCCCCGGCTGCGCCTTCAGCAGAGCGCTCAGCACCGCGCCCGCTTCCGTACGCACCGCAGCCGGGTCCGTAACGCCAGTCGACTCGTACACCACTGCCAGATCCGCCTGCCGCAGGCTCGCGTCCAGTCGCAACGCGTCTATCTTCCACGTCCGGTCGCCATCCTGCAGCGAGTACGGAAACGCATCCTGCGGCGAATTCTTGATCAGCGCCTGTTCCTGGCTCAGCTTTTCCAGATTCGGCGATGAAATAAAGTCAAACGGCAGCAGCAGATACCGCGCCGCCTCATAGCTGAACCAGGCCGGCCAGTTGTTGGTCACCGGCTGATCGGCCTTCATCAGCCCACGGGCCCGCGTCCAATACCACACGCCGTCGTGCCCGTCGAAACTCCCCTGCCGCACCGAAAGCCCCGCCAGCTTCCAGGCCGGCGGCGCACCGGTGGCATCCCAGGCCAGCACCAGCCCTAACTGCCCTGCCAGATCGGACCCCGTCGCATCCGCCAGCACCACCGCATAGCGCCCCTGCGGCAGCGCCCGCATGTTCATCGTTACCGTCAGCGATCCGCTCGCGTTGGAGCAGAAAAACTGCGTATCTGCCGCCGCCGCAAGTGTGCTCGCGTCAAGCAGATAGATATTCCGCAGCTGCACCCTGCCGCCCTTCATGAGCGGGCCGCCCAACTCCACCGAGTCGTGAATCCCTGTCCACTCCGCGGCCTCGGCCGGCAGCAATGCCCCCTGAAGCGTCCCATAATCCTGCGCGGCAACCGCCGTCGCCAGCCTTCCGCCTATCGCGGTCAGAGCATCCCGATCCTGCGGCTGCAACTCCCCTTGCGTGGTGCAACTCGTCGCCCGGCTTTGCGCGGGCCAGGCTGCCAGCGCCAAAATCATTGCGGCGCAACTCCAAATGCTCCAGCAAGGGTGCAATTTGTTGGACATTCTCTCCCCACCCCTAAACTCAGAATGAACGTTTTCGGGCCATTGTTAGTCTAGTACAGTAGAGCGGCAAAGATTTTGCCGCGTCCGGCCTTGCCACCAAGGTAGCCGGGCCCGACAGCCAGCTCAAGAGCTCACTTCCATGCGCACAAGCATATTGCCGCAAACTCAAATCGCGCCAGCCCAGGCCTCTTCCGCCGAGGCCGCAGCCCCGGCAATCTCAGCCGCGCACGACTCCAGATGCCCGCTCCCATTCCCTACTTGTGCAATCATCGCCGCTTTTATAGCGCTGGTTGCGTCCGCGGCGCTGCTCGAGGCCCAAACCCCTGCCGCTCAGCCTCCACCACTCCAGACCGCCTCAACCCAGAATGCAATCCACGCGCGCAAACGGCCAAGTGCAGGCCAGCTGGCAGTTGCACCCGCTCCAGCCGAGCCGGCGCCCGACGCACCTGCCGCACCGCCCGTGCCGGAAGCCCCCAAATGGCCCGCCAACGACCAACCCGCTCCAGCGTCAGTCGTATGGAACGGTCAAGGTCTCCGCATCGACGCTTCAAACTCCAGCCTGCAGCAGATACTCAATGACGTCTCCGCCACCACCGGCGCAAAGGTCGAAGGCTTGAGCTCCGATCAGCGCGTCTTCGGCGCTTATGGCCCCGGCCGGGCACGCGATGTCCTATCCCAGTTGCTGCAAGGTTCGGGATATAACGTCATCATGATCGGCGATCAAGGCAGGGGAACCCCGCGCCAGATCCTGCTCAGCACCCGCGCGGCCGGGAACACGCAATCGATCGCCAAGAGCGCCCCAACCAGCAACAGCGACGATGACGACGCAGACGATCAGCCCCCACCCCCGGAGCCAACCCCCGCCCCCATCCACCCCGGCTTTCCGCCTCGCTCACCGCAGCAGATCATGCAGGAAATGCAACAGCGCCAGCAGCAGATGCAGCAGCAGCAACAACAGCCACAGCCGCAAAACAACCCGCAAAACTAGGGCTGAATCTCCACAAATTGTTTGAAATGAGTCTTCCAGGACCGATCGTCAACGAAAAACTTCCAATATCTTCAGGTGCTTTAATCTGCAATCTCTGTTTTTTATTCCCTATTCCCTGTCTTAAGCTCCCGCCACGCCTGCCTCACCCTCCACCACCATTCGCTCCTGCGGCCGCATCAACGCAAACCCGGCCCGCAGTACCCCATACGCCGCGAGGACCCCCATGGCCATCGAACCCACTGACACAGCAATCAACATCACAAAGTCTACTAGTCCCGTCATCGCTTCCGCCTTGCTCCAATCGGCTTGATATCTCCATCGGCTCGCACCCTGAAAACCATCAGACGGGGTTCTTCGCGTCTTTAGGTTGGGCGCTTCAAAGATTCTCGCAGAAGTATTGCTTATCGTCTCTACAACTTCTGTTGACCATTGGGATACCTCGCAACGTGAGTTCCAATCTCATCCGATCTGCCCACTTTGGACCTATCCCTGCCCACCCCTGTTGATTCGGCCATCGCTTTCCGCGCGACTGTCGATACCGGCCCGCGAAACGATCCCCGCGCGGCTTTTCCTCATTCAACAGCCGAGCGCCCGCGCAAGTGCTTTTCCCAAGCGCATCCTAGTATCATGGAAGTAGGTCTTTCTACATCGCTCTCGTACGCGTCCGATTCTGCCGCTTTCGTAACCTGTACCAACCCGATCGTTGATTCTCATCATGGCCATCACTCACATCTCGGTGCGCGGGGCGCGCCAGCATAATCTGCGCGACATCAATGTGCGCATCCCCCGCAATACGCTCACGGTGGTCACGGGCCTCTCCGGCTCGGGCAAAAGCTCGCTTGCATTCGACACAATTTATGCCGAAGGCCAGCGCCGCTATGTGGAAACGCTCTCCGCCTACGCCCGCCAGTTCCTCGACCAGATCGAGCGCCCCGACGTAGATTCCATTGAAGGCCTCTCGCCCGCCATCTCCATCGAGCAGAAGACCACCAGCCGCAGCCCTCGCTCCACAGTCGGCACCATTACCGAAATCTACGACTACCTCCGCCTGCTCTACGCCTCGGTCGGCACTCCCCACTGCCCCAATTGCGGCCGCCCCATTGCCCGCCAGACCGCCGACCAGATCGTCGCCCGCATCCTCGAGCTCGGCAAAGGCGAGCGCGTCACCGTCATGGCCCCCATTGTCCGCGGCCGCAAGGGGGAGTTTAAAGAACTGCTCGATCAGCTTGACCAGCAAGGCTTTCGCGCTCGCGTCGACGGCGAAGTCCGCGACCTCTCGGAGCCGCTCCTACTCGACCGCCGCAAGAATCACGCCATAGAGGCCGTCATCGACCGCATTCTGCTCAAGCAGCCGCCAGTCCCCACCTCACCAGTGCCGGGTGCCCCATCCTTGGCGCGCCCTTCAGCGTCAAGGGTGGGAAACCTCGAACCTCAACCCGCCGTCGGACCCACCGGCAAGCCCTCCATGGAGAAGCGACTGGAGCAAGCCGTCGTCAAGGCCCTGCAACTTGCCAACGGTCTCGTACTGGTTGCCGTCGCAGGCAATGAAGAGCAGCTATTTTCCTCCTCCATGGCCTGCCCCGACTGCGGCCTCGACGTGCCCAAGCTGGAGCCGCGCAGCTTCTCCTTCAACTCCGCGTTCGGCGCATGTCCCGAGTGCCACGGCCTTGGGTCGCTCTACGATCTCGACCCCGCCAAGGTCATCACCGACTGGTCAAAACCTTTGCTCGATGGCGGCCTGGGGCCCGGCTCGTCTTCGCAATATTTATTGAAGCTGATCCATCTCGCCGCCGACCGCTACGACATTGACCTCAAGCTTCCTTTCGAAGATCTGCCCGTCAAACACCAGCACATTCTGGTCTACGGCCCTCCCAAAGGCGAAGCCCCGCGCACCGGCTTCCACGGCGTTCTTAAGTTCCTGCGCGACACAATTGAAGAAGCCCGCAGCGACGGCTACCGCGAATACATGATGAACTACATGTCCGCCACGCCCTGCCCCGTCTGCCGCGGCAAACGCCTCCGCCCCGAGTCCCTCGCCGTCAAAATCGGCGGTCTCTCCATCGCCGACTTCACCGCACTGCCGCTCAATCGCGCCCTATCTGCAGCCATCAATCTCACTTTTACGGCGCGCGAGACACTGGTCGCCGAGCGAATCCGCCGTGAAGTCGTCGAACGCCTCGAATTCCTCTGCGAGGTCGGCCTCACCTATCTCGCACTTGATCGCAGCGCCGCCACACTCTCCGGTGGTGAAGGCCAGCGCATCCGGCTCGCGACCCAGATTGGATCGCGCCTCCGCGGCGTGCTTTATGTTCTCGACGAACCCTCCATCGGCCTTCACCAGCGCGATAACATGCGCCTGATTCAGGCCCTCGAACGGCTCCGCGACCTTGGCAACACCGTGCTCGTTGTCGAGCACGATGAAGACACCATCCGCCACGCCGATTACGTCCTCGATCTCGGCCCCGGCGCCGGACGCCTGGGTGGCAACGTTGTGGCCCAGGGCACGCCTGCTGAAATCATGGCTTGCCCTCAATCTCTCACCGGCCGTTATCTCTCCGGAGCCGCAACCATGCTCCAGCGCGCCCACCCGCGCCCGCTCACCGGCAAGTGGCTCACCGTTACCGGCGCCCGCGAGCACAACCTTCAGGATGTAACCATTCGCATCCCGCTTGGAGTCATGACCGTTGTCACCGGCGTCAGCGGCAGCGGCAAGAGCACCCTCATCAACGACATCCTCTACCGCTCGCTTGCGCAATCTATCTACGGCTCCCGCGAAGAACCCGGCGCGCACGATTCGCTCACTGGCGCGGATCAGCTTGACAAGGTCGTCCGCATCGACCAGTCCCCAATCGGCCGCACGCCGCGTTCAAATCCGGCAACCTATACGCAGGTCTTCTCGCCCATCCGCGATCTTTTCGCCATGTTGCCCGAGTCCCGCGAGCGCGGCTACAAGCCGGGCCGCTTCAGCTTCAACGTCACTGGAGGAAGATGTGAAGCCTGCCAGGGAGACGGCCAGCGCCGCATTGAAATGAACTTCATGCCCGACGTCTATGTGCAGTGCGAAGTCTGCAACGGCCGCCGATACAATCAAGAGACTCTCGCCGTCAAATTCAAAGGCCACTCCATCGCCGACGTGTTGGACCTGACCATCGAAGACGCACTCACTGTCCTCGAAGATGTGCCTAACGTCCGCCAGAAATTACAAACTCTAGTTGATGTCGGCCTTGGCTACGTGCACTTAGGCCAAAGCGCAACCACTCTCTCCGGCGGCGAAGCCCAGCGCATGAAGCTGGCCCGTGAGCTGAGCAAGCGCCAGACCGGCCGCACGCTCTACCTGCTCGACGAGCCCACCACCGGCCTCCACTTCGACGACGTCCGCAAGCTGCTTGAAGTTCTCCATCGCCTCGCCGACCTAGGCAACTCCGTAATCATCATCGAGCACAATCTCGACGTGATCCGCAACGCCGATTGGATTCTCGACCTCGGCCCCGAAGGCGGTGAGGACGGCGGCCGCGTCGTAGGCCAGGGCCGCCCCGAAAAAATCGCCGCCACTCCCGGCTCCTACACCGGCCAGTTCCTAACCCGCTACTACGCCTCGACCAACGGCAAGCTTGCACCCGTCGAGTTCGATGAGGAATCAATCCGTCGCAATGCGGACTCCAATGCCGACCCAGACGCAAACTTGGGTGCCCCAGGTGCCTCGCTTTTGGGCACCTGGGATGGAAATTCATGCAACAAGAATTCCAAACCCAAACGCGCACGCCGCAACACCCCAGCCGAAGATGACCTCGCCCTCACCCGCGCAAAATCCAACCGCCCCGCCGCGGCCGGGAACTCCCCAAAGCCCTCCGGTCCACGCGAAAAGAAAACGGGTCGCGCATGATTACCCCGCCGGAGCAAGAACCTCTCCCCCCGGACGCTTCCACCACAGCCCGCGACAGTACCCCCGCTCCCGAAGAGGTCATTGCCGCTCTTCACAGCATTTTTCCGTACGACCTGCCAGAGCGCACCTTCTCCGATGAACCCCCAGCCCCCATCGAGCCGCCCTTATTCCATTCCTTTGCCGAAGACGTAGCTCTTCCCCCAGCCCCGCGGATTCCCCATCTCGGTCATGTCCTGATTCTGATCGGTCTGGCCTGTGTCGGTTTGCTCGGCTCCAGTCTCCTCGTCCGTTCCGCGCTCTACTTCCATCTGTTCGGCATCTCCAGCACGCAAAAGGCCCTCACGGAAGTTCATTACACCGTCGGCAGCATGGCC
>Ga0302324_100021277_pt1 | contig 12650 bp, 11 predicted proteins | sample Palsa_T0_1_FD_201949 | JGI IMG/M metagenome (GOLD analysis project Ga0302324, IMG submission 201949) | Peat permafrost microbial communities from Stordalen Mire near Abisko, Sweden - Palsa_T0_1 | ecosystem: Environmental > Terrestrial > Soil > Palsa > Peat permafrost | place: Sweden: Abisko...
GGCTCGACATCCAGAATGAACATGCCGTTCGACTCGCCGTTCACCAGCTTGACCATCACGTCCGATGTCTCGCCGGTTTTCTTGTTGTGTTCGTGCACCATCGGCGTCCATTCGCTGGTCTCGTAGTATTTGCGCAGTTGGTCAATCTGTTCCACCGAGTACTCGCCTTCCTTTTCAAACTCGTACTCGCGAACATAAATGCCCTGAAGGCCTTCGATCAGGTGCCTCGCTTCGGCATCGTCATCGTCCTTGCCGTTCATGACCTTGGCGGCAAAGTTCAACATGTTCTTGCCCAGCGTGACCTCGGTGACGTCCGAAGCGCGTGCTGCCAACTCCTTCTCGATGGGTGAAGGCGCGGGCAACTGCGCGGTTTGCGCAAATGTTGGCACGGCCATAGCGGCTGTCGCAAGAATGAACATTACCATCCGGTTATGCATGTCACTTTCTCCTTAATCCTGTGCCCCGCGGCTGTGGGCCGCGAGCCTTGCATTCATCTGGTTGAGGGCATGGCCGGTAATGCGCAATGCCATTAGCACCTGCCGCCGTGCCGATTCTTCTCTGCGCCGTTCCTCCACAATCCGCCACTGAACGCCGCCCGCCAGCACTGCGGTCAGCGCGATTGAAGCGGCCAGCCGCTGCCAGGTCAGGAACGGAGGCAGCAACTGCGGCCCGCGCCGCTTCTCCATAATCCGGCGCTTCAAGCTCGGCGGCGCAGGCCGGCGCGCAAAAGCCTGTTGAAGTTCGCGCTCAAATTCGTCCCCCGGTTCAAAGTTCATGGCATCAAACTCCCTCAACGAACTTCCTCTCCCGCACGTATTCCTTCAAATGCGTCTCAGCCTTTGATCGCAGCAGTTTGAGCCCGCGCTGCAAGTGGCTCTTCACGGTGGCGAGCGGCGCGTCCAGCGTGGCTGCAATCTCTTCCGGCGTCAGGTCCTCCTGGTAGCGAAGCACCAGAGCCGCGCGCTGCGCCTCGGGCAGCGTGGCCAGCAGTTGCTCAAGCCTTATACTCAGCGGACCCATGCCCCGATAGTTGGATTGCTCTTCGGCTCTGGCCGCATGAACATCCTCCATCTCGACCCAAAGATCGATGCCCCGCACTTTGCGCCGGCGCAGCGCATCCGCCGAACGGCTCATCGTAACCCGCCGCAGCCAGAATCGTGCATGCTCGCCGCTCTCGATCCTGCCCAGGTTGCGGTCCAATTCCAGAAAAACATCCTGCGCAATCTCCTCCGCCAACCCGCGGTCGCCGGTCATCCGCAGGGCCAGCGAAAAGACCATCGACTGGTGTTCGTCCACGAGTTTTTCAAAATCCGGATGCCAGTCGTAGGCCATTTTTCTCGCGTCTACTCTCTAATCCGCGGAAATGCGCACGCGGGGATGCAGAGAGTACGCGATTGAGGAAAAAAAGTTCAGGAGGGGGCGATTCGGCGCGATAAGAACCCGAGGGCGACGGCGGCCAGCGCGTTCAGAACAGATCGGGAATGCTATGAAACGCAATCCGCGTAGGCGCAGCCTTGAATGCCGTCAGCATCGTCGCCGGCGCCAGGGTGCTCATCCCATATTTATTGTTGAGCTGGTCCATGATGGCCAGCAGGCGCGCACGGCTCTGGTCGTCCTCGGTCCCATCGAAAAGATTCAGCGAGTGCAGTCGATCGGGAACCAGACCATCCAGGTGCACTCCGATGAAATAGGGCTGTTCGAATTCCTTCCCCGTGGGCCGGCTTGCCCACAATCGCGTGAGCGCGGCAATGAGCGTGGGATTGTCCTGGCACTCGCTCAGCTTGATTTCGCTCTTCCATCCTTTCTTGGGCACGCCGTAATTGCTCACCGGGCCTCGTTCGCCGTGCGGGCCCGCGAAGCCAATGGCGAGCCCAATGCTGCTGGCCCACAACCCTCCCGCTCGCAGCCTCATCGCAGCCTTGTGCAGCAGTTTGTGCGCCACGGCCCAGGCCTTTTCCGGGGTGCGCATTTCGGGCGCGAGCACATGCTGATGGCTCAGGGACTTCAAGTGCTCGGTGTCGGCCATGTCAAAGTCTTCGCCGCGCAGCCAATGCCACAGCCGCTCGCCCCATACCGAACCCCACAGCTCGCCGGCCTTTTCACAATCCAGAGCCAGCAGTTGTTCCATGGTGCGGATGCCCTTGTCATTCAGCCGCTTTTCAGTGCGCGCGCCAATGCCGGGCAGGTCGCGCAGGGTGAGGCAGCGCAGCGCTTCCGGAAGAATGTCGAGGGTCAGCGCCACCAGGCCGTCAGGCTTCTCCATGTCGCTGGCCACCTTGGCCAGGTAGCGATTGGTGGCGATCCCGACTGAGCTCCGCAGCATGGGGCCGACCTTCTCTCGAATCATCGCCTTTACGCGCTGGCCCAATTCCATGGCAGCCAGCAGCGGCCGTTCGCGGCCCATCAGGCGGCAGGCCATCTCGTCGATGGAGAGCACTGCCGTGACCGGCAGGCAGCTCTCCACGGCTTCAACGATGCGGTGGTGATAGTCGACATAAAGCTCGTGGCGCGCCTCAACCAGCACCAGGTCGGGGCACATCCGCTTGGCCTCGGCCACGATGGTTCCCGTCTTTACTCCGTAGGCCTTGGCCTCATAACTTGCTGCAATGCAAACAGTTGTGTCGGCCATCATGGGCACCACGCCCACCGGTCGGCCGCGCAGTTCGGGGCGAACCTCCTGCTCCACCGAGGCAAAGTAGGAGTTCAGGTCGACAAATAGCCAATTCAGGCCTGCATCCCGGGGCTGGCTGGGTGCGCGAACCGGCTCATGCTGCTTCAGGGCAGTCTCATCTCCCCACTCCGTGGGATGGATTTCCGGCGAATCCTGGCTGATCATGGGGGTCAACGCCGGTTTGGGGCCGGATGCCATAACATCTCAATTTTCGCTTTTTATTCTCTTTATTGCAAGAGAATAAGTTGTGATGACGGGGGAAAATTTCCAATGATACACTTAGTCCGCCGGGATTTCGAAGTCCTCGTGCAGGTGTACCATAATGATCATGTACTCCATTACCGCGGTTCGTCGGCGAAGCATCTCATAGATCGTGTGGGTTTCCTGGATATGCATAACCTGGTTCACTGGTTTGCGACGAATGAAAGCATTCTGGCCATTGTGGTAACGGCTGGCGTGGCGGTGCTTCTCGTCTGCTGCCTGGGATGCTCAAACTGCCCGTCGCGCGATAAGGATGATCTCTTCAGCCGCCGCGAGATATAGGGCCTATCGGCTAAATCACGTTCGTCCCCTGATGGAAGCGAACCCGCCAACCCTCGGAATCCTTTATCCAAATTGAACTGCGCAACGCCGCGGCGCTCTGGCCTGGTTGCGGATCGATCCGCACCGTTCGATAAGTCACAAGCACGACCCCATCCCCAATCCGATGGCACTTGAAATCTTCCATCGCTGGCCGGTGGTAGTCCTCGGTCGCCAGCAGTTCGAGAATCTGCTCCCGCGACCATACCGTTCCTGAAGAACCAAACTCCTGAAAGTCGTCAGCCAGAAAAGCTGACACACGCGCGCGATTGCAGCGCACCGCCGGATCGAGCAAAGCTTCTTCGCATGAGCGCAAGTGCGCCCAGAGTGTGTCGGCCCAGCCTGCGTCGGGTGTGGCGGCATTCAGGTTCATTGCACAACCGGCTTCAGATACTCCTCAAAATGGGCCAGAATGCGGTTGAACAGGTGTGTGCGCACATCGGGGCCGGCAATTGAGTGAGTCTTGCGCGGGTAAATCTGCAAGTCGTAGGGCAGTTCGGCTTCGATCAACTGCTGCACATATTGCACTGTGTTCTCGATATGCACGTTGTCGTCGCCGGTGCCGTGAACCAGCAGCAAGCGGCCTTTCAGGTTGGCTGCCGAGTTGACGACGGAGAAGTCGTGATAGCCGGCGGCAAATTCCGAGGGCTGGCTCATGTAGCGCTCGGTATAGATCGAGTCGTAGTTGCGCCAGTCAGTCACCGGCGCCACGGCAACTCCGGCGCGGAAGCGGTCGGAGTGCGACATTGCATAAAGGGTAAAAGTCGCACCCCAACTCCATCCCCACCAGCCCAGGCGCTTCTTGTCCAGTTGCGGATACTGGGCCAGGGCTGCATCCATCACGGTTAGCTGGTCTTCAAGCTGCACCGGGCCAAAGTTGTGATAGGCTGCCTGGGCAAACTCGCGTCCTCTCATCCCAGTACCGCGATTGTCCGTGTGCAGAACCGCAAAGCCGTGCTGGGCCAGCAGCTCGTCGAAAAGCAGGCCATCGTCCCAGCTGTTGGCCACAGTTTGTGCAGCAGGGCCGCCGTAGGGATTCACAATGAGCGGGACGCTGGCTTCGATTGTGACTCCTTCAGGAAGCAGAAGCGTGGCGTAAAGCGTCGTGCCGTCGTGGGCCTTGACCTCAAGCTGTTGCGGCGCGCGCAAATGATAAGCATCGAGCGCTCGCGTTGACCAAAAGACGTTGCACTTGTCCGCTGCCTGGCAGAGACGCACGGTGGGCGGATCCAAGCGCGTGGATTGCCTGTCGACAAAACCGCCGCCCACGGGCGCAAACTCGCCGCCATGACTCCCCGGGCCGGTCGTTAACTGCTTGCTCTCGCCGGCAAAACTCACCTGCCATAGCTGCCGCTCCAGCGGGTTGCCTTCATTCGACGCATAGTGGATCAGCTTGCCCGCGTGATCGACGCCGAGCACGTCGCTCACGTCGAAGTCGCCTTTGGTCAGTTGGCGGTCCAGCGTGGCCGTCTCGGGATTGGCCTCGTCGTACTTATAGAGGTAAAGATGATTGTGGCCGTCCGTCCAATTGGTCAGCACAATCGTGCCGTTTCCCACCGAGACATCGTAGTTGTCGTCGATGAATTTGTCGTCCGTTAGCTGCAACACGGGATGCGCCTGGCCGGTGGCTGCATCGGCAAAGTAGAGATCGCGATGCTTGTGATCGCGAGTAATGGTCTCAAGCCACAGCGTCTTGCGATCGACCCAGCCAAAGCGCGGAATGTAATCCTGGCCTGGATGAATGGGCAGCTTGACCCACACGGTTTTGCCTCCCGCGGCGCTGACCACGCCTACGCGGACGTCCGGATTCGGATCGCCAGGCTGCGGAAAGCGCTGCGAGTCGACCTTGGCGTGGGTCGGAATCCAATCGGTGATGGGATATTGCGGCACATCGGTTTCGTTCATCTGAAGATAGGCAAGATTCTTAGAATCCGGCGACCAGAAATAATTGCTGCGCGTGTCCAACTCTTCTTCATAGACCCAATCGACCTCCCCGTTAAGATTGGCCGGCGTCGCCGCAGGAGCCACTGCAACGGCAGACGAGCCAGCCGCCTTGAGGCGCAGCACGGAAAGCCCGTGGTCGCGCACAAACGAGACCATCTCTCCGTTGGGAGAGAACTTGGGATCGTCGCCGGAAGCAGCGCCCGTAAAGCCCACCTGCACGCCTGTGCCGGTTTTCAAATCGTAGAGCCAGAGCCGGCCGTCGGAGTCGAACAGCAGGTGCGCGGAGTCCGGCGCCCAGATATAACTGGCCATGCCGTAGCGCGCGCGGTGGTCCTTGTCGGTCTCAGAGCCGGCATCCCCGGAGAGCGAAGCAAGCTTGACGCGGCTCACGAGCACATGCGGCTTGCCGGTCCCGGGGTCCAGATCCACCAGTTCGCCACCGTCCAGATACGTCAGTTGCTTCCCATCCGGCGACCAAGTCAGTCCCCCCGGCCGATGCCCAATCAGCGGCCCGTGCGCGAAGATGGCCTCCACCGTCAGGGGCTTGGCCGCAGGCTTTTCTTCAACGGCCTGCGCTGCATGGGACAGGGTTGCGAGGGGGCAAGCAAGAACTGCCGAAAGCAGAAAGGCGCCTGAACGCGTCAAAGGGTGTTCCTCCAGATGCGGAGCCCGGCGTTTTGAGAATGCGATTCAAAGCCCCGGAGCTTCCACGCAGAAGTGTAAATCATGCAATGATGCTGAATTGCCGGTTGAACAAAGACATCGGCGGCGGTAAGATTCTGTTCTGCCGCAAGGAGGCACCCTCATGGGCCAGCCGCTCGATAACCAGACCGCCACCTTCTATGGCCAGTTCGTCCAAGCCGCTTATGCCATGTTCGAAACCCCCAACAGTACAAACCCGCTCCGGCCTGAGCCTTCAGGCATTCCCGCCACGTACGAACTCGGCGCATGGATTCACATGTCGGACTTCATCCTCGGCGACATCGAGCCCAAGTTCTATGGCATTGTGGCTCACAACCTTGACAATCCTGATTCCCGCATCATCGCCATCCGCGGGACCGAAGGCCTGGCCGAGTGGCTCGACGATGCAGTCTGCCAGCTGGTTCCCTTCAGCCAGGTGCCAGCGGCCGGCCTGGTGGCCAAAGGCTTCGACCAGATTTACAGCTCGATGAAGGTGGTCAAGTACACTCCACCCGCCAAGCGCACCGCCCTTACGGCAGCCGCGCCTGAAACGTACGCCGGTTCCTTCGCCGAGCAACTTGAGCAGTTGGCAATCAGCCGCGAAGCCGAGCGGGGAGTAGAGCCCAGGTTGGCAGAAGGTCGCGGCCGTGTCCAGCGTCCAACCGTCGTCACAGGCCACAGCCTGGGCTCCGCCCTGGCTACGCTTTTCGTCCTGGAGAACGATTGCAAGGGAAAATTCGACATCTCAACGCTCTGCACCTTCGCGTCTCCCAAAGTCGGCAACCTGGAGTTCGTGGACCGGTTCAACCAGCTTCCCATCACCTCCTGGAGGCTGGTCAACACCAAAGACGTGGTTCCCGACATCCCGCTTCATCTGCCTTTCCTTTTCCCCTACGACCATGTAGACACCGAATACTCGTTCAACTCTTCGGGCTCGGCCAAAAACAACCCCGTGTGCTGGCACTCCATGGATACCTACCTCCACTGGCTCGACCCAACGCATCAAATCCTCCCGAAATGTGCGCCCTAGTCTTGGTGTCGTAAGCGCGAAGTCGGCACCACAAAAATGCCGGGTGCCCCAGGTATGGGTTCTCAGACCTGGGAGACCGCAAACCTAATTCGGCAACACAACTTCGCTCCCCACCCCGTTGCGTCTTGCGCACCGCAAGCCCAAACTAGTATCGTGCCCCCTATGCATTGGGCAACTCCGCAGGAACGCACAAAGATGGGGCAGGCGCGCCGCAAGCAGGTGGGCCGCCAGCAACACGACACCCTCAACATCAAAGCCCGGACAGTTTCTCCGCTCAAGCTTCTTGACCGTTCAATGCGCGGCCGCATCCCAGCTCTCGTCAAGCTCAAATACGAGTTGATGGCGGAGTCGCCCTTCGGCTATTTTCGCGGTGCGGTTCCGGTGATGGCCGCGGACCTGGCCCTGTTGCCCAACACCGGCATCGTGAGCCAGCTTTGCGGTGACGCGCACGTGCGCAACGTGGGCGCTTATGCGGCGCCGGACGGCCGTCTGGTCTTCGACATCAACGACTTCGATGAGACCATCCGCGGTCCCTTCGAGTGGGATCTGAAGCGCATGGCCGCTTCCATCTCGCTGGCCGGCCGCGGGTCGCGCCACAAGGACTCCGCTATTCGCTGGGCCGTTGAAGAATGCATAGCGACCTACAACGCGCAGATGCGTGCTTTTGCCAAGATGCCGTACCTCGAAGTGGGGCGCTTTCAAGTACACCGGCTGGCCCAGGTCGAACCGGTGCACGAGGCGCTGCTGAAGGCCGAGCGGGCCACGCCGCAGCACACGCTTGAACAGTTGACCGAGCCAGTCCCGGGCGCGGCAGAATCTAAATCCGGCCCCAGGCCGGCAGCCTCGCGCCGCTTCAAGGAAATCAAGCCCATGCTGACCCGGGTCAGCGCCGCGCAGGCTGAAGAGGTGCTGGCCTCGCTCAGGCCCTACCGCGAAATGCTCGAACCGCAGCGCCAGCATCTGTTGTCGTTCTACCGGCCTGTGGATGTAGCCTTCAAAGTGGTCGGCACGGGCTCCGTTGGGCTGCGCGACTACTGCATCTACTTCGAGGGCAACGGCCCCGGCGACGCGCTGTTCCTGCAAATCAAGGAAGAGCCGGCCTCAGGCTACACGGCCTATCTGCCTGACGCTCATCCCGATCCGCACAACGGCAAGCGCACCGCCGACGGCCAGCGCGCCATGCAGTTGCAGTCCGACCCGTTCCTCGGCTGGACCCATATGGGCGGACGCCAATACCTGGTGCGCCAGCTCAACGACCACAAGGGTTCCGTCGAATTGCAGGACCTGGTCGGCGGCGGCCTCTCGGCATTCGCTGAAGTCTGCGGCGAACTGCTGGCCCGCGGCCACGGCCGCTCCGGCGACCCCGCTGTGATCGCAGGCTATCTGGGCACCGGCGAGGGCTTTGCCGTGGCGCTGAGCAAGTTCGGCCTACTCTATGCTGACCAGACCGAGAAGGACTGGAATGACCTCCGCCGCTCAGGAAAAGTCGGAACCTTGCCGCCTTCGACAACCGCCGCAGCCGCCGCGAAGAATCCAGCCATCGAAGTCAGGCCAGTTTCAAACAAGACTGATTCAACGAAGCCAGTTTCAAAGAAGAAAAAGAAGAAGTAGGAGGGTCGCATGGATCGCCGCACATTCGCTCAATCGCTCGCAACCGCCGCGCTCACTGCTGCCGTGCCCTCGCTGGCGGCAACGCCCGCAAGCTTGTCCAGCAACACCAACTCCAGCCCCGCCGCGGAGTCGCCCACATCCGCAGCCCCCAAGTTTGGCCTCTCCGTCATGCTGTGGACCGTCTTCAATGACATGCCCTTTGAAGATCGCCTGGCCAAAGTGGTTGAATCGGGGTACAGCAACGTCCAGCTTGTCGGCGAGTACAGCAAATGGACCCAGGCCGATTTTGATCGTGCTGTCGCTGCCGCGAAGCGTCTCGGAATTCAGTTTGACGCAACCGCGGGCCTCCACAACGGAGTCGCCAATCCTGCCGTCCGCGATGCCTTCCTGGCCGAACTCAAGCAGGGTCTCGTCCCCATGGAAACTTTAGGCTGTCCAGCCATGATTGTGCTCTCCGGCAACGTGGTTCCAGACCTTTCGCACCAGGCGCAGCACGATAGCTGCGTCGAAACCCTCAAGCAAGCCGCAAAAGTCGTCGAAGGAAAAGCCATCAACGGCCAGCCCGTTCGCCTGCTGCTAGAGTGCATTCACCTCGAAGAAAATCCCAAATATTTTCTCACCTCGGCAGCCGAGGCCATTGAAGTTGTGCGCGCCGTCAACCACCCCCAGGTGCAATTTCTCTACGACATGTATCACGAGCAAATGAGCTACGGGAATCTGATTGACAAGCTCGACAAGCACATCGACGTCATCGGCCTTATCCACGTCGCCGACGTCCCCGGCCGCCACGAGCCCGGCACCGGCGAGATTGACCACGGCAACATCTTCAAAAAGCTGGCCCAGCTCAATTACCGCCGAAACGTAGCCATGGAGTTCATCCCCACCGGCAACCAGGTTGCAGCGCTGAAGGCGGCGAAAACCCTGGCATTGAGCGCCGGCGCGGTTTAAGGCAGCTACGAAGCAACAACGCTCTACAATCAATCAGGTATGCCTACCGCTGTCCGCGCCCACGCGAAAATTAACCTCGGCCTTTATATCGGCGCGCCGCGGCCCGATGGGTTCCACGGTCTGGCTACCATCTACCAGACGCTTGAGCTCCATGACGTAGTCACGGTCACCGCACGACGAGCGGCCGCGAACACGCTAAAGCTGACTTCGAACGACCTCCGCGTCCCAACCGACGACCGCAACACAGCCTGGAAAGTGGTCGAGCGGGCCCTTGAAGCAATGGGATTAACCGCCGAAGTAGAAATCCAAATCGAAAAGCGTCTTCCCGTGCAGGGCGGCCTCGGCGCCGGCTCCGCAAATGCCGTCGCCGCCCTAGTCGGCCTCGAAACCGAGCTCGGAATTCCAACCAAGCCGGGTGCCCCATCCATTTCGCGAACTGTGCGAAATGGGTGGGAAAGCACAAACCCTTCCGGTATGAGTCCGGACCCCACAGATCAGTGGGAAAGCAAACGCCTAGAAATCGCCGCCCAGGTAGGCTCCGACGTCCCTCTCTTCCTCATCGGCGGAACCATCCTCGGCACGGACCGCGGCCAGAAAGTCCAGCCGCTACCCGACATCGAGCCGACCTGGTGCGTCGTAGCAACGCCAGAGATCGCCGTCTCCACTCCCCAGGCGTTCGCCGATTGGGACGCACTCTGCGCCGCCGGCGGTTTGACCCAGGAGGCCAGTACAGATAAACTAAATGAGTTGAGCTGCGCTTATGCCAGCGCCTTCGCAGGAGGGTTCGGGCAGGGAGCAGGCTCCTCCGGTGTTCTCCCATTTAGGGAGAACCTGGCCGGACCTACAGAGTCCGCGCTTGTCCGCACCGGGATCAGTAGCTGGATCCAGAACGACTTTGAACGAGTCGTGTTTCCCCAGCATCCTTCCCTTGCAGAAATCAAGTGCATTCTTGCTCTTGCGGACCCGGCCCCCGGCACCCCGGAGGCAGCCCGTGATTCCTCGGCATTGGTGGCCTCGTTGTCGGGGTCAGGCTCAGCGCTCTTCGGGTTGTACCAGACCCGCGGAGACGCGGAAGCAGCGCAGGCGAGGTTGAAGAATCAAATGGCGGAAGTGCGAAGTACGTTAACCCGCACCCTGCCGCGCGCAGCCTACTGGCGCGAAATGTTGTTGAAAGAAGAAGATTGACAGTCAGCCGTTCTGCGAGAGAAACTCGCCTCGGCTGTGAGCAGTTGGGCGATCGTTCAATGGTAGGACAATGCCCTTTGGAGGCATTTATCCAGGTTCGAATCCTGGTCGCCCAGCCAAAGGTTTTAAGTGCAGTGATGAGTGATCAGTGGTTAGTGGTTAGCGATTCATTACAAGCTCGGGTGAGCAGTTTCGACTAACCACTAATCACTAGCCACTAACCACTGAGTTTCAGCCAACGCCAACCAGCTTGGAGGGAAATCGGAGATGGATGCGGGAACAGTGACATTGACGTTGGAAGACAAGCAGCCCGGCAGCGAGTCGAACGCGGAGCCCGAAGGCACGCCCAAAGATCCCAAACAGGGATCGTCGGACGGAGCCAAGGCCAAAGACGCCAAGCCCGCGCCCGAGCGCAAGCGGCCCCGCAACCTTAGCGAGGACAAGCGCTTCAAGCTCTTCAGTGGCACGGCCAACCGGCCTCTGGCCGAAGAGATTGGCCGCCACATCGGCGTTCCGGTGGGTGAAGCCAAGATTCAGCGCTTCGCTGACGGCGAGGTTTACTTTCAGCTGCTTGAAAACGTCCGCGGAGTGGACGTATTCGTGGTCCAGCCTACCTGCTACCCGGTCGATCAGCACCTGGTGGAGCTGCTCGTAATGATTGACGCTCTCAAGCGCGCCTCGGCCGCCCGCATCACCGTCGTAGTGCCGTATTACGGTTACGCGCGTCAGGACCGGAAAGACCGCCCCCGCGTGGCCATCAGCGCCAAGCTCATTGCCGACCTGTTGACCACCGCCGGAGCCAACCGAGCCCTTTTCGTTGATCTGCACGCGGCGCAGATTCAGGGCTTCTTCAACATTCCCGTCGATCACCTTTTCGCCAGCCCGGTGCTGGTGAGCCATTTCCGCGAGTTGAAACTGCCTAACCTTACTGTGGTTTCGCCCGACGCCGGCGGCGTGGAGCGCGCTCGATTCTTCGCGCAAAAAATGGGGGCTCCGCTGGCCATCGTGGACAAGCGCCGGACAGACATCAACGTTGCCGAAGTGATGCACGTAGTCGGCGACGTAGAGGGCCAAACCTGCCTCATCATCGACGACATCATAGACACCGCCGGCACGCTTGTGAAGACCGTTGACGCCTTATACGCAGCCGGCGCGTTAGCTGTCTATGCCTGCGCCAGCCACGCCGTGCTTTCTGGCCCGGCAATTGATCGCATCGCCAACTCGCGCCTCGAGCAAGTCGTGTTTACCGACACCATTCCCTTGCGCGAAGCAGCACAGAAAGTAGCAAAGATCAAAGTGCTCTCCATTGCCGGCCTTCTCGGCGCAGCCATCGAGAGCATTCACATGGAAACCAGCGTAAGTTCGCTGTTTAATTAGGGGCCAGGGATCAGGTTTCAGGGATCAGGACCCCGCAACAACAAAGGGCAGCCGGAATCAGGCCAATTGGAGATCGGATCAGAAGTTTTTAACTGACCCCTGACCCCTGAACCCTGAACCCTGGCTTTTAACAAAGGGAGCGGACCCCAAACGGCCGTGCCCGAAACAGGAAACGAGAGACCGAATGCCAGAAGTTGTCGTAGCCAAGCCCCGTGAGGGCAAGTTCAACAAGAATGCCGCTCGCCGTGTGCGCGTCGCGGGCAAGATTCCCGCAGTCCTTTATGGTTCCGGCCACACCGCTGTGGCCGTTGAGGTGGACCCCAAGCAGATTTCACGAATTTTGTTTTCAGAGTCCGGCCACAACACGATCTTCGATGTTGAGATCTCCGGACAGCCCGCGGCCAAGGCCATGATCGTCGACTGGCAGCGCGAACCCATCAAGGACCAGCTGATCCATATAGATCTGAAGCGTATTGCGCTCGACAAGGCGCTGCGCGTCAAGGTGCGGGTGAAGCTGCTGGGCATTCCGGTGGGCGTCAAGGCCGCCGGAGGAATCCTGGATCACGTGATGCGCCAGGTCGAAATCGAGTGCCTGCCCGCCGACATCCCCAGCCATATCGATGC
>Ga0302324_100021280_pt1 | contig 12649 bp, 14 predicted proteins | sample Palsa_T0_1_FD_201949 | JGI IMG/M metagenome (GOLD analysis project Ga0302324, IMG submission 201949) | Peat permafrost microbial communities from Stordalen Mire near Abisko, Sweden - Palsa_T0_1 | ecosystem: Environmental > Terrestrial > Soil > Palsa > Peat permafrost | place: Sweden: Abisko...
AAGCGCGCCGCCAAGGCCGGCTGAGGCCTGACGCCATGAGCAGCACGGTGCGTCGACCAGAGAGGTTGCGGTCGCCGCAGCGGCGTGCGCTGCTGCAGGTCGGTGCCGCCGCCGCGGGCGGCGTGCTTTTCGGCTTCCACGCCGGCCGCGTCGCAGCGGACAGCGATGCGCGGCGCGCGAACCAGGCGCCGTTCGCACCCAATGCCTTCATTCGCATCGATGCCCACGGCAAAATTACGCTGATCATGCCGCAGGTCGAGATGGGACAGGGCGTCTACACCTCCCTGGCGATGGTGCTGGCCGAGGAACTGGATGCCGACTTCGAGCGGGTGGTGCTGGAGGCAGCGCCACCGAACACCAAGCTGTACGCCAACCCGGTGTTTGGCGTACAGGCGACCGGTAACTCCAATTCGATCCGTGCATTCTGGACACCGCTGCGCAAGGCCGGCGCGGCCACGCGCGCGCTGCTGGTGCAGGCCGCGGCCCGAACCTGGAAGGTCGATGCCGCCAGCCTGACGACCGACCGCAGCACCGTGCTTCACGCGGCCAGCGGACGCAAGCTCGGCTATGGCGTGCTGGCCGCCACGGCCATGGCCGGCACGATACCGGCCGATCCGCCGCTCAAGCCGATCAGCCAATTCAAGCTGATCGGCAAGCCGCTCAAGCGCCTGGATACACCCGACAAGGTCAACGGCGCCACGCTCTACGGCATCGATGCGATGCCCGCCGGCCTGAAATTTGCGACGCTGGCGGCATCGCCGGTGTTCGGCGGCACGGTGCAGCACGTGGACGATCGCGCCGCGCTGACGATCCCGGGCGTGCGCCAGGTGGTGGTGCTGGACAACCTGGTCGCGGTGATCGCCGATCACACCTGGGCTGCGATGCGCGGCCTGGCGGCGCTTGATATCAGCTGGAACGAAGGCGCCAACGCGCAGGTCGAGCAGGCGCAGATCTGGCAGCAGATCGCCCGCGCCAGCGATGCGAGCGGTGCGGTTGCCAAGGCGGTCGGCGATGCCGACAAGGGCCTGGCCCAGGGCCAGAAGCACGAGGCGGTGTATCGACTGCCGTTCCTGGCGCACGCGCCGATGGAACCCATGAACTGCGCGGTGCACGTGCGGCCCGACGGCTGCGAGATCTGGGTCGGCACTCAGGTCGCCGCTCGCACCCAGGCGATCGCGGCGAAAGTCTGCAACCTGCCGCTCGACAGGGTGATCGTCCACAACCAGCTGCTGGGCGGTGGCTTCGGGCGCCGGCTGGAAGTGGACATGACCGAGAAGGCGGTGCGCGTAGCGCAGCACGTCGATGGGCCGCTCAAGGTGATCTGGAGCCGGGAAGAGGACATCCGGCAGGACGTGTATCGCCCGATGTATTACGACCGGCTGAGCGCCAGCGTGTCGGACGGCAAGATACTCGGATGGCAGCATCGCATCACCGGCTCCTCGGTGATGGCGCGCTGGCTGCCGCCGGCCTACCAGAAGAACATCGACATCGACGCGGTGGACAGCGCGGTCGATATCCCCTACGACATCCCCAATCTCCGCGTCGAGTACGTGCGCGATGAGCCGCCCGGGGTGCCGACCGGTTTCTGGCGCGGCGTCGGGCCGAACAATAACGTGTTTGCGATCGAGTCGTTCCTCGACGAGCTGGCGGCGGCCTCGCACAAGGACCCGCTCGCCTTTCGTCGCGACCTGCTGCAGGGCCAGCCGCGGCTGCGGGCGGCGCTCGAGCTGGCGGCCAGCAAGGCCGGCTGGGGCACGCCGCTGCCGCAGCGCCCAGGACAACCCGCCGGCGTGCGCACCGGGCGCGGCATCGCCGCGCAGGTCGCGTTTGCCAGCTTCATCGCCACGGTAGCCGAGGTCGAAGTCGATAGCCATGGCGCGGTGCGGGTGCGGCGCATCGTCTGCGCCGTGGACACCGGCATTGCCGTCAATCCGGATACCGTGGTCGCACAGCTGCAGGGCGGACTGATCTTCGGCCTGACCGCGGCGCTGTACGGCTCGATCACGATCGGCAAGGGACGCGTTCAGCAGAGTAATTTCAATGATTACCGCATGCTGCGCATCGACCAGGCGCCGGCGATCGAAGTGCATCTGATCGACAGCAACGAGCCACCCGGCGGCATCGGCGAGACCGGCGCCACCGCGGCGCCGCCGGCAGTCGGCAATGCGATCTATGCAGCCACCGGTATCCGGCTGCGCCAGCTGCCGATCGACCAGCAGATCCTCGCAGGGCGCAGCAAGGCCTGACGCTACACCGCGACGCAGGCATTGCGGCCGTTGTTCTTCGCCTGGTAGAGCGCCGCGTCGGCGCGATCGAATACCGTGTCCGCAGTATCCCCTTCGCGTATCGCGGTCAGCCCGCACGACACCGTCACCTGGATCGGCGTGCCGTGAAAATGGAATCGCAGCTGCTCGACCGCGCGCCGCATCTCCTCCGCGGCGCGCAGCGCATCGGCCAGCTCGGCGCCCACCAGCAGGCTCACGAACTCCTCACCGCCGAAGCGCGCGAAGAAGTCGACCTCACGCCGTCTGCGGCTCAGGGCGACCGCGACCTCGCGCAGCACCGCGTCGCCGCCACGATGGCCGCAGGCATCGTTGATCGACTTGAATCGATCGATGTCCCACACCAGCACCGCGACCGGGTGCCGGAAACGCTGCCAGCGCGCCAGCTCCTCGGCGAAACGCTCGTCGAACGACACCCGGTTGGACACCCGCGTCAGCATGTCGATACGCGAACGCTGCTTTTCCAGGTCCAGATTGTGGCTCAGTTCGCGCGACTCCTTCTCGAGTGCCGCCAGCCGCGAGTGCATGCGCTCGGAGCGGGCCGCGTTTTCGGCGAACCGCGACTGCTCGCGCTGGCGAAAGTCGCGTACGCTTTTTGCGACCACGTCGAGACGATCCGTCACCAGCGCACGCAGCGCAGCCAGGTCGTCGTTGGCCTGCACCTCTCTACTCAATATTGTCATCTGTGCCAGCAGGTTGATATTCATGGTCTGGCGATCTTCATGATCGCGCTCACGCTCGGCACTGGCGCCCGACAGGAAGCGCGCCATCTCGCTCAGCCGATCGTTCACCTGGGCGAGCGTCACCACCGCCTCGGAACGCTCGCGCGTGATCGCCGCGCTGTGCTCGGCCACCAGCTCGCCGACCCGCAGCAGCACGGCCGCGAGCGCCCGATCGTCCGCCGCCGCCTGCACATCAGCGCTGAGCGCCGCCAGATCCGCGGCACGCGGCTCGGCCTGCCCGAGCCGCTCGATCAGCATCGCGACCGCCTCGCAGCTCGACTGCCAGCGCTGCTCGGGCGCCCCGACGGCGGGCGCCGTGGCACTGTGCAATGCCAGCCGTTGCGACGCGGTTGTTTCCGGGGCCGACTGCTCTACCGCCAGCACCGCACGGGTCAGCGCTTCAAACAGCTGCTGCAGCTGCGCCTCATCCGCGTCGCGTCGCGCCGCGGCGGACAGGCTCTGCAGCGGCGCGTCCAGCCGCCGGTCATGGCCCATCGCCACCGCGCACAGGCGCGATACCAGCCGGCGCAGGATCTGTTCGACCCCGCGCCAGCGGCGCTCCTCGGTCTCCATCTCGCGCAGGGCCTCGAGATGCCTGGTTCTCCAATCGACGGCTTCGGCCACGCGACACTCGCCTGTGGTAATGGTCAACGGGGCTATCGGCAGCGCCGGCTGTGACTTGAGCCGTGACGCCACGGGCCGTGACGCGACGGGCATAATGCCCGGTCAGCGCGTGAGGCGCCTGCGTATCGACAGCAGCTCGCGCCGGCGCTCCGGGCTGCTCTTGGGATAGGTCATATGCAGCGCATCGAGTGCCTCGCCCACGATCTGCGAGACGATCAGGCGGCAGTTTTTCTTGTCGTCGGCGGGCACCACATACCATGGGGCGCAGCTGGTGCTGGTGGCGCTTAAGGCTTCCTCGTAGGCCCCCATGTACTGTTTCCAGTAGCCGCGCTCCTCGATGTCGGCGCTGCTGAATTTCCAGTTTTTCCCCGGATCGTCGATGCGCTCCAGGAAGCGCCGGCGCTGCTCGTCCTTGGACAGGTGCAGAAAAAATTTGATGATCTGGGTGCCATTGCCCTGCAGGTGCCGCTCCAGCGACGTGATGGACCGATAGCGGTCGTGCCAGACCGTCTTCTCGTTCGCCTCGTCATCCGGCAGCCCCTCGCTGCGCAGGATTTCCGGATGCACGCGCACGATCAGCACCTCCTCGTAATACGAGCGATTGAAGATGCCGATGCGACCGCGTTCCGGCAGCTCGCGGGTGGTGCGCCAGAGAAAGTCATGCTGCAGCTCCGCGGGGCTCGGATGCTTGAAGCTGAATACCTGGCAGCCCTGCGGATTGACGCCCGACATCACATGCCTGATCGCGCCGTCCTTGCCCGCGGCATCCATCGCCTGGAAGATCAGCAGCAGCGCGTGGCTGTTGGCGGCGTACAGCAGCTGCTGCAGCTCGCTCAGACGCGCGACGTGTTCGCCCAGCAGCGTCTTATAGTGCTGCTCCGACTTGTATGCCGGCTTCACCCTGGTGGGCCACTGGTGCAGCCGCACCGCCTCGCCCTCGTGTACGCGATAGTCCTTTGGATGGATTTTCATGATCGGGCCCTCAAGCTGGTACCAGCACCGCGGCGCCTTCGAATCGCCCCGCGCGCAGGTCGGCCAGCGCCTCGTTGGCCTGCTGCAGCGGATAGCGCGTGGTCTGGGTCACAATGCCCATCTGCGGCGCGAGCCGCAGGAAATCGATGCCGTCGCGCCGGGTGAGATTGGCAACCGACAGCAACTGGCGCTCTTCCCACAGCAATGAATAGGGGAAGGCCGGAATATCACTCATATGAATCCCGGCACACACGACGCGGCCACCCTTGCGCACCGCCTTGAGCGCCAGCGGCACCAGATCGCCGGAGGTCGCGTAGATGATCGCGGCGTCGAGCGGTTCGGGCGGCAGCTGATCGGATCCGCCGGCCCACGCGACCCCGAGCCGGCGGGCGAATGCCTGCGCGGCCGCATCCCCCGGGCGCGTGAACGCAAATACCGATCGCCGCTGCCAGCGCGCCGCCTGCGCCACGATGTGTGCCGCGGCGCCGAAGCCGTACAGCCCGAGGTGCTTACCCTCGCCGGCAATCGTCAGCGATCGCCAGCCGATCAGCCCGGCGCACAGCAGCGGTGCCAGCGCCACATCGTCGCCGGTCTCTCCCAACGCAAACGCAAAGCGCGCATCGGCAATGGCCGCGCTGGCAAAGCCGCCGTCGCGCGTGTACCCGGTGAACAGCGGGCGATCGCACAGGTTTTCCCGCCCGGCGAGGCAATAGGGACACACCCCGCAGGTATGGCCGAGCCAGGGTATGCCGACGCGCTGGTCGATCCGCAGCGTGTCTACCCCGGCGCCGATCGCATCGATCCGACCGACGATTTCATGACCTGGAATGATCGGCAGCTGCAGGTCGGGCAGCTCGCCATCGAGCACATGCAGGTCGGTGCGGCACACGCCGCAGGCGGCGACCCGGACACGGATCTCACCGGGCCCGGGCTGCCGATCGGCAAGCTCCGACCATTGCAGAGGCCCGTTCGGTTGCTTCAGCACCATCGCGTGCATCGTGCTCTCCACTGTGTGCGACAGCGTACAGACCGCATCCGGCTTTATCCCCATTATGCTGCGAGCAGGCGCGTAGTGCCGTCCGACAGAAGATCACGATGCTGGAAACCATTGCCATAGTGCTATTGATCCTGTGGCTGCTGGGCATGGTGTCGGCCCACACATTCGGCGGCTTCATCCACGGCCGCAATCCGCTGTAGAGGAGGCCGCCAATGATCACGCTGGCCGCTGCGAGCGCATTATCTGCCACGCGGACGCGACGGCAGCGACGGCATGGACCGCGACGGCGCTGCTGGTCGATAGGCGGGATGTGGTGCCACGTGGCCATCACCTCGCCCGCCGCGATCGTAGCCACCGCGGTCGTAGCCACGGCGCGGCGGACCGACGCCATAGCCGGGTCCCCAGCCGCCATAGTCGTAGCCAAATGGCTCGTAGTAGTCCACGCCATAGTCCACGCCCGCGCCGCCATAGTCCGCGCCCGGGCCGCCATCATAGCCGCCCCCGACTACGCAACCCGCCAGTGCCGCCGATACGATCACGAACAGCGCCCGCATCGACCGACGATTCACTAGCGTTTTCATCAGCGTTTTCATTAGCGTATTCATTTCGCATCCTGCTGGCCGTCAGCCTCGGCCCACTCCAGCAGCCCGAACGGCGCGCCCGCCGGATCGGCCACCACCGCGACCTGGCCGCCGTGGCGATCGGTGAACGGCTGCACCAGCACCCGGCCTCCCAATGCCACCACCCTGGCAGCCGTGTCGCTGGCGCTGGTGACGCGCACGAAATTCAGCCAGTGCGGATGGCGCCTGGCGGCGTCGGCCGGCAGTGTGTTCAGGCTGGCGCGGGCGTAATCATCACTCGACAGCACCACGTGTGTGGCGCCGTCGTCGGTTGGATTCTCGAACACCTCATAGCCGAAGACGTCCTGATAGAACGCCGCGTCCTGGGCCGCGTCGCGCGCCATCACCGAACTCCAGATCCACTCACCAGGCGCCGCCAGTACATCGGGCGGGTCGCCGCTGGAGGATTGCAGCACCGCGAATACCGCACCCTGCGGATCGGCGAACACCGCCTGGCGGCCGCGCTGCGCGTAGTTGCGCGGCGACATCAGCAGCTTTCCGCCGTGGGTGAGGATGCTGCGCTCGGTCGCCGCGACGTCGCGCACGGAGATGAACGTCAGCCATGCCGGCTGGCGCGGCTCGCCGCTCGGTGGAGCGCGCTGCACCAGGCCGCCGAGCGGCCTGCCGTCCAGCAGCGCCACCGAATAGTCAGTGTGGCCGCTGTGAATGTCGTTGAAACTCCAGCCAAACAGTGCGCCGTAGAAGCGCTTGGCGCCGGCCAGATCCGGGGTCACCAGGTCCACCCAGACCACCTTGCCGGCGTGATGCTCGCTGCTCGCGGGTTGCACCAGCGGCGGCAGCAGCAAGCTCGCCGCGGCGGCGCTCGCGATCATGGCGACGCCCAGCAGCGCACCGAGGCTGCAGCGCGCCAACACCCCATGGTCAAGCTGCCATCGACCTGTCATGAGCCACACTCCTTTATCGGCATTGCAGTTTCCATCGGCACTTCGCATTCGGCAAGTCTATTGCGACAGCGCCTCAAAGCCGGAGACGACGTCGAACAATTCCTCGTCGATCGAGCTCTGCCGCAGGCGGTTGCTGGTGGTCTTCATGTCGTCCAGTAATTGGTCGATGTTTTTCTCCGCCCGCTGCATCGCCGCCAGCCGGCTCGCGTTCTCGCTGGCGAGCGACTCGGCGCAGGCGCGGAACAGGCAGACGAACAGGAATTCGCCGATCAGCGCCCGCAGCGTCGTGGTGCCAGCGCCCAGCACTTCGGGTAGCTGGTGGGTCGGCCACGGGCGCTGCATCAGCCCGCGCTGCCAGGCGGCATCCAGCGGCAGCAGCCGTTCGGTGACCGGGGTGTAGATCGCCCCGCTCGACGGCCGGTTATGGAACAGATACAGCGTGGCCGCGCGACCGGTCGCGCCGGGCGAATCGGTCGCGACCAGGATCTGCGCGACCAGCGCGCTGATCGCCTGGACCGAGGCTGGCACGGCGAACAGCCCGCTGCTGATAACGCCCTTGTCCGCCAGTCGCGCTTGCACACGCTCACCCACTGCCCACACCTGCGCCCGCCCGGCAACACCCGCCAGCGCGTGGATGGCATGATCGGCGATCGCATCGTTAAACTGACCCACCAGGCCCTGGTCGGAACCGAACACGATCGCAGCGGTCGCGCCAGAGTGCGGCGGCGCCCGCAGCCCCGGCGGCGCCCGCAGCTCGGCCGGCATCCGGCCCGCATCGGCCTGGCGGAAAGCTGCGCTGAGCCCGAGTTCGACCGTGCGGGCATAGTCGGCCAACGCGGCGACCGACCGCTCGTATTGCACGATGCTCGAGGACGCGACCGCCTTCATCGTGCGCACCACCGATCGCAGCTCGCCGGCGCTATCGATCTTGTGCCGCAGGCCGGCGCGGGTGTCACTCACGACTTGCCGGCCGCAGCGACGGGCGGGGCGGCAGGGGCGGCGGGCTGGAAGCTCGCCAGCACACTGGTGGCGATCGCGATGATCGCCGCACGATCCTCATCGCCCAGCTTCTGTTCGCTGTTCAATCGCTCGCACAGCGCCGCGGGCATGGCGGCGGCGGCTGCGCGCAGCGCCTGCTCGGCCGCGCTCATCTGCTGCAGCGGCACGGCATCGAACAGTCCCGCCGTCAGCGCCAGCAGCACGGCAATCTGCGCCGGCACCGATACCGGGGAGAACTGCGTCTGCCTGAGGCAGGCGCGGATACGCCGGCCGTGCTCGATGCTCTTGCGGGTGTCGTCATCGAGCCGCGCACCGAAGCGCGCGAAGGTTTCCAGCTCCTCGAACTGCGCGTACGCGAGTTTCAGGGCGCCCGCGACCGCGCGGTAGGCCGCGCGCTGGGCCTTGCCGCCCACGCGTGATACCGACTTGCCGACGTCGACCGCCGGCAGTATCCCGGACTCGAACAGCGACGGCGACAGGTAGATCTGCCCATCGGTGATCGAAATCAGGTTGGTCGGTATGTAGGCGGAGATATCCTGCGCCTCGGTCTCGATGACGGGCAGCGCGGTCAGTGAACCGCCGCCGTGCTCCTTGCTCAGGTGGGTGGCGCGCTCCAGCAGCCGCGAATGAATATAGAAGATGTCGCCCGGGAACGCTTCGCGCCCCGGCGGCCGGCGCAGCAGCAGCGACAGCTCGCGGTAGGCGCGCGCGTGATTGGTGAGGTCGTCATAGACGATCAGCACGTCGCGCCCCAGCCCCATGAAATACTCCGCGATGCTGGTCGCGGCATACGGTGCGATATACGTCAGGCCGGGCGCGTCGTTGCCCGCGGTCACGACGACCACCGTGTAGTCCATGGCGCCGTGCTCGCGCAATGCCGCAATGACCTTGGCGACACCGGATTCGCGCTGGCCAATCGCGCAGTAAACACACAGCACATCCTGGTCGCGCTGGTTGAGGATCGCGTCCAGTGCGATGGCTGTCTTGCCGGTCTGCCGATCACCCAGTATCAATTCCCGCTGGCCGCGCCCGATCGGTATCAGCGCGTCAATGACCTTCAGTCCCGTCTGCAGGGGCTGCGTGACCGGTGCGCGATCCATGATCGGCGGCGCGGCACGCTCGATCGGCAGGCGCGCAGCCGCAGGCACCGAAGCCTTGCCGTCGAGCGCACGGCCGAGCGGGTCGATCACCCGGCCCAGCAACCCGTCGCCGACGGCCACATCCATGACGCGGCCCGTGCGCTCGGCGTCGTCACCAGCCTGTAGCAGCGAGTAGTCGCCGAGCAGCACGACGCCGATCTCGGTCGGATCCACATTGAAGGCGATGCCGGATACATCGTGCGGGAAGCTGATCAGCTCTTCGAAGCCGACACCGGGAAGCCCCGCGACCCTGGCAATGCCGGTGGACAGGTTGGTGATGGTTCCTACCTCGCGCAGCTGCAGCTGGGCGCTGAAGCCGGTGCGCGCCTGGCCGAGCTGCGCAAAGGTACTCTGAACAATCCGTGCAAGGCTGTCGGCCGGCGCACTCATCGCGCGCCCGCGGACACGGCGCTCGGCGCTGTTGGCGATGGCGATGGCGATGGCGATGGCGTAGCTGTCGCCAGTATCTCGCCGGCACTCTTTTCCAACGCGCCCAGGTAATCCGTGATGCTCCAGGCGAGCTTGTGCCCGCTCACGCACAGCTCGATGCCGCTGACCAGCCCCGGAACGGTCTGATAGCTCAAAGCTGCCGCAGTGCCGCTGATCACGCCGACTGCCCGTTCGATCGCGCTACGCTCGGGCGGCTGCAGCTCGAAGGCGGTGCGCACCATGAGCGCCCCCGCAGGCGTCGCGCCAGGCGCCCCGGCGGGCGACCCGGCGGGCGCCGCGGTGGCCGCAGCGATCAGCGCGCGCTCACTCGCGCCCAGCGCGGAAAGCCGCTCAATCAACACCTGCGTCATGCGCTGTTCGAGGCTGACACCCGCAAGATCCGCCAGCGTCTTGCGCGCGATCGCGAACACCTCATCGCGGGTTCTGCGCGCTATCTCCGCGCCCAGCAGCTGTTGTTCGTCGCGCCATGCATCCTGCAGCCGTGAGCGCAGCGCATCCGCCTGCTGGCGCGCCAGCTCGAGCAGCTTCTGGCCTTCCAGCTTCGCCTGCACACGCGCCGCGTCCAGCAGCGCGGCGCGCTCAGCGTCGAATTGCGTGTTGTTGTGCTCGAATTTCTCGCGCTCGGTGGTGGCCGCGGCCGCCTGGGCAGCCGCGTCCGCCAGCTGCTTGGCGATGCGCCGCTCGCGTGCGCTGATCGCGTCCAGCACCGGCTGGTACAGGAAGCGCTTCAGCAGCCACACCAGGATCAGGAAATTGAGCGCCTGGGCGGCGACGGTGAACCAGTCGATCAGCACCGCATCACTTTGCCGCGGCGTGAGCGATCACGGCGTTCCAGAACGGGTTGGCGAAGATCAGGATCATCGACACCACGAAGCAGTAAATCGCCGTGGACTCGATCATCGCCAGACCCACGAACAGCGTACGCGTAATGGTGGCGGACGCGTCGGGCTGTTGTGCCAGGGAGGTCAGCGCAGTGGCTACCGCCCGGCCTTCACCCAGGGCCGGCCCCAGCACGCCGATGCCGGTGGTAATGCCGGCGGTGACGATCGACGCCAGCGCAATAATGGTCATGCTATCCAAGAGGCCTCCTGCCATGCGGCTGGTTGGGGGTTCGAGCAGGCGCGCTGGCGCGGGTTGCGGCCGCCAGGTAGACCGCCGCGAGGATGCTGAAAATATAGGCCTGTACCATGCCGGTCAGCAGGCCGAGCAGCGTCATCACCAGCGGAAAGATGAACGGCGTCAGGCTCAGCAGGATCGCCAGGATCATCGATCCGCTCATCATGTTGCCGAACAGGCGCACCGCCAGAGCGAGGGTGCGCGAGAATTCGCTGATGATATTGAACGGCAGCATCAGCACCGTGGGCTCAAGGTACGACGCCAGGTAACGGGGCAGGCCCTGCTCGACGATGCCGTACAGCGGCACCGCCACCATCACGCACAGCGCCAGCGCCACGGTGGTGGACAGCGATGCGGTCGGCGGCAGGTACCCCGGGATGATCGTGCCCAGCGCCGCCACCGCCAGGAACAGGAACAGCGTTCCCAGGAACGGCAGGTATTGGCGCGGCCTGGTCAATCCGACCGCTGCGATCTGTTGCTCGATCCCGGTGACGATGATCTCCAGCAGGTCCTGCCAGCGCGAGCGTTCCGGACCGGTGGACAGCGTGCGGGTGATCAATTTCGACCCGGCGGCCAGTAGCAGCATCAGCGCCCAGGTGAACGCGATCGTCGCGTTGAGCCGCCACGCTCCGTGCTGCCACAGCAGCAGCTGGTCGGGGCTAAGGCGCATGAGGGGTCCTGGCGGGCGACGGCGGCGACGGCGGCCGCGACCGCGATGACGGTGACGGCGGCGCGAGTGACGTCAGCCGCGTCACCATGACGCGCGCCACGAGGAAGCCGGCCAGGCAGGCCAGCAGCCGGCCCCAGGAGCCTTGCCCGACCAGCGCAAAGCCGAGCATGGTCACGGCAGTTCGCAGCAGCAGGCTGGCCGAGAACCACAGCGCCGCATGGCGCGAGTCGATCGCGCGCACCACGGTCCACCACAGCCCGCCGAAGAACACGGCGCCGAGTGTCAGCCCGGCGGCGAGCGCCAGCAGCACGGCAGGCAGTTCAATCATCGCCGCTGGTATCCCTGTGTGGCATGTCGTTGTGCCCCCGGACCACCCAGTGCCATGCATTCCAGCAGCCCAGCGCAAGACCTGCGAGCAGCAGCGCCAGCGTCCAGGAGTGGCCGCCCGGGTGGCGCCGGTCCAGCCAGTTGCCGAGCGCCGCGCCCAGCAGCGTCGGCACGGTCACCGACCAGCCGATCAGGCCCATCATCCCGAGCCCGAACCAGACGATGCGCTCGGGGCGGGCGTGGGCATCGAGCTTGCGCGCGATGCGAGCGGCGATCTGCCGCTGGAACTGCGCCGCCCCGCCCACGGGGCCCGCGCCCGTGCCGTGGTTATCAGGCGGCTTGATCACGATGCAGGGCCGCCAGTCGGCTGATGAAACCGGACTCAATACTGACCAGCGAGGAGCGCAGGCTCGCCTGCTGTGCATCGAGTTGCAGAAATTCGCGCGCCATGGATTCGCGCAGCTGCGCAAGGCCGGTGCCGCCGAACGCCCGGCGCACCGAGACCAGCACCTGCGGGCCGCTCTTGACCAGCACGCCTTCATCGACTGCAACATAGACCTCGGGCTGTGCCTCGCACTGGTAGACCAGGATGCCCGGCACCAGCGCGGCGACACAGTCCAGCCGGTGCGGTAGCAGTTCGAACGAGCCCTCGCGCATCTGCGCCACGACGCGCGCGACACCCGCCTGGTCGGCAAAGATGCCAAACGGCAGCAGTACCTTAAGCTGCATGGACACTGGCTGCCGCCGGCGCCTTCGCCTCGTCGATCGCGCCGATCATGTACAGCGCGCGCTCCGGGTAGTCCTTGAATTCATCGCGCAGGATGCG
>Ga0302324_100021281_pt1 | contig 12649 bp, 9 predicted proteins | sample Palsa_T0_1_FD_201949 | JGI IMG/M metagenome (GOLD analysis project Ga0302324, IMG submission 201949) | Peat permafrost microbial communities from Stordalen Mire near Abisko, Sweden - Palsa_T0_1 | ecosystem: Environmental > Terrestrial > Soil > Palsa > Peat permafrost | place: Sweden: Abisko...
ACCTGCCACGAGCCGCATGGCAATACCGTTCCGCAAGACAATGTGCATTTGATCCGAACGCTGGCCTCCGTGACGCTGGGGGACGGCACGGTCATCACCAACGCGGGTGAGGGCGAACTGTGTCTCGATTGCCATCGCTCCCGCGATGGCGGGGCCTCCAACAACGTGGCCAATTGGCTCCTCGGCATCCCCACCTGGCCGGGCTCCGATGTGCCTCCCAGCAAGTACGACTTTGGCCCGCACGACAATCCGCAGGGAGACATGGTTGAAGGCGCTAACGCCATCACTTATGGCCTGACCATTCCCAGTTCCCCTCACCGCTTCACGGTGACCAACCTGTGCGTCGGCTGCCACATGCAAACCGTGGCTTCGACCGATCCGGCCTTCCTCCATGCGGGCGGCCACACCTTTGAAATGAGTTACAATGTGACCAACAGCGGCGTGGTGACAAGCGTGGACCAGGTGGCAGTCTGCGCGCAATGCCACGGTTCTATCCCATCCTTCAACTTCCCGGTGGAGGATTACGCCAACGTCGGCGTCATCCTGGGTGTTCAAACCGAAGTTCAGATCTTGCTGAACCAGTTATCCGCGTTGCTGCCCAACTCGCAGGGAGTCGTGGACGGGACAGTCAAGGCAAGCCTGTCCGTGACCACGAACTGGACAACCAAGCAGTTGAACGCGGCCTACAACTGGATGTTTGTCAATAATGACGGCAGCCTGGGCATCCACAATACTCCGTATGCCGTGGGCATCCTCAAAGCCTCCCTGGCCGACTTGACCGGCGTCTCCGTTCCCGGCGGTCTGCCGGATGCGTGGGAGTTGGCCAACTTCGGCTCCCTTACCAACGCTAACGGCGCGCCCGACGCCGACCCGGCTGGCGACGGCATTCCGAACTGGCTGAATTACGCCCTGGGCCTTAATCCGCTGGCGGCGCCGCAGTCCTTCCCCAACGGAGTTGTGTTTGCCAACGGCAACACGCTGGGCGGCAATAGCACCTCCAATTCCATTCAGATCTCCATGGCGGCAAACATCACCTGGAACACGCTGGCCGGGACGGCCTATCAGATCCAGGAAGTCAGCGCTCTGAGCGATGGATGGCAGAATATTGGAAGCCCAATTGTGGCGACCAACACCGCTTCGATGAGTTACCTGACCCCAACGGCGGGCAATGTGCAGCAGTTCTTCCGCGTGCTGGAAACTCCCTGACGCTCGGACTCAATGTCGGACAATTTGGCGGCGGGCAGCGGAGCCTGCCGCCACAGAAAACAGAGCGAGAAAGCAAACCTATGCAGCGATCAACTTCGGACAAGGCGGATGCGACGGAGAAACGGCGCGGTGGCGCGGGCGCCCGTGTTCGCGGCCTGGTTTTGGCGCTGGCTTTGTTCGCGACCGGGATGGCTCTGAGCGCCTGGTGGTTTTCGCGCGCGCCGTCGAATATTCCGGCGGGGCCGGAGAGCGCCGGTCCGCCTTCCTTATCGGACTCCACCAAGGCGGTTCTACAGCGCCTCCGTTCGCCGCTTGAAATCCGCTTCTATTCCTTGCTCGACCCCGCCAGTGTTGGTGACAAGGGACGGGACTTCTCTGCGCGCGTGGACCAATTGCTTTCGCAATACGAGCAAGCGGCCGGCGGCAAGATCAAAGTCGCCCGTGTCAATTTGATTTCGACTGCGGCGGACAAGGCTGCGGACGCCGATGGCATCAAGCCATTCAATATGGACAAAGGGGATGCGTGTTTCCTTGGCATCGCGGTGGCCCGTGGGCGCCAAAAGCAGACTCTTGCGTCGCTGGCCCAGGAGTGGGAGCCGGCGCTGGAATCCGACCTCAGCCGAGCCATCGCGGACGTGGACGCTTCCGATCCCCGCCCGCCTGCCGTACCCAAGGCGAGCGTTGCCGCGCTGGAAGCGGTCAAACGCGCTCTGCCCAACGTGGATGCCGTGTCCGTGGAGGATGGCTCGCGGTTGCTGCGCATGGCGGCGCTGGCTCAGTTTCAGAAGATCGGGCAGGAAATGCAGACCCGGGTGAGGCAGGCGGAGCAACGATTTCTTCAAGCGCAAAATAACCCGTCCGCGGCGGCACAGGAGGCCGCCTTGCAGGACCTTCGGCAAGCCCAACAGGACCAGACCAAGAAACTCGAGGAAATCGCCTTGGAGTCCAAGGCGCAACTGGAGGCGCTTCAACAACTCAAGGGAGCAGCCCGCTGACGCGACGACGGGAGTGCTTTATGAGCCCAAGTTCCCGCCGCAATCCTCGAACCCCGAGGCGGATAAAAATGCTCCTGTTGAAAGGAATGGCTGGGCTGCTGGCGGCGGTGGCCCTGGCCGCCCATGCGCAGGACGTGCAACATTTGAGCATTACCGTTCCAGGCGGGATGCCCGGGTGGCCCGTGATAACGGGGATTACCTTGCTCACCAACGGCGTGAATCTGACCTGGGATGGCCCTTCGGGTTATTACCAGTTGTTCGAGACACGCAGCTTGAATGATCCTCTTTGGGTGGCGGTGGGCAAAGACACCAACTTTGTCAGGACCGCCGCCGTCCCAGGCCCTTCGAGCAACGTTTTTTTTCGCATCTCCGGCCCGTCGCCCCTCTACGCGGGGTCTGAGAACTGCGCGGAATGCCATGTGTCCATTCTGAACACGGAGATACACACCCGCCATGCAGCCGCGTTCACCAACGCGTTGTTCGTGGCCGACGGGGGCCAAACCAACAGCTTTTGCGCGGCCTGTCACACGGTGGGATTCGGTTTGCCAACGGGATTTGTCAATCTAACCACAACACCGCACTCGGCCGGCGTCCAATGCGAGAACTGCCACGGTCCGGCGGCCCAACATGCGGCCAATCCAGGTGATCCGTCGGTCGTGCCGCGCGCCGATGTGGCCGCCACGGTCTGCGGCGGTTGTCATGCGGATCCTCGCCATCCGACCTTCCAGGAATGGGCCGGCAGCGCCCACGCGGGGGTGGTCGAAGATTTCAATGCCGCCAATCTGATTGATAGTTGCGGCCGGTGTCATTCCGGGACGGCGCGTTTGAGTCTGCTGGAGACCAATACGCTGCCGACAGGCGATGCGGATATTGGGATCGTTTGTGTTACCTGCCATGATCCGCATCAAACCAACGCCAATCCCGCGCAACTGCGCAATCCCGTCGCGTCCACCAACGACTATTTCATGTCCACCAATGGCGCCTTCCTCAGTCAATACAATCCCCGGGTCAACATTTGCGCCCAGTGTCACAACCATGCGGGCGCGTCGTGGACCAATAACGCATGCGAGCCGCATCGTTCGCCGCAATACAATATGCTGCTGGGCACCGTGGGCGAACTGGAGTCCGGCCTGAGCCCTTACCAACCGGGTGGGCACGCGCTCCTCATCACTAACCAGTGTGCCGGATGCCATATGCAGCGTACGCCCTTTGTCAGCGAGACTCAGCCGGCCGTCACCGGGCACAGCTTTAAAGTGACCCAGTTTGACCTCTGCCTGAACTGCCATCCCTTGCCGGAAGCGTTGGCGACCTTTGTCATGGACTCGGTGTCAAACCAAATACAGCAGGTCAAATCCGATTTGGACTATTGGGCGGCCAACACCACCAACCAGGCCGTCCAAGTGTTGTGGGCCAAGTACGGGGACTTGACCTGGGAATACACCACGCCGGGCCAGCTCTCTTCGGGCGGTCCCGGGCCCAATGAAACGGAGCAGACGCAAATCCCGGCCAATATCCGCAAGGCCCGCTTCAACCTTTACGTCGTGCTCAATGACGGCAGTTTTGGCGTTCACAACGGACCCTATGCCGTAGCCCTGCTCGATGCCGCGGAGGACTGGATCGATGAGGAGTTGGACCCATAAACCGCCCGGAACGAACGCTATGATCAACTGCAATTTCCGCAATCGTGCCCGCCGCGCCCCAGCCTGGCCGCGTTGGCTGGCCCTGGTGGCCGTCGCCATAGCCCTGCTGGTTCTGGTGATTTCCTGCGCTATGGTCAGCCGTTCCGTGGTGGTGCTGCCGGATGTGCCCGGGGCCAAATACATTGGTTCCAGCGAGTGTGAACAGTGCCACGAGCAGATCTACAAGGGATTCGCCACGGCCGACCACGCCCGCTTGATAGCTCAGGGGACCAATGCCTTGAGCGCTGGCTGCGAATCGTGCCACGGCCCCTGCAGTCTCCACTCGGATTCCGGCGGAGATGTGCTGCCTCCCTATAGCTTCACATCCGGACGCCCCAAATCCGACAGCTTCGGGGCGCGCGTCGCGGTCGCCTCACCACGCGCGACGGAAACGGTTTGCTTCCAGTGTCACGCCGAGGTGCGCGGCCAGTTTGGTCTCCCCAACCACCATCCCGTGACCGAAGAAAAACTGAGTTGCTCGGACTGCCATTCGCCGCACACAGGTTCCATTTATATTGGGGGCGGCACCTCGCTCCTGTCCCGGGACGAAAGTTGTTTTCGCTGCCATCCCGCCCAGCGCGGGCCTTTCGTGTTTCAGCACGAGGCCATGCACGAAGGTTGCGTGACCTGTCATGCGCCGCACGGCTCGGTCAATGCCAAGTTGTTAACGGAGCGCAACGCCAACTTGTGCTTGAAATGCCACTTCCAGCAGGTGAGTGACGGCCGGCTTCTCATCGGCGGATCGGACCATACGTTGCGTGTCCAGCAAGGCTCCTGCTGGACGGCCGGCTGTCACGAGGCCGTTCACGGCTCGCGCGTCAGCCCCTCGTTGCGATTCTAAGAGCCACCGCCATGACACCGTTGAACTCAACCTGCTATTTCCAGGTTCATAAAATGCGCCGGTGTTGGGTAGTGCTGCTGGGTCTGGCGGCGTCAACCGTTTCGGCCGCCGAGACCAATGCGCCGCCGGCGGCCGTGGCCGCTCCGCTGACTCCGCAGCAGATGTTCGAGGGAGGAACAAACTCCTACAACAACTGGATCGAATTCTCCTCCGGCGGATTTTTCGGCGGCGGCAACCGTGCCAGTTTCCAACAGCAGCACCAGACCTCGGGCGGGGTTTTCGGCGGGATCGAAGGCTCCCATTTCGGAACCAATCTGGACAAGACCACCACGCTCTCCCTGGATGTGCGGGCCATCGCCGAACTGGACGACTACCAAGTGAAGCTGGGCGTGGAAAGGGAGAAGCTCGGCTACCTGCGTCTTTCTTACAGGGAATTCCGCACCTGGTCCGATGGGGATGGCGGCTTCTTCCCGCCGACGGGTATGAACTATCCTCTCTCCAAAGATGCGTTCGGGCTGGATCGCGGCGCCTTCTCGCTGGAGGCCGGGCTGACACCGGAAAAAGGAATCAAGGCCGAATTCAAGTACACGCACACCTTCCGCGAGGGTCAGGAGGGCTCCACGATTTGGGGAGACACTCATCCTGCGGGTGGCACGCTGGTGCGAGGACTGGGCCCCTCGTTGGAGGACATCCATGAGCGGGCCGACAGTTTTCAACTCGACCTCTCGGACCACGTCAAATCGACGGAGTTGGGACTGGGGCTGCACTTCGAGACGGGAAAAGTGGCCGACACGCTCAAGATCACGCAGTTCCCGGGAGAACTCATCCAACAAAAAATCACCGACCAGCAAGGCGCCACTTATGACGGGTTTAATGTCCACTCCTTCACCGAAACCTGGCTCCGAACCAATCTCCTGTTGTCCTCCGGCTTCTCCTACTCGCATCTGGACAATACCTTCTTCGGCAGCCGCATCTACGGGTCTGACTTCGATGCCGGTTACACGCCCAACGCTCAATTTGGTTTCGGCTACTACAACTTAAGCGGCAGCTCGCGTCTGAACGAATATGTGATGGATCTCAATCTTCTTTACAAACCGGCGCCTAATTTTACCTTCATCCCTTCCGTACGGCTGCAAAAGGATTATTCCGATGAGTCCGCCAGCGGCATGGAAACCCTCGGCGCCAGCCTCCCGGTGGCTTTTGCCGCCAATGGCGACGCCGGTGATCTCGACGTGCGCGGCCGGCTTGACTTCGCTTACAGAGGGTTTACCAACTGGGTCCTCCACGCCCGGGTTGATTTGACCGAGGTGGACGGAAATCTGGACCAATATGGCGGATTGATCCCGATTGCCGGCATCGGCATTCCCGGCGTGCAAAGCGGAATCGAGGAGCGAAACTTCATCCAGCAATACACCGCCGGCGCTCGGTGGTACCCCTCGCGGCACGTCACCTTGGACGCCGGTTTTTACTACAAAAATGACATTTACCATTATGACAACACGCTGGAAAACACAATCAATGATGGCGTCCTCGGCTATCCCGGGTATTTGGAGGAGCAGAAATTCGCAACCTACGACGGAAATCTGAGGTTGACCTGGAGACTCTTGCCGAACCTGAGCCTGAGCAGTCGCTATGAATATCAATGGTCCACCATTCATACCGCGCCCGACGCGCTGGCGGGCCTGCCGGACGTGGAGTCCTCAACCATGCAAAGCCACATCCTTGCGCAGGATGTAAATTGGACGCCCTGGTCCCGGTTATGCCTGCAAACCGGGTTCAATTATGTCCTCAGCGACACCGCGACCCCGGCCTCGGATGTCACCCAGGCCATACTTGACGCCCGCAACAACTACTGGTCGGTGAACTTTTCTTCCGGGTTGGTCCTGGACAACAAGACAGATCTCAATGTGAGTTATTACTACTATCAAGCGGATGATTACTATAACAACTCCCTGGAAGGAGTTCCTTTCGGGGCCGGTGGACAGGAGCATTCCATCACCGCCACCATCACGCGACGGCTCAGCGATAGAATCCGCGTGTCCTTGAAATATGGATACTTCCGCTATTCCGACGCCGCTTCAGGAGGCAACGCCGACTATGGGGTGAATCTTGTTTTTGCCACCTTGCGGTATCGATTTTGAGGAAGCATGCCCGTTTTCTGTCAATCAGATGCCAATAAATGACAAGCAAATCACAATTCCGGGCCAGCTAAAACAACGGGCCTCGGCCATCTTGGCTCCGATGAAAAACAAGTCATGCGGGGCCATGGAAACGAGTGATAACTCGTTGGCGTCGAGGGCCGAAGATCAGCCCGCGCCAGCCCGGCATGGCCACAATGCAACTGAAAAAAGGACAATTATGAAACGAACAAAACTCTATCTGGCCATTCTTGCCTTGGCGGCGAGCACTGCGGCCCCGACCGCCGCCGATACCGGGGCGATCTGGGAGAAGAACTGTCAAAAGTGTCACGGCGTCGATGGCAAAGGCGACACCAAAATAGGCAAAATAATGGGAATCAAGGACATGACCGACGCCAAATACCAGGATTCCTTCACCGACGAGCATGCCTTCAAATCGATCAAGGAAGGCGTCAAAGACGGGGACAAGACCAAGATGAAGCCCGCCGAAGGATTGTCCGACGACGATATCAAAGCCCTGGTGGCAAAATGCCGCAGTTTTAAGAAGTGACGGTTTGGCAGATGGGTGGAAGCGCCTAAGCCCCAAGCCACACAGCACATGGAACCAGATCCACCCAAGCCATCGCCGCGGCCCAGTTCACTTTTTCGCAACTGGACCAGCCTGGCGGGCTTCGTTCTGATGGGCTCCAGCGCTTTCGCGTTTCTTTTGCTGTTTTTTATCGACGCCGTCTCGCCGACCTCCAATCCCTACATCGGCATTCTGGCCTACCTGGTCGCGCCTGGTTTCTTTTTCCTGGGCACGGCCTTGGTGGTGGCGGGGGCTTGGCGGCGGCGCCGGCGCCTGGCGCGAGTCGAACACTTGACCTCCGCCCTGCATATCGACATTGATTTCGGGCGGGTGCGGGACCGCCGCATCCTGACTTTTTTCATTCCCGCCACGGCCGGATTCTTGTTGGTGACAGCCATGGGAAGCTACCATAGCTATGCCTTCACCGAATCGGTCACCTTTTGCGGCGAGACCTGTCATACGGTGATGGCGCCGGAGTTTGTCACCTATTCGCATTCGCCGCACGCCCGCGTGGCGTGCGCGGAGTGTCATATTGGCAAGGGAGCAAAATGGTATGTGCGCTCCAAGTTATCGGGCACCTACCAGGTCTATGCGACGCTGGCGCATAAGTACGCGACACCGATCGCGACTCCCCTCAAAAATCTGCGCCCGGCGCAGGAAACATGCGAACAATGCCACTGGCCGGCGAAATTCGTGGGTGACGTGGACAAAACCTACAACTACTACCTTCCGGACCAATCCAACTCCTTGTATTCCCTGCGCCTCCTGCTCAAGGTGGGAGGCGGCGACCCGACGCACGGCCCCGTGGGAGGCATTCATTGGCACATGAACGTGGCCAATAAGATTGAATACATCGCCGCCGATGAGAGCCGGCAAAAAATTCCGTGGATTCGCGTCACTGACAAGCAAGGCGTGGTCACGGAATATCGCGCGGCCAAGTTCACCAACGACGTGAGCGCGATGCCCGTCCGGAGAATGGACTGCATGGATTGCCATAACCGCCCGGCGCACAAGTTCAACTCCCCCGAAAGCGCCGTCAATCTGGCCATGGCCCTCGGGGACATCGACCACGGGCTGCCTTGGATAAAGACCAACGCCGTCGGCGTCCTGTGCCGCACTTATACCAATGAGGTCGAGGCTCTGCAGCAGATTGCGACCACACTCTCGGATCGTTATACCAATGACACCCGCATCCGCCCCGCCATTGCCGCTGTGCAACGGATTTATCAGGATAATTTTTTCCCGGAAATGAAATCCAGTTGGCGGGCCTACCCGGACAACATCGGCCACAAGGACTGGCCGGGTTGTTTTCGCTGCCATGACGGCCAGCACATGAGCACGGATGGCAGAAAAAAGATCGTGGGCAATGACTGCAACGCCTGCCATATCATCCTCTCCCAAGGCAACGCGGAGCAAATGAACAAGGCCAATCCGCTGGGTCAAAAGTTCGCCCATCCACAAGACGAGTATGATCCCGCCTTCCAATGCACTGACTGTCACAATGGGGGATTGTAAACTTGGGCGCGGAGCAAAATTGGCTGGATTTTTACCAAGAAAAGGAGAGCGGCACGGGGCGGGCGGATTTAGGCTGCTTCGTATGAAAGAAGAAAGTTCAGACAACATTTAGCCAGGAGAAGAAGATGCCGAAATTGAAAAACATTTTATTGACGCTGGCGGTGATGGAGCTCGCCATTGGGTTCAGCAACCTGCGGCCCACGATTTTCTTTTTTATGGGTTTGCCGCTGGGAGCGATACTTTTTGGGCTATACCTTATAACCCAATTGTTAGAAAAGGAATCGGCTCTGCTGGATGAGCAGAACCGTGCAGCGGCGCAGACCCGGCCTGAACCGATCCGGAGGTCGGCGCCGTCAAGGCATTCTCGTATTGAGGTGGCTACACATCCAGTCCCCGCCATAGCTCGATCCCACTGAGCTTACTGGAACCCAGACAACGACACAGGGCGCGCTTTACGGCGCGCCCTGCGGCTTTTGGGGCGCGCATTTCTGTTTACGGTTGGTCTTTTCCTACTCTTACTCTTAATCTTAATCACAATCCTTATTTCGGAGGGCGGGGCAGGATTAAGATTAAGATTACGATTAAGAGGGGAAGCCCAAACAGTGAATTGCGCCTGCTTTTCAATTGCGCATAAAATTCTTCTTGCGGCGCAACAAATGACTGGGGTTTGCCAATGGAGGTGAAGCCGGGTTGGTCGTGCTGACCTAGTTTGTGGTCATGCGAGATTTACTGGAAACTGTCACCCCAGAGGCAGAGCATGCCATCCGGCCCGTGGAACCGAAAGTGGCGCCCGCCACGAGCCGAGAACGGATGCTCGCCGCCTTGAACTGCTCGCCGGTGGACCGCCCTCCCATCTGGCTGATGCGCCAGGCTGGACGTTGCCTGCCAGAGTACCGCGCCCTGAAAGAAGATTTCGCCTCCCCTACGTTGCCGAAGCCATCCGTCTGGCCAAATGCCAGTTGGCCTCGCGCACGGCCTTGCTGGGCTTCGCCGGTTCACCGTGGACGCTGGTTAATTTCATGCTCGAAGGCGGCAGCGCCGGAGGGCGGACAGCGGCCCTGCAACTGTTTCGACGCGACCGCGCGCCCTTTTGTTTGCTGGCGGAAAAATTGACGCTGGCGGTCATCGAATTTCTACAAATGCAGATCACCGCCGGCGTCGATTCCATCCAGATATTTGACAGCCTGGGCGGATTGTTGCCGGAGGGGGACTTCGACGCGGCTTCGGGCCGCGTTACACTTCCTACCCGCCGGCTCCGCGGTTCACCGATCAAGTGACCTGGCCGGAAGTGGCGGCGAAAATTGGCCGGGCCCAGGACCCCGAGCGCGGGCTTTCCCTTTATTTGCACATCCCCTTCTGCTAGTCGCTCTGCTGGTATTGCGGCTGCACCACCGTCATCACGACGCACGCTGGAAGAAATCGGCCTGCGCGGCCGGGAAACCTTCCGCGCCGCCGGGGGCGGCGAACTGACGCTAATCCCGTGCCCGAACGACCATCCGCGCTGGTTGGAGACATTGAAAAAAATGGCCAAGGACTGGCTGGAGCGGCCAACCCATCAGGCTGAGGCGGAACAGGCCAGCGGCCTACTGGCGCGCTGACACTTCCCCGGAGCTTCGGCCGTCAATGGTATCACGAATTCGAACGCCATCCAGAACGCCTTCTGCCTAGGATGCTGAATCCACCGCCTCATGGCCGCCCAAGAAACCGAATCCGATGGCGCGAAAACCCAAGACAATCGTGGAACACCTGTGCTAGAACAAGCACCATGATATTTCGCCAAGCCAAAAAGGACCAGCCGTGAAAGCTCTCGTTCTTAAGGAGTACTTGAAGCTCAACTACGAGGAAGCCCCGGTGCCGGAGTGCGGCGCAACGGAGGTGCTGGTGGCGGTCAAAGCCTGCGGCATTTGCGGCAGCGACGTTCATGGCCTGGATGGTTCGACGGGTCGGCGGCGTCCACCCCTCATCATGGGGCACGAGGCCGCCGGGGTCATCGCCGAGGTGGGCCGCGCTGTCAACGGTTGGCAAGAGGGAGACCGCGTTACGTTTGACTCGACGATCTATTGCGGCGCTTGCGAGTTTTGCCGGCGCGGACAGGTCAACCTGTGCAACCAGCGCCGGGTCTTGGGGGTATCGTGCGAGGAATACCGTCAGCATGGGGCTTTTGCGGAATATGTGGCGGTTCCTTCTCACATCCTGCACCGGCTGCCCGGCGCTTTGTCCTTTGAACATGCGGCGTTGATCGAACCGTTTGCCATCGCCTTCCACGCGCTCCATCGCACTCCGGTTAGCTTGAACGACACGGCCGTGGTGGTGGGCTGCGGCATGATTGGCCTGGCCGTCATCCAGGCGGCGCGCCTGGCTGGCTTTGGACGCATTGTGGCAATGGATATCGCGCCGGAGAAACTGGCGCTGGCGGCCCGCCTGGGTGCCACGGACACCGTTGATTCACGAACGGCCCCGGTGCAGGAAATCCTGCGCTTGACTGATGGCGTTGGCGCGGACCGGGCGTTTGAGGCGGTCGGGATTGGGGCCACGATTGAACTGGCGATTCGTTGCGTGCGCAAAGGCGGAGCTGTCACGCTCATCGGCAACGTGGCGCCCAAGGTCGAGTTGCCCTGGCAGGTAATTGTCACCCGGGAATTGTCATTGCAAGGCACATGCGCTTCGGCGGGAGAATATCCCGCCTGCCTGGAAATGATGGCGCGCGGGGCCATTGACCCGGCGCCACTGCTCAGCGCGGTCGCGCCGCTGGCTGAGGGATCGTCATGGTTTGACCGGCTCTACCGCCATGAGCCGGAGTTGCTGAAAGTCATTCTCAAACCCTAGAGGCGAACTCTCCACGTTTTATGGAATCCAAGCTTTTTGATGTCACGGGCAAAGTCGCCATCGTTACCGGAGCCAGCCGCGGATTGGGTCAGTATTTGGGTCGTGCTTTGGCCAGGGCGGGGGCGGATCTGGTCATCACCAGTCGCCATGCGGCCACCCTCAAACCATTCCAGCAGGAAATCCAGGCGCTGGGGCGCAAGGCGCTGGGGCTGGCGCTGGACGTGCGCAACTACGAGAGCATCCAGACGATGGTTCAGCGCGCGGTCGATCACTATGGCAAGATTGATATTTTGGTCAACAACGCCGGATGCAATGTTCGCAAACCGGCGCTGGATGTGTCATGGGAGGATTGGAACCTGGTTCTGGAGACCAATTTGCGCGGCACGTTTTTTGTGTCGCAGGCGGTGGCGCGGCACATGATTGCTCGGAAATGCGGACGCATCATCAATATCGGTTCGGTGACGTGCGTGGCGGGATATGCCGGGTTGGGGCCTTATGGCGCCAGCCGCGGAGGGGTGAAGCAATTGACCATGAGCTTGGCCGACGACTGGGGCGTCCACGGCATCACGGTCAATTGCCTTGCCCCCGGCTGGTTTCAAACGGCTCAAAACGCCGTCATGTACCAAAATCAGGAATGGGTGGAATACTTGTGTGACCGCATTCCCCTCAAACGCCCCGGCCAGCCAGCCGATTTGGACGGAGCCATCGTGTTTCTCGCTTCGGAGGCCAGCGCCTACGTCACCGCCCAAACGCTGCTAGTGGACGGCGGCATCTCGGGCGGCGCCGTTCGCGCGCTGCCCAAGGCCAAGTAAACCCCATGTATTATTCGTGGACATAAACGTATGCTCCAGATCGCCGCATTAGTTGAACTGGTCCTCTGC
>Ga0302324_100021283_pt1 | contig 12647 bp, 8 predicted proteins | sample Palsa_T0_1_FD_201949 | JGI IMG/M metagenome (GOLD analysis project Ga0302324, IMG submission 201949) | Peat permafrost microbial communities from Stordalen Mire near Abisko, Sweden - Palsa_T0_1 | ecosystem: Environmental > Terrestrial > Soil > Palsa > Peat permafrost | place: Sweden: Abisko...
TCAGGCGGCTAGCGTCGTCGGGCCCTCGCAGTACCAAGGCGCTTGGTGGCGGGCTGTACGAAGCGGTGCCGGTGGGCTCGTCCATCCAAACGACGGCGTCTGGGTAGGCCCTGATATTGCTAGGCGTCGTAACGGTGACCGGTTATCGTTTGTGCTGATCAGAAGTCTGCCATCGGCCCCTTACGAAAAGATCCGAGTAGAAGCTTGCGTAAGTCGGACCCTTCCGCTAACTTCGTCTTACGAAAGGATCACGCAGTATCCTTTCGTAACAACTTTCTTCGGAAAGGATTTGTACTGCCGGAACTTGTAGAGCGCCTATGGGAAGGTGGCGGGTATGGTCCTCGTCGCGACCGTCGGCCGTTCCGTTATCACGCCTTCGTGCCCGACGCCATCGCCGACTGGGACCAGCCCATAGCAGGTCGTGCCGCAGAGGCGGTCGCCCAAGCCAGCGCCGCGCTGAGCCAGTTCCAAGCTCCGGGTCGCGACCTTGAGGCAGTGGCAACGACTCTGCTCCGGGCTGAAGCGCTCGGGTCATCGTTTATCGAGGGATTACGCGCTTCGAACAAGCGACTGGCACTCGCTGCCTACGAGCCCGTTGCCGCGGATCCGACAGCACGTGCTGTTCTAGGCAACGTTCGAGCAATGGAACGAGCGATCGCCATAGGTGCGGAGCCGCGCCCGTTTCGCGTGCACGACATCATAGATATCCACCAGACGCTGCTGGAAGGCACTACGGAAGAACGCTATGCAGGCGCGGTCCGTACAGAGCAGAACTGGATCGGAGGTCGCGGGGTAAGCCCGCGAGATGCGACGTTCGTCCCTCCGCCCGAGGCGTACGTAGAGGAATTGCTCGATGATCTCGTCAAGTTTGTGAACCTCGACGACATCCCTGCTGTTGCGCAGGCCGCGATCGCCCATGCCCAGTTTGAGACCATCCACCCATTCGGCGATGGCAACGGCCGCGCCGGTCGTTGCCTGATACACGTCGTACTCCGCCGCCGGAATGTGATAAAGCGTGTCGCACCACCAGTTAGCGTGGTGCTCGCAACGAACGCAAGGCGCTACATTGCCGGGCTAACAGACTTTCGTGAGGGCCGAACTGATGATTGGATCGGTGCTTTTGCCGATGCAGTCACGACCTCGGCGAGGAGCGCGACAGCACTCGTATCTGTCATCGATCGCCTTCTCGGAGAACTAATCGAGCGAGCGGGCCCGCCTAGAAAGGACTCTGTTGCGCGCAAGATTGTCCAGGGCCTGCCTACACAGCCGATCGTCAGTGCTGAAAGCGCAGCAAACTCTTACGGAGTAACGGCGACCGCCGCACGGGCAGCACTCAACCAGCTCCAAACCGTTGGGGTTCTCCAGCCAACGCGGGTTGGGAGGCGGCGCGATCGGGAGTGGATCAGCGACGAGCTGTTCCAACTACTTGACACCTTCGAGTACAGCCTTGGCGAGCCCGAGGCGGGAGGACGGCGCCGACCGGGGCCTTCGCCAACTCGGCCGCGGGTGGCGGGCTCCGGGTAGTCCCACCACTCCCTGGATCATCTTGGTTATCGTCTTTTCCTTCCTCATCTTGCTCGTGACCATGGTGTCGTTTGCTTTTGTGTTCCAGCTTGGCGAAGGCCCGGTGCAGGTGGCTCTTCACGGTTGGGACGGAGATGAACACCCGCTCCGCTATCTGGGCGTTGGTCAAGTGCTGGTCGACAGGGACACACCCGCCGCTCTGACGGCGTGAGGCTCTCCCATACCGAGCGAGCACGGTTGCGCTTGGCCCTGCCTCGTTCGGCGTAAGCGACAGCCTCTTCGAGGCTAGTGATCTGAGTCAGAGATGCGGTGGCAGTAGGCAGCCAGGTTGTCGAGGATCTCATCGGCCGTCTTGTGCCAGACAAACGGTTTTGGGTCGTCGTTCCAGCTCCCCGCCCAGGTGCGGATGGCGACCTCGAGCTCTTTGGTGGAGCGGTGCGTCCCTCGCCTGAGCCATTTGTTAGTGAGCTCGGCGAACCAGCGCTCCATTAACCGGCCCTCGGGCGCGTGTCAAGAGAAAGTTTGTTGGTCAGGCTTGATTTCTGAGCCGTCGGAGATGGCCGTCGATGCTGGCGATGACGCGCTCGTGACGGGCAGTCTCGGATTCCCATCCGCGTGCTTGGGCGTCGTCTCGGAGCTCGTGGATGTCGGCGAGCTGGGCTTCGAGCGCGGGTTGGAACTCGGGGGCGGCGACGTAGTTGTCGCATTGTTCGCAAATGTTGGCGTAGGGACAGGCGTCGGCGACGAGGTCTCGGGAGCAGTAGCCGTGGGCGACGCGGGTCTTGAGCATCTCGGACCGGAGCCATTCGACTCGGTCGGGGGCGGTGCCGCGTCCGGTGGCGACGACGAAAAGCGCTTGGCGGGCGTGCACTTTAGTCATGGCCGCTTCGTAGGCGGCTCGAACGGTCGGCGAAGCGAGCGACGCGTAGCGTAAGGTCATCTCGGCTGAAACGTGGCCCATGAGGGCCATAAGCGCCTGTAGCGACATGCCGGCGTTGACGAGGCTTGTCCCGTAGGTGTGCCTGAACTGGTGCGGGGTGACTCGTAGCGGTTGGCGGTCACGTCCGGTCAGCCCAGCAATGGCGATGGCCTGGTCCAAGCCGTGGCGGAGCCGGAACGCCGATAGCCGTCGCCCCCGTTCGACGAACAAGAAGTCGGCGGGCTGGCCGTGGCGGGGGTGGGCCAGGGCTCGTTGCGGTCCGCGTTGTGCCATCCAAGCGTCGAAATCGGCCAGGGTGGGATCGTCGAGCGGCACGGTGCGCTCCGTGCCGAGCTTGCCCAACGGGACTTTGACCCAGGTGCCCCGGTCACCGAAGTCCCAGAGGCAGTCGAGCTCGAGGTCGAGCAGTTCGCCGAGCCGCATCCCGGTGCCGCGCAAGATCGCCAGGCCGTGACGGGCGAACGGGTCGTCGAGCCCAGCGACAGCGGCCATGAGGTCGCGGTCGACGTCGGGCGGGAGCGCTCTGGGCAAGGGACGGTCGAGGCGTGGGATGTCACTGGCGAACACGAGCTGGCGGGCCGGTCGTTCGGCCCACCCCCACACGGCCAGGTCCTCGAAGAAGGCGCGCAGGTCGATCACCGTGCGTTTGGACACCGACGCTGCGACCGGCTTGTCGCGGGCGAGCCAGCCGCGCCAAGGCCGGCGGTGGTTCCACACCAAGAACTGTTCGATGTGGGCCCGCTCGAGCTGGTCTAGCCGGCGCAGGCCGGGGTGGTGGGCGCCGAGGTACTCGCCGAAGACGATCAGGCTGTCGGCTCGGAGCAGCACGGTCGGGGGGCGCAGAGTCGTGGCCACCACTTCCAGGTAGCGGAGGGCAACCCGGCGTATCTCTGGCTGGGGAAGGGCTTGTAGGGTCTCGGCGACGGTGGCTGCGGGCGGTCGGTTCTTGCGGGGGGTGTGGTGGCAGATCCGCAACTCGTAGCAGGCCTGATGGAGGCTGAAAGCCCGGGCCTGGTTGTGCAGGCGGGCGTCGCGCCGAGCCGAGGGGGTGTCGGCGAGCGCGGCGGTGAAGGTGCCGAACACGTCGTCGGTCAGGCCGTCGAGCTCGTTCCCCGACCACAGGCACAGCATCGCCAACGCGTTGCGGGCGACGTCGCGGGTCCAGGTGGCGCTCCAGGAGTAACGGCGGGCGACCTCGGTGACACGGGCTACATCGTCGGCGTGGCGTCGCCCCCACTCGATATAGAGGTCACCGGGGGTCTTGGTCAACAACAGGTCCAGGTCGGGGACGAGGACCTGTTCCAGGAAACACCAGGTGATGAAGGACCAGGCGTGGCTACGAGCCAGGTCGGCGAGGCGGGCACGTGTTGGCCCGGCCATCCACACCTCGAGGTCGGGATGGGCGTTGAGCAGCTCGGAGGCGGCGTTGCGGCGACGCCGCTTCGCTTCGGTGCCGATCCTCAGCCCGGCGACAGACCGGGCGTAGTCGACCAGGACCTCAGGAGCGCCCTTGGCCTCCAAGGTGGCCAGGGCCGTTGCGCTCATCGGGTGGCCGCCCGCGCCTTGGCGAACTCGGCAGCCAAGGTGGCCGACGACAGGTGCACATACGCGGCGGTCGATTCTGGCGAGGCGTGGCCCATCAGCTCGCGCAACACCAGCAAGTCGATGCCAGCGGTCGCCAATTCGGTCCCATAGGTGTGGCGCAGACGGTGCGGGCGGACCCTCGTCGAACCGGACCGGGCCCGGTGCGTGCGGAAGATGCGACGCATCCCCGCTTCGGTCAACGCGGAGCCTCGTGTCGGTCCTCGCAGCACCACGAAGCACTCCGCGGTGGCGCACCCCGGCGGCCGTTCGGTCCGAAGGTAGTGGCCCAGTTCGGTGAAGAACACCCGGTCGACGGGGACGGTCCGTTCCTTGTTGCCCTTGCCGACCACTCGGACCCGGCGCATCCCTCGGTCCACGTCAGCCAGGCGCAAGGAGCGGACCTCGGCGGCACGTAGGCCGCCCACCAGCATCGCCAATGCCATCGCTTTGTCCCGGCAGGTGCACAAGTCCGAGAGGAAGGCGGACACCTCGTCGGGCTCGAGGCTCTCGGGAAGACGGCGTGGCTGGCGGACCAGCCGGCCGCCCGTTGGCGCCCGGCGCGTCCCGATATGGCCGAGCAGGCCGCGGCCTTTGGGCCGCAACCCGGTCGAACGCCGAGCTGCTGGCACCGGGTTGTCTTGTCGGGTGCCGGAGATCACCGCGTACTCGAAGAGCCCCCGGACCGCGGCGACCCGTCGGTTCATCGTTGCCGGTGCCGGACGGCGCCGTTCGGCCAAGCGCACCACCTTCGCGTCCCCGCTACGCTTCGGCTTCGCCTGCCAGTCCAGATAGGCGAACAAGTCGGTCGGCACCACGTCAACGACGGTCAACTTCTTATCGCCAAGGAAACGGCCGAAGTTCAATAAGTCGAAGGCATACGCCCGAACGGTGGCCGGGGAGAACCCCCGAACCTCGAGGCGGGCCAAGAAAGCGTTGGCCATGTCGACATCAGCCCATGGCCCGCGAAGTCGGTGTGAGCCCTCCGAACGAACGACCACCAGTGGTCCCGCCGGCAGTGTCATTGTGCATCACGGCCGAAGAGCCCTTCCCCGTCGCTGAAGCCAAGAAGGAACCCGAACCGGGACAAGTCCTCGTGCAACTGGTCGATGCCGTAGCCGTCGCTCCCGACGAACCGACCCAGTGAGCCGGCCAGCCGGGCGCGATCACACGCCAGCCACTCGTCGAGAAAACCCAACAGTTCTCCGAGCTCGACTGCGTCACCTGCATCCAGGCATACCTGCGGCACTGTCACGGCTGACCTCCCGAGTTGCGCTCCAGATCCAGGATGAACCCGGACGTCTCCCGGTTGGTGGACCCTCAGACCGCTACAGCCAGTCGAGCCTCCCAAGGCCGGTTAACCCATACCAGGTTGAGCCAGGAACTGTACGTAGGCGTGAAATGCATGTGGAAGCGGGGGTGGCGGACAAGCCAGCGCTGAACAGAAGGGGTTTTGTTCGTTGAGGAGTTGTCCACGATGACGTGCACCTCCAGGTCGTCTCGGACCTCGCGGTTTATCAGGTTCAAGAACCGTTGGAACTCGGCGCCGCGGTGGCGCGCGGTGAGGTCGGTGATGACCTTGCCCGAGGCCACGTCCAAGGCGGCGTACAGGTTAGTGGTGCCGTGGCGGTGGTAATCGTGGGTGCGCCGCTCGGCGACGCCGAGCAACAGGGGCAGCACCGGAGAGATGACAGCCAATCTCCGTGGACTTCGGTGGACGGGGCATCCCCTCTGAGCTGCACTGATGGACTTCGGTAGACCTCGGTAGACGGCCATATTTGACTACGGATCAGAAGGTTGGGAGTTCGAATCTCTTCGAGCGCACTGAACAGCACTTTTACGGATATGGGCATGAGTACGGCGGTCCGACAGTGCCCCTTCACTGCTCTGGGGTCCGTCACACCGAGCCGACCATTCACCGGGTGCTTGCTGCCTGGCGAAGTGTTATGTGTCTACGGCTTCTTGGCCCCGGCCAGGGTGCTGCCCGGTCGTAAGGATCCCGCTATCAGGTGTTGGCGGCTAGCGGGCTTTGCCCGGAGACGGCCAGTAGCGACTGGGCGGATTCAGACGATCGTCGCAACACAACGTTCAAATGGATGCGTTGAGGATCTTATCCAGGCGCTCCGCGGGGGTGTCCCACCCAAGGGTTTTCCTGGGTCGCGAATTGAGCTGAGCGGCCACAGCCAAGAGCGCGTCTTCGTCGTAGGCGGTGAGATCTGTCCCCTTTGGGAAGTACTGGCGAAGGAGCCCGTTCGTATTTTCGTTGGACCCGCGCTGCCAAGGGCTTGCTGGGTCACAGAAGTAGACCGGGACATTGGTGGCGACAGTGAAGTCGTTGTGGCGGTACATCTCGATGCCCTGGTCCCAGGTAAGCGAGCGGGACAGGTGCTGAGGTAAGTGTGATATTGCAGTAACCAAGGCTTTCTGCACGTAGTCGGGGCCGTGGCCGTTCGGCAGGTGCAGGAGGACGACGTAGCGGGTGCTGCGTTCGACGAGGGTGCCGATGGCCGAGCGGTTCATCTGGCCCATTATCAAGTCGCCCTCCCAGTGCCCTGGAACGGCGCGATCTGCGACTTCGGCTGGTCGCTCGCTGATCATCAGCATCGTTCCTGAGAAGCGGGGCATTCTCTCGTCGCCACGGCGGTGTGGTCTTCGCCGGGCACGGCCGGTGCGGAGAGCTTTGTGCAGCTCGCGTCGGAGCTCTCCTCGCCCCTGGACATAGAGCGCCTGGTAGATCGTCTCGTGGGCCACACGCATCTCCGCTCTGCCTGGGAACAGCCTAAGCAGGGCATTGCTGATTTGCTCGGGGCTCCAGTACTTCTCTAGGTGGGACTGGACGAACTCGTGGAGCTCGGTCCCAGCGACGAGCTTGCCGGGCTTGGGCCTGGCCCGTCGGGCTGCGGCACGGCATTGGGCGCGGTAGGGGAGGTATCTACCAGTGTCCGGGTCACTGTTCCTGTTGACCTCTCTGCTCACTGTGCCGGGGTCCCTTCCGAGCGACCTAGCGATCGAACGCAGGCTCAGGCGGGACTGGAGCCCGTCACTGATACTGAGGCGTTCGTCCTCGGAGAGATAGCGGTCCGAGATCACCACGGGCGGTCTGGAGATCGGCTCGTAAGTCAACACTTGCCCAGCGCGTGTAACTACCTTGCGGCCGTTGCTCCATCGCTGCCCGGTACGGCTGTGGATGCCGACGACTTTGCAGGCCCTTCTGATGCTCATGCCTTGGGACATGAGCTTGATGTATAGGTTCCTCTGGTCCGTCAGTGGCGGACCACCACGTCTGGCCCCCCGGCGAGCACGTGCCACGGCAACTCCTGTTCAGCTCAGGCGTTGCAACGACCCCTAGAACCAGCGCTGCCCGCTCACGGCCAGTTCGCTACGGACATTGAACCGATCCGACCTATTGCCACGAGCACCTAGCCGTCGCTCTGGCGCGATTCGCTTCTGATGTGCTTAGAAAGTGTAGGCGCAATAACGGTTGTTCGGTGCTGTCTCGAACAACCTTCCGGTCCGTTACCTGGCCTCTCGGCGGAGGCCGGCTGGTCTCGGCTGCGTGAGACCAGCTGTGCCCATGGGGGCGCCATTGGTCAGCACAGCCCTGACACTGCGCCGGGGATAACTGGGACAATGACCTCGTCTGGCACAAGACCGGCCCACCTGTGCCGGCTACGGGCAGGACGAGAATGCCCGGGGCCCATTGCCTACCGGGCGTTTATGACGGACATACTCCCTGAGACAGTGTTGGCGACGTATACGGCGCCGGTGGCCTGGTCCACCGCCAAGCCCACCGGCTTGGAACCCACCGCTAGCTCGGGGGCCAGGGCGGGGCAACCCTTTATGACCTCGGAATTGCAGTCGGCTGTCCGCAAGACAGACACCGCTGCGCTCCCCCTGTCGGTTACGTACAGCACCCCCGCCTCTTGGTCGAGGGCGACCAACCGAGGGGAGCGCCCGACGTAGGCAGTAGGGAAGACCTGGTGGCACCCTCTACTGACGAACCCGTTACAAATGGACGTGTTGACCATCGTCACTTCTCCGGGCAGGTCACCATTGCGGTTGTCGGCCACGTAGAGCGTATGCGTAGCGTCGTCCACAGCCAGCCCATAGGGGAAGGTACCTACCTTCAGCGTGACGGGGGCGCGGACGCACCCCACGAAATCCGTGCCGTTGCAGGTCTGGCCATTGACCACATACACGCTGTCACTGGCCGTGCCTTGCAGGGCGCTCGTGTAGTTGACGGGCCCCGAAATAGCCGCGTACGTTGAGGCCGCGTAGAGAGTACCAGTGGCATAGTCGATGGCCAGTTCGTGGGTACCCTCTCCCACGGTCACGTTCCCGTGGGGCAAAGAACAACCCGAGGCCTCTTCAGCGTTGCAAGTTGCGATGTCCACCACCGCCACTTTGTTGAGAAGCTTGCCGTAGGGCACATAAAGTGTCGCCGTCCCGGGGTTTAGCACTGGAGACCCCGCGATCGGGCCAATAGTGATGACAGGGTAAGGCTTCTTACAGCCGCTCGTGACGCTAGCGTTACAGGTCGCCGTGTCTATCACTGACACTGTGCCGTTGATGGGGTCGGATGCATACAGGGTATGCGTCGAGTCGTCAATGGCCCCCAGGGCGTCGGCCGGGTCCTTGACGGCGATCCTCGCCACCGGGCTACAGCCCGCCAGGTGCCTCAGGTCGCAAGTGGACGCATTGATGACGTCGACAAGGGGTTCGTTGGCGTTGCTGGCGTAAAGGGTCCCGGTGCTGGCGTCGAGCGTCTCCCAGTACTCTGCGTTGGGTGTGCTCGCCTGCTCCAGCCGGCAGCCAGAGGTGTCGAGCGCGTTGCAACGGGCCACGCTGACCACCGACATTACGGCGCCCCCACCCACGTTGACGATATAGGCAGTGTTGTTCTGCGGTGTGAGGAGCACTGTGTTGCCCCCACCGTTGTAGCCGGCCGGTCCGTCAGGGGTTGCCTTTGCGCTCGGCACAGCCTTTGGGCACGGTGCGGCCGGCCCAGCGCATGCGCTCGTGCTCAGCTCGGACAGGGTGTCGTCGCTTTGGTTGAGGGTGAAAAGCGTGTGCAGCTTGGGGTCGACGACCACGTCGGCAGGGTTCTCGCCGGTGGGCACGGCCGGGGGCGTTGCTGCGCAGCCCGAGCTGACCGTCGCATTGCACCGGGCCCCGTCGAGCACGGACACGGTGTTGTCGTTGAAGTTTGCGACATAGACGGTGCCGCTCGCCTGGTCTACTACGTCCCAGTTGGCCCCGCTACCCACGGTCACGGTCTTGGGCCTCTGCCCACAACCAGCCTGGTCGGCGGCATTGCAGGTGGCGCCGTCAACGACCGAAACAGTGTTGCCATTGCCGCCATTGTTGCCCACGCCATCATTGGCGGCGTAAACCGTGTCGGTGGCGATGTCAACGTCAAGGGAGGCCGGCCCGCCGGCGTCCTTGACCACCAGTGCGCCCTCGCCGCAACCCGAGGTGACCTCCGAGTTGCAGTGGGCCAAGTCAACCATAAGGACGCCCCGGTTGGGGCTGGCCAAGTAGAGCGTGTTGGTGAGCGGGTCTATGACGTCGTCGACGAGGAACCCTCCCACTTTGATGGTACTCAGGTCCTTACTGCACCCACTGGTCACGGTGGCGTTGCAGGTGGAGCCGTCGAGCACGGTGACCGTCCCGCCCGCATTGGCCAAGTACACGGTGTCCGTGACCTCGTCGACGGCGGCGGCCAGGGGTTGCTCAGCAGGCGCCGTGGCCAGGACGCGGCAGCCCGAGTGGTCCGTAGTGTTGCACCTGGCGGCACTGACGATCTCGACAACTCGACCCGCCGCAGACGTCGGGCAATAGGACTTAGGGCACTGGACCGGGACATAAATTGTGCCCGTCTGCGAGTCGATAGCGGGTACCCCCGGGCTCCCGGAAAGGTCGACATATGCGCCGCCGCCGGCGCCCCCAAGAGGTGCGGCCGCGGTAGCCACCGGGGCCACGCCTAGCAGGGTAAAGGCGCCCGTTATGAGGACGGCAAGTAACCGCGTCCCCAAGGCAAGTGCGAAACGATGTCGCTGTGACAGGTTGCGGCCGGGAGGAGCGACAGCCCTTGAGGCCTCTGCCGCAGGGACGGAGGCGGCCCGGGCGAGGTAGTTGAGGGTTACTGACCTTCGAAGGTACATAACTACTCCAATCTGTTGGTCCTGAAACGGGCCGAGCACAGGGCGGTCGCCGGCCCGAGCGACGCAGCCCTGCGGCGCAGCTCTCGGGGTGGGCCTGTCGACGTTTGGCTGCGGAAATTACCGGTAGGTTCTCTTGTTTTTAGCGTCCTAGTGGGCGAGCGATAGCACCGAAAGAGCGCTTAGGCCAGCGACATAGAGGGTGCCCACGGCAGGGTCGGCCACGATGGACGCCGCCCAGTGAGCCGCCGGCAGCTTGGTCGCCGCTTGCCCACAACCGAAGCTGACCACGCCGTTGCAGGTGGCCCCGTGGACCACGGACACACTGGCGTCGGCCAAGTTGGCCGTGTAGACGTTATGCGTGAAGGGGTCAAGGGCAATACCGAGTGCGTTGAGACCCACCGGCACCTGGGGTGCCGTCTGGTTGCACCCGGTGCTAACCGAGCCGTTACAAGTGGCCCCGTTGACGACCCCAACCGTAGCGGCGTAGTCGCCGTAGGCGGACAGGGCTACGTAGACCGTGTCAGTGGCCGGGTCGACGGTGAGGCCCCAGGCGGGCAGTGTTCCGGGCCCCGTGGCGGTGCTGGAGCTCAACCCGAGGGGCATGAGCACGGGGGACTGGTTGCAGCCCGTCGTACTGGCGGCGTCGCAGGTGGCGCCGTTCATCATGTAGAGCCCGAGGCTGATGGGCGTCCCTTGGGCGAAGTTATAGGTATCGATGGCGTAGATGGTGTTGGTCACCTGGTTGACGGCGACGACAGGCTCGGAGTCGGAAAACAGGCCGCCGGAGTTGCCGACCTGGATGGTGCTCGGGACCTGGCCACAACCGACGGTGACGATGGCGTTGCAGGTCCCGGCGTTGAAGACCGAGACCAGGTCCGGCCCACTGGACGTTTCGGTGCCGACGTACAGGGTGCCGGTAGCGACGTCGACGGCCAAGGTTGCGGCGTTGCCGCCCGGGACCGTGAGCGTTTCTGATCCGCTGCAGCCGGCTTGGTCGGTGGCATTGCAGGCGTCGGCGTTGACCACCGACACGCTGCTCGGGCCGGCCGAGCTGACCGAGCCGAAGTTGGCCACGTAGACGGTGTGCGTCGATGGGTCAAGCGCTATGGCGTCCGGGTAACTGCCCACCGTGAACTGCGGCGGCGTGGCGGAGCAGCCCGCCTGTGCATGGCTGTTGCATGTCCGGGTGTTGACAATGGCCACCACACCTCCGGTGATGTCATAAACGGTCCCCACGTCGGGGTCGGCGGCCAGCCCTTCGGGAGTAACGACGTCCGGCCAACCGACCGGCATGGCTGTCGGGTCCTGCCGGCACCCGCTGGTGATGGCGGCGTTGCAGCTGGCGGCGTTTACGACCGACACGTCGTTGTCGACCTCGTTGGCGACGTACAGGGTCTGGGTCTGCGGGTCGAGCACGACGCCCTCGGGACTGGCACCGGTGCGGGCCAGCGGCGGATGCAGAGTGGCGCACCCGGCCAGGTCGCTCCCGTTGCAGTCGTTGGTGTCGACCACGGCCACCGAGTCGTCCCCCTGATAGGTGACATAGGCCGTGTGCAACGGGATGTCCAAGGCTACGAACAAGGCGTGTACCCCCTGTGAGTACGGGAAGGACGACGTCGTGCCGTACGGGGCGCTGGCGCAGGCGCCCAGGTCGCTGGCGTTGCAGTCGGCCAAGTCCCAGGCCGAAATGGTGTCGTCATAGTTGGCCGTGTACAGGGTGTCGTTGGCGGGGTCGATCTCAAAGCCGTTCGGGCCGCTATAGGTATCGCCCGTGAGCGTTCCCTGGTCGCTGCACCCCGACTGCAAGGCGGCGTTGCAGGTGTCGGCGTCAAAGACGGTGATGGCGGCGAAGGTACCCACGTACACGGTATGGGTGGTGTCGTCAGCGACGATGGCGGAGGCTGGGCTGCCGACGTTTACCGTCGGAGGCTCGGTAGTCGGGCAGGTAGCCAGGTCAGTGGCGTTGCACGTCGTGGTGTCGATCATCGAGACGGTGGCGGGGCCGTTCCCATTGTCCTGGTTGGGGACGTAGACCGTGTGGTTTGCATCGTCGACGTAGATACCGATCGGGCCGAGGCCCACTGGGACCGTCGCCGGTTTCTGTCCGCAACCAGAGGTGTTGGTGGCGTTGCAGGTGGCGGCGTTGAACACCGAAACGGTGTTGTCGCCCCAGTTTGTCACGTAAACCGTGCCGGTGACCTTGTCAACGGCGATTGAGCTGGGCAAGCTACCAACCGTGATTGTCGGCCACGGCCCATGACAGCGCGAGAGGTCCTGCGACTGGCAATGGCGGGTGTCAATAACCGAGATTGTGTCCCCGTCGGCATACGGGCCATTGTCGTTGAAGCCGTCTGTGACATAGACAGTGTGCGTAGTCGGGTCGAAAGCCAGCTCGGACGGACCGGTCCCTGCGGGTGCCGAACCCACCGTGGCCGCGC
>Ga0302324_100021284_pt1 | contig 12647 bp, 10 predicted proteins | sample Palsa_T0_1_FD_201949 | JGI IMG/M metagenome (GOLD analysis project Ga0302324, IMG submission 201949) | Peat permafrost microbial communities from Stordalen Mire near Abisko, Sweden - Palsa_T0_1 | ecosystem: Environmental > Terrestrial > Soil > Palsa > Peat permafrost | place: Sweden: Abisko...
CGTCTCGCCAAGGACTTCGAAGCTTCGGTCGAGAGCGCCTTGGCTTGGGTCATGATCGCAAACGTCAAACTCTTGTCGCGAAGATTGGCGCGTGCCTCAATCTGCCGGAAATTATGAGTCAGACTCTTAGACGGGTATGAGCACCCGATGGTCAGCACACGAAGTAACTGCGCGATTGCAGAATGCCCCTCAACCGATCGGCTGATCCCCAGAACCCCGCTATTGCGCCGACGCGCGCCCCTGGGCTAGACGAAGCGCCCTCGCGCGGATTGCCGCACCCGGCCTCACCGGCTTGCTGAAGGATTTGTCATTGACGCTGCCCATCCACCGCGAAGGCTGGCGGTTCATCGCCTTGGCGATCGGCCTCAACGCCGTTGGGTTCGCCGTGGCGTTCTGGTTGGGGATCATCCTCTTGCCCGTAAGCGTCTGGGTCATCGCCTTTTTCCGCGATCCCGAGCGGACGGCTCCCCCCGGCGCCAATCTGGTCCTCAGTCCGGCCGACGGGAAGCTGTTGCCCATTGTTCAGGCAGTCCCGCCCGAGGAACTCGGGCTGGGAAGCGAGCCCCGGGTCCGGCTGGCCATCTTTATGTCGGTATTCAATGTTCATGTTAACCGGCTACCCTGTGGCGGAACTGTGACAGGTCTTGCATACAGGCCCGGTAAATTCTTCAATGCGTCGTTCGACAAGGCGAGCCATTATAACGAACGCATGTCGATCCGGATAAGAATGGATGACATCGCCGGTACGGCGGATCTGGCGGTCGTGCAAATTGCGGGGCTGGTGGCAAGGCGGATCGTTTGCGATCTGCAACAAGGACAGAAACTATGTCGCGGCGATCGTTTTGGAATCATCCGTTTCGGAAGCCGTCTCGAGGTCTATTTGCCGGACGGCGCGCGCGTGCTGGCGAGAGAAGGCCAGACAGTAGTGGCGGGCGAGACCGTGCTCGCGGATTTCCCAAATTGATGGCCGGCATGACACGCGAAGGACGCTCCAAGTTTGTGCGCAGCGCAGCCGCGATGTGCGAAGAGTCGAAATTCGGCAAGATTCTGCCCAACGCCCTGACCCTGCTGGGCCTGTGTTCGGGTGCGACCGCGATCCGGTTTGCGCTTAGCGCCGATTGGAAGGCCGCCGTCATCGCCATCCTGTGCGCGGCAATGTTCGACGCGCTCGACGGGCGATTGGCCCGCCTGTTCCATGTCGACGGGGCCTTCGGCGCCCAACTCGATTCGCTTGCCGATCTGGTGAGCTTCGGCATCGCGCCGGGCGTGCTTGTCTATATGTGGACGCTCTATCACGCGCATGGCGCGGGCTGGGCGTTCGCGCTCATCTTCTGCGCCTGCAGCGCCATCCGGCTTGCGAGATTCAATGTCGAGAGTGCGGACCACGACGCCCAACCCTCCGGCTATTTTACAGGCGTGCCGACACCCGCCGCCGCGTGCCTGATCCTCCTGCCGATGCTGCTGGGCTTTCAGTTCAAAGGCGATGCCTTCAGCCATCCCTGGCTCAGCGCCGCGATGATCGCGCTGATGTCCTGGCTGATGATCAGCCGGGTGCCGACGCTGTCCTTCAAACGCGTGCAGGTGCCGCCGCGGCTCAAGGCTCCCATGATCGTGTTTGCGATTTTGCTGCTGGGCTCGGCGCTGTTATGGCCGTGGGCGACGTTGACGATCGGACTTATTGTTTATCTCGCGAGCATCCCGTTCGGCATCGTGGCAGCGGCGGAAATGCGTCGCCGCCAACTCGAGTCCGAAGCGGAAAACTGAACCCTATCGGTTCGGACGAGCCTCCGGCGCGCCGGCCACATTTTTGGGCGCGGTGAATTCCATCGCGCTGTCCTGCAACGCGCTGAATTTCAGGCTCATAATATCGAGCGCGTAGTTCTGGTGCAGCTTCCACGGCGCTTTCGCACCCTGCTTCGGCAGCCGGTCCAACGCGCGCTGAACATAGCCCGACGAAAAATCGAGGAACGGCTCGGCCGGCATCGCTTCGTCGCGGTTGCGAGGCGTGCACTGCCGGAAACCCTTCGCGTCCATGTAATTCAAGAGGCGGCAGACATAGCCGCAGGTGAGATCGCATTTCAGCGTCCAGGACGCATTGGTATAGCCGAATGCCGAAGCCAGATTGGGCACGTCGCTGTACATCATGCCCTTGTAGTTCAGGGTCTTCGAGAAATCGATCTTGCGGCCGTCGACCTCGACCGCCATTCCGCCCAGCAACTCCATCACCAGACCGGTAGCCGTGACGACGATATCGGCTTCGAGTTCGCGGCCGGAGTCGAGTTTGATCCCTGTCTCGGTGAAGCGATCGATCGTGTCGGTGACGACGGAGGCATGCCCGCTCCTGATTGCTCCGAACAGATCGGAATCCGGTACGAGGCACATTCTTTGGTCCCAGGGCTTGTAGCGCGGCGTGAAATGGGTCGCGACATCGTAATCGGGTCCGAGTTCCTGTCGCACGGCTTTGAGGATGAAGTCCTTCACCCGGTCGGGCTTGCGTCGGCACAAGCGGAAGAAATACATGCCAAGAACAACGTTCTTCCAGCGCGTGAGGCCATAGGCGATTTTCGCCGGCAGATGACTTCGCAGCCAATCGGCCGCGGCATCCGCTTCGGGACGCGAAACGATATAGGTCGGCGAGCGCTGCAGCATCGTCACATGGGCTGCAGTCTTCGCCATGGAGGGAATCAAGGTAACGGCCGTGGCGCCGCTGCCGATCACGACGACGCGCTTGTTCGCATAATCGAGATCTTCGGGCCAATGCTGCGGATGAACGAGGCGGCCTTTGAAGCTGTCGGTTCCCGCGAATTCCGGCGAGTAACCTGCGGCATAGCGGTAATATCCCGAGCACATGAACAGAAAATTGCAGGTGAAGGTCTCTTCCATCGCGTCGCTTTGCGTCGACGTGGTTTCGACGGTCCACAGCGCGTCTTGCGACGACCAGGATGCGCGGCCGACCCGATGATTGAACCGGATGTGGCGGTCGATGCCGGCCTCCTTCGCCGTATCGCGGATGTAATTGAGGATCGAAGGGCCGTCCGCAATCGCTTTCGCATCCGTCCACGGGCGAAACGAATAGCCCATCGTGTACATGTCGGAATCCGAGCGAATGCCCGGATAGCGAAACAGATCCCATGTGCCGCCGATGGAAGCCCGGCTTTCGAGGATCGCAAACGACTTTCCGGGACAGTTGCGCTGCAGATGATGCGCGGCGCCGATGCCGGACAGCCCGGCGCCTACAATGATCACATCGAAATGTTCGCTTGGCAGGTCCGTAGTCTCCCATTCAACTAACGACCTAACGGCGGGCGTCATGCGGGGTCAAGCCCGCGGGTCTTATTCCACCGGCAGCGCGGTAGATTTCCCTGTGAAGCGAAACCACAGCAGCACGACGATGCCGACGGCCATCCACGCAAGGCCGTATTTTATGGCGTTTGCCTGCGCATTGATCAGCACATAGGCGATGATCGAAAGCCCGATGAGCGGCACCACGAGATGCCGAAACCAGTCCCGGCTCTTTTGGCGCCACAGGAAATGCGCCATGACCGACAGATGCAGCAGCAGAAACCCGATCAGCGCGCCGAAACTGACCATCGAGGCCAGGAGTTCGAACTTGTCGATCATCGCAACGCCCAGTACGAGCGTGACGACGGCCACAAGGAAGATCGCATATTCCGGCACTTTGCGCTCCGGATGTACGTGGGCCAGCAATCGCGGCAACTTGCCGTCGCGGGCCATGCTGAACAGAAGCCGCGCAGTTGCGGCCTGAGCGGTCATCGCACCCGCGATTCCCGAAAACAGAACGCCCAGCACCGTGACAATAAATTCGAGCCAGCGTCCGCCGATCGTCAACGCGATATTGTAAAGCGCCGCATTGGTCGCATCGCCCGGCGGAAAACTTGTGCGGTTCAGCGCAAACAGCGAGAACAGATAGGTTTGTGCGATGAAGAGAATGGCAGACAGAACCAGCGACAAGATCGTCGCACGCCCGATGGCCAACGATCCGCCTTTCGCCTCTTCCGACAAGGTCGAGATCGCATCGAAGCCCAGAAAGCTCAGGACCGCCAGCGACAACGCTCCGAAGATGATGCTCGAAGAAATTACCGCCGGATTGTAGAACGGCTGAATGGAGAGATGCGCGCCGCTGACGCCGTGCGACAGCGCAACCAAACCGACGCCGACCAACACCGCCAGGATGACGAGCTGCAGCACCAGCATGATGACGTTCATGCGGGCCGTCGCTTCGATACCGAAATAGTTGATGATCGTGCTGAAGCCGATGAGCGCGATCACCCAGACAAATTTCGGAACCGCGGGGATCACGGTACTCAATGCGATCGCGCAGGCGACATAGGTGAGCGCGGGGATCAAGAGGTAATCGAGCAGGATCGCCCATCCGGCGATGAAGCCCGCGCTTGGCCCGATGCTGCGCGCCGCATAGGTGTAGACGGAACCGGCCACGGGGAAGGCGCGGCTCATCGCGCGATAGCTGAGCGCGGTGAACAGCATCGCGACGAGGCCGACCAGATAGACCAGCGGCACCATGCCCTCGCTCGCATTGAACACGATGCCGAACACGGCAAAGGGCGCGATGGGCACGATGAAGACGAGGCCGTAAACCAGAAGGTCGAACAGCCCGAGCGAGCGCTTCAGCTCCTGCTTGTAGCCAAACGCCTCGATGCCCGTCTCGGTAATATCGACCATGAAGTCCCCAGCCTATGTCTGCTGCTTCGTCAGGCCAAGACCCTGCGCAGTCATGATCCCATAGGCAAGAATCCACAGGTAGCAAACCGCCGGAACCAGAAATGCAGTGGCAAGTCCGAACGTGTCGGCCACCTTGCCGGTGAGAGGCGGTATGAGCGCACCACCCACAATCGCCACGCACAGCAGGCCCGATCCGTTCGGCGTATCGGCCCCGAGTTGCTCGGTTGCCAGTGCGAAGATCGTGGGGAACATGATCGAGTTGAACAATCCCACGGCAATGAGGGAGTAGGCAGCGACAGGGCCGGCCGTCAGGCTCGACGTGGTCGTGAGAATCGCTGCGACGATCGCGCACACGGCCAGAACATAACCCGGGCGAAGGCGTTGAAGCACAAACGCGCCGATGAACCGTCCGACCATCGCACCGCCCCAATAGAGACTCACCATCTGGACCGCGCGAACGGCGACAAGTCCGAGTACGGAAGGCTGCATCAGGTAGTTCGCCAGAAAGCTTCCGATGGAAACCTCGGCTCCCACATAGACAAAGATCGCAATGGTCCCCAGTACGAGCCGGGGACGGCCGAGTAGAGCGACGATTCCCTTCAGGCTCGCAGCCTCGGGAACAACACGCGGCGCCGAATCCCCGCGCATGCGCCAGAACACGATCGCGAGCACGGCGAGTATCAGGCCCATGACCAGAAACGGAAACTGGATGACATAGGCCTGGCTGCGTCGTAGCGACGAAAGAGCTGACGCCGTGAGGCCGGTCGTGTTGAGAACGACGACACCGCTCAGAATCGTGGCGGCGCCGATCAGGGGGCCGACCACTGTTGCGAGCGAATTGAACGCTTGGGCCAGAGTGAGGCGGCTGTGCGAGGTCGCTTCCGGACCCAGCCGTTCGATGAACGGATTGGCCGTCACCTGCAGCATGGTGATGCCGGCCGCCATCACGAACAGCGCAATCAAAAAAGGCGGAAACGTCCCAAGCGCGGAGGCCGGCGCAAACAAGAGACAACCCACGGCCGTGACGCTCAGTCCCAGGACCGCGCCGCGGATATACCCGATTCGGGACAAGATCAACGCGGCTGGCAGCGAGAAGAAGAAATAGCTGATGAAGAAGCTGAACTGCGTGAGCGCCACGTAGGTATAACTGAGATCGAACAAACCCTTCAGCTTCGGAATCAGGGAATCGATCAGAACCGTCGCGAAGCCCCAGGCAAAGAACAGAAAGACCACGATGCCGATGAGCACGTAATTCCGCGGAGCCGCACGGTCATTTTCCATGTTCGATTTCCTCGCTCGCGATGGCCGCGCCGATGAAGGTTGCGTCATTGTCGAGAACGATTCGCGTGGGAATTGCACGCACGAACAGAGACATCCGTCCCTTGGCCTCGAAGCGCGCGCGAAAATCGCTGGCGGCAAGGACTTCCTTGATCTTTTGCGCGATGCCGCCGGCGATGAACACGCCGCCGCGCGCGCCATGGGCCAGCGCAATATCGCCCGCGACCGCGCCGTAGACGGCGCAAAACAGCGCGACCGTATCGGCGGCAATCGCGTCACCCGCATGAGCCCGATCGACGATTGCGCTGGCCTCCATCGGTTCGGCTTTGCGTCCGGCGATCTCGTGCAGCGCCGCGTAGACATACTCGATGCCGGGACCGGACAAAATTCGCTCGACCGACACGTGGCCGAAGCGTGCGGTCAAAATGCGCAGCACCGCGATTTCTTTTTCCGAGCCCGGCGCAAAACCCATATGCCCACCCTCCGTGGCGATGGGCACACTGCGGCCGCGGTAACGCGCGAGGCAGGACACGCCGAAACCCGTGCCCGCGCCGAGGATCGAGATCGGTTGATCCGCCGGGCCCTGAATGTCGGGACCGAGCGTATACAATTCGTGGGCCTGCGCCTGCGCGGCCGCGAAGGCGAGCGCCGCAAAGTCGTTGATCAGCAGCGCGCGCTGAAATCCTTGCCGCGTGAATTCGGCTTCCGACAATTGCCAGTTGCGGTTGGTGAAGGTCACCTTGCCGTCCGTAACGGGACCCGCGACGGCAATTGCCGCGGCAGTCGGACGTTCGGCGGAATTGAGCTTGTCGAGATAGCCGTGCAGCACGTCCTCGAACTGCAACGCTTCGGTCTCGATATCCGAGCGATGGTCGATGGTCCATCTAGCATCCGCGTTGCGCGCAATCGCAAACCGCGCATGCGTGCCGCCGATGTCGCCGACCAGAATGCGTTCACCGCTCATGGCTTGATCTTGCGGGCCGCGAGCGTCACATGCGCCGTCTCGACGGGTTGCGCCGAGGATTCGCCGACGGTCACTGCGTAATCGCCGGCCGCGACATCCCAGTCGTCCTCATCCTTGTTGAAACTCGCCAGCAGACGCGGATCGGCTGCAATCGCAAGATGGCGCGATTCGGCGGGCTTGAGATCGACTTTCGACCAGCCGACCAACCGGGCCACCGCGTGCGCGCCGGCGACGGATGGCGGCGTCGCATAGACCTGCACCGTTTCGGCGCCTTCGCGGCTGCCGGTGTTGAAGACATCGATGCTCGCGGTGATCGTCTCACCGCCCTCCAGTTTCAGGCCCTTGATCGCGAACGTCGTGTAGGAAAGTCCGAATCCGAATGGAAACAAAGGTGTCAGAGCCTTGCTGTCGAACCAGCGGTAGCCGACATTGGAGCCTTCCGAATAATCGACATCGAAGGCGGAAAACGGGTGATCGAAGCCCGGCAATGTGGGACGCGGCAATTGGCTTTCGTCCTGCGGGAACGTGATCGGCAGATGGCCGGACGGATTCACGTCGCCGAACAGCACGCGCGTCAGCGCCGCACTTCCGCCATTGCCGGCATACCACGCTTCCAGCACGCCGGAGACGCTCTTGAGCCACGGCATCAGCACGGGGCCGCCCGTCTCCAGCACCACGATGGTGTGCGGATTTGCGGCGGCAACGGCCTCGATCAGCGCATCCTGTTTGCCCGGCAGTGAAAGATTGGGGACGTCGTTGCCTTCCGTCATCCACTGCTTGGCGAACACGATGGCTACCTCGGCATCATGCGCGAGAGCGACGGCGTGGCTCACATCCTCACCGTCGTCGAATTCGACCGTGCCGTGACCGAGGCGCGCGCGAATGGAATCGAGGGGAGCCGGCGGATCGAAGATCAGATGGTCGGTCGGCATCACTTTGGTGCCGTTCGCCAGCACGATGACCGCGCCGCCCACCATGTAGTCTTTCGAAGGGTCATAGCCGATCGGCAAAACCTGCGAAGACCCGCCGCCGGACAGCATGCCGGCATCGCCATGCCTGCCGATCAGCGCAATGCGTTGCAATTTCTCGGAAAGCGGAAGAATCCCGCCTTCGTTCTTGAGCAGCACCATGCCTTCTTCCGAAGTACGTTGCGCCACGGGAATGTTGCTGGGCATGGCGGATTTCGATTTCACGGCCGGATCGTCGAACAATCCCTTGGCGAACATGCTGCGCAAGATGCGATGCACCATGTCGTCGAGACGTGCGGGCCGTACATCGTTGTTCTGAATTGCCTTGAGAAGCGGCGCGCCGAAAAATTCAGTGTTGTCGAAGCCGGACGCCGATTCCTGGTCCAGCCCGTTATTGGCCGCGGCAACCGTGCTGTGGACCGCACCCCAATCCGACAGCACCCAGCCGGGATAATGCCAGTCGCGTTTCAGCACATCGTTGAGCAGGAAGGAATTTTCGCACGCATAGGTGCCGTTCACCTTCTCATAGGCGCACATGATGGCGCCCGGATCGCCATGCTCGAGCGCGATTTCGAACGCGAGCAGATCGGATTCGCGGGCCGAAGGTTCGTCGATGATCGCGCTCAACGTAAAGCGACCGCTCTCCTGATCGTTCAGAGCGTAATGCTTTTCTGTCGTGATGATGTGATTGCTTTGAATGCCGCGCGCTTCCTCGCCCGCCATGGTGCCGGCAAGCAGCGGATCCTCGCCCGCATATTCGAAGGTGCGGCCGCCGCGCGGGTCGCGCGCGAGATTGAGCGCGCCGTCCAGCACGACATTGAAGCCGCGCGCGCGCGCTTCGGAGCCGAGCGCCGCGCCGACGGAGAACGCGATATCCGGATTCCAGCTCGCCGCCGTCGAGAGTCCCGACGGGAATGCCGTCGCCGTATCGCCCGGACGCATCTGGGACGAGTTGGCGATTCCCACCCCTGCATCGGTCTCGATCAGCGCGGGAATTCCAAGCCGCGGAATGCCCGGCACATAGCCGGCAGTCCCCGCCAGCAGCGGGCGATATTTCGGCGGCGCGGGCTTCGACCAGATGAAATTGATGTTCGAGCCGTAAAACCCCTCCACCAGCTGGAGCTTCTCGTCGAGCGTCATTTCATGCTCGACGAGGTCCGCGCGCGCGTCGGGAGCCAAAGCCGGATTCATCCACGGCATGGGTGGCGGGGCCGGCTCCGGCTGGCCGGGTTGCGCCAGCACGGAGGTTGCGAACAGGGGAAGCATGGCAAGGACGAGTGAAATCCGGGCAGGCAGAAACATGGGGTCACCGGGAATCGACCGTTCGACTATGCATCAGAATCCGTCCGGAATCATCGCGCTCCATGAGATAGCGCGGCCGGTCTATGGCGCCTATTCATCGCTCGCTCGGGCCCGCCGGCTGCATAGATTACCCTGCAATTGGGTCGGTCTCGGCCTATCGACAGGCACGCGAGACGCGTATGATCGGCTTGCCGCAATTCAAAGCGCCTGGCGCGTTTCGAGGGACGATGAATATCGCAATCAACGAAAAGCAGAGAGCCGCTCGCGAGGCGGCTTATTCCGTGCCGCTCGACCGGCTGAACGTCGCGCAGCAGAGCCTGTTTCAGTCCGATACGATGTGGCCCTATTTCGAGCGGCTGCGGAAAGAAGATCCGGTGCATTATTGCGCCGAAAGCGAATTCGGCCCGTATTGGTCCATCACGAAATACGACGACATCATGGCCGTGGACACGAACCACGCGGTGTTCTCGTCCGAATACACCCATGGCGGCATCACGATCGGCGGCGGCGCGGCCAATACCGATCCGCTGCCTATGTTCATCGCCATGGATCCGCCGCGGCACGACGTGCAGCGCAAGGCCGTGACGCCGGTCGTTTCGCCCACGAATCTCGAAACGCTGGGGCCGATCATCCGCGAACGGGCGGGAAAAATCCTCGACTCGCTGCCGATCGGCGAACCCTTCGACTGGGTCGACAAGGTCTCGATCGAATTGACCACCATGACCTTGGCGACTTTGTTCGACTTTCCGTTCGAGGAGCGCCGCAAGCTGACGCGGTGGTCCGATATCGTGACCGCCATACCGGGACACGGAATCGTCGACACGTTCGAGCAGAAAATGGAAGAGCTGCTGGAATTCCAGGCCTGTTTCGCCGGACTGTGGAACGAGCGCGTCAACGCGACGGAGCCCAAAGGCGATTTGGTTTCAATGCTCGCGCACAACCCCTCCACCCGCGACATGAGCCCCCGGGAATATTTCGGAAACGTGGTGCTGCTGACGGTGGGCGGCAACGACACGACGCGCAACACCATCAGCGGCAGCATCGTCGCGCTCAACCAGTTTCCCGATCAGTACAAGAAGCTGCGCGAAAATCTAAGTCTCATTCCCGGCATGGTGTCGGAGACGATCCGCTGGCAGACGCCTCTCGCCCATATGCGCCGCACGGCGATCGCCGATATCGAGTTCAAGGGGAAGCAGATCAAAAAAGGCGACAAGGTGGTCATGTGGTACGTCTCGGGCAACCGCGACGAAGAGGTGATCGAACGGCCCAACGACTTCATCGTCGACCGCCAAAATCCGCGCCGCCACATTTCGTTCGGCTTCGGCATTCACCGCTGCGTCGGCAACCGCCTGGCGGAACTGCAGCTGCAGATCATCTGGGAGGAAATCCTGAAACGATTCCCCGTGATCGAGCAGCTCGAGGAACCCAAGCGAGTCTATTCGACGTTCGTAAAAGGCTACGAGAGCCTGACGGTCGTCATTCCGAAGCGAGTCTGAAAGCCGCCGACATTATTGTGTCGGCGGCCTCCAGACTCAGTTTGCTCAGCCCATCCGGTGCAGCGCACAAATCTTGTTGCCGTCGGGATCGCGCAGATAGGCGAGATAAAGTTTGCCCGTGGCGCCTTCGCGCACGCCCGGCGGATTCTCGCAGGTCGTTCCGCCATTGGCGACACCGGCCGCGTGCCACGCATCGGCCTGCTCCGGCGAACTTGCGGCAAATCCGATCGTGCTGCCGTTCGCCACGGTGGCCGGCTTGCCGTCGATCGGCTTCGTGACCGAAAAGACGCCGGTGGGAGTCCGGTAGAAAATGCGGTGACCGTCGACGAACGCCGGCTTCAAGCCGAGCGCACCAAGCACCTTGTCATAGAACGCCTTGGCTTTCTCCAGGTCGTTCGTTCCGATCATGATATGCGAAAACATCCTGTCGTTCCTTCCAATGCTGCGAGCGATGCTTGTTTCGAGTTCGCAACGTTAGCGGCATGAACCCTGAGGCCACAAGGCGGCGGGACTGCGCGAGCCTGTGCGTCTTGTGGGAAATGATGGTGCCGCCTGCGTGACTCGAACACGCGACCCCCGCATTACGAATCAAATTTGATGCGTACACATGGCGGAACATACCAGCACGTAAGTCTCTGAAGCTATTGATATTTCCGGTGACGGACGTATCGAGGCGCCACATCGCTGCGCACCGCTTCACCGCGTGTGCGCGAGACAATGGAGAGACAAATGCGGTTGACCGACATGACAATTCGCGCGCTCAAAACACCCTCACAAGGCGCGACGATCTTTAATGATGACCTCGTCCCGGGCTTCGGCATTCGGGTGAGCGAGGGCGGAACGAAAAGCTTCGTTCTTACTCACGGCGCGCGCCGCCAGCGCGAGACCCTCGGCCGGGTTGGCGTCGTATCGTTGCAGGAGGCGCGCACCGAGGCAAAGCGGCGCCTGGCAGAATACACGCTCGGCAAGAACAAGCCCCGCACCATAAACTGGAACGCGGCTCTGGAAGAATACCTCGCGGAGAAAGCCCCCGATCTAAAGCCGCGCACCCTCGACGACTACAGATACCTCCTCACGCGGCATTTCAAATACGGCACGACGAAACTTTCCGAACTCTCGCCGCACGACCTGAGGAAGAACCTCGAAAGGCTCGCGAAGACCCCGGCGGAGCAGCAGCACGCGTTTGTCGTACTGCGGGCATTCATCCGTTGGGCGCACCGCAAGCACTACCTAGACCTCAATCCCATGGAGAGGATGCAAGCGCCGCATCCCTATGTCCCGCGCGAACGCATCCTCACGGACAATGAACTAAGGCGCGTTTGGAACGCAGTCGGAGACAACACCTTTGGGAAAATTGTGAAACTCCTCATCCTCACCGGCCAGCGGCGGGGAGAAATCTGCAATCTGACAGGCGGGATGGTAAGCGCAGACACGATCACGCTGCCTGCGACGCATACGAAGAACAGCAGACAGCATACCTTTCCGCTCGGGGAGATGGCCAAATCCATTCTTGGTCCGCCACACCCACGCGACGCCCTGTTCTTCACGGCGCTTGGAAAGACAACGCCCTTTAACGGCTTCTCACCGTCAACGCGGAAACTCGACAAGCAATGTGGCATGTCCGACTGGACGCTGCACGATCTGAGAAGAACTTTCGCATCTGGGCTCGCATCGCTTGGGGTCTCGCTGCCCGTCATCGAGCGCCTTCTGAACCATATCTCCGGCAGCTTTGGTGGCATCGTCGGCGTGTACCAACGCTACGACTTCATGCCGGAAATGCGGGATGCAATCACGCGGTGGGAGGCCCACGTTCAAACCCTCGTGCAGAACTGACGCGCATTCCCGCGCAACGAGAGGGAAGTGTGCGGTTAGACCGGCCCTCCCCTTCAAAGAAAGCGATGACCACGCGAAGCGACCGCTTTGTGGCGGGGCAATGTT
>Ga0302324_100021286_pt1 | contig 12647 bp, 12 predicted proteins | sample Palsa_T0_1_FD_201949 | JGI IMG/M metagenome (GOLD analysis project Ga0302324, IMG submission 201949) | Peat permafrost microbial communities from Stordalen Mire near Abisko, Sweden - Palsa_T0_1 | ecosystem: Environmental > Terrestrial > Soil > Palsa > Peat permafrost | place: Sweden: Abisko...
GAGGTCGACAGCGCCAGGCTCGCGGAGCTCGTGCGCGCCGCCTCGGCCGTGCTCGACCGGGACGCGGCCGCCGCCGAGGGGCTGGCGCGGGAGGCCCTGGCGCTGACGGCCGGCCTGTCCGGGGCCGTTGACGGGGACGACGGCCCGCTCGCGGAGGTCCGGCGGGCCGCCGCCGCGGATGCGGCCACCGCGCGGGTGATCCTGGCGCGGGCATCCAGCCGGGCGGGCGCGCACGCGGCCGCGCTGCCGGTCCTGGCGGCGGCGCATGCACAGTGGCGGCGGCCGGGTGATCAGGCTCGCCGCGAGGTCCAGGCGGCGGCGCATCCCGCCGGAGAACTGCGCGATCGGCTTGTCCGCCGCTTCCTCCAGGTCGAACTGCGCCAGCAGCCGCTTGGCGGCGGCCCGCGCGTCGGCTGACCGCAGGCCCTGCAGCCGGCCGAACATCCACAGGTTCTCGGTGGCCGTCAGGTCCTCGTCGACCGACGCGTCCTGGCCGGTGATGCCGATCAGCTGGCGGACGCGGTGCGGTTCGCGGCTAACGTCCACGCCGAATACCCGGGCCTGCCCGGCATCGATCGGCAGCAGGGTGGCGAGCATCCGCAGGGCCGTTGTCTTCCCCGCCCCATTCGGTCCGAGGACGCCCAAGATCTCGCCCTGTTGTACATGAAGGTCGATTCCGTCGACCGCACGGAGCCGGCCGAAGGTCTTGACCAGGCCGACGGCGTCAACGGCTGCTGTAGTTGTCATAGCAAGGACGGTAAGCGGCCGTGGCTTCACCGCGGCTACACGGCGGTATCACGGGCGACTGACCGGGAAGGCGCCTGTTACCCGGCACCAGCACGGGGACCGCGCCCCCTGACGTCGCGACGCCAAGCCATCGCGGTGACGGCGACAGAGGTCGCCGCTGCCTTTGCTATCGCCGCGGAGATCATCGTGTCCGCCCACCCGGCGGAAATCGTGGGCCTCATCGTCGCTGTCGTCGGCTCGTCAGCCATGGGAACCTCGCTTTCTGTCGTTGGTAGATCATCGCGGGCAGCACGGCGGGCCGTCTAACACCTATGGCGGATGCCGTTACCTGCCACGGCTGTGGGACAGAGCGCCCGGCTTAGGGTGACGTGTGGGCTCCATACCCGCGAATCAGGTCGATGAGCTGGTATGGGCCGCCAGTTGCCGGGCGGCCCATACCGATGATGTCCGGAGCCGGGCTAGGCGGTTAGGGCCTGCTTGTGGTCCCGGCTGGTGACCTGAATGCTGCGGGGCTTGGCGGCCTCGCGAACTGGGATGGCCAGTGTCAGCACGCCGGCGGTGTAGTCCGCGCCGACGTTGTCGGCGTCCAGGGTCTCGCCGAGGAAGACCTGGCGGGTGAAGGTGCCATAGGGCCGTTCGGAGACGATCATCTCGGCATCTTCGGGCTGCGCGGGCGCGCGCTCGGCGCGGACGGTGAGCACATTCTGCTCGACCGTCAGGTCGATGGACTCGGCCCGGATGCCGGGCAGATCGAAGCAGATGTAGAAATCGTCGCCCTGGCGGTAAGCGTCCATCGGCATCGCAGCGGGGCGGGCGGTGGTGCCGAACGCCTGCTGGGTGAGCCGGTCCAGCTCGCGGAACGGGTCGGTGCGCATGAGCATGATGGGTGCCTCCTTGCCGTGTCGTCGTGCCATGTCACGCTCACGGGATTTATCTATCACGCCTTTGGTTATCTGACAAGACTCGACTGAGATTTTTTCATGCGGCATACTGGAGAAGGGATGGCGGAGCCCTACCCAGGCGAAAGAAGGTGATGGTCATGGCCGCTGCGGGTTACGGCGGGCCAGACACGGATCTGTACCAGCTGCTGGTGGTGCCCCGGGAAGCCTCCCGGGAGGAGATCGCACAGGCGTGGCGGCGCCGGGCCCGGGCTGAGCACCCGGATTCCCGGCCGCGTGACGCCGCCGCGCCGGGCCGGTTCCGCGTTCTGGCGCAGGCTTACCAGGTCCTGGGCGATCCGGCCCGGCGGGCCGCCTACGACCGGGCGCTAGGGTCCGGGCCGTCCGGGCCTGGTGCGGAGGTCCCCGTGGTCCGGGTGGGGCCGCCGCGCCTAGCCGGACCGGGCGTCAGGCCGGCGGCGCGAGCGCCGGGGGCGCCGCTGTGGGCGGGCCCGGTCCGGGTGGAAGGCTGGCATCGGGCGCCGGCTGCGGGCGGCTGGGAGGAGGAGGAGGAGGAGGAGGCCGGGCTGGCCCTGTGGTACCTGACCACGGAGTGGGATCGGCCATGGTAGGCCCGGGCTGGGCGGACCTGGACCGGGGGCTTTTCCCCATCTCGGTGGCCGCCGAGCTGGCCGGGCTGCACCCGCAAACGTTGCGGATCTACGAGCGGGAAGGTCTGCTGGACCCGGCGCGCAGCGCAGGCGGCACCCGCCGGTACTCTCGGCGGGACATCGACCGGTTGGAGCAGATCTGCGCGCTGACCGCGGACGGCCTGAACCTGGCCGGCATCCGCCGCGTCCTGCAGCTACAGCAGGAGACCCGGCAGCTGCAGGCCGAGCTAGCCAGGCTGCGCGACCTGGTCGGCGAAACTGCGGCCCGCTTGCCAAGGAACCCTGAACGGGCGGGTCCCGGCTGAGGCGGCGTGATGGCACGTGACCGTGCTGCGTGGCAGGAGGCAGAGCCGCACGCGCGTGGCGCCAGGCCGCGTTTCCGCAGCGAGCAGGCCGTCCCGGCAGACATCCTCGTCCCACGGCGAGAAGTTCACCAGCCGCTGCATATTTTCGGTACCGTAACGCTCCGGCTGAGCATGATGCCTTGACGCCGCGCGCAAGCACCACGGTCCGTTTGGCATAGAACTCTGGTATGGCCGGCGATGGCGGATGACCTCGTGCTGATCCACACGACGGCGGGTCTGCGGCGCTAGGCACGCTCGGCGGCGATGCCGGTCAGCATCAGATCGACGACATTTTCGATGATCGCTTCGTTCAGCGGCTCTCTTGTCAGCAGCAGCCGCAGGTACAGCGGGCCGACCAGCGTCTCCAGCGTAAGGAAGCGGTCGATGCCAGGACGCAACTCGCCGCGCGCCTCAGCTCGATCCAGGATCACAGATCCGCGCGTGAAGCGATCGGTCCAGAACCTGTCACGCGCCGCGTCGGAATCCGGCAGATCCCGCCTCAGGGCCATCCGCACCACATTCTCTCCGAGCGGAGTGCCTATGAACGCTGCGAGAGGGCGGAGCAACGCGAGCAGGTCCTCGCGCAGGGATCCGGTGTCCGGAGTCGGGACCTCCAGTCCCATCCTGCTGGCCAGCGCGTCGGAGACAAGGTCGGCCTTGGTGCCCCAGCGCCGGTAGATGGAGGACTCGTGGACCCCGGCACGCTTGGCGATCTCCCGGATCGACAGCGCATCGAACCCGCTCTCGAACAGGACATCCACCGTGACCGTCAGCACCGCTGTGCGCACCCGGGCGCTCCTGCCGCCGGTCCGGCGAGCCCGCGGAAGTTCGTTGCTGTTGGCCATGCCTGGAAGTTATCCCAAGGATTCCCGTACCGGCGGCCTGAAGGGCGTATGCTAACGCGAGTGCATTCGCGTTTAGGAGGAAGACCCTGTGGCGGAGAGCGAGACTCCCGCGAACCGGCGTCAGGCTGCCGGTGTCGCCGTCGTCCGCGTCACCGCTGGCCGGCCGTCGAAGTGACTATCGAGTGGAGACGGCCTTATGCCCTGGTCGGGCTGATCGGTAGACGCTGGACTCTGGTGGTGCTCGCTGAACTGGCTGCTGGGGGCCTCCGCTACCAGGACCTCCATGACGTCGTGGATGGCGTCTCGCACAAGGTGCTTACCGACACGCTGCGTCGCGCCGAACGCGACGGCCTCATCAGGCGGCATCTCGATTCTGAGCGGACGGGCACGGCAACCCTCTACGAGCTTACCGATCTCGGCAGATCGCTAGATGAGCCTCTCGCCGCGCTCGGGCGGTGGGTCGACGTGAACTGGGAATTGGTCGAAGCAGCTCAGCGCGATTGGGCGAGCCGGACCAGGAGCTTATCGAAGGCCCGTTGCTTTTCGCCGGAGTGCCATAGGCACTTGGGGGTAAGCCGGCTTTCGTTGAAGTGCAATATGGCCTGCTGTAGCGTTAGTGGTAGCACAGCGGTCAGTCCCTGAGCCGTGCTGGACTCTGCTTAGCGACTTGGGCAGCTTCCGGGAGCGTTGCTCCGGACCCTAGTAGCGCAGGTTTAGCAGATTTGTCCGTGAGACGCCTGGTTCGGGCCGGATGGCCGCCTGCGGTCTGTCGCCGCGTTCGGGCTCGACGCCTCCTCAGCTACAGGAGAAACGCCGTGACCAATGTCCTTGGCAGCGGGCCGGCACCCATCGTGACGGCCGGAACACGAAGATGGTGGGCGCTGGGCGCTCTGGGCCTGGCCGTCCTGACGGTGGGTATCGACGGAACCGTGCTCAGCGTGGCGCTGCCCACGCTGGCTAAGGCGCTGCACGCGTCGGAGTCCGACCTGCAGTGGTTCTCCTCGGGCTACTTCCTCGTCCTGGCCGCGGCGATGCTCCCGGCGGGCTTGCTGGGCGACCGGTACGGCCGCAAGAAAGTCCTGCTCATCTCCCTGGCGCTGTTCGGGATCGGATCGGTGGCGTGCGCGTACTCGACGTCGGTGGCGGAGTTCCTGGCCGCCCGGGTGCTGGTCGGGCTCGGCGGCGCCGGGCTGATCGTGATGGCGTTCTCCGTCCTGACGGTGCTGTTCAGCAAGCCGGAGCGGCCGAAGGCGGTGGGGGTGATGTCGGCGGTCACCTTCGTGGCTTTCCCGGTCGGCCCGATCCTGGGCGGCTGGCTGCTCACCAGCTACTGGTGGGGCTGGGTGTTCCTGATCAACGTGCCGGTCGTGGTGGTCGGCCTGGCGGCCGTGATCGCGCTGGTGCCAGAGTCCCGCGCCGCGCAACGCCCGGGCCTGGACCTGGTGGGGGTGGCGGCCTCGGCGGCCGGGCTGGTGGCGCTGACCTACGGACTGATCCGGGCCGGCCAGGACGGCTGGAGCAATATCGGGGCGCTGGCCTTGATGATCGCCGGAGTGGCGTTGCTGGTGAGCTTCTTCGGCTGGGAACGCCGGCTGACCCGCCGGCCAGGCGGCGAGCCGCTCATCGATCTGACATTGTTCGGCTCGGCCTCGTTCACCTGGGGCGTGATCCTAGCCGTGGTGCCGATCCTGGCCATGCTCGGCATCTTGTTCACCATGCCGCAGTATTTCCAGGGCGTGCTCGGCACGAACGCGATGGGCTCGGGCCTGCGCCTGCTGCCGTTGGTCGGCGGGCTGGTGGCCGGAGCCGTGCCCGCGGCCCGCGTCGTCCGCCTGGTGGGTGCCAAGGTGGCCGTGGCCGCCGGGTTCGTCCTGCTCGCGGCCGGGCTGGTCGCGGGCGCCATGACGAGCGTGAGCTCGGGCGGCCTGTACGTGGGGTCGTGGATGGCGGTCGCCGGGCTGGGGACGGGCATCGCCATGGCCACGGCCATGTCCGCTGCGCTGGTCGAGCTGTCGGCGGACAAAAGCGGCGTCGGCTCGGCGGTGCTGCAGGCGGTGAACAAGACCGGGGGTCCGTTCGGCATCGCCGTCCTGGGCAGCGTGCTGAGCGCGGGTTACCTGGCCCGCCTGCACCTGACGGGTCTGCCGGCGGCCGCCGCCGCGACCGTCCGGCAGAGCGTCTTCGGCGGCGTGGCGGTCGCTTCGAAGCTCCACTCGGCGGCGCTGCTGGCCTCGGTGCGGACGGCCTTCGTGCACGGCATGGACCTCTCACTTCTGGTGTCCGCCGGCATCGCCGTGGCGGGCGTCGTCCTCACCCTGGTCTTCCTGCCGGCCTCGAACGCCCCGAAAAAGACGGTGCAGCCGGGCATGGACAAAGACGGCGAGGCTGCTGAAACGCTGCCAGTAATCACCGGTCGGGCTGCGTGAACGCGCAATGGCGAAGACCCCGGGCGGCGATTCAAGGCTTTTGCGGCCGAGCGCGCTAGAGCAGGACGCACGGGTCTCATCGCTCTGGCGTACCCCGCTGATCACATTGCCCGGCCCGTCAAAGCTCCAGTAGACCCCGAGGAGTTCCGGCGGTGCGGCGGCCGGCCCTGCCTCCCAGGCGGCGCACACACCGCTGGCGGCCCGCGGCGTGGTCTCGCTCGGCCCGTGGCACAACTGACCATCGGGGTTCCGCCGGTGTCCTGAAAGACGCACCGCTCAGCGCAGTGCAAGTCGTTCGCCGTCCGGCCGCATCACGATGCCCTTGCCGTCACCCAGGACCAGCGCCCAGACACCGGTGGCGGCGCTAGGCGCTGGCGGCGCTCCTATTTGCAGGCTTTGTAGCGGTCATCGCCTCGGTAGGCCGCTCGACGCTCAGGGGGACCGGTTCCGCCCTCAGACATCTCGACTGGGCGTGGATCCCGCCGGCGCTGGTCGCCGAATTCACCTCCATGGCAGCCTTTGCCCGGGCGCAGCGGCGACTCCTGCGCGGCGGCGGGATCGACTTGCAACTTGTTTCGGTGGTAGCCGTGACCTACGCGGGCAACGCCATCTCGGTGTCGCTACCCGTCGCCGGGGCCTGGGGTAGGTACCGCCTTCACGTTCCACCGGTTCCGCCGGCGCGGTGCCGACCTGGCCACCTGCGCGGGCCCCACGCCTTCGCCGCCGTCCTCGTTTACCGCCTCATCAGCTTCTGGTTGGTCATGGCGGCCGGATGGGTGGTAATGGCTATGCTCAGCCGGTCGAGCAACGTCTCGGCTCCGAAGTCCGGCGCTCGCGCCGGTCACCAGCGGCGTCCTGTTCTTCCACTCCATAACCATCCCGCTCCTTCATCCGGCGTGGCGCGAGATGCGGCAGCGCCGCCATAAGTTACCGTCCCGCTCAACTTGGATTTTCATGCCGTCCTGGCCGATGGCGAAGTGGGCGTGTCTGGTACGCGGACGGGAGCGTTGATCGTCCGGTCGACCAGGGCCGTCAGGAACGCCACGTCGAGCCCGCCGATAGCGAACAAGGTGCGCATGTAGATCGGGCCAAGCACGCCGTCGATGACGTCGGTGAAGTGCAGCTCGGGCTCGTCGCGCTGCCGGGCCCGGTCGAGCATGTCCTGGATCTGGCTGGCCCGGGACTGGAAGCGGGACGGGTGATCGGCGCCGTCGCGGGCGCTCCTGGCGGCGAGGATCGCCTGCAGGAGCCAGAGCCCGTCTGGTCCCGTGTGCGCGGAACTTCTTGAGGCTGCCGCCGCAGCGGGCGAGATCCGCCCCGGCCTGGATGCCCGCGAACTGCTCCGCGGCGTCGGGAATCTGTGCGCTGGGGCGGCCAGCGACCCTCGCTACCTGATTGAGCTTCTCATCGCGGGACTGCGCATCCAATAGCGATCAGCCCCGGCAACTGCGAAGGCACACGAGCACCGACAGGCCGTTTTGGCAGGTGGTGGCCAGGTGTCGCCCATTTGGATAGGAGGCTCGAACCTGGCGAACATCTGCGACCCGGCCGCGGTCTTGAGCCAGCCGGGCGCGCCGCGGTCGGGCCGTTCCCAGCTGCTGCGCACCATCGCTACCTCGATCGCGGTCACCTGCAGCCGCGCCGACGTCCACCTGTACGGAATCGACTGCGGCAACGGCGCGCTGCTGCCCCTCGCCGACCTGCCGCACTGCGGCGCGGTGGTCACCCGCACCCAGGCCGAACGAGCCGCCGGCTGATCACCCGGCTCGGCGCCTAACTCACCCGGCGTCAGGACCTGCTCGCCGAAAGCGGCTTCGCCGACCTGGTCGAACAGCGGACTGCCGCGGATGTCGTCGGGCAGGGTAATCGCACATGGCCGCGATCCGCCCGGTCAGCAGCGACCGGTCCCCGGTCATGACCAGGTGGATCCCGACGCTCGCGGAACTATCTCAGCGCCGCCGTTCGGCGGGGGAGCAGGATCTGTTTCCCTCGGACAAAGCCGCCGTTGCGACGGACCAAACCGATCCGGCTCCGCACGACCAGCCGAGGGATCGTTCAACAGCGACTGGGACAGCCCGATGGTGAGATTGCCGAGGTCGAGGAGGGGATCGGAAACGTCGAGACCGGCGGTGGGCACCCGCGCGGCAGCGGACGACGGCGCTTCTTCCCCTGCTTGGACTTGCTGGAAGTCTTCCGCTTACGACCGCGGGACACCGGCGACATGCGATCAGCCTACTGCCGCGGCCATCCCTCCCGGGCGACCATCAGATCCGCCCCTGTCGCTGTAGCTCAACGCCACCGGTGCGCCCGACGACGTCGCCGCGCGGGCCGACAACAGCGACCGTGTATTGCGGCAGGCACTGACCGGGTCCGCCCACCAGATCGCGCATTGGCCATCGGCGATCGGCGTCACCGGCTAGGCCGCGGTGAAGGCAAGGACGACGTTGTGGCCGCCGAAGCCGAACGAGTTGCTGAGCGCCGCCATCGGCCGCCTGGTCCGCGGCCGGAGCTCGCGGGCCTCGGTGCAGGCGTGCACGCCCACCTCGTCGTCGGGATCGTCGAGGTTGATGGTGGGCGGGGCTACACCGTCGCGCATGGCAAGCACTGTGGCAATGGCTTCCACCGCGCCGGCCGCGCCAAACAGGTGCCCGGTCATCGACTTGGTCGCGGAGACCGCGATCTGGCCGGCGTGCGCACCAATCCCGGCGCGCAGTGCCTGCCCCTCCACCACATCGCCGACCGGTGTCGCGGTGGCGTGCGCGTTGACGTGCACGATCTCCTCGGCGTCCAGCCCGGCGTCCGCCAGGGCGTGCTGAATCGCGGCGATGATGCCGGCCCCGGTGCGCTCCGGCTGGGCGATGTGATGGGCATCGGCGGAGTAGCCGATCCCGGCGGCCACGGCGTGCACCACCGCGCCCCGCGCCGCGGCATGCCGCGCCAACTCCAACACCACCACGCCGGCCCCCTCGGCGATGACGAAGCCGTCGCGCCCCTTGTCGAATGGGCGGGAGGCGCGTTGCGGCTCGTAGTTGCGGGTCGACAGCGCCCGCATCGCCGCGAACCCGGCGATGTTGAGCGGGTGAATCGGGGCCTCCGTGCCGCCGGCCACGACCACGTCGGCGCGGCCGCAGCGGATCATCTCGATGCCGTAGCCGATCGCCTCGGCGCCCGAGGCACACGCGCTCACTGTGCTGTACACGCCGGCTCGAGCGCCGATCTCGATGCCGATCCAGCCAGCCGATCCGTTGGGCATGAGCATCGCTATCGAGAATGGCGACAGGTGCTGCCAGCCCTTCTCCTTGAACGTGTCGTAGGCGGATAGGACCGAGATCACGCCGCCGACGCCGCTCGACACCACCACGCCAAGGCGGCTGGGGCTGACGCCGGGCCGACCGGCGTCCGCCCAGGCCTCCCGCGCCGCGACGAGCGCGAACTACTCGCACCGGTCGAGCCGGCGCGCCTGCACCCGGTCGAGTGCGAGGGCCGGGTCAACCGCGGCGGGCGCGGCAATCTGGACCGGCAGCCCCGGTGCCCAGTCCGGCGGAAGCGCGCGAGCCCCGCTGCGGCCTGTCAGCATGGCATTCCACATTTCGCGCACGTTCCCGCCGAGCGGCGTAACGGCCCCGGGCCCGGTGACCACAACGTCGGGCCTACCGTCCGGCACTGTCCCGCCCTCCTCTCCGTAGCGGCGCGGTCTGCCGCCCACAATCGCGGCAGGCGGCGGGGGGGGGGGCGGGGGCGGGGGGGGGCGCCGGGGCGGCGCCGCCCGGGGGGGGGGGGGGGGGGGTAGGGGGGGCCCCCGGGGCCGCCCCCCCGCCCACAATCGCGGCAGGCGGCGGCCTGCCCGCTGCGCGGGCAGGCCGCCGTGGCCGCGCAGTAGCGGGCCGTGGCAGAATTCAGGATCTGGCCAGCAGGTAGCCGACCTGCAGGCCGGTCGAGTCGACTCGGTCGTCGGGATAGGCGACGCTGAGGCAGCGCAGCCCGGCCCGGCTGAACAGCTCGCGCCACTGCTCGTTGGTCAGCAGCCGCTGCTGCGTGATCGCATGGATCAGGTAGTAGGGGTTGTAGAACGCCATCGCCAGGCCGTGGACCATGACCGGGGAGGCTGGCTGGTAGTCCATCTCGGCCACCATCCACAGCGCGTCCGGGTAGCTGTCGAACGTGGTCCGCAGGAGCTTCCCAACCGCGTCCTCCCCGTCCTGCTCGAGCATTTCCTGCAGCACGAATGCGGTGAGGAACACCGTGCCGCGACCGCCGGATGGCAGGGCCAGGCGGGCGACATCCGCGGCAGTGCCCGTATGCACGGTGAGCCGCCCGCCGACACCAGCCTGACGGCCAAGGCTGATGCCACGCGCGGCCGACGCTTCGTTGGGCTCCAGCCCGATCCCAGCGAGGCCGGGATGGCGTTCCATGATGTTGATGAGGAACGCCGCGTCGCCGCAGCCCAGGTCCACGATCAACGAAAGATCGCGGTCGGACGCTGCGAGCAGCTTCTCCACCAGCGGCAGCGTGTCCCAGGCCCCGACCCCGCAGCTGCCCGACCCGACCCTGGCCCCGTCGCGGGTGGCATAGCGGGCGCCGTCCGCTAGAACGTCACCGAGCTCCACGAACGCGGGCGCATATCCGCCGACGAGCATCTCGTACCAGGGGGCGAACGGGCGCACGCCCGCTCCCTTCGCGGTGAGCCGCCAGCCTTGCTCGGCGACTACGTAACCCTCGTTCTGCAGGAAGTGCAGTAGCGCGAGGAGCCGCTCGGAGTCCAGCCCCAGCCGGTCGGCGAGCGCGCCCTCGCTGCTGCCAGGCGACTCCTCGATTGCCGTGAGCACCCCGCGGTCCATCGCGTGATGCAGAGCCTGGGCCAGCACAAAGTACCTGATCGGCTGGATATTCTCGATCAGGCGCCGCTGAAAGTCCGCGGGAATCATTACCGTCCTTTCGTTCGTCTTCGACATGAGCTATCCCGTTACCGGCGCGGCCTGGCCGATGCCGGCGAGAGCCGCACCCAGCCGCCGCTGATCCTCCGGTGACCCCACGCTGACCCTCAGCCAGCCGGGCAGGCCGAGGCTGTCGCACGGCTTGACGCGGATGCAGTCCCGCTCGAGCGCGGAAAGCACCCGGGGCGCCGCACTCGGGAACGGCTGAGCGATGACGAAGTTCGCCTCGGTCTGGCGCACGCAGGCGAAGGCACCACAATCCGCCAGTATCCGGGCGAGGTCGGCCCTGGCCTCGATAACATAACTGACGAGCCGCCGGGTGAACTCGCCGTCGGCCAGAGTGGCCGCCGCGGCGTGCAGGCTCACCGAGTCGATGGGATAGAACCGCCGCAGCGGCCGGAGCGCCTCGATCGTCTCAGGATGGCCGACTAGACACCCCAGCCGGATCCCAGCCAGGCCGAGGGCCTTGGAGAAGCTCCGGTAGACCAGCAGGCGCGGATCGCGGGCGGTCTGTCCGGCGATGCTGGGACGGGACGAGAACTCCTGGTACGTCTCATCGAGGAAGAGATAGCCAGCGGTGCGGCGGATGTCGGCGAGCCAGCGCGCGTCGAAGAAGTTCCCGGTCGGGTTATTCGGCTGCGCGATGAACACCATGTCGCCAGCGGCGAGCGAGCCGGCCCGGGTCCGGATCGGATGCCAGTCGGCACCGAGCGCTATCGGCCGGAACGGCTTGCCCTGGGCGGCCGCCCGGTCCGGGTAGCCGTCAAAGCCGGGCTGCACGCCCCATGCCGCGTCGGCTAGCGAGAGGGCGATATCCACCGCCTCGTCCACCCCGGCAGTCAGCAGCACCTGCGTGTGGGCCACGCCGAGATGCACGGCGGTCAGTTCGGAGACATCGTCAAGCAGCCCGCGCGGGTAGCGGTGCAGTTGCGCCGCAGCCTCCCTGACCGCGCGCACCGCCAGCGGCGAGGGCCCGAGCGGGCTCTCGTTCCAGTCCAGCAGCGCCCAGCCGTCGAGAGCCTGCCATCCCTGGTAGCGCCGTGCCGCGCCGTCGTGCCTGGTCATGATCACCAGCTTTCTCGTTGCGTCGGGCGGCGCTGAGCCGGCCTCGGCTGCTTCAGTGTCGGCCCGCGGCGGCGGCCATGCCAGGCAAGGTGCAGGCAACTGGCGGGCAACTCGGTCCGATGGCCGCTCAGCTGGCCACGGTCTGGCGGGCCGGCGCGACGTTCAGCTCGGCGACACGCTCGACCGGCTGCTCCAGCACGCCCAGCGACCGGCTGACGTGCAGTGCCAGCGCCAGCGGGACGAGCATGAGCATCAGGGCGATGGCACCGCCGGGCGGCCCGAACTGGTCGGCGACGACGCCCGCCAGGAGCGGTCCGCACCATTGCAGGGACAGCGCGCCGAACCGGTTTACCGCTGAGACCCGACCGCTGAACGAGTCGGGCACCAGCCGCACCAGGTACGACTCCAGGACGATGTTCAGCGGGGCGACTCCCAGCATCGCCACGAGCAGGATCAGCCCGATCTGCCACGGCCGCGTGGCGATGGCGACGAGCCCGAAGCAGCCGACGAACGTCCAGATCGCCGCGTAGAGCACCATCCGGGCACGGATCTTCCGCAGCAGCGCCGGCCCTGCGGCCGCGCCGATCACCCCGCCGATCAGCGCAACCGAGCTGATAAGCCCGACCGTTGTGGGGCCGCCGCCGCGGTACTTGACCAGCGCGATGAACAGCAGGATGAAGCCCTGGGCCACCATGTTAAATAGCGACACCCAGATGATGACGAACCGCAGGAACCGG
>Ga0302324_100021287_pt1 | contig 12646 bp, 11 predicted proteins | sample Palsa_T0_1_FD_201949 | JGI IMG/M metagenome (GOLD analysis project Ga0302324, IMG submission 201949) | Peat permafrost microbial communities from Stordalen Mire near Abisko, Sweden - Palsa_T0_1 | ecosystem: Environmental > Terrestrial > Soil > Palsa > Peat permafrost | place: Sweden: Abisko...
CGTGCGCAAACTTTGCGATCGGCGGTGGGAGAGCTTCGCGAAGCCGGCACTGTAGTTTCGATGTCGTCGCTGTGGGAGACTGCGCCGGTCGGCATGACCGATCAGCCGGCGTTTCTCAATGCGGCGGCGGCGCTGAGGACGAATTTCAGTCCGCAGGATTTGATGCAGCGGTTGCTGGAAATCGAAGTGCGGCATGGCCGCGACCGCCGGCACTCTGTGGCGAAGGGGCCGCGGACGCTGGATCTCGACCTGCTGCTGGTGGAATCGCGCGACGGCGGCGCGGTGGTCTCGACTGAGCCGGGGCTGCGGCTGCCGCATCCTGAGATGCATGCGCGTCGATTTGTTCTGGCGCCGCTGGCGGAGATTGCGGCAGATGTTGAGCATCCGATTTTGAAGCGGAGCGTTGCGGAGATGCTGACGGATTTGCCTGCGGGCGGGGCAAATGATCCAGCCGCGGTTACGATTTACGGAAAGCCCCCGGATTCGTAACTGCAAATCTGCAAATAGAGTCTAGCGGCTGGCTTCGACGTAGGTGGAGACTGCGACGACCGAGGCAGAGGAAGCAGGAGCGCGCGCGGACTGCGCGGCCGGCGTGCGCTGCGTTGCCGCAGCGATGGCGGCGTTCTCCCGCTGATTCAGAAGCGATTCGCGGGCCGATTGCAGGAGCGCCCAGTCCTGGACGAACTCCGGCAGAGCCTCGCGATCCATGCCATGGCTGTGCAGATAGAACCGGACGCGCGCGAGCTGAAATTTATAGGCGAGGCGGGCGCTGTCTTCGTTCGAACTTTTCTTGACGGCAGAGACGGTGAGGCCGACGATCGCGTGAGTGACTGCGCCGTGATCAACCGGGCCGCGATCAAGGACAGGCATCTCCATCCACGGGCGGCCACGCGCATCGAGCTGCGGAGTTCCGTCGCGACCCATGTCGCGGAAGGCGTGGGCGAGGTCGGCATCGCCAGTGATGACGCCGGCTTCGCGCGCTTGATCTTCCTGCGCGGAGAGGGCGGACTGGTAGTGCTTCCAGGTTGCGTGCGGGGGCGCGGACATGGCGGCGTTCGCGGATGGCGTGTAGGTGGCGAGGACGAATGCGGCGTCCGGGGTTGCGGGCGGGTCGGATAATTGCAGCGCGTCGAGGTCGGCGTCCGGGGCGTGCTTGCGGGAGGATCGTTCGGCGCTGAAGCGGTCGGTGATGAGATAGCTGACCGAGATTGCGGCGAGTTCCTCGGGGCGGAACAGCATGGGCAGGAGAAATTTCTTCGTCGTGATGACGGTCTCCATGCCGGAGCGGGCCGGATCGCTGCGGCGAATTTCGCTGGGCAGTTGGGCAAATCGCGTGACGCGGATGTTCAGGTCGGGATGGCGCTCCGCGTAGTGGACGAGGGAGCGCGCTGTTGTTTTCGGGCTCGTCAGGTAAAAGTCGGCGAAGCGGTGCGATTGGATCGCGTTGGGGAAATAGCTGTTGAGCAGGTTGCGGACGAAGTCCGCGCAGTTGTTGGAGACGCCGTGGTAGTGGTTGACGTTGGCGGAGGCGTTGAGGCGGCGGATCATGTCGAGGTCCTGCGCCGGGGTTGTTTTGACTTCGAAGATGTAGACGGTGCGGAGGAAGGTGGCGGCGACCATGTCCTGCCAGTTGGCGTCGAGATTTTTCTGGCAGTCGTCGGAGGCGCAGATTGGGCCGGTGAGGCGCGTCTTTAGATATTGCAGGCGGAGGGTGGTCTGCAATGTGGGTGAGGCGAAGAGCGGGCGGTTGGATGGGTCTTCGACGCCGTAGAGGAAGATGCTGACCGGGATGATGTTCCACGCGTATGGCTTGTCTTCGTGGAAATTGGAGTAGTTGCTGAGGACGGAGCCTTGCTCGCCGGGGGCGCAGAGGCGGACTTGCACCGGGCCGGCGGGGCATATGCGGGAGAGGTAAAGGCTGGCGTGGCCGCCGCTGGTGATGAAGGAGGAGCCGGTGCCCATGGAGGAGTTCAGGACGAGGCCGACGTCGGCACGGGACGCGGTGGAGGCGGCCAGAAACACGGCTAGGATGCAGGTTTTGAGCAGTGTCGGCTTCATGTCGTGGATATGGTCCTGGGATCGGGGGCGGGTCTTGCTGCTTCTTATTCAGATGCAAACCCGGCGCGGGATTCAAGGTCGCGGTCCGGCGAAGAAACCTGTGCTCACCGCTGAAACCCGGCGATCTGGTGCCGCTTCTTCAGATTATCAGCGGCTGTGGTTGCCGGCAAAATGATTTTCGCGCAGGGGGTTGGAAATCCACTCCCCCTAAAATGGCAGGAGTGGCGCTGCGTTTTCACATTCAGGCGGAGTTGGGGGCTGCGCGGGTTGCTGACCTTGAGCTTCCGCATGCAATGGTGCCGACGCCGGCGTTTATGCCGGTCGGGACGGTGGCTTCGGTGAAGGCTGTGCCGCAGGACATTGTGGAGGCGCTGGGGGCGCAGATTATTCTTGGCAATACTTATCACCTTTATTTGCGGCCGGGGTATGAGCTGATTCGGAAGCTGGGTGGGCTGCATCGATTTATGAGCTGGAATCGGGGGCTGCTGACGGACTCGGGCGGGTTTCAGGTTTTTTCGCTGGGGAGTCTGCGGAAGGTGTCGGAGGAGGGCGTTCAATTTCGCTCGCATCTCGATGGGAGCTCGCATTTCTTTACGCCGGAGCATTCCATTGCTGTGCAGCTGGCGCTGGGCGCGGATATCGTGATGGCGTTTGATGAGTGCACGGAATATCCGGCGGATCGCTCGCGGGCGCGGCAGTCGCTGGATTTGACGCTGCGCTGGGCTCGGCGGTCGAAGGATTATTTTGATGCGCATGCGGATGAGGTTCCGTGGTTTCAGGGGACGCCGGACATCTACACGCCGGCGGCTGGGTCGACGCCGTCACTGTTCGGGATTGTGCAGGGTGGGATGTATCTGGACCTGCGGCGGGAGTCGGGGGAGCGGCTGGTGGAGATGGATTTTCCGGGCTACGCGATTGGCGGGTTGAGTGTGGGCGAGCCGCGGCATTTGACCCGGGAAGTTATTGAGTCAACGCTGGAATTTTTGCCAAAAAACAAGCCCCGCTACGTGATGGGAGTCGGCTATCCCGATGAAATTGTGGAGTACGCGGCCCTGGGAGTCGACATGATGGACTGCGTCCTGCCGACGCGGGCGGCGCGGCACGGTTTGCTGTTTACCAGCCAGGGGCGGATGAATATCAAGAACCGGCAGTATGCGGATGACCCCAATCCGCCGGACCCGAACTGCAAGTGCCCGGTGTGCCGGCGGTACTCGCGGGCGTACCTGCGGCACCTGGCTGCGGCGCAGGAGCCGCTGTCGGCGGTGCTGAACACCGTGCACAACCTGGCCTTCTACCTTGACACTATGGAACGCGTGCGGGATTCTATAAAGCGAGGCTCTCTGGCAGCTTTGTTGGTGGAAACGCGCCGCGACAACGCGGTGGCGCCTTAGCCGCAAACTTGCTGTCCGGCGTCACGGCAGGCAGATGGGTGCCGCTTCGCGATCCACCCTTCGGCTGATGCACACTCTTCCAGGCCAAAAAGCATTTTCCGCCAAGTCGGACTGTGTGCGGATGGCCTGCATAAAGGATTTGGAATTTTGATTGCTTCTCTCATTCTGCAGGCCACGAAATCTTCCCTGCCCGTCAACCTGCTGATCTTCCCTTTGATGATCGCGGTGTTTTATTTTCTGCTGATCCGACCCAACCAGACCAAGCAAAAGAAGTGGGCGACCATGCTGTCGGAGTTGAAGCCAGGCGACCGGGTGACGACGACTGGCGGCATTCGCGGCACCATTCTGACCATCAAGGACGACGCCATTCAGCTTCGCATCGCGCCTGACAATTTGAAGCTCGAGTTCGTGAAATCAGCCATCGCCTCGGTGACCACCGGGGAAGATAGCAAGTAGCCGGAAACACATACCCATGCGCAAAAATCTTGGCGGAAAAACCGCACTCATCGTTGTCCTGCTCCTGATCTTCGTTTACGGAATTTTCGGGACCCCGGCAGGCGTCAATCTCAAGTCACTCGGCGCGTCGATGATCAATCCATCGGCGGGACGCAGTGGCATCCACCTGGGCCTCGATCTTCGCGGCGGCACTCACCTCATCCTGCAGGTCATGGTGGATGAGGCGGTCAGCGCGGCGACGGACAGTGATGTCGGCCGGTTGGATACGGCATTGAAGCAGGCCGGGGTGACCGGCGCTGTGGTCTCCAAGCCCGACCCGACGAAGCCGGAAATCGTTCGCGTGACTGGCGTGCCGACGGACAAGACGGGCCAGGTGCGCGATCTGCTGAACACGCGCTTTGCCAATGCGGGCTACGACGTTTCGAGCGGCGACAACGGCTTCACGGTGACGATGCAGGCCAGCCAGGCGAAGGCAATTCGCGATCGCGCAGTGCAGCAGGCGATTGAGACGATTCGCGATCGTGTTGACCGCCTCGGCGTCAGCGAGCCGGTGATTCAGGAGTACGGACTGGGCGCGAACCAGATCCTGGTCGAGCTGCCGGGGATTGATGATCCGGCGCGAGTGAAGGACATTATTCAATCGACGGCGCGCCTGGAGATTCACCAGGTGATTGGCGGGCCTTATCCCGACGATGCGACTGCGATGCAGGCGCTGACCACGGTTCCCGCGGACGCGATGTTGATGCACGGCTCGGCTGAGCCAGCCGCTCCGGGCGAGGCGCCGGTGGACCAGGTGTTTGAGTTGAAGCGCATTCCGGAGGTGGCGGGCAATGATTTTCGCGATGCACAGCCGGCGCAAGATGAGAACGGCCGTCCACAGGTCAGCTTCCAGCTGACGAATGCGGCGGGCGATCGCTTTTATCAGTTCACCAGCACGAATGTTGGCAACCGGTTGGGCGTGGTGCTCGACGGACAGGTCCGCGAAGTGGCAAACATTCAGCAGGCCATTCGCGACTCGGGCCGCATCACGGGTCTCGATAAACAAAAGGCGACCGACCTCAGCATGATGTTGAGGACGGGCGCGCTGCCGGCCTCAATTCACTTCCTGGAAGAGCGCACGGTTGGGCCATCGCTGGGCGCGGACTCGATTCGGCAGGGCGTGTACGCGGCGGTGGCGGGCATGCTCGCGGTCATGGCGTTCATGCTGATCTACTATCGCGGCGCCGGCATCAACGCGGACCTGGCGCTGTTCCTGAACCTCGTCATCCTGCTCGGCTTCATGGGCTTCACCGGGTCGACGTTGACACTGCCGGGAATTGCGGGCGTCATTCTGACAATTGGTATGGGCGTGGATTCGAACGTGCTGATCTTTGAGCGCATTCGTGAAGAGCTGCATGCGGGCAAGGCTGCCGCGGCGGCAGTCGACCAGGGCTTTGCGCATGCCTGGCTGACGATTATCGACACCCACGTCACGACCATGGTTTCGGCCGCCATTCTGTTTCTGTTCGGCACCGGGCCGGTGCGTGGATTTGCGGTGACGCTGATCTTCGGTCTCTTCGCCAATCTGTTCACTGCTGTGTTTGTTTCGCGCGTCATATTCGACGCCATTCTGCGGCGCAAACCGGCCGGCGCAGTCCTGTCGATCTAACTCAAGTTTTTTCGGAGATTCAAGTGGAACTGTTTCGTGGAATTAACGTCGATTGGCTGGGGAAAAAGTGGTACTTCCTCGGCTTCTCGCTCATTTTCTCTATCGCTGGCATTCTGTCGATGCTGTTCTGGCATGGCATTCCCCTGGGCGTCGACTTCACTGGCGGGACCAAGGTGTACGTCAAGTTCGAGCAGGCGCCGGACTCGGGCCGGATCACGCAGGCGCTGGATAAAGCTGGACTGCATGACGCGCCGATCCAGAGCTTTGGGCCGCCGGCGAATCATGAAGTGATCGTGTCGCTGCCGCAGAGCCAGACCAGCGAATCGCAGCTGGACGCCGGGCGGGCGAAGATTGTGGCGGCGCTGGAGACAAATTATGTTGGTGCGGCGGCGGCGGCTGGCAAGCTGGATCTGGACAATGCCAGCCGGGGACAGATTACTGACCTGCTGACGCCGAGTGCAGGCGCGCAGGCGGCGCAGCAAGCGGCGGTGGCGGTAGCGAACTATCGCGACACGCAGAAGTCTGGACTGCTGGGCTCGGTCGACGAGCTGAGTGCGGTGACGACGCCGGCGAATGTGGCAACGCTGAAGCAGGGCTCCTATTTGTCGGGCTTCACGATTCGCAATGTGGAGATTGTCGGGCCGCAGGTTGGCTCGCAGTTGAAGAAGCAGGCGTTCCTGGCGACGATCTATTCGCTGGCTGGGATGCTGGTGTATTTGTGGTTCCGCTTTGAGCTGATTTATGGCGTGGCGGCGGTGGTCGCGGTGTTCCACGACACGCTCATCACAATTGGCGCATTTAGCTTGACCAACCGGGAAATCAGCCTTACGGTGGTCGCTGCAGTTCTGACCCTCGTCGGCTACTCGATGAACGACACCATTGTTGTCTTCGATCGTATCCGGGAAAATCTGCGAACCCGCAGGCGTGAGGGCTTATCTGCAGTGGTCAACCGCAGCATTAACCAGACGATGAGCCGGACGATTTTGACGTCGGGATTAACTTTCCTGACGGTGCTGTCGCTGTTCCTCTTCGGTGGTGAAGTGTTGCACAACTTTTCCTTCGCGCTGGTAGTTGGCATTCTGATCGGGACGTATTCCTCGATCGCGGTGGCAGCTCCGATGCTGGTTGCTTATCAGGACTGGCGGGCGGCGCGGGGCAAGACGGCATCTCTGCCGGCAGGCAAACGCGCCCGGGTGTAGCGGGCTCCGCGACCCAGCCGGCTGGTTTTTCCACCGGCTGGGAGCAAAATCATCTCCTCCGGTGTCTATAAAAGTGCGGTGAATAAAAATTCATCGCATGTTTCCAGGAGGTGGCTCGTATGTTTGAAGATTCCCTCGTCGAATCTGGCGGCAGGCTGAAGTCGAAGAGCAAAAAGTGGATGATTCTGACTTTTTTGCTGGAAGGCATCGTCCTTGCCATATTGATTCTGGTCCCGCTGTATTTCACCCAAGCGCTGCCTGCGAACGCGATGGACTCGATCCTGGTCGCGCCGGCCCCGCCGCCGCCGCCTCCTCCTCCGCCACCACCTGAGGTGAAGGTTGTGCCGCAGAAGATGGTGTCCGAGATGCAGGACAATACCCTGCGGGCGCCGAGCAAAATTCCTAAGGACATTAAGAACGTGGTCGAATCGGCGGCTCCTACTACTGGTGTGGCCGGCATGTCAGGCCTCGGCGGTATTGGCGGGGCGGGCGGCGTAGCCGGCGGTATTGGCGGGCTGGCAGCATCGCAGCCGGTCGTCAAAGCGGCGGTCCGTGGGCCGGTGCGCATTTCGTCCGGCGTGACGAAGGCGAACTGCATTGCCTGTCCGCAGCCGTTCTATCCGCAGATTGCCAAGTCGGCGCACATCCAGGGGTCAGTCACGCTGCAGGCGACGATTTCCAAGAGTGGCACGATTGAGAACCTGGTCGTGGTCAGCGGACCTCCGCTGCTGCGGCAGGCGGCGATTGACGGCGTCCGCAACTGGCGGTACAAGCCCACCATTCTGGACGGGGAGGCCGCTGAGGTCATCACCGAAATTCAGATCAATTTCACCATGAACGGTGGTTAAAGCCATTCCGGAGTGCCGGTTCGCCGGCACTCCACTTCCATGTGATATGCATGGGCGCTAATAACTAGTATTTTCAACGTGGTAAAACCAGCAACTCAGCTTCAACAAGATTCCTCAGGAGGAATGATTCTGTGATTCTCGCTCACATTGCAAACATCGCGGCCCATCCGGCTGCTCTCGGCATGTTTTTTCAGGAAGGTCAGACTGTAGGATTTGACCCGATTTCTCTTTGGCACAACATGGGTATGCTGGCCAAGGCTGTGGTCGTCATCCTGTTCATCATGTCGGTCTGGTCATTTGCTGTCATGATTGACCGCGCCCTCTACTTTTCGGCTGCCCGCAAGCAGAGCCGTGATTTTGCACCCCGTGTTGCCGGCGCTCTGCGCGATGGCAAGCTGGACGAAGCGGTGAAGATTGCTGACCGCAACAAGAAGTCCCACCTGGCGGAAGTTGTTACTGCTGGCCTGCAGGAGTTCCGCAACTACGGCTCCGGCGGCACGGTCACGGAAGACCAGATCGAAGCCAGCCAGCGCGCGCTCGAGCGGTCAGAAGCCATTGTTCACGCCAAGTTGAAGCGTGGTCTGGGCGGCCTGGCCACGATCGGTTCCACGTCCCCGTTTATCGGCCTGTTCGGCACCGTGGTCGGCATCTTGAATGCATTCCGCGCGATCGCTGAGCAGAAGACGCCTGGTATCGGCGCCGTCGCCTCTGGTATTTCTGAAGCACTGGTCACGACTGCATTTGGTCTGCTCGTCGCTATCCCGGCCGTTATGGCGTTCAACTATTTCACCGGCAAGGTGGAAGCGTTTGACGTCGAGATGGACAACTCCTCCAGCGAACTGATTGATTACTTCATCAAGCAGAGCCACCGCTAGACCGCACGACCTCCTGAGTGTGCGGGCCGGACGATCTCCGGCCCGCCAATCTTCCCAGGTCATCGGCGACATGCACTACCGGCAACAGTCACTCCCTAGCAGAGAGGCATCAGAGGAGCCAGAAACATGGCAATTTCAGTAAGAGACGAAGGATCAAAAGTAAATTCCAACATCAACGTCACGCCGATGGTGGACGTGATGCTGGTGCTGCTGATCATCTTCATGGTGATCACCCCCATGCTCAACAACAAGGTCAACGTCGACCTGGCGCAGGTCAACAGCCCGCAGGACATGCCGGACGCGAACAAGGAAGACTCCGTGGTCATCGCGGTGACGCGAGACGGCAACGTGTTCCTCGGCGCCAACCAGGTCGGTGTCGCCGACCTCGGCCCGAAGGTCTCGGACCTGCTCACCAACAAGCCGATCAAGCTCGTCTATCTTCGTGCAGACGCCCGCGCCCGCTATGGCACGGTGCAGGACGTAGTGGACAACGTCCGGACGGCCGGAGTGGACCAGCTGGTTCTGCTCACCGATCGCCGGTCGTCTCACGAACCCGCCGCTGGCGGAGAATAACTAACCCGCTGGCCGCATCTGCGGCCGGCATGCAAAGGATTCTGCTATGGGAATGACAACTGGTAGCTCCGGCGGTGCAATGCATGACATCAACGTCACGCCGATGATTGACGTTCTGCTCGTGCTGCTCATCATCTTCATGACCATTACCCCGATCACGCCTCGCGGCCTGGAAGCACTCGTGCCCCAGCCGCCCAAAGACAAGCAGCAGAAGCAGGACAATGACCGGACCATCGTCATCCAGGTGACCAACCACAGTGGCGGTCTGCCCTCCTACAAGATCAACGAGACGGATGTCTCCAAGGGCGACCTCGAGCCCCGGCTGCAGTCCATCTTTGCCACCCGCGCCGAGCGCGTCGCGTTCGTCAAGGGTGATCCAGACCTCAACTTTGCCGACATCGCGCAGGTCATCGACATGGCGCACGCGGCCAACGTCGAACACATCGGGCTCATCACGCCGAAGGTGGAAGCTGGCCAATAACGTTACGAAATCCGGTTTTTTTCATGCCAACGGCCGAAGCAATTGCTTCGGCCGTTGCATCTTCAGCAGATTCCAGTACAATTCCCCCTTCGGACAGCTTCACATCGTTGGCGCTTTCTGCATCTGATGCACTAAACTGTCTCCCGCCGCGCAAGCGGCGAATCAAGAGAAGGGAAACCTCCGATGAACGTCTCTTTACGTCTGCCGATGTTGACCGCAGCCGCGCTATTACTTCTGATCCCAGCCACTGGCTGCAACAAGCTCAAAGCTCGCGACCAACTCAATAAAGGTGTCCAGGCCTATAAGAGCGCGCGCTTTGAAGAAGCGGTCGAGCATTTCCAGAATGCCATCTCCCTTGATCCGGACCTGAAGACTGCCAAGCTGTTCCTAGCTACCGCTTACGCCTCGCAGGTGGTGCCCGACGTCAAGACGGCCGACAACATCAAGAACGCCAACAACGCCATTTCCCTCTTCCAGGAAGTCCTGCAGAAATCCCCCGGCGACGTCGGCGCGCTCAAAGGCATCGGCGCTCTGTATCTCGAAATCGACCAGACGGACAAGGCCAAGGAGTACCAGCAGAAGGTGATCGCGGTGAAACCGACCGATGCCGAAGCGCATTACACCATCGGCGTGATCGACTGGAAGGCGGCGTACAACAACGCCATCCCGGTCCGCAATAAACTTGGCCAGCAGGACGACGGCAGCGCCATCAAGGACAAGAAGGCCTGCGCGGAGCTGGCGCAACTGAACACTCCGATTGTGGACGAGGGGCTGGACAACCTGCAGAAGGCCATCGACAACCGCGCGAATTACTCCGACGCCATGGCTTATCTCAACCTGCTGTATCGCCGCAAGGCGGAGCTGGAGTGCGGCAACGACGATGCGCGCAAGGCTGACGTTGCCAAGGCGGACGAGTGGGTCAAGAAGGCGATGGACGCGAAGAAGGCTGAGGAAGCCAAGAAGCAGTCCAATGCTTCTGGCGGCATCACGATCGATCCTGACAAATAGACTGAGCGTTTTCAGTTGAAAGACCCTCGCTTCGGCGAGGGTCTTTTACTTGCGCCGAGGCCGGGCTGCTGTGCGCGCAACCCTGCAGTTTCATTACAATCAGCGTTTGCCAATGACTCGCCCCATCCGCAAAGTTCTGATCGCCAATCGCGGCGAAATCGCGGTCCGCATTGCGCGCGCCTGCAAGGAGCTCGGCATTGCGTCGGTTGCGGTTTACTCCGATGTTGACCGGGCCAGCCTGCATGTTCTGCGCTGTGATGAGGCGTACCGGCTGGGGCCGACGCCGGCGACTGAGTCTTACCTACGGGGCGACCTGGTGCTGGAAATTGCGAAGGGTTGCGGGGCGGACGCCATCCATCCCGGCTACGGATTTCTTTCGGAGAACGCGGCGTTTGCTGAGCAGTGCCGCAGCGCGGGCGTGAAATTTATCGGGCCGCCGCCGGAGGCGATGCGCGCGCTGGGATCGAAGACTGCGGCACGGCGATTGGCGGATTCCGTCGGGATGCCGCGGGTGCCGGGGTCGGCGCACGGGCTGGGCAGCTTTGACGAAGCGGTGAAGGTGGCGCGCGGCATCGGCTATCCGGTGATGTTGAAGGCAGCGGCTGGCGGCGGCGGCAAAGGCATGCGGCGGGTCGACGCGGAAGAGCAGTTGCGGAGCGCATTCGATGGCGCGCGGAGCGAGGCTGCGCGGGCGTTCGGCAACGACGAGGTCTACCTGGAGAAACTGGTGGTCGAGCCGCGGCACATTGAGATCCAATTGTTGGCAGACGAGCACGGTCACTGCATTTATCTGGGCGAGCGGGAGTGCTCGATGCAGCGGCGCAATCAGAAAGTGATTGAGGAGGCGCCGTCGGCTGCGGTGTCGCCGGAGCTTCGCCGAGCGATGGGAGAGGCGGCGGTCCGGATTGCGCAGGCGGCCGGGTATACCAATGCGGGGACAATTGAATTTCTGGTGGAGCGTGACCCCGCGAAGAAAAATCACGAACAGAATTTTTATTTCCTCGAGATGAACACGCGGCTGCAGGTGGAGCATCCCGTGACGGAGCTGGTGACGGGCCTCGACCTGGTGCACTTGCAACTGCAGGTGGCGCAGGGAGACGAGCTGCCGCTGACGCAGCAGGATGTGCAGCTGCGCGGGCATGCGATTGAGTGCCGCATTTACGCGGAAGATCCGGACAACAACTTCTTCCCTTCACCCGGAAAAATCACGCGGCTACTGGATGCTTCCGGTCCGGGCGTGCGGCTGGACTCCGGCGTGTACGAGGGCTGGACGGTGCCGCTGGATTACGATCCGATGCTGGCGAAGCTGGTCGCATACGCGCCGACGCGTGCGGCTGCGATCGAGCGGATGCTGCGGGCTCTGGACGAGACATTCGTCGGCGGCATTGCGACGAATGTTGGGCTGTTTCACCGCCTGCTGCGGGATGCGCGCTTTCGCAGCGCCGACATTCATACCGGCTACCTGGATCAGCTCCTGCGGGAGGCTGCGGCGTCTCAGGCAGTTGGGGAGGCCGAGGCTTCATCGGAGTCTGCAGACAAGCACCACAACGCGGAGATGGCGCTGGCGGCCATTGCTGCGGCGTTGTTCACGCAACGAGATGCGGCGGCTGGGTCTTCTTCTGCGAGAGAGACGCAGGCACCTGCGAGTGGATGGAAAGAGGCTGCGCGCAGGGAGGCGTTACGCGGATGACTTTCTACCTGATGCTCGATGGCGAGGCTTGCCGGGTGGAGATTCGCACGACGGCGGGCGGCGGTGCTGCGGAATATTTTTTCGCGCGCGGCGATGGGGCGCTTGAGCACATCTCCGCTGAGGCGGTGACGCTGGGGCCGGGCGTGCTTTCCATGCTGGCTGAGGGAGCTTCGCATGAGGCGCGGCTGGATGTAGCGCCGACTGGTTCGGCTGTGGTGTTGCATGGGCGGCGCTACGCCTTCTCCTCATATGATCCGCGCTCGCTGCAGGCACGCCGCGGAGCAGCTGGGTACGACGATGGGCCACGGACGCTGCATTCGCCGATGCCGGGTCGCGTACTGCGCATCCTGCTGGCTGCGGGAAGCGCGGTCGAGGCGCAGCAGGGGATCCTGGTGGTGGAAGCGATGAAGATGCAGAAC
>Ga0302324_100021290_pt1 | contig 12644 bp, 14 predicted proteins | sample Palsa_T0_1_FD_201949 | JGI IMG/M metagenome (GOLD analysis project Ga0302324, IMG submission 201949) | Peat permafrost microbial communities from Stordalen Mire near Abisko, Sweden - Palsa_T0_1 | ecosystem: Environmental > Terrestrial > Soil > Palsa > Peat permafrost | place: Sweden: Abisko...
CTTCGCCGGCGCGGACTTCGTCGGAGCGCGCGATTGCGTACCACGACTGATGGAATCCGGCCGGCGTTTCGGCGCGGCCACCGGTGCGAGGTTTTGAAGTGCGGGCGCCGTGCGCGCGCGGGATTGCAGTGGTAGATGCCATCGTGGAGGCCTCCAATAATCAGTTGCGCACGCAGCGATCAGGCGGCTGCGGATTCTGTGTCGAACTTCGGAAGCTGGATGAAGAACAACACGCAGTCTTCGACGACTTCGATTTCGCGGCCGGTGTCGGCGGGATCGACGCGGAAGGCCGTGTGAGTATCGAGCACTTCGCCCGAGGTGACGTCGCGAATCGCACCGCGCTCGACGAACAGCAGCTCGGGCGCGCGATGCCTGTCGACCTTGTGGCGGGCGCCGCGCGTGGCGCGAATCTCGCCGATGTTCAGCGCGCGTTCGCCGAAGGTGCCCATATGCTTCAGCTCGAAGCCGGGATCGTGCGTCGCCAGCCAGCCGAAGCCATCGGGATATATAATGATGGGCTCCTCGTAGCGCGGCGGCGGATACTCGACGGCGCGACCGTTGACGTGCTCCCAAATCGCTTCATAGCCGTCCTTGCGAACAACGCGGCCGTCCGGGCTCTGGCGCGTGAAGACGCCGCCGTCGAATTGCCCGAGGTCGGACAATTTCTGATAACCGCGATTCAACTGCTGATAGCTCATGAAGCCGTAACCGGCCGAGCCGCCCATCTGGAGCAACAGCACGATGGACTTGCTGGTGTCGGCTTGCGGGCCATAGAAAGTTCCTTCGGGAAAATAGCCGACGGTGCCGGCCTTCAAATCCTTGCCGGGCGCGTAGTTCATCGCGCCTTCGAGGCATAGCCGCACCTGATCGAAGTTGTGGCGATGGCGCGGCGTGTAGTAGTCGCCGGCCGTTCGCACGATACTCAGTTCGAAATTATCGGGCGTGCCGGGCGTGCCCTGGAGCAGGCGTTTGAAATCGATTCCGCCCGAACGATGCCCCGAAACCTCGCCCCATTCAACCTCGGCAGCATGTATCGTTTGCATAAGCTGCGATTAGCGCGGGCGTATGCGCCCCGTCAAGGATTATGATGCGTCCGGCGCGGGATGGTGTTCCTTCAGGATGGCGCCGCAGGCCGCCACTGCCGCCAGGATGCCGTCGGCGACGTGTCCGGCTTTTACCCTCGCGAGAAAGTCGCTCACGATTTTGTCCCAAGTGCCGTCCGGGACCATCGAGTGGACGCCGCGATCAGCAATGACTTCGACGTAGCGCTCACCGAGAGAAACGAAAATCAGAACGAGCTTCCGATGCGACTCGTGGGTTACGTGTGCAGCGAATTCCCAGTGCGCGAGTTGGCGCGCATAGCTTTGCCGGGTGCGCCTGGGTACGAGTGCGATCCGGATGGGAAGCCAATCGAACAGTAGCGTGAGTACGATCGTCGCGGGCACCTGGATGAGGACCGCGGCTCGTAAGCCGAGTCCCGGCCGAACCGCCGAGACTATAGCGACGATAACAAGCGCGCCCACCTGTCCCCACACCAGCGGATACAGCGAATAGCGATCGCTCGCCGGAACAACCACGACCGCGAGGTGCGCGGCGGTATGCTGCTCGATCACGGCGATCGCGCCGTCGATGCGTGCGCGTTCTTCTTGGGTTAGCGATCCAGCCACTGTCACCAGCTTCCCGAGGCGCCGCCGCCGCCGAATGATCCACCGCCGCCCGAGAAGCCGCCCCCGCCGCCGCCGCCGCCGAAACCGCCGCCATAGTAGGTTCCAGGTCCTCCTCCCATGCGGCGGTTGAAGTCCTTGCTGCCACCCAGAATCCTCCTGGCAATCAAGATTAATAGCAGCAGGAAGAAGAGGGTGAACAAGCCGAGTGCGCTGTTGCTTGAATCGACGGATGCGACCGGCTCTGAGGCAGGTTCGGCGCTGCTGCTTTCGTTGTCGCCGAGCACGCGCAGTATCGACGTAGTGCCTGCTACGATTCCGCCGTTGAAGTCGCCGCGTTTGAAGTTTGGCAGGACGTCGCTGTTGATTATTGTGCTGCAGATGGCGTCAGTGAGGGTTCCTTCGAGGCCGTAGCCGACCTCGATGCGAACCTTGTGCTCCTTGGGCGCGACTATCAGCAGTGCGCCGGTGTTCTTGCCTTTCTGCCCGATGCCCCAATAGCGGCCGAGCTGATAGCCGTAGTCCTCGATCGTGTAACCCTGCAGCGAGTCGAGCGTGACGACCACGACTTGCTGGCCGGTTGCGCGCTCATGCGCGGCGAGCATGTCGGTGAGTTCGCTCTGCGTGGAAGCGGAAAGAATTCCGGCGTCATCGACGACCCTGCCGGTGAGCGCTGGAAATTTTGGACCATCGGCCAGAGCCGGTGACGCTGCGATCAGCAAAAGAACGAACAGCGCACTCGCCGCACGAATCACACTGTTCGCGCGTGCGCGACCGCGCATCAGAATTTGACCTGTGGCACCTGTTGGGCTTGGTCGGAGATGGTGAAAGTCTCGCGGACCTTCATGTCGGGGTAAAGGATCGATGCGATCCAGCGGCCCGGAATGGTCCTCAGCTCCGTGTTGTAGTCCTGCACCGCGAGAATGTAGTCGCGACGCGCCACGGCGATGCGATTTTCGGTGCCTTCGAGCTGTGACTGAAGCGCAAGGAAATTTTGATTCGACTTGAGATCAGGGTAAGCCTCCGCCACCGCCAGCAGCCGGCCAAGCGCGCCGCCAATCGCCGCCTGGTTCTGCTCGAACTCGTGAAACGCCTGCGGGTTTGACAGGATGTCAGCCGGAAGTTGCATCTGCGTCGCTTTCGCGCGCGCCTCGGTCACCTCGGTCAGCACCTGCTGCTCCTGATGCGCATAACCCTTGACGGTCTCGACCAGGTTGGGGATAAGGTCGGCGCGCCGCTGATACTGATTCAGCACCTCGCTCCACGCGGCCTTCACCTGCTCGTCGAGCGTCGGGATTTTGTTGACGCCGCATCCCGACAGACTTCCCAGCACGAGCCCGACGGCGGCGACGAGAGTTAGTGCGCGAAAATATTTCAACCGCATCAAGGCGGGACTAGCGCGGGTGTATGTACCGCGTCAAGTGAGAAGGTCAGGCGCCTTCGCGGCTCTTGAAACCATTCTGATTCGGCTCGGGCGGTATCGTCAGCAGCTCGCGCGAATAGATCTCACCGAGGTACTCGATAAGGTTGCGCATCGAGACAACTGCCGTCGGGTGGCCGGCGTCGTCGACCAGCGGTATGTGACGGAAACCCTCGAGCACCATCTTGCTCAGCGCAAACGCGACGTTGGCATCGGCGGGCAGCGTGAAGGGATCAGGCGTCATCGACTTCGACACCGGAGTATGGACGAGGTCGAGCGGCTGGCCGGCAACCTTCATCAAAATGTCGCGCTCGGTGAAGATGCCGGCGAGGCGATCATTTTCCATCACCAGGATGCACGCGCGCCGCTCCTGCTGCATCAGGTGAATCGTGTCGGCGAGGGTGGTCGAGGCGGAGACCATCAGCGGCGGCTGCGACACAACTTCGCTGAGCGCGGTGTTGGCGAGCGCGGATTCGAGAACCTGGGGACCGGGATGTTCGTCGTCTAAAAGTAACTCGCGGTCATCGTCGTCGCCATGCATACGGTCAGCCCTCCGATGCCAGTATTTCGAGAGGCTAGCGTAAGCCCTTGTCGACTTTAGGGCAAAGGCTCAGCGCGTTTTTTGGGTGCCTGATATAACGCCGGCGCGGGGTCGGTCGAGTACCTCGTCGAGCCAGTCGAAGGCGCGCTGATGAAAGAGCGATCGGTTGCCGTCCTCGCAATGCTCACCCGCGCCTTCCGCATCGGTGAAAGTCAGGAATTGTTTCTCGCAGGTGAGCGCGTCGAACAGCACCTTCGCATAGGCCGCGATGTCATCGTTCTCGGCGGCGCAAATCAGGGACGGGCAGAGAATTTTTCCCGCCAATCCTTCGAGCGAATAATCGCGAGTCACGTTGAAATAGTCGAGCGGAGTCGAAACGTTGTGAACCAGCAGGCCGCGCCGCAAAGCCCATCCGCGGGTCGGATGCCGCAGCATCGAATCGAGTATGCGTCGCAGGATCGCGGCCGCGAACGCACTCTGCCCGGTCAATCCCGCGCGCAGAAATCCCGGCACGCGACTGCGGGCAGCTTCGAACAATGAGAACTGCCCCGGATCCGCGATCAACGCGGCGAGGCGTGGCTCTCCGCTGGCGGCGCGCGGCGCGAGATAGCCGCCGAAACTCAGTCCCATCAGGGCGATTCGTGCGGGATCTACGTCGGTGCGGGCGACGAGATAATCCATCACCGGGCGGACGATGTTTTCCCAGTCGGGCCTGAAGTGGAGTCCCTGTCTGATCAAGGCCGCGCCCTGGCCGGGACCGTCGAAGCAGATGCAGTTGTAGCCGCGCCGGATGGCGGCGGCGGCGTTGAAGAAGTACAGCTCTTCGGCGGTGCTGTCGTAACCGCCGGTGAGAATAATTGTGCGCGACGGCCGGCCGTCGGCGTTCGCGCGCAGGAAATAACCGGGCAGAATGCCGCCTTCGTAGGGAATTTCGATTTGCTCGATCGGTGGCGAAAACAAAGCTGCGGCTCTCAGGAACGCATCCGTCTGCAGATCGAAGGCGCGGGTGACGCGCGGATCGAGCGGCGCACTCATTAGAAAAATATAGGAAGTGCGAAAATAGTTGGACGCTCTCAGCCACGCTTCGCGGGCGCTTTGAAGGTGGCCTTGCTGGAAGCTTTTTTCAGCGCTCGAAAATATGCGTTGCGCCGTCGCGGACCATTGATCGTACCAGCTTGTGGCGTCGCCTTCGCGGATGCGCGCAGCGGTTGAGATGCACTCACCCACGTCGGCGCCGCCATAGTAGACATGGTTGAGCGCGCGCAGCAGTTGACCGTCGAAAACCGGATCCTTGAAAAGGATTTTCATCCGCCGTGCATAGCGTTTTCGAACAGAATCTGCCAGAAGCGCCGGCAGTGAAGTTGCGCCTATTTCGACGCTACGATCATTTCCTCGACGTCACGCAGACGATCCTTGCCGAAGAAGATCTCGTTGCCCACGTAAAAAGTCGGTGAGCCGAAGGTGCCGCGCTCAACCGATCGATTCGTGTTCTCGATCAGCTCGTCCTTTATCGGCTTGGTTTCGATCAACTCAAGGATCTGCGCGGTTGGCATGCCGGCTTCGTCGAGCGCGGCACGGAATATAGCGGGGTCGTCCATCTTTTTGGGCTCACCCCACATGTTGCGGAACATCGCATCCACGTAGCGCTCGAATACGCCGAGCTGCCGGACGGCGATAGCCCCGCGCATCATCGTCAAGGTATTCACCGGGAAGAACGGATTGCTCTGAAAGCGGGTAATCCGATGACGCTTGATGAACCGGCTCATCTCCAGCCGCTCGTACTCCGGTTTGTTCTTGATGCCGACCAGGCTCTGCGCCGGCGATCGATTGTTGGTCATCTTGAAGACGCCGCCGAGCAGCACCGGCACGTATTCGAATTTCGCACCGGTGCGCTTTTCGATTTCGGGAATCACGAGATGACTCAGGTATGCGTTGGGGCTGCCGAAGTCGAAATGAAATTCTACTTTGACCATGGGTTCACCATTTCTCCCCGAAGGGTCGGATTTCCTGCTCGAAGGTCCACGCGTCGCGAGGCTGCTGGTAAAGTTGCCAATATGACTCGGCCACCGCCGCCGGCCGCATCAGTCGCGCCGGGTCGAGGTTCTTCATCGCCTCTTCGCCTTCGCGCTCCTTGATTCGTTCGCGCACCCAGGCCGTATCGACGCCCGCGTCGATGATGAGATGAGCGACGTGAATATTGTTCGGGCCAAGTTCCCGCGCAGCGCACTGCGCAACTGCGCGCAGGCCGAATTTCGCAGCCGCGAACGCGGCATATCCGATGCCGCCGCGCACGCTGGCAGTCGCTCCGGTGAAGAAAATCGCGCCGCGCCCGTGCGGGAGCATCAGGCGCGCCGCCTCCCTGCCCGCGATGAACCCCGAGTAGCAGGCCATCTCCCAGACTTTGCGGAAGACGCGGTCGGTGGTTTCGAGCAGCGGGAAATTTACGTTGGCGCCAATGTTGAAGATGCAGACTTCGAGCGGCGCGTGCTTGTCGGCGTCCTGCAAGAATGTGGTGAGCTCGTCCTCCTTGCGTGCGTCGAGCGAACGGGCTGAAATTTTGCCCCCCTTTTCCTCTATCTCTGCAGCCAACGGCGCGAGCTTGTCGCCTTGGCGACGTCCCGCGAAAACGGTGAAGCCCTCGGCGGCAAACTTTTTCGCGATTGCGCCGCCGATATAATCGCCGGCTCCTATCACTGCCGCAGTGGCGTTTCTGTGTTGCAAAGCTAGCTCTCCTTGATTTTTGTTGCGGCCGCGCGGGAAGTGCGATCGCTCTTGCGGACCTTGCCACGTTTGATTACTCGCTTGGCCGTGCTTTTCAAGATCAAATCCGAAAGTTCCTCGTCGTTTACTGCGCGCGCGAGAATCAGCGCTCCGGCCATGGAAGCGAACGCAACGATCGCGTCCTCGTAACTGTCCGGATGATCGCCGTTTGCCATCAGACGGGATAAAAACTTGAGGTCGTCTTTTATTTCTTTGGTGAAGGCCTGGCGGACCCGGCGCGGCTGCCTCGCGATGTCGGTGCCGAGGGCTGCAACGACGCAGCCGTTGCCGGGCGCATCGCGATGTGCCGGCGAGAGGTAGCCGTCAACGATGGCGGGGAGTGCGCGCTTGCCGGGGTTGCGTTCGAGCGCGCGCTGCCATACGCGTTTGCCCCGCGCCAACGCGAAGCGAATCGCCTCCGCTGCGATAGCCTCTTTCGATCCGAAGTGGCTGTAGAGCCCGCCGTGAGTCAGGCCGGCATCTTGAGTGATCGAATCGACGCCGGTGGCGGCGATGCCTTGCTCGCGGAAGAGGCGCGCAGCAGATTTCAATATTCGTTCGCGGTTTTCCGCAGCCTTTTCTTTCGAGACGCGCATTCAACTCCCCGGATTGTCGCGAACGGTCCTTGACACGTATGATTACGAGCGTCATTAATATGCCAAACATGACGGCCGCCATCAATAGGCGCGCGCGCCAACTGAAATTGGACAAGTAGATGAGCAATCTAACTCTTTGGGGAGTCGGAACCAGCCGCACGATGCGGCCTCATTGGATGTTGCTCGAGCTGGGCCTCGAGTATGAGTTTCATGCGATAGGATCGCGCACGGGCGAGACCAAGAGCGACGAGTTCCTGCGCCTCAATCCCCGGCATAAGATTCCGGTGCTGCAGCATGGGTCCTTTGTCCTGACCGAGAGCGCTGCGATCATTCAGTATCTGAGCGAGACCTTTACCAATCCTGAAGTGATGGCGGCGCCGCGCGATGCTGAGAGTCGAGCCGCGCTGAACGAGTGGTGCTACTTCATTGCGACCGAACTCGATGCGGGTTCGCTGTACGTCATGCGGCGGCATGTAGGGCTCGAGCATGTTTATGGCGCGGCGCCGAAAGCGGTCGAGGCAGCGAGGGACTACTTCATGGAGAATGCTGAGGCGATGGCTCCGAGGATTGCGAAGTCGGGGCGTTACCTGATGGGCGATCAGTTCTGCATCGCCGATATTCTGCTGATGACTTGCCTGGATTGGGCCGTCACCGATCGCATTCCGCTCTCCGACACCTTGCACGGATATCGATCGCGCGTGGCGAAGCGGCCGGCCTATCAGAAAGCGCTGGAAAGAAATTTTCCGCCGAGAGCGTAGGCTGTCATCGAGATCGATCGGAGTTTTAGGAGTAAGACATGCCGGGTGCGATGAACGGAGTGCGAATACTTGATCTGACGACGATGGTCGCGGGGCCGGTCGCGACCATGATGTTGGCGGACCAGGGTGCCGACGTTATCAAGGTTGAGTCGCCGCATGGCGACCTGATGCGTCATTTCAGCCGCGGCCGCGCCGGTATGAACGCCGGCTTCCTGAGCTGTAACCGCAACAAGCGATCGTTGGCAGTAGACGTCAAGTCGGCAGATGGCCTGGAGATCGTCAAGAAGCTCATAGCTACTGCGCAAGTCCTGGTGCATAACTTTCGGCCTGGAATTGCCGAGCGCATAGGTCTTGGCGAGCCGGCAGTAAGAGCTATGCGGCCCGACATTGTCTATGTGTCGATCACCGGGTATGGGCCGAGCGGCCCTTATGCCAACCAGCGCGCTTATGACCCCGTGATCCAGGCTATGTCGGGGTTGGCGGACGTGCAGCGCGACCGGGACACCGGACGTCCGAGGATGGTGCGAACGATTATCGCCGACTTCACGACTGCGGTGACGGCGGCGCAGGCTATCACGGCGGCATTGTTCGCGCGTGAGCGATCGGGAGAAGGGCAGCATGTGCAGCTATCGATGCTGAATACGATGATCGCCTACATGTGGCCCGAAGCGATGCCTGGTCTGACCTTTGTCGGTGATGAGGTCGATCCATCGGACGGTGAGTTGGGTCCCGACCTCGTGTTCGCTACGCAAGACCGTTATATAACCGCGGCGGCGTTGTCGGACGACGAATGGGCGGGGATGTGCCGTTCGCTCAAACGGGAGGACCTGATCGACGATCCGCGCTTCAAGACGGCGCGTGACCGATCGATCAATGCGGTCGAGCGGCGCACGATAACTTCGGCGGAGCTGGAGAAATGGCGCGCCGATGAAATCCTGCCGCGGCTGCTGGCGAACGACGTTCCATCGGCGCCGGTGCTGAGCCGGTTCGAGCTATTGAAGGATGAGCAGGTTCGCGAGAATCACATCCTGGAAGAGTTTGAGACCGAGGAGTTCGGGAAAGTGCGAATGCCGCGACCGGCGGCTCGATTCGATCGGACGCCGTCGACGATCCGCACGATGGCGCCCATCCTGGGCGCTGACAACGCCGCAATCCTTGCCGAACTGGGCTACGACGCCGGCGATATTTCACAGCTTGAAAGTAAGCGGGTCGTGCGCAGTCAGATTAAGAAGGAATCTGATCGTGGCTAAAACAAATCCGGTAGCGGTAGTGACGGGAGTAGGACCTGGAACCGGCGCGGCAATCGCGCGCCGCTTCGCGCAAGGCGGATACGCCGTTGCGATGCTCGCGCGAAATCGCGAGCGCATTGGCAGGCTCGAGCGGGATATTCCTGACGCTCGCGCGTATCCATGCGACGTCACCGACGAGGCGCAGATCGACGCGACGATAGGTGCCATACGCGCTGAGCTTGGTGAACCCAAAGTGCTGGTTCACAACGCGGTCGGCGGCGCCTTTGGTAACTTCATGGAGATCGATCCCAAGGTTCTCAATCAGAACTTCCAGGTGAACACGATGGCCCTGCTGCATCTCGCGCGGCGGCTCGCGCCGGCGATGGTCGCGGCGGGCGAAGGCGCTATTATCGCGAGCGGCAACACTTCGGCGCTTCGCGGCAAGGCGAGCTTTGCGGGATTCGCGCCGACCAAGGCTGCGCAGCGAATTCTCGCGGAGTCGATCGCGCGTGAGCTGGGACCAAAAGGGGTGCATGTGGCTTATGTTCTAATCGATGCGGTTATCGATTCGGAATGGACGCGTAAGCGGTGGCCGGAGGCTCCCAACGAGTTCTTCATAAGGCCGGCCGCAATCGCTGACGAAGTGTGGCACGTCGCACATCAGGATCGGTGTGCGTGGTCATTCAACGTCGAGATCAGACCCTTTCGAGAGACCTGGTAGCGCGAGGATAAGACTCATGAGTGACTTGCGCATTTTTTCGTACCTGCCGAACCCACGTATCTGGAAAGCCACTATCGCCGGACGCCTTTGCGGGGTTGAGGTCGAAGTAAGAGGCAGCTCGCCGAAAGAACTACAGTCGTGGCTATGGGACTTCGACGCGCATCCTCTTTCCGGCGACGAGCAGGCAACGTCGGCCGACAGCAGGACCGGGAAGGTGGGTTTCAGCGGGACGCTGCATAAGACGGATGCCTTCATGCGGGCGCATCCGTTCGGGACGGTGCCGGCGGCGTTCAGTCCGGATGGGAAGACCGGAATTTTCGAGTCTAACAGTATCATGCGAACAGTTGCGCGCCTGGGTGAAGGTCGCATGCAACTCTACGGACGTGATGCGTATGAGGCGTCGCGCATCGACAGCTTTCTTGACGCGAGCCTGGTGTTCGCGCGCGATTCGCAGATCTATCTGCTGTCATTGATGAGCGGGACGGTTTCGTCCGAGAATCATGCAAGGATGCGCGACGGATTCGCGGTCTATCTTGGTGGAATCAACCAGGCGTTATCAGGCGCGGTCGAGTTCCTGGTGGGCGATAGCGTTTCGATTGCGGATATCTGCTTCGTTTGCGAACTGGCGTTGTTCTTCAATGAGAAAGCGCGGGCGGGAGAGCTGGTAAAGAAAGGCTTCGAGCCGATTCTGCGTGGCGGCATCGACGCAGAGTATCCGCATGCTTTTGCTCATTTCGGGAGGCTGCGCAAGCATGAGGCGTTCGCACCTGAGGTGGAGCCGTATTTGAAGAAATTTGAATCGGCGAAGTATGGCGGTGGTGGGGGATTGGAGGTTCGATGATCCATTCTTTGCTGGAGGGATAGGAGACAGAAGGGAGGCGAGGACGCGGAACCTAACCCCTAACCCCTTCCCGCGCGGGAAGGGGAACAAGATCCCTGGCCAGGAGCTGAATCCCAACCATCTAGCCGCTTCCTGCGGGAGGGGGGACAAGATCTCAGGAGCGGAATCGCGGGCACGGCGGCCCGCGCCACTAATACTAAAGAGCTTAGGAGCAGAGTGTTATGAATAAGGTACGGTTTGAAGTTTTTGGGGGGCTGGGTCTTATCAGTTTGGCGAATCCGCCTTTGAATCTTTTCAGTATGGAGTTGATAGAAGACCTTCGGGCCGCGGTTACCGAGGCAATGAAGGCCCCACTTAGAGCATTGATCGTGCGCGCTGAAGGGAAGGTCTTTTCCGGCGGCGCTGATGTTAGTGTTTTCAAGGGTAGAACTTCGAGCGAGGCGCGCAAGCTCTTCACCAGCCAGTTGCGGCTGATTGCCGATCTCGAGGAGCTGCCGTTTCCAACGCTGGCGGCAGTGCAAGGCCTGTGTATAGCCGCGGGACTGGAACTGGCTCTCGCCTGCGATCTGATTTTCGCGGCGGCGTCGGCGAGTTTCGGTCAGGCTGAGGCGTCGATCGGAACTACTACCCTGCTGGGTGGCGTCCAGCGCCTGGCCGAGCGTGCAGGGCCGAGCCGGGCGCGCGAGATAATCTACACGGCGGACCAATACGATGCGGCGACGTTCGAGCGATGGAATATTGTAAACCGGGTGCTGCCCGACGAGACGTTCGAATCGCAGACGAGGGCATTCGGGGAGCGCCTTGCCAAAGGTCCGACACTCGCGTATGCGGCAGGCAAGCGGATGGTGCGCGCCTATCTCGACGGCGGAATTCGTGCGGCGGATAAGACTGTCGATGAAGTTGCACCTGCAATCTTTGACACCGAAGACATGCGCGCGGGTGTAGCGGCACTGTTAGAGCATGGTCCGCGTGCGTTTCGCGACAAGGTGGTATTTCGCGGGCGCTAGTTGTGAGGGTTTGGCGAGTGAAGGGGCGGGCACGGCGGCCGGCCCCACTATATTAAAGAAGATCCTAGGAGCGGAATCTTGAATCGCGGGCGTAATAGCCCGCTGTAAAAGGACCCTCACCTGTCTCCTCTCCCTTGCAGGGAGAGGAGACAGAGAAGAACCTAACCCCTAGCCCCTTCCCGCGCGGGAAGGGGGACAAGATCTTAGGAGCGGCGGCCCGCCCCACTGTCCGCTATTTGGTTTTGGCGGCCTTTCCGGTTCCTGACAGTCCTACTGACTGAGGCGAGCCGCTGATGTCATCGAAAATCATCAGAGTGCCGGTGTGCGCAGTCGTGTCCGGCGGCGTGAAAGTCACCGATACCTTGCAGCTCTTGCCGGGCTCGAGCGTTTTTGCGCATTCCGACTTCACCGTGAAGACGGGAGGGTCCGCGCTCTCGCTCTGGATGCTGACTGCGACGCCGGATTTTTTGCTGCCGTCATTCTTGATCGTGACACTCTTGGCCTTGCTGGTTTTGTCGACAGTCGTCCTGGTTCCGAATGACAGCGAACCCGGACTGATACTCAGCTTGCCGGCAACGGGAGTCGGCGTCGGGGTTGGGGTCGCAGCCGTCGAAGTCGCAGTCGGGGTGGGCGTCGGTGTCGAGGAAGGAGGCGGCGGCTGCAGCGCGACGAACTGAGGCGCAGCCAGTTCTGTGAATGGCCCGCTGATGATGGAAGTGGGGGAATCATTGACCGTGCCGGTGCTGCTTCCCAAAGCGGGGTAGGCAAAGATGCTCGCGGCGGCAGAATCCGCTACATAAATGTCGTCGCTGGAATCGAGCGCGACGCCGCATGGCGCCATCAGCAACGGCGAGTCTTTTATGGTGGCGGTGGGAGCCTCGTCGAGCGAGCCGGTGCCGCTGGTCGTTAGGGGAGGATAGACAAACACGCTGGCAGCAGAGAAGTCCGACACATAGATGTTGCCGGTAGAATCCAGCGCCACGCCGCATGGTTGGACCAGGCCGGTGCTGGCCCCGCTGATAGTGGCAAGGGGCGCGGTATTGCCGTGGCTTCCGGCAGAATAGACAAACACGCTGGGGGGAACCACGGGATCCGACTTGGTGTTAC
>Ga0302324_100021291_pt1 | contig 12642 bp, 15 predicted proteins | sample Palsa_T0_1_FD_201949 | JGI IMG/M metagenome (GOLD analysis project Ga0302324, IMG submission 201949) | Peat permafrost microbial communities from Stordalen Mire near Abisko, Sweden - Palsa_T0_1 | ecosystem: Environmental > Terrestrial > Soil > Palsa > Peat permafrost | place: Sweden: Abisko...
GCTCATCTTTGGCGAAGGACGCGACCCGCAGGACTGGCCCAACGTATCGCTCTCGAACGACGGCCTATGGCTTAGCATCATGGTCGAGCAGGGCTGGTCAAAAAATGAACTCTATCTGAAGGATGTGAAGAACGACTCGGCTCCATTGCGCATCACCAGCGGCAAGGAATTCCTCTACATCGCCCACCCCTACCACGGCGATCTCTACATCCTGACCAACGAAGATGGTCCGCGCTATCACGTTTTCAAGACGCCGCTAGTCACTCCGACGCACGAGCACTGGCGCGAGATCATTCCGCAGTCGGATGCTGTTCTAACATCGCTATTTGTCATCGGTGGCCAGCTCTTCGCACGCTATGAGCTCAACGCTCACTCATTGCTGAAGCGCTTCACCACCGAAGGCAAGCCGCTGGGCGAAATCGAACTGCCGGCGCTCGGCACCATCTCCTCTATCGGCGGCGAATACGATAGCAGCAGCGCGTTCTATCTTTTCTCGTCATTCACCACGCCGACGACCATTTATCGCTTCGACATCCCGAGCGGCAAGAGCACGCTGTGGGACTCGGTTGAGAGCGCCATCGATGCCGATCGGTATGAGACTAAGCAAATCTGGTACGCATCCAAGGACGGCACGCGCGTTCCGATGTTCCTGGTCATGCGCAAAGGACTAAAGATCACCGGGCACAACCCCGTGCTGCTCACGGGTTACGGCGGTTTCAACATCAGCCTGACGCCCGAGTTCAACAAGGCGCTGTTTCCGTGGCTTGATCATGATGGCATCTTCGCCGTCGCGAATCTGCGCGGCGGCGGCGAGTTCGGCGAAGACTGGCACCGCGCCGGCATGCTCGACAAGAAGCAGAATGTCTTCGACGATTTCATCGCCGCGGCCGAGTATTTGCAGAAAGAGGGTTACACCGACAAGGAGCACCTCGCCATTCGCGGCGGCAGCAACGGCGGCCTGCTGATGGGAGTTGCGATCACGCAACGGCCCGATCTCTTTCGCGCCGTCATCTGTCAGGTCCCGCTGCTCGACATGCTGCGCTACCAGAACTTTCAGATCGCCAAACTGTGGATTCCCGAGTACGGCTCGTCGGATGACGCGAAGCAGTTCCCGTGGCTCTACGCCTACTCGCCCTACCAACATGTCAAAGAAGGAACGGTCTATCCCGCAGTGCTGTTCATGACCGCTGACAGCGATACCCGCGTTGATCCCATGCACGCGAAAAAGATGACCGCGGAGTTGCAGGCGAACAATGGCGGTCCTAATCCAATCCTGCTGCGCATCGAGACCAAAGCCGGACACGGGGCAGGGAAGCCGATTTCAAAGGTTGTGGAGGATTGGACCGACATCTATTCGTTCTTGTTTTGGCAGTTGGGAATGGATAAAAGCCGCAACTAGTAACTAGTAACTAGTAACTAGTAACTAGTAACTAGTAACTAGTAACTAGTAACTAGTAACTAGTAACTAGTAACTAGTACAACATCCTCTTCAACCAGCATTTTGTCTTCCTCACGGTTTCCTGTAAGCACGAACGACTTGGTCTGCGTTGGTTTGCCGTGTTCAACCGCGGTGATCACGTAAGAGCAGCCCATCCACTGAGCTTGTTCCAGGTCGGTTGGCGACCACTGTGCGGGATGATCGGGATGGGAATGATAAAAGCCAACGATGTCGAGCTTCTCCTCGCGGGCCTCGCGTTGGATGCGCACCAGGTCGCGCGGGTCGATGGCGTAACGTGTCTGCGGAGAATCGGCTCGGACGTTATTGCAGCGAATTGCGGATCGCACGGTACGAACATCGCCTTCCGACGTGCCCACCAGGATGCCGCAACACTCATTGGGATAAGTCTCTTCGCCGTGGTGGCGGATTTTGGCGTAATCGGAAGCCTGGAGTTTCAGCACTTCAGCAACTCCGGACGGCGCGGCTAGCGGCCACCTGGCGAGCCAGTATCGCAGGTTGGGTTCTCAGGGGTGTAGTTGGATTTGTTTTGCTCGAAGCACCACTTCACCTGGTCGCGCGAAAATTCCTTAACCACGCTGGCCGGAATGTCGGACTGCTTGACCTCCTGGAACTGGAAGCTAATGGATCCGTCCGGCGCAACCGTCGCCAGCAGATAGCCATAGACATCGGTTTTATCGATGGTGGAGAGCGCGCGGTCAGCCGGCAAACGGTAACGCACGGCACCGGCGCTTCCCATGATCCATCCCGGCAACACATCGCCTTTGTGGCAGGCAGTGTTGTAAGCGTCGTTCATGACAAAGTGCGAGTGGCTGGCCAGCACATACACATTCTTCCTGGTTGTCTTCCGGAATGCGGACAGCTCGGCGTAGACTTCCCGCCCGCTCGACTGTCCTCGCACCGAGCTATTCATGCTATGTCCGGCCGACGAACTATCGGGCAACGCAGCGTGCATGCCAAGCGCCACCGTGCGAATGGCACTGTTCTTCGCGTCGTTCGCCAGCACCATCTTGAACCATGTCATCTCTGCTGGGTCGAACATGTCGGCGGAAGCGTCGTCCATGTTAATGAAGTCGACGCCGCGATCGATCCAGTGATAGTACGTTGTAACGTCATGATCGCCTGAGCTGTCTTCTATCCGCTGTCGCCGCAGGACGGGTTGATCCAGCCAGTCAGCAAATTGTGCGATGTATTGCGTCCGCGTCAGGGGCGCCACCAGTTCGTGATTGCCGATGGACAAGAACACAGGCAGCTTGCCGAAGGGCACAAGCTGATGCTGGATGAAGTCTGGCCAAGCGTCGGCGAGATAGTCCGGCATCGTCGCTTGTGGATGAGTCCGACGGTAGTCTTCGTCGATCTTGGAAATCGCCCGGAAGTCGCCCAGGTGCCAATAAAATGCGGCGTCGTCAGATAGCACGCCAGCGGCAATAGCGGGCATCACAATGTCGCCGCAGTTGCGGGAATCGCCCGAGACGGCGAACTTCCAGGTGCCGCTGGGGCTTTGATTTTTCTGTGCGGTTAGAGTTGCTGCCAGGCAGACTACGGCAGTGACGAAGATCGCGACGCGGAGCAATCGCGCACCCGGCTTGTAGTCTATGAACATTCGGTCCCCAAGCGCATGATCATAACGGAGAGACGCGGCTAATTGCTATTCCCGCAAGAAATGGGTAAGCTGCTGCCGTCAGTAGCTACTTTTCCGGGAACCGCACCCAATATTTCCGCAACTTGCGTGTTGCAACAAGCATCTGGCTTAGGAGAATGTTAAGAAGGCCGGAGCTTGTCGCGAGCCGTCTGGCCGGGAGGATTACGTTGCGTAAACTGCTTTCCACTCCAAACGATTTCACCCTCACTTTGATTCGCCTGGTCCTGGGCATCGTTTTCTTCGCCCATGGCGCACAGAAGATGCTGGGCTGGTTCGGAGGCTTTGGCTTCCACGGCACCATGGGTTTCTTTACCCAACAGCTGGGCATTCCCGCGCCGCTGGCATTTCTCGCCATCTGCGCCGAATTCTTTGGCGGACTGGGCTTGATCGTGGGCCTGCTCAGCCGCATTGCGGCTTTCGGAATCATCGTCAACATGGTGGTCGCGATCGCGACGGTGCACGTGCACAACGGGTTCTTTATGAACTGGTACGGCAAGCAGAAGGGCGAGGGCTTCGAATATCACCTGCTGGCGATCGCGGTGGGCCTGGTTATTTTGATCAAAGGCGCGGGAGCGCTGTCCGTTGATCATGCACTGAGTGGGGGAGGCGAATAGCAAAAAGCCTCCGCCGCGGCGGAGGCTTGGATATCTTCGAAAGAAGGAGCTAGTTCTTTGCGGCCTCGGTTTTTGCGGCCTCGGCCTTCGCCGTGTCAGATTTGGCGTACTTGCGGCGGAAACGCTCAACGCGGCCGGCGGTGTCCACCAGCTTTTGCTTGCCCGTAAAGAACGGATGACATGCAGAGCAAATTTCCACATTGATGTCGCCCTTATGGGTGGAACGGGTGAGAAATGTATTGCCGCAGGCGCAATGGACGCGCACTTCGTCGTAAGTGGGATGGATGGCTGCTTTCATGGAACTCCTAAGCTATTGAGTACAAACCTTAATTCTACCGGATGGCGCAGCATTGCGGCAAACGGTTTTCGCTGCAATCAATCCCTTTGACTACGTGAAGTGCCCGAAAGATTCATTACGCGGTGCAGTTTCACCTTACATCTTCGATGGCGCGCTGGCGCTGGCGATGCATTGCCATTTGCCGCTTGGCATCTTCATCCAGGTATCAACCCAGCGCTCATGAGCGTTCACCGAAGTGCCGTCAGCGTGAGTGCCTTTGCCCTGCCAGGCGCCGGTGGCGATCGCAGTGTTGCCATCGGTGGTGACTTTGATGTCGCTAACTTGGTTAATTTCCCACTTGTCGCCCTTCATCCTGGCGAGACTCTCCGCCTTGTTACGCATGCTGCCATCGCTGTCCATGTTGATGAAGTTTTCAGCCAGCAGCGGAGCCACCTGGTCGGGGTTGCCGGCCTTTGCCGCGGAGGCCCATTGTTGTTCCATGCTCGCGATGGCTTTTTCGACTCCACCGCTTGTCTTGCTGCTGCCCATCTGGGCTTGAGCGGTGAGAGCCAGTCCCACTATTACGAAACACATCAGCATTGCCTTCATGCACGTGTCCTTTCAGTTCTGTCGGGTTGATCGGGTCGATCAGGTTGGAGGTGAGGTTGTGGCGATTTGATGGACGCCTAACTCTACGCTCAAAGGTGTGCTTAAGCAACACGCACAAGGCCAAAGGTGGCACGCAAAGTAGCCGCGAGGTCACACGGGCGGGCAGTGGTCGTCGCAAGCACCCGCCGTTCGTAGCAGAGCAGGTATCTCAGGGCTGCGGTTCGCACCATCGACTCAAGTCCGCTATTTCCTGGCCACTGCCTTCTTCAGTTCAATGCCGGGGGTGAACTTCGCCACTCGGCGGGCGGGAATCTTGATGACGCCACCGGTCTGCGGATTGCGTCCGTTACGCGCTTTGCGCTGTGAAACGGAAAAGGTCCCGAATCCCACCAAGGTAACGCGGCCACCCTTTTTCAACACACTCGTCACCGAATCGATGATGGTGTCGATTGCGCCTCCGGCAGCCGTCTTGCTGATACCGTGAGCGGCCGCAATTTTCTCCACCAGGTCAGCCTTGTTCATAGTCACTCCTCACCAAACGCTGTTAGATATGAACCGAAGTTCTACTTGCCGACGGGTGCCGTGTCAAGAAGTAAAATGTGTCGGCGCAAGGCCGGCAAGCTGCTGGTGGGATCGATTCGGCTTGTAGTTGGTCGATTGCGCCGGGCCGTCCTTCTCCGGAGTCCAGGCCAGCGGATCATCGGAACTTCATCGCGTCAATTGCCGTATTACAGTTCAGGTGACCGTTATGCTCACTTTTCTGCTTTGGTGCATCCTGCTGATCTTCTGCTGGCCACTGGCGCTGGTTTTCCTGGTGCTGTATCCGATTGTTTGGCTAGTCCTGCTGCCGTTCCGCATTCTGGGGATTGCGGTTGAAGGCGTTTTGGAGCTGCTGAAAGCCATCATCTTTCTGCCGGCGCGAATCCTTCGCGGCCCACGGCGGGCCTGGTAGCACGCCGTGCAAAAAGAAGAGCGGACCCGGAGGTCCGCTTTCTTCAGCCCGATATCGAAGGAAAACCCTGCGATCTGAGGTTTATCCGACTTTTACTGCTGTCTTTTCGTCCAGGGTCACTGGAAACTTGCGATGATCGATTCCGGTGTAGATCTGCCGTGGACGCGCGATTTTCTGCTCCGGGTCCTGCACCATTTCGTTCCACTGCGCCAGCCAGCCGGCCGCGCGGGGGATGGCAAACAGCACGGTAAACATCTCCGGCTGAAAGCCCATGGCCTGGTAAATAATTCCCGAGTAGAAATCTACGTTGGGATACAGCTTGCGGGTAACGAAGTAGTCGTCCTGCAAGGCAATGCGCTCCAGCTCCAGGGCCGTGTCAAGGCGGTCGTTGCGCCCCGTCACCTCGAACACTTCTTCGGCCACCTGCTTGATGATGCGCGCGCGGGGATCGTAGTTCTTGTAGACCCGATGCCCGAAGCCCATCAGCTTGATCTCGCCTTCTTTGACGCGCTTGATGTAGGCGGGAATGTTCTTCACCGAACCGATTTCGTCCAGCATGCGCAACACTTCTTCATTCGCGCCTCCATGCAAGGGGCCGGCTAGTGCAGCAGCTGCTCCCGCCATGGACAGGTAAGGATCGGTTTGCGCGCTGCCAATGACGCGCATGGTAGTGGAGCTGCAATTCTGCTCGTGATCGGCGTGCAGAATGAACAGCACATCCAGCGCACGCGCAATCACCGGGCTGGCAACGTACTTCGGCTCCGTCATCCGCCACAGCATATTCATGAAATTTTCGGTATAGCTGAGGTCGTTGTCGGGATACACGTACGGATGTCCGCGGCGGTGACGGTAGGAATATGCCGCCAACGTAGCCATCTTGGCGATCAGGCGAATGATCTGCTTCTCCCGATTCACTGGGTCGTGAATGTTCTTGGCCTCGGGGTACACGGTGGAGAGGGCCGCCAGAGTGCTCACCAGAATGCCCATCGGATGGGCATCGTAGCGGAAGCCATCGATGAAGTGCTTGGTGCTCTCGTGCAACATGGTGTGATGGGTTATCTCCCAGGTCCAGTCTTTGTCCTGCTGCGGGTTCGGCAACTCGCCGAAGAGCAGAAGGTAGGCAACCTGGAGATAGGTGCAGTGCTCGGCCAGCGTTTCGATATCGTAGCCGCGGTAGCGAAGGATGCCTTTGTCGCCGTCAATGAAGGTGATGCTGCTTTTGCAAGAGACCGTATTGGTGAATGCGGGATCGTAGGTCATCAGACCGAAGTCTTCCGGACCCGTCTTGATCTTCCGCAGATCCATGGCCCGGATGGTGCCGAGCTCGACCGGCGTCTCATAAGTCTTATCGGTGCGTTGGTCGGTGATGGTCAAAGTATCCTTCGACATGACCGGTACCTCCTTGGAAAATGATCGTATGATTTCAACTGGGCCGAAGTCCGAACGAGTGTTCGAACGAGATCAATTTTAACCCCTCAATCTCCGGCAACCTAGCATTAACAGAGCAGAAGCGAGCTGGATCACATGCATCTGTGATGGCTGAACATGGGGTGGCCAAGCCTGACGCTCGATCGTTCCTGGTTATTTCTTGCCGGCTGGCGGATCGGAAGTGGAGCCGCCTGTTTCCGCGCCGGAAGCGGATTTGCTCTTGGAATCGTCCGATCCCTTGGAATCATTCGATTTGCCCTCGGACGACGAAGACGCCGCAGCCGAACCGTTGCCGCTCTTGCCACTGTCCTTTGCCGAGCCCTTGGCGTAATCGGTGACGTACCATCCCGAACCTTTGAACTGCACGGCAGGCGCCGAAATTAGTTGTTCCAATTCGCCTCCGCAATGGGGACAGATTGTCAACGGCGGATCGGAAAACTTCTGGATGCGCTCCATGAGGCTATGGCACTTCCGGCACTGATACTCGTAAAGAGGCAAAGCGGACACCCCACAATCGTTCTAAGTTATTGATTCTATGTTTCGCGATCGGTTGCGGTCAATGTTGGACCGCTGCTCGCGCTCCGCCTTTCGCGGTTCGCCAACCGGTTTACATACCTGGATTCCCGACTGGAGCGAAGCGGAAAGGAGGGACCTGCTGTTCGAGTTCTTGCCAGCTGCGCCGTTTCCGTTGACACTTACTTCTGTGAAAGCCATCGCTATTATTCCGGCACGGCTTGCCTCAACTCGCCTGCCGCGCAAGGTGCTACGTGAGATTGCCGGGCGTCCCATGCTCGCCTACGTGTATGAAGCGGCGCGCGCCTGCTCCCGCTTGCAGGAAGTCATCGTTGCTACCGACTCCGACGAGATCGCCGCCGTTTGCGATCGGAACGGCTGGGCCTGCCGCATGACTTCTGCCGAGCATCGCAGCGGCACCGATCGCGTCCATGAGGTCGCGCAGACGGTCGAGGCTGATGTGTACGTCAATGTTCAGGGCGATGAGCCGCTGGCGCGACGTGAACATCTGGATGTGCTGCTTGAACTGATGGAATGTGACGGTGTAGAAGTTGGCACACTCAAGACGCGGTGCTCGCCTGGAGATGTAAACAATCCCAACGCGGTGAAAGTTGTCACTGCACTCGATGGGAAAGCGCTCTATTTCTCTCGCGCGACGATTCCCTTCGACCGGGACGGTGCAGGAGCTGCACCCTACAAGCACCTGGGCTTCTATGCCTATCGCAAGGCGGCGCTGGATTCCTTCTGCAACTGGCCGGAGTCAGAATTGGAGCGCACGGAGCGGCTGGAACAGCTGCGGTTCCTCGACAACGGCATTGCGATCCATGTGGCCGAAACACCCTACGACACGGTGGGAGTGGATACCGAAGAGGATCTGCACAGGGTGGAAGCAATTCTGCAGAGAAGCCATAGTGGATCAAATGCGATGGAATGAACAAGCCGAGCCCACTGCAAACGACGAACCGTAGCCCTCGGTCCGTCTCGCTAAGCTCGAGATGAATCGGTGAACGTGGTCGCCAGCGTCTTACGCCGTCTGTTCCTGCGGTTGCTTATTTGCCCACGCCTCCGCCGCCGCAACCCGCTTGCCGATTGAAGGGTGCGAGTGGAAGAGCAACTCAATGAACTTGTTGGGCTCGCGCTCGGCTAGATTCTGATCGGCCAGCTTCTGCATGGAGCTGATGAACGGCGCGATCGCGGGCGTATTTTCCCACGCGTATCGGTCAGCCTGGCGCTCATGGTGACGCGAGATCGCATTCAAGGCCGGCATCAGAACGAAGCCCAGGACGGTTGCGACCAGGACAATCAGCGGCAGGTTGGCGAAATCGTAGAGTCGCGGATCCAGCACCGGGAACCAGTTTTTCGCAATCACAAAGCGCAGCACCAGGTTGATCAGCCAGAAGCCGAAGAAGGTGATAGCAACTTGGGTGAAGATGGCCTTCAGGATGTGCTTGTGCACATGGTGGCCGAGTTCGTGCGCGAGAATGGCTTCGATCTCGTCGTCGCTGTAGTTTTGCAGCAAGGTGTCAGAGAGGATGATGCGCCGCGTTGATCCCATGCCGGTGAGCGCGGCGTTCGCCTTGTTCGACTTCTCCGACAGCTTCCACTCGTAGACGCCACGGACGCGCGTGCCGGCGCGTTCGCCCAGCCTGGTCAGCCGCTCGCGCAGGCTTTCATTGGCCAGCGGCTCGAACTTGTAGAAGATGGGCATCAGGATGACGGGCGCGAGCTGTGCCATCAGCAGAAACAGTCCTACAAAGACGGCCCACGCGATGATCCACCAGCGCTGCGGCGCGAGGCGAATGATGCCGTATACCAGCTCGACCATGATGGTGCCCAGCACCAGAGAGACCAGCCAGCCTTTGCATTCGTCCCAAAGCCAGCCGCGCAGCTTCTGGTTGGAGAGGTGATACTGGTGCTCCAGCCGGAAGCCAATGAAGTCGAAAGGCGCGTTCAGCACTTTGGCGATCACGGAAAACATGAGCACGTAGAGAAATACGGCGAGAAAATAGTGCTGCTTCGAGCCCATGAGGGACCAGTCGCGCAGCCTGCCGGTCCAGCCGGTCACCAGCAACACGACCAGCAGCGCGAGGCCGATGACCGTATCGGCCATACTTAGCCAGCGCTGGACGCGGTTATAGCGGCGTACCTCCGGCGAGTCCGCCGGTTGCGAATTTGCTGTTGTGGTCATTAATTGAACGAGCGAACGGCGTAACACCGTTCGCTGCGTGCTTCCAGTATAAAACAGAGGGCGCATTGCAGGCGACTGCCGAGCCGGTTGCATCGGACGTTAGGTCTTTCAGCGCGAGACCGTTATTGCCCGCGGCGTGAGATCTCTCGCACTTCGTTCCTGTGCGACAATCGGCATTCAGCGTTCGTAAGATATAAAGACATCCGGGAGGACGCACATGCGCGAAGCGATTGCAACCAACGACGGCCCGAAGGCCATTGGGCCATACTCACAGGCCATCAAGGCCAACGGATTGGTTTTTGTGTCGGGACAGATTCCATTCGATCCGGCAACGCAGCAACTCATTGAGGGTGATATCGCTGCGCAAACCGAACGCGTGCTGCAAAACCTGAGTGGCATTCTGAAGGCCGCAGGCAGCTCTCTCGACCGCGTGGTGAAGGCCGGCGTCTTCCTGAAGAACATGTCTGATTTTGCCGCGATGAACGAAGTCTATGGCCGCTACTTCACGCAAAACCCGCCAGCGCGTTCGACCGTGGAAGTGGCGCGACTCCCCAAAGATGTACTGGTCGAGATTGACGTTATTGCTGTGGAGTAACTCATCGCCGGCTGTTGATTTATGCGTGTTAAACTTGTCCCTTTGCCCGCCGTTCCTTGATCAGACCGGGCGATACCCGCCCAACCAAACGGCGGGTGCCCGGTTCTGTCATTCCGAGCGGAGCGAAGCGGAGTCGAGAGAGCCGCTTCCTCCTACTTCTTTGGCAGGGCAGGAGATAAAGAGCCATCCTCATGTCGAATACTATGCTTGCTGTCGTAAAGGCGGAGCCCGCGCCGGGCACCGAGATCCGCGAAGTCCCCAAACCGCAATTTGGACCAACCGATGTTTTAGTCAAAGTCGAAGTGGCTTCCATCTGCGGCACTGACCTGCACATTTACCAGTGGGACCAATGGGCCCAGCGCCGCATTCATCCGCCGCTGATTCCCGGCCACGAGTTCTGCGGCACGGTGGAGGCCGTGGGCGCCGAAGTTACCAGCGTGAAGGAAGGTGACTTTGTTTCCGCTGAAATGCACGTGGCCTGCGGAAAGTGCCTGCAATGCCGCATCGGCGAAGCGCACATCTGCCAGAACGTGAAGATCATCGGGGTCGACGCCGATGGCGCCTTCGCCGAATACGTCGTCATTCCCGAGTCGAATATCTGGAAGCTCGATGCCTCCATTCCGCGGGAGTACGCCTCCATCCTCGACCCGCTGGGCAACGCCGTGCACACGGTGCTGGCTGGCGACATCGCCGCTAAGAGTGTCGCGATCACGGGCTGCGGGCCGATTGGACTGTTCTCCATTGCGGTGGCGCGCGCCTGCGGAGCGACGCAGATTTTTGCGCTCGAAGTGAACGAGCATCGCCGCAAGATCGCGAGTCAGATGGGTCCGGATTTCGTGCTCGATCCGACCAAGGACGATGTCTACCAGATCGTGATGGACAACACCGGCGGCACCGGCGTCGATGTGGTATTGGAGATGGCCGGACGGACGGAAGCCATCCGAACAGGCTTCAAAATCCTGCGCCTCGGCGGCCGCATGTCACTTCTCGGAATCCCCTCCCGACCAGTCGAACTCAATCTCGCCGAAGAAGTTATCTTCAAAGGCGCGACGGTGCAGGGCATCAACGGCCGCCGCATGTATCAGACGTGGTATCAGATGACCGCGCTGCTCAAGGCGGGAAAGCTGGATCTGCATCCGGTCATCACCAATCGCATTGCGATGAAGGATTTCGCGTCGGGCATGGAACTGCTGAAGACCGGCGAGGCCAGCAAGATTCTGGTGTATCCGAATGGGACGCGATAACCTCGAACATGGCTTAGTTGCGCGAAGTTCCGACTACTGCGGTTTCGTCATCCGGCGATGAGGATTTGCCGCAGACGACAGGTAGTGCTGATCGAGTGCCTGGCGAACCAAAGTTTTGATTACCGCCTGCCGGCTGATGTTCAATTCCTCCGCTCTTCTGTCCAGTTCTTCAAGCATGGGCGCCGTGAAGTCCACGTTGACCCTCTGAATTGGGGCCATCATTCGGCCTCGGTTGGTAAAAAAACTTGACACGTCCTTACCCTGCTCCGCCAGTCGGGCGATAGCTTCGGCGGATACCAGCTTTCGTTGTCTAAGAGTGTTCTTCATAAAGTTGTTTCTCCTGCCTCGTTGCTTTCCACAGGGTAACGAGGTGGTAGTACTCTCCCTGTGCATCCTCGCGCACTTCAAAGATGACGGTGTAAAGCCGGTCTCCAACCCACCCAATGGCACGGTGCTGCTCAGGCCAGTCCGAACGCTGATCCAGGTAATATGGGTGAGAGAATACCTCCCGCGCCTCTTCGAAGCCAACTCCACGCCTGAGACTTTGCCTCAACCGCACGCTCTTCCGCTCGTCGAAATGAAATCGCATTGAGGTATAACAGTTATACCACATTCTTTTGGGGCTCTCAGGGCCGCCTTTCACGCAGGCGGATACTTTCCTTAGGCCAAAGGGCGATAGAATGTTCAGTCGCGCTCGGAGATATTCATGGCTACTGCAACTCGCACCAATCCGCTCTCGTTCCTTACCGATCAACTGAACGAACTGAAACAGAAGGGCACCTACTTCAAGCTGCGCGTGCTCGACGATGAGCAGGCGGCGGTCTGCACCTTCGACGGCAAGAAAGTCATCAACCTTGCCTCCAACAATTATCTCGGGCTGACGACACATCCCAAGCTGCGTGAAGCTGCGCTGGAAGCCACAAAGAAGTACGGCGTGGGATCGGGCGCGGTACGCACCATCGCGGGCACCATGAAGATTCACATGGAGCTGGAGGAAAAGATTGCGCGCTTCAAGAATGTCGAGGCCTGCGTGGTCTTCCAGTCGGGCTTCACGGCGAATGCAGGAACGGTTTCGGCGATTCTCGGCAAAGAAGACTTCATCGTCTCCGACGAGCTGAACCACG
>Ga0302324_100021293_pt1 | contig 12642 bp, 11 predicted proteins | sample Palsa_T0_1_FD_201949 | JGI IMG/M metagenome (GOLD analysis project Ga0302324, IMG submission 201949) | Peat permafrost microbial communities from Stordalen Mire near Abisko, Sweden - Palsa_T0_1 | ecosystem: Environmental > Terrestrial > Soil > Palsa > Peat permafrost | place: Sweden: Abisko...
AGCCCGAGAGCGGCATCGCAAATATGAGCACGTAGAGTGCCGCGTGCGTGAATTTGGCCAGAACGCGCTCGTAGGGTTTGAGAGTGAGCGGTAGCGGCGGCGTCGGATTGCCGAGCCGCCACAGCAAGCGCACCACCGCCAGCATCAAAATAGTGATCCCGACGGACTTATGGCGCGCGAGCGTGGCGAGCTTCGCCATGCCATGCAATTCGCTCGCGATCAGCGCCAGAATCAGCTGCGTGATGATGAGCGCGACGATGAGCCAGTGGAGAAACTGGGCGACGCTGCCCCAGCGGGCGGTAGTATTGCGGACCTGCATGGGGGGTGAAGCTTATGCCGATGCACGCCGCTTGCAAAATCGGCGCTCTCGCAATCCTGGTTGCGGTGAGCGCGGGCTGTGCCACGCGCGTGCCCAAGAGCGAGCCCGTGCCCGGCGGAGCGCCCGTGCAGGCGCAACCGCCGGTGGTCGGCCAGGCGTACCAGGTTGTCGGCGCCGACTCGCTGCTCATCGTGCGCGTGTATCGTGGCGGCACTTTGGCGCGCGTCGGCCACAATCACATCGTCGCTTCGCATGATCTTGCCGGCACCGTCTACATCGCGAAGGACATTTCGCGTTCGAGCTTTGAACTTAAATTCCCCGTCGCGCTACTCACAGTAGACGAGGCGGAGCTGCGGGCCGCGCAAGGCGCGGATTTTGCCGCAGACGTTCCGGATGCCGCCGCCAGGGATGGCACACGTCGCAACATGCTCGGCCCTGCGGTCCTGGACGCCGACCACTTTCCGCAAATCGAACTGCGCTCGGTGGGCCTCGAGCCCTCTGGCGACCATCTCATGGCGCGCATCGAAGTCCGTATCCGTGATCAGGCGCACGTGCACACGGTCCCCTTAAGCTACACGTTGTCAGCGAACGAGCTCCTGGCGCAGGCGGAATTTCCCCTCAAGCAGACCGACATCGGCCTGCAGCCGTTTACGGCGCTCCTCGGAGCACTCGCGGTCCAGGATGAGATGCAGCTGCAGGTGCGCATCGTCGCGCGCGCCCGCTAACCGGGCCTCCGGCGCGTCACGCGTCCTCTTCCAGGAAGAGCAGAGATGTGCCCTCGGGCGCTTCCAGGAGCGCTGTCGTTCGGTCCAGGCCTTTGAGGGGCGCGCGCCACGTGCCCACCTCCAGGTCGCGCAGCCGGGCCAGACGTTCGCGCATACCCTGATCGCGAAACACCAGCATGGGCTGCTCCAGGATGCGCGGTGCATGCAAGGCGATGTCGAGATAATCGCTCGTCAGGGCGAGATGCGGATATGGCAGCTCGGCCTCTGCGGTCGCGACGAAGCCAAACTTCTCCCAGAACTCCCGGGCGGCGGCGAAATCCGAGCTCGGCATGCTGAACTCCTCGAAGTAGCCGCAGAGCGATGCGCGCTCCGGGCGGCGCACTACCGGCGAGTAGGTGCGAGCCTCGACGAGGACCAGCAGCTGGCCGTCCGGATCCTTGAGTCCAATGGTGTTGAATTCGTGCTCGGCCGTGTGCTGATAGGCAAGCTCGATGCCCTGCGCTTCAAGTTCGCGCGCGTAGCGCGCGACGTTCTCGCGCACGTAGGTCAGGGCAGGGGAGTCAAAGGAGCTCTGATGCAGCCCGAGGAAGAGGCGCCCGTCCGTCAATACACCGTACGGGTGCGGCCACGTATCGGCGGTCGGGGCCTGCGAGAATCCGAGGCGTTCGTAGAACTCGACCGACGCGCGAATGTCCGCCGTGCGGATGCCGATCTCGTGAAAGCGGCCGAGCACGCGCCTGCGTCTTATGCCGAAGCGTCGCGCGCCGCGCCGGCGGGAAAGAGACCGCGCTCGAACGCTGTCCAGCCCTGGCAGTGCTGGGCAATCAGATCCGCCAGGGCGCGCGTGTGTTCGGGCCGGGCATTGAGGGCCGGCACGTACAGGAAGCGCCGCCCACCGGCGGCGAGGAAGCGCTCGCGGTTCTCTATGTCGATCTCTTCCAGGGTCTCGAGGCAATCGATCGCGAAGCCGGGACAGACCACCGTCAGCTCATGGACGCCGCGCGCAGGCAGTTCGGCGACGACGTTGGCCGTGTAGGGCGTGAGCCAGCGCGCGGCGCCGAAGCGCGACTGAAAGCTCACGCTCCATTGCGCATCGGTCAGCATGAGCTCCTCGGCGAGCAGTCGTGCGGTCTTCTGACACTTGCAGAAGTACGGGTCGCCACGCTGGAAGTAGCGCTCCGGAATCCCGTGAAAGGAGATGAGCAAGCGCTCGGTGCGCCCCTGCGACTGCCAGTGCTGCACTACGCTCGCACGCAGCGCGTCGATGTAGCCGGGATGATCATGGTACTCCGCGATGAAGCGCATCTCCGGAAGCCAGCGCCAGCGGCGCAGCTCCGCATTGACCTGATCGTAGACCGCCCCGGTGCTCGCTCCGCAGTATTGCGGAAACAGCGGGACGACGAGGATTCTCTGCGCGCCCGAGTTGCGTAACCGCGCGAGCGCGCTTGCGACCGTGGGCTCGGCATAGAGCATGCCGAGCTCGATCGAGAACGGCGCGAGCATGCGTTGCGCGAGGACGCCGGTGAGCTCGGTGCGCAGCTGATTGGAGAGCGAGACCATCGGCGAGCCGCTCGCCGTCCAGATGCGCGCGTACTTACGCGCCGAGACGAACGGCCGCGTGGGCAGGATGAGGCCGTACAGGAGGGGCAACCACAAGGCACGCGGCAACTCGACGACGCGCGGATCGGACAGCAAACCCTTCAGGAAGCTGCGCACATGGCGCCGCGCGAGCGACACCGGCGTGCCGGAATTGACGAGCAGCACACCGATGCGCTCGGTGCCGTCGTGGCGAAACTCCGGAGAGCTGATGAAGGGCACTCAAATGCCGCCGACGCAGACGTACTTGATCTCGGTGTAGTCGAGGATGCCGTACTTCGAGCCTTCGCGACCCACGCCGGATTCCTTGATGCCGCCAAACGGCGCGACTTCGGTGGAGATGATGCCCGTGTTGAGCCCGACGATGCCGCACTCGAGCGCTTCGCTCACGCGCCAGGCGCGTGCCAGATCGCGCGTATAGAAATAGCCCGCGAGCCCGAATTCCGTATCGTTGGCGAGTCGCAGCGCCTCCTCCTCCGACTTGAAGCGGAACAGCGGCGCGACGGGCCCGAACGTCTCCTCGCGCGCCACCATCATGGCGGAGGTGACGCCGGTCAGTATGGTCGGCTGGAAGAACGTGCCGCCGAGCGCGTGGCGCGCACCACCGGCGGCGACGCGCGCGCCCTTCGCGAGCGCATCGGCGATGTGCTCTTCGACCTTGGCGAGCGCGTGCTGGTCGATCAGCGGCCCCTGGTCGGTCGCGCCCGCGAGCCCGTCGCCGACTCTGAGCTTGGCGACGGCCGCCGTCAGTTTGTTCACGAACTCATCGTAGATGGAGTCCTGCACGAAGAGCCGGTTCGCGCACACACACGTCTGCCCGGTGTTGCGGTACTTGCTCGCGATCGTGCCCGCCACCGCAGCATCAAGGTCGGCATCCTCAAACACGATGAACGGGGCGTTGCCGCCGAGTTCGAGCGAGAGTTTCTTCAAAGTGCCGACGCACTGCGACATCAGCTGTTTGCCCACCGCGGTGGAGCCGGTGAAGCTCAGCTTGCGCACCGCGCGGTGCGAGGTCATCTCGGCGCCGATGGCCGCCGAATCGCCGGTCAGCACGCTCAAGACGCCGGGCGGGACGCCGGCGCGCTCGGCAAGACAGGCGAGCGCGAGCGCCGAGTACGGCGTCTGCGTTGCGGGCTTGCAGACGAAGGTGCAGCCGGCCGCGAGCGCCGGGGCCACCTTGCGCGCAATCATCGCGGCCGGGAAATTCCACGGTGTGATGGCGGCGACGACGCCAATCGGCTGGCGCAGGACGAGGATGCGCTTGTCCGCCTGGTGGCCCGGAATCACGTCGCCGTAGAGCCGCTTGCCCTCTTCGCCGAACCATTCGATGAACGCTGCGGCGTAGGCGATCTCGGAGCGCGCCTCGGCGAGCGGTTTGCCCTGCTCGGCGGTCATGATGCGAGCGAGGTCGTCCTGATTCGCGAGCATGAGGTCGTACCAGCGCCGCAGGATGAGCGCCCGCTCCTGCGCGGTCTTTTTCGCCCACGTCGGCAGCGCCGCCGCCGCCGCTTCGATCGCGCTCCTGGTCTCGGCCGCTCCCATGTTGGGGACCGTCCCCAGCTTCTCGCCGGTTGCGGGGTTCGAAACACTGCGGGTCGCGCCGCTTGCGGCGCCGGCCCACTTGCCTGCAAGGTAGGCCTGCGTGCGCAGCAGGTCGGGATCCTTCAGTGTGAGTGCCAATCAAGCCTCCGCATGCGCCACATGTTTGGCAAAGAATGCGAGTGAACGCTCGCGCGCGAGTTTGGCACTCGCGGCGTCGAAGCTCGCGCGCTGATCGCAGTTGAAGCCGTGCTCGGCCGGATACGTGTAAAACTGACCCTTCGGGTCCGCTGCCCTGATCTTGTCGATGTCGCTCGCCGGGATGTGCTCGTCGCGCTCGCCGAAGTGGTACATGACCGGACAGCGGGGATGTTTGGGCAGCTCCTTCGTGATGCTGCCGCCGTAATAGACGATCGCACAGGCAATATTGAGGTCGCAGGCGGCCAGATAAGCAATCTTGCCGCCCCAGCAATAGCCGACAGCGCCGATGCGGCCGGAGTTCTTGACCACCGCGACGGCGGCGGCCACGTCGGCGAGCACCTGCTCCTGCTTCAACTGCATGACGTAGCCCCGGCCTTCCTGCATGGCGGCCGCGCTGTAGTCAAGCTCGATTCCGCGACGCACGCGGTCGAAGAGACAGGGCGCGATGGCCACATAGCCCTCCTGGGCATAGCCGTCAGTGACCGCGCGAATGTGGCTGTTGACGCCGAAGATCTCCTGCACGACGACGATGGCGCCGCGCGGCTTACCCGCAGGTGCTGCCAGCCAGGCGCGGAATTCGTGGCCGTCGCGCGCCATGATGGTGGTGAATTCGCTCATAACTTCCTGCGCATCCGTGATGCTCTAGTGGTCTGCCCGGGAGCGCACCACCGGCTGGTCGAGGGCACCGAAGATGCTGGCGCCGCTGTCGGCCAACATTTCGATGCGCACGCGATCGCCAAACTTGAGAAAGGGCGTGCGCGCAGACCCGTACTCTAGCACTTCGAGCGTGCGCCGCTCGGCGAGGCACGAACAGCCACTGGCCGGATCGCGGTTGGAGACGGTGCCCGACCCCAGGATCGTTCCCGCGCCGAGCCTGCGCGTGCGGGCCGCGTGAGCGAGGAGCTCGTAAAAGCTGAAGCTCATGTCCACGCCCGCGTTCGGGCGACCCAGCTCTTCGCCGTTGACTTGGCTCACGAGCGGCAGGTGCACTTTGCCGTCACGCCAGGCAGCGCCGAGCTCATCGGGCGTGGCGGCGATCGCCGCAAAGGCGGTCGCGGGCTTCGACTGCACAAAACCAAAGCCCTTGGCGAGCTCCGCCGGAATCAGGTTGCGCAGACTCCAGTCATTGACGAGCACGATGAGCTTGACGTGGGCGGCGGCCGCCGCGGCTGGCATGCCGAGCGGCACGTCGTCGGTCACGACGGCAACTTCGGCCTCAAGATCAATGCCATGCTCCTCGCTCACGAACGCCGCAGCGTCGCAGGGGCCCAGCAGCGCGTCCGATCCGCCCTGATACATGAGCGGCTCGGTGCGGAACGAGGCGGGCATCTCTGCGCCGCGCGCTTTGCGCACCAGCTCAACATGATGCAGATAGGCGCTGCCATCGAGCCACTGGTACGCCCGCGGCAGCGGCGCTGCGCAGGCGTGCGCAGCGAAGCGTCGCGCGTGCGCAGGCCGCGCCGCTTCGAGCTGCGCCGCGGCCGCCCGCAATTGCGGCTCGACCGCCTGCCAGCTGTCGAGCGCCGCCTGCAGAGTCGGGGCAATATTCTGCGCCGTTACATAGTGCTCGAGAGCGCGGTCGACGATGATGAGCTCGCCGTCGCGCTGCGCCCCGCGCAGGCTCGCGAGTTTCATTTGTCGGTGCGCCAGCTGTCGATGTAGCCTGCCCATTCGACCGTCTCCGCCGCCGCGCCGATCTCGAGGGGATCGCGCGCATCAATCATCACCGCCACCTCGTCGGTGGCACTCTTCGGCGGATTGAGGATGTTCGCGAGCGCCTTCGGGTGCGGGCCATGCGTGAAGCCGCAGGGATGCAGCGTGACCATGCCCGGATGGATGTTGTCGCGCGAGAAGAAATTGCCGGCGTGATAGAAGATGAGTTCGTCGTAGTCGTCGTTGTTGTGGAAGAACGGCACCTTAATAGCCCCGGCATCCGATTCGAAGGGCCGCGGCACGAAGGTGCAGATGACGAAGCGGTCGGCCACAAAAGTCGTGTGCGCCGACGGCGGCAGGTGATAACGATGACTCATCAACGGACGGATATCGCGCACGTTGATGCGCGCGACCATGAGGTCGCCGTGCCAGCCGACCACATCGAGCGGGTTGAAGGGATAGGTGATGGTGGAGATCGCGCCCCGGCGCTTGACGCGCACCTGCCAGCGAGTCGTGTCGCTGTGCTGGGCGCGAAAGGCGTCGTCGAGCTGCGGCACGTCGAGCATCGCGGCATCGAAGAGCGCATGCGCACCGACCAGTCCCTTCTCGGGCAACCGGTAGCTTCCCTGGGTCGCCTCGATCAACAGGACGGCGAGCGGCTCGGCTGCCGTGACGCGCCAGAGCGTGCCGCGCGGCAATAAGATGTAGTCGCCCGCGGCAAAGCTCAGGTGGCCGAAATCGCAGAACAGCTCCCCGGCACCCGCGTGGATGAAGAGCATCTCGTCGCCGTCGCCATTGCGCACCAGGTGATCCATGCGCCCCGCGGCGCACTTCCAGAAGCGCAGCCGCAGCGCCGCGTTGCCGACAATCTCCGCGGCATCCCAGGGTGCGGGCGTCGGCTGCTCGGGCAGCGCCGCAAGATCAAACGCATGCGGCCGCAACGGTCCGGAAAATTGCACCCAGCCGGTCGGGGGGTGGCGGTGATACAAGTGAGCGGCCGGGCCGAAGAAGCCGTCCTTGCTCATCTCGCGTTCGAAAGTTCCCGGCGGCAGGTCCGCGTGCGCCTGACGGGAGGCAAGTCCCGCGACGCGGGGAAAGGTAATGTAGCGCTTCATGGTGGGATGCCTCGTGCGGATGCGTGCAGGCAATTTAGTTTCAGATGAAACCAATGGCAAGCGCACCCGCTTAAGCCGGCGGCGAGCCGTCGGCTTAGCCGACGACGCAGCGGTTACGCCCCGCTTCCTTCGCTTGGTAGAGCGCGCGATCCGCGCGGTCGAAGGCGGCGTCGGGACTGTCTTCAGCGATGAAGTTGGTGATCCCGCAGGAGGCGGTCACGGTCACCGGCTTGTCGTGAAAGTGGAATCCGAGTTGCGAGATTTCGATCCGGATCTTGTCCGCTACGGTGTGGCCTTCGGCCGGGGAGGAGCCGACCAGCAGCATGACAAACTCCTCGCCGCCGTAGCGCGCCACGAAGTCGGTCTCGCGCACGTGCTTGGCGAGCTGCTGGCCGAAAACGCGCAGCACTTTGTCGCCGGCCTTGTGCCCATAGGCATCATTGATGGTCTTGAAGTGGTCGATGTCCCAGGCGAGGATGCTGACGGTGCGGCCGAAGCGTTTCCAGCGCCGGAATTCCTGTTCGATGCGCTCATCGTAGGCAGCGCGGTTGGGAATGCCGGTGAGCGCATCGATCATCGCCAGCCGCTGCTCTTCCTGCAGACTCACGTGCAGGCTGTGACTCTCGCGCTCGAGTTCCCGGATGCGCGAGCGCATGCGGCCGACGCGCTCGCGGTAGGTTTTGACGCGCGATTCCTCGCGGCCGTGAAACTCGTGCAAGTGCCCGTTGATGGCGGCAAGCCGCAGGGTCACCTGTTCGCGCATCGCCGGCAGGTCCAGCGAGCGCATGACGTTGGTCTTCAGCTCCTCGACCTCACCGCTGACCAGGAGATTGAGGTTTTCAGTGTCGTGCTGCGCGGCAGTCTGCTCTTCGACGTCGCCCGCGAGATGCGCGGCGATCTCATCGAGCCGCGAGGTCAGCTGCTGCAGCAGGTGCTCAAGCTCGAATTTTTCCCGTTGCGCTGCGGCGCGCTGCTCGCTCGCCAGGCGGGCGACGCGCTCGAGCAGCGGCGCAAGGTCGGCCGCCGTCAGGGAGCTCGCGGCGTCGGCGCGCAGTCCGGCAATCATCGGCCTGAGCTCGGGCAGCAGCGCCAGCTGATCGAGCAGCGAGAGCGCGCTCGCCGCATCGCCGCTCGCCGGCGCCATCGCAGCTGCCGCGGCCGGGCTCGCGGCCGACTGCGTGTCGAGCACGGCCACCGCCTGCGACAGGGGATCGAGCAATTCCTCAAGTCCCCGCGGATCGATGCCGTTGCGCACCGCGGCGGCGACTTTTTCCAGTTCCGCATCGAGGCGCGCGTCACGACCCTGGCCCGCGAGACAGAGCCGCCGGATCAGCACTCGCACCACGCTCTGCAGGCGATTGCGCCGCACCTCTTCAGCCGACAGGCGGCTCAAAGAGTCGCGGTATTTGTCGCGCCATTGGTTGTCATCGCTCATGGGATCCTCGCGCGTCCTTCAGCGTTCCAGGATCGCGGACACTCCCATGCCACCCGCGGTGCACACCGAGATGAGGCCGCGTTTGGCGCTGGCATCATTTGCGAGCAGCTTCGCAAGCGTTGCGACGACGCGGGCGCCGGTGGCGGCGAAGGGATGCCCGACCGCGATGCTACTGCCTTTGACATTGAGCCGCGCACGATCGATGGCGCCCAGCGTCTTCTTCTCCCCGAGAACCTCACGGCAGTAGTCGGGCGACTCCCAGGCGGCGAGCGTGCACAGCACCTGGCCCGCGAAGGCCTCGTGGATCTCGTAGTAGTCGAAGTCCTGCAACGCAAGACCCGCCTCGTGCAGCATGGCCGCGACGGCGTAGGTCGGCGCCATCAGGAGTCCCTCCTTGCCGGTGGCGAAATCCACCGCCCATGCCTTGCCATAGCGCAGGTAGGCGAGCACCGGCAGTTTGTGCGCCGCTGCCCACTCTTCCGAGGCGAGCAGCACCACGGCGGCGCCATCGGTGAGCGGGGTGCTGTTGCCCGCCGTCAGGGTTCCTGAGCCCGTCAGGTCGAACGAGGGGCGTAGCTTGGCGAGCTTCTCGAGCGAGGTGTCGCCGCGGACGTTGTTGTCGCGCTTCAGGCCCTCGTACTCGATGACGAGGTCGTCGAAGAAGCCTTCACCCCAGGCCGCCGCGGCGCGCCGATGGCTTTCGAAGGCGAGCTCGTCCTGGGCGGCGCGCGAGATCTTCCAGGTCTTGACCATGAGCTCGGTGCTCTGACCCATCGACAGGCCGGTGCGCGGCTCGATCACCCCCGGCAATATGGGCTTGAAGTGTTTCGGCCGCAGGGAGAACCACGGCGCGAGGCGCTGCCCAAAGCTGCGGCCGCGATAGCTGGCGAGCAGCAGCTGCTGATAGGCCCGCGGATAGACGATGGGCGGATCGCTCACGGTGTCGACGCCGCCGGCGAGCCCCGCATCGATCTGCCCGAGGGCAATCTTGTTTCCCACCAGAATCGCCGCCTCCAAGCTGGTGCCGCAGGCGCGCTGTATATCGAGGCCGGGTGTGTGCGGGTCGAGCCCGCAGCCGAGCACGCACTCGCGCACCAGGTTGTAGTCCTTCGAATGCTTCATCACCGCGCCGGCGATCACGTCTCCCAGGCGCTGCCCGGCAAGGCCAAAGCGCTCGACCGCGCCTCGAAAGGTGGCCGTGAGCATGTCCTGATTGCCGACGCGCGCATACGCCCCATTGGCCCGGGCAAACGGGATCCGAGTCCCGCCCAGGATGGCGACACGCCTGAGTGCGGAGCCGATCAGCATGAATTCCTCCCGTGCGCGCGCACGCTATGGCGATGGCGTGCCGATTCTAAGCGATTTGCAGCTTTTGCATGGCCGGCACGCGCCACGGCGCTTCTAGAGCTCGAGCGCCAACCAGTGATCGCAGCCGCGCGCTCGCGTCGTGCCGGGTGGCTGCCGCAGCGGCCGAAAGCCGACCCGCTCGTAAAGATGGCGCGCCGCCTCCATGCCCGCCTGGGTTTCCAGATAACAGATTTGATAGCCGAAGCCGCGCGCAGCGCGCATGCAATGCCGCAGCAGCAGCGCGCCCAACCCATGCCCCCGCGCCGCGGGCAGAAAATACATCTTACGCAGCTCGCACACCTCGAATGGCCCGCCGGCGAGCGCGCCAATCCCCGCGCCCCCCACCACCTCGCCCGCGCGCTGCACCACGAAATACGCCGCGCGCGGCGCGCAGTAGGCCTGCGACATAGCGGCCACTTCGACATCAGCGAGCGCGGCGCCATCCGCACCTGAGGCGAACTCCGCCTGCACCGTACGAATGACCGCGGCGACTGCCGCATCGTCGTCTCGGCAGATGGGTCGGATAAGATGATCGGGGCTCACGCGCGTTACGCTAGCGTCATCGCGACGATGAGGCAATGAACCCGGTGCACAAACACCGGAACCTACATGCTTGGAGTCTCCCCCATGTGCCGCGCTACGACTCGGCTGGCCCGCGCTCGCCGCGCCTTTCTTGTGGCCTGCGCCTGGCTCGCCGCAAGTGGCGCGATAGCCCAGGAGTGGACGCTGACCGATGCGGACCTGGCTGCGCTGGATAAGCGCGAAGTCCTGCTGCCACCGGCGGCCAACCCCGGCCCGAGCGACGGCAGCTTCCGCGCGGCGATCGAGATCGAGGCGCCTGCGGAGCACGTGTTTCGCACCATGACCGACTGCGCCCAGGCGCTGCAGTTCGTGCCACATCTCATCCGCTGCACGGTGCTTGCGACGGCCCCGGACGGCTCCTGGCAGACCATTCTCCACGAGGTGGATTACAGCTGGTACCTGCCGCGCGCAGCGTACGAGTTTCGCGCCGAGTATCAGCCCTTCGTGCGCGTGCGCTTCTCGGGCGTGCGCGGCGCCTTCACTGAGAACGACGGCGTTTGGGAACTCCTGCCGCGCCGTGACGGCGCGGCCACCATCGTGACCTACCGCGCGCAGGTCGTGCCCCGGTTCTACGTCCCGGGGTGGATTGCGCTGGCGAGACTCAAGCGCGATCTGCCGGCGCTGCTGCAGGGATTGCGCGCGCGCTGCGAAGCGCCCTAATCTGCGGCAAACGCGCTGCTGGCTGCGCCGGACCGATTTGCGCGGGCGCCTGACGAGACGGCAAGATGCCGCGAGCCTTTGCGAGAGCACTGCATGTCCCATTCCGGTGTCGACCGCGAATTCGAACGACGACTTTCCGCGCTGATCAACAGCGGCCAGCCGCACATCCTGCAGGGCGGACGCAAGGGCCTGGAGAAGGAGTCACTGCGCGTCACGCGCAGCGGCCACATCGTCAACACACCGCATCCGCGCGCGCTCGGCTCGGCGCTCACCAATGAGCACATCACGACGGACTACTCCGAGGCGCTGATCGAGCTCGTGACGCCCCCCTTCACGGCGACCTGGGAACTGCAGCAATATCTTCTCGACCTGCATCAGTTCGTGTATCGCCATCTGGGGGATGAGCTCCTGTGGGCCACCAGCATGCCCTGCGCTCTGGAGGGCGATGCCAGCATTCCCATTGCCCAGTACGGCACCTCCAACATCGCACGCATGAAGAGCGTGTACCGCTATGGGCTCGGCGTGCGCTACGGCCGCGTCATGCAGGCCATCTCCGGCGTGCATTTCAACTACTCCTTTCCGCAAGCCTTCTGGGAAGCCTACGCGGCGGTGCGCGAATCGCGCACGCTCGATGCGCGCTTCATCTCAGCGGGCTATTTCGAGCTGCTGCGCAATTACCGCCGTCTGGGCTGGATCGTGCTCTACCTGTTCGGCGTGTCGCCGGTCGTATGCAAGTCCTTCATGCGGGGTCGGGAAGAGCAGTTGCCGCAGCTGACCGCCGGCACGCTCTATGAGCCGTACGCCACGAGTCTGCGCATGAGTGACGTCGGCTATCGCAACCGCAATCAGTCGGGACTCGCCGTATCCGTCAACAGCCTGGATGAGTATGTGCGCGACCTGACGCGCGCCATCACCACACCCAATCCTGCCTACGAGGCGCTCGGCGTTAAGTTAAACGGCGAATACCAGCAGCTGAACGCCAACATTCTGCAGATCGAAAACGAGTACTACAGCTTCATCCGGCCGAAGCGCGTGGCAAATTCGGGCGAGCGCTCGACCAAGGCGCTGCAGCGCGCGGGCGTCGAATACGTCGAAGTGCGTGCGCTCGACGTGAGCGCTTACGATCCCGTCGGCGTCAACCAGAACAAGCTGCGATTCCTCGAGGCGCTGCTCGCCCTGTGCCTCCTCAAGGAGAGTCCGCTCATCGCGGATGACGAGCAGGCGGCGCTCGACCAGAACCATCTGACGGTGGCGCGGCGCGGCCGCGAGCCCGGTCTGCTGCTGTCGCGCGACGGCAAAGATGTGCCGCTGCGCGAGTGGGCGCACGAACTCATCGACTCGCTCACCGGCATCTGCGAGATCCTCGATCGCGGCGATGCGTCGCGGCCCTATGCGCATGCACTGGCGGCCCAGGCGGGCAAGATCGACAACGTCGCACTCACGCCGTCGGCGCGGCTGATGACGGAGCTC
>Ga0302324_100021295_pt1 | contig 12641 bp, 11 predicted proteins | sample Palsa_T0_1_FD_201949 | JGI IMG/M metagenome (GOLD analysis project Ga0302324, IMG submission 201949) | Peat permafrost microbial communities from Stordalen Mire near Abisko, Sweden - Palsa_T0_1 | ecosystem: Environmental > Terrestrial > Soil > Palsa > Peat permafrost | place: Sweden: Abisko...
TCGAGCGCGCCATGCCGGGCCTCAAGGGCCGGGCCAAGACCTTGGTCGAACTGGCTGATTCAGCGAAGTTCTACTTCATGAGCCGGCCCCTGCCTCTGGACCCGAAGGCGGCCGCCGCGCTCAATAGCAGCGGCCAGGCGGCGCTGGCAGGATTAGCGCCGGTTTTCGCGTCGATCACCGACTGGCGTGCCCCCGTCCTGGAGCAGGCGGTGCGCGGCTTTGCCGAAGCGCACCATCTCAAGCTTGGCGACGTCGCCCAGCCGTTGCGCGCCGCGGCGACGGGGATGTCGGTTTCGCCGCCGATCTTCGAGGTGATCGCCGTGTTAGGGCGGGACGAGACACTGGGCCGCCTAGCCGATCAAAGGGGGGGCGACCAAGGGCGACGATTGATTCCCCCTAAGCCGAGATCTATGCTGCGGTACAGCATAGTGACACGGCCTCGAACGGCAGGAGCAACGATCGATGAGCGACGCCGCCCAGACCTCCGCCAGAAGCAAGCCCGATGCGGTCAACGAGACCGTCACGATCGTCGACAACACCACCGGCAAAAAGGCGGATTTCCCGCTCCTGTCGGGCACGATCGGGCCCAAGGTGATCGACGTCCGCAAGCTGTACGACAAGCTCGGGCACTTCACCTTCGATCCCGGCTATATGGCGACCGGCTCGACCGAGTCCGCAATCACCTATATCGACGGCGACGAGGGCGTTTTGCTGTACCGCGGCTATCCGATCGAGCAGTTGGCCGAGGGCAGCGACTTCATGGAGGTCTGCTACCTGTTGCTCGAGGGGCATCTGCCGACCAAGCAGGCGAAGGCTGAGTTCGAGCAGTCGATCACCTATCACACGATGCTGCACGAGCAGATCAGCCAATTGTTCCGCGGCTTCCGCCGCGACGCGCATCCGATGGCCGTGATGGCCGGCGTGGTCAGCTCGCTGGCCGCATTCTATCACGACTCGACCGACATCCACGATCCGAAGCAGCGCGAGATCGCTTCGCACCGGCTGATCGCCAAAATGCCGACGATCGCCGCGATGTGCTACAAATACTCGGTCGGCCAGCCCTTCGTGTATCCGAACAACGGCATGAAGTATGCCGAGAACTTCCTGCATATGATGTTCTCGGTGCCGTGCGAGCCGTGGAAGAGCAACCCGGCGCTCGCCCGCGCCATGGACCTGATCTTCACCCTCCACGCCGACCACGAGCAGAACGCCTCGACCTCGACGGTGCGCCTTGCCGGCTCGTCGGGCGCCAATCCGTTCGCCTGCATCGCCGCCGGCATCGCGTCGCTGTGGGGTCCGGCGCATGGCGGCGCCAACGAGGCCGTGCTCAAGATGCTGGGTCAGATCGGCTCGCGCGACCGCATCCAGGAATACATCAAACGCGCCAAGGACAAGAACGACAGCTTCCGCCTGATGGGCTTCGGCCACCGGGTCTACAAGAACTACGATCCGCGCGCCAAGATCATGCAGAAGACCTGCCGCGAAGTCCTGGATGTGATGGGCGTCAAGGACGAACTGCTGCTGCTCGCCATGGACCTCGAGCGGATCGCGCTCGAGGATGACTATTTCGTCGAGCGCAAGCTCTACCCGAATGTCGATTTCTATTCGGGCATCATCCTGCGCGCCATGGGCTTCCCGGTCGCGATGTTCACCGTGCTGTTCGCGGTCGCGCGGACGTGCGGCTGGATCGCGCAGTGGAAGGAGATGATCGAGGATCCGAACCAGAAGATCGGCCGGCCGCGTCAGCTCTATACCGGCGCGGTCAAGCGTGCCTACATCCCGATCGAGAAGCGTGGCTAGCCGCCTCTCCTCGACCTCCGGCGCGGCGCGCGGCGATCGGCGCGAACCCGATGTCGCGCGGGTCGTCCAGTTCTCCCCGCGCGAGCGCGGCTTGGCGTCGCCCGCAAATGACAATGTTCGACCGATCGACCGGCATATCCTGCAGCTTGTCGGGTCCGCCGTGATGCTCGCCCTCATGGCCGCAGGCTGGATCTACCTCTACCTATCCTGATCCGAGACCGGCCGTTCGCGCGGACGCCGCCACCGTGCGCCAATCGTCGATCGCCTCGAGCACGGCCGCCGCGGCGCGCCGACTCGGCGGCTCGCCGCCCTTGCCCAACAGGATCGCCACGTCACCGGCCGCCGCCTGCTGTGCCCGGCAGGCATCCGGGTCGCGCAGCAGAAGCTCGATCGCGGCGGCGAGACGGTCGGGCCGGCAATCCTCCTGGATCAGCTCCGGCATCACGGTGCGGCCGGCAATAATGTTGGGCAGCGCGACGTGGCTGACCCGGATCAGCCGGCGTGCGACGAATGCGCTCAGCGGGTTGAGCCGGTAGGCGATCACCGCCGGCGTGCGGCTGAGCGCCAACTCGAGCGCCACCGTGCCGGAGGCGGCCAGCGCAGCGGTCGCGGCGGCGAAGGCATCGAATTTCTCGCCCGTGTCGGCCAGCACGATCGCGGGCAGCTTCCAGCCCTGCACGCTCGCCGCGACCCGTTGGGCGACCGCCGGGACCGTCGGCAGCACGGCGACCAGACCGGGCACGCGGCTGCTCAAGCGCGCAACCGTCTCGGCGAAGATCGGCAGCAGGCGACCGATCTCGCCATGCCGGCTGCCGGCCAACACGCACAGGATCGGCGCGCCGGACGCGATGGCATGGCGCTGCCGGAAGGCGGCGCCGTCGCCATGGCCCGCGCCGCTCTCGATCACGGGATGCCCGACAAACCGGCAGTCGATACCGTGGGCGGAAAAGAACGGCGGCTCGAATGGCAGCAGCGCGAGCAACCGGTCGAAGGCGCGCCGCAGTTCCTTGGCGCGGCCGGGCCGCCAGGCCCAGACCTGCGGCGCGACGTAGTGGACGCGCGGGAAGCCGAGCCCCGCGACGCGGCGGCTCACGCGCAGACAGAACGCCGGCGCATCGATCGTCACCACCGCCGACGGCCGGAGATCCCGGATCGTGTCCAGGGTCAATTTGATGCGACCGATCAGATGGGGCAGATGAGGGATCAGCTCGGCGGCGCCCATCAGGGACAGCTCGTCCATCGGGAACAGGCTGTCGAGTCCGGCCGCCTGCATCGCCACGCCGCCGATCCCGGCGAAGCGCGCGCGGCCGCCGGTCAGCGCGCTCAGGCTGTGCATCAGGCTGCCGCCGAGCTGGTCGCCGGACGGTTCGCCCGCCGCCAGGAAGATCAGCGGCGCACCTTCGGTCATCCCAGGTCCAGTCCCTCGAGGAACAAGCCAGCCGCATCGGCTGCGGCGACCATGCCGGCGAGGTCGAGGACCAAGGTCGCCCCGGCCTCGACCGCGATGCCGACGAGGCCGGCCGCCGCCGCCTGCTCGACCGTCGCGACGCCGACCGTCGGCAAATCGACCCGCCGATCCTGTGCCGGTTTCGCCAACTTGACGAGCACGCCGCCGGGACCTTCACGCCGCAGTCCGCCGACGCGCATGAGCAACGCATCGGTGCCCTCGACCGCCTCGACGCCGAGCACGATGCCTTGCTGCACCACCACGGCCTGGCCGACGTCGACCGCACCGAGCGCACGCGCGACCGCTACGCCGCGTGCGATATCGGCGCGCGCCTCGGTGCCGGGCGCGATACGGCCGAGCTGTCCCGCCGGGGCAGGCAGCGAACCCAACACGTCCTGGACGCCAACCACCCGGAAACCCTCGCGCTCGAGCTCCTCGATCACTGCACGCAGCAGCCCGTCATCGCCGAGCGCGCGCAACCCGATCCGCGCCAGCAGCTGCGCGCCCTTGACGTCCGGCTTGAGCGCCAGCAGCGAGGGGCGCCGAACCGCACCGGCCAGCACGATCTCGCGCACACCGGCGCCGCGCAGCAGCTCGAACACGCGGCCGGCGGCGCCGAGCGCCGCCCAGCCGTGCGGCACGCCTTCGACGGTCGCGACGTCGGCCTGGCCCTCGAGCGCGACCACGAAGCACGGCCGCGCCGCCTGCCGGCAGGCGTCGATCAAGCGGCGCGGCAGCGCACCGCCGCCCGCCAGAATGCCGAGCGGGCCATCGTTCACCGGATCAGATCCGCAAAGCGGACATCGCGCGCCCGATCACTTGGGCTGGCAGATCGCGCGCGAGGAGTCGGTGCGGATGAAATCGATGATGTCGATCACCGGACCGGTGTCGTGGAACAGCTCGGCGACATCCAATAGCCGCTCCTGCATCGTGCCCTCCTGGGCGAACAGGAGCCGATAGGCGTTGCGCAGCGAGTGAATCTCCTCGCGCGAGAAGCCGCGGCGTTTCAGGCCGACGATGTTCAAGCCCGACAGCCGCGCGCGATCGCCCATCACCGAGCCATAAGGAATCACGTCGTTTTCGACACCCGACATGCCGCCGATCATGGCGTGCCGACCGATCCGGACGAACTGGTGCACCGCCGCGAGCCCGCCCACATAGGCAAAGTCGCCGACCTGCACGTGGCCGCCCAGGGTCGCGTTGTTGGCCATCACGACGTTGTTGCCGACCGTGCAGTCGTGCGCGACATGCACGCCGACCATGAACAGCCCGTTGTCGCCGACCGTGGTGATGATGTTGCCGAACGCGGTGCCGGGATTCATGGTCACCTGCTCGCGGATCGTGTTGTTGGCGCCGATCACCAGCTCCGAGCGCTCGCCGATCGGCTTCAGGACCTGCGGCGGCTCGCCGATCGACGCGAACGGATAGATCACCGTGCCGGGACCGATCTTTGTATGGCCGGCGACCACGACATGGCTGATCAGGCGCACCGCGTCGCCGAGCTCGACCTGCGGCCCGACATGACAATACGGACCGACGATCGTGGTCGAGCCGAGCTCGGCGCCGCGCTCGACGATGGCGGTTGGATGGATTTGAGCCATTACTCTGTCAGGATCATCGCGGCATAGGTGGCTTCAGCGACCAAATTGTCCTTGACCATGGCCTTGGCGCTGAACTTCCACACTGGACCCCGCTGCCTTTCCTTGCGCACGTGGATATGGATCGTGTCGCCCGGCACCACCGGCTTGCGGAAGCGCGCGTCGTCGACCGACATGAAATAGACCAGCTTGCCTTCGGCGGCCGGCCCGAGGCTGTGGACCACCAAGACCGCGGCGGTCTGCGCCATCGCCTCGATGATGAGCACGCCCGGCATCACCGGCCGGGCGGGGAAATGGCCCTGAAAGTACGGCTCGTTGATCGACACGTTCTTGACGCCGGTTGCGCTGGCGTTGGCGACGACGTCGACCACCCTGTCGATCATCAACATCGGGTAGCGATGGGGGATCATCTCCATCACGCGGCCGATGTCGATCTCCGCCACACTCTCCTGGAGGGTATCTCCATCCATCCGTCAGTCGCCCTTCTTCCTGGCCAGACGCGTCAATGCCAGCGCCTGTCGGTGCCATTGGCGGATCGGCACGGCCGGCGAACCACCGACCTCGCCCCCCCGCTCGATATCGCGCATAACACCCCCTATGCCGCAACCCGCGCACCTTTACCGACTTTGAGGTGATCGCTCAAGCCTACCTGCCCGCCCAGGACCACGTGATCCTCGAGCCGCGGGCTGCCCGAAATCCCCGCTTGGGCGGCGATGATGCAACTCTGCCCAAGGCTCACCTTGTGCGCGATTTGCACGAGATTATCAATGATGCAGCCAGATCCGATCTCGGTATCGCCCGTCGCGCCGCGGTCGATCGCGGCGTTGGCACCGATCTCGACGTCGTCGTGGATGATCACCCAGCCAAGCTGCGGAACGCGCTCGAGGCCGCTGGCACCGGCCACGAAACCGACGCCCAGCCGGCCGAGCCCCGCGGGGCCAGATGCGGATCCGGGACCCGATCGGCGCATGGCGGATCGTCACCCCGGCGCCGATTCGGCACTCTGCCCCACGACACATCCGACGCCGATCACGGCCTGGCCTGGGCGCGGATTTGGCAGCACTCAGCCAGCTCGACCCCGGCACCCCAGGGCGTCGGCTGGAAACTCCAGGCTGAACGATCCGCGGCGCGCGAAGAACCGAGGATCCACCATCGCTATTTTTGCAGTGGCGGCAGCTTGATCGCCACCGTCTTCAGCCGGCCGTCGAGACGCCGCTTCACGTCCTCGGTGATGTCGAGATTGGCGTCCGCCAGCATCGCGCCCTGCTTCGGTAGGATCAGGTTGAGGCCGCGCTCTTTCGCGATCTCCTTCAGGACGCCGTTCATGGCGACGTCGACTTGGCGCATGCCGTCGGCGAACGCGGCGTCGAGCTGCCGCTTGCGGGCCGCCATGAAGCGCTGCGATTCACCGGCCTGCTGCTCGAAATTCCGCCGGCGCTCGTTGAAGGCGTCAGCCGACAACAGGGTGCGCTGTTGCTGCAGGTCCTGATCGGCGGCCCGCAGATCGTTCTCGCGCTTGGTCAAGTCGGCGCGGAAGCCGGCCTCTTCCTTCTGCATCTGCTCGCGGATGCTCTTCATCACGCTCGCCTGCTCCTGGATCTGCGCCATGTCGACGACGGCGATCGTCGGCGCGGGCAATGGACCGGTCGATGGAGGCGCGGACGCCGGCGCGCTGCGCGGCGCCGGTGCCGCCGGCGGGGTCTGCGCCATGACGGGCGAGGCGACCGCGGCCAAAAGGCCGACGATCATCAAATGGCGGAAGAGCTTGCGCATGGTCAGAATTGAGTCCCAAAGCCGAAACGGAATAGTTCTCTCTGGTCGCCTGGCTGCTTGATATAGGGCTCGGCGATGTCGATCCGGATCGGGCCGAACGGCGATTTCCACGAGAAGCCGATGCCGGCCGAAGCGCGAATGCAACCGCAATCGGTAACCAGCGGCGCCTGGACCTGGTTAGCATTGAGACCGTACTTGGGCAGTCCTGAATCGGTCGAGAGGCCGGCTGCGGTGAAGATACGGCCGGTGATCCCGAGCTCCTTCGGCAGACCGAGCGGCACGGTCTCCTCGATCGTTCCGACATAATATTCGCGGCCGCCGAGCGCGTTGCCGCTGAGCGGGTCGCGGGGTCCGGTGCCGCCCAGCGCGAAACCCGGGAAATTGCCGCTGCCCGGGAAGAACCGGTCATTGATGCGCACGGTCTGCGTGGGAATGAAACCGTAGTCGTTGCCCAGGCCGCGGATGTACCCGGCCTCGGCGCGCACCCCGAAGATATAGTCCGGCGGCGCGATCGGCACGTAGTACGAGGCCTTCGGTCGTACTCGAGCATACTCGACCTGGCCGCCGACACCTGCGTAGTCGGTGCCCAGACTCACGAGATAACCGCCGGTCGGCTCGAGACGGTTGTCCAGGCGATCGTAGGTGAGGTCCTGGCTGACCATCGAGGTCGTGTAGTTGCCGGCCTCATCCGCAATGAATTGCGAGGCGCCCGCCTGCACATTGTAGACGCTGTCGTCGCGCAGCGTGTAGGACAGGGTCTGGCGCAGATGCTCGGTCAGCTGATAGCCCATGCGCGGGCGGAAGCCGGTGCTGGCGAACTCATAGTCGCTGGTCGTGATCAGGTTGCGCTGGATGTGGAACACGTCGATGCCGGCAGCGATATTGCGATCGAGGAAGTAGGGCTCCGTGAAACTGACGTCATATTGCTGGCGAACCGCCGACAAGGTCGTCGACACACGCAGATCGTCGCCGGTGCCGAGCAGATTGCGCTCGCGCATCGTGACCTCACCGATGATGCTTTCACTCGTCGAGTAGCCGGCGCCCACGGTGATCTCGCCGGTCGACTGCTCCTCGACAGTCACCTGGATCACCGTCTTGTCGGGCGATGAGCCCGCGACATTGTTGACGTCGACCTTCTTGAAGAATCCTAGATTGCGGATACGCTGCTGCGAGCGCCGAAGCTTCGCCGTGTTGAACGCGTCGCCCTCGACCAGCCTGAACTCGCGGCGGATCACCTTGTCGAGAGTGCGCACGTTGCCGACGATATCGATGCGCTCGACGAACACCTTCGGGCCTTCGCGGATTTCGTAGGTCAGGCCGATCGTGCGCGCCTGTCGATCGCGCTTCACGACCGCCTCGATCTCGACGAAGGCGTAGCCCAGATTGCCGACCTCGTCGCTCAACTTCTTGATGGTGTCGTCCACCTTCTCCGCGTCATACCAGTCGCCCTCTTCCGTCAAGAGCTGCGACTGCAGCACCTCGACGTCGAGATTCTTGAGCGTGGTCGAGATGTCGATCTTGCCGAATTTGTAGCGCCCGCCTTCTTCGATCGTGAAGGTCAGATAGAACGAGCTCTGGTCCGGCGCGAGCTCCGCCACCGCCGACAAGACCTTGAAGTCGGCATAGCCGTTCTTGAGATAGAAGCGCCGCAACAGTTCGCGGTCGTAGGTGACGCGGTCCGGATCGTAGCTGTCGTCGCTGGTCAGGAACCGGTACCAGCGGCTTTCCACGGTCTGGATCGCGCCCCGCAGCGAGCCGTCGCTGAATTGCTTGTTGCCGATGAACGTGATCCGGCTGATGCCGGTGCGCGAGCCTTCGTGGATCTCGAAAACGAGATCCACGCGGTTCTGCGGCAGCTGGATGACCTTCGGCTCGACGGTTGCCGCGAAGCGGCCGTTGCGCCGGTAGAGGTCGAGAACGCGCTTGACGTCGTTCTGCACCTTGGTGCGGGTGTAGACGACGCGCGGCCGGAGTTGGACCTCGTCGAGCAGCGTCTTGTCTTCGAGCTTCTTGTTCCCCTCGAAGGCGATGCGGTTGATGATCGGATTCTCGACCACGCGAACGATCAGATCGCCGCCCTGCCGCCCGATCGTCACGTCCGCGAACAGCCCGGTCGCGAACAGCGTCTTCAGCGACTTGTCGATCTCCGCCGGATCGAAATTGTCGCCGACCTTCAAGGTCAGATAGGAGCGGATCGTGTCCGGCTCGATGCGTTGGCTGCCCTCGATGCGGATCTGCTGGACGCGCGCCGATATCGTGCTCTGGCCGAAGGCCGGCGGTCCCGATCCAGCCGCGGCCAAGCCTGTCCCCAAAAGGACAAGCCACATCAGAAAGCGAAGCAACCGCGATCCCCCTCGATTGCCGGCTAGCTTATCAGGGATAGGAAGCGAGCCACGACGCCCAAATGGACGAGATCGTTCCAGGTCGCGAAGATCATCAAGGCAAGCACCGCCGCGAGACCGGCCATCGAGCCGTATTCCTGGGCGCGGCGGCCAAGCGGCCGGCCACGGACGATTTCGGCCGCATAGAACACCAGATGGCCGCCGTCCAGCACGGGGATGGGGAAGAGATTGATCAGCCCCAGATTGATCGACAGCAAGGCAAGGAACCAGACCGTATAGACGAAGCCGTCGCGGGTGACCTGACCCGACATCTGTGCGATGCGCAGCACCCCGCCGATCTCGTCGCTCGGACGGGTCCCTGCGACGATCTGCCCGAGCGCGTGCAGCGTACCCGTCGTGAGGTGCCAGGTTTCGCGCGTCGCCTGCCAGGCAGCGGTCGCCGGGTCATGGCGAACGACGCGCATCTGGTTCGATCGGACGCCGAGCTTGCCGATGCGCTGTTCGTTGCCGAAGCGGTCGGTGAATTGGTCGACCTTCGGGGTGACGGCGAGCGAGACCGGCTTGCCGTCACGCTCGACGATCACCGATAAGCGCTCGCCGGGGCGCGCCATGATGATGCGCTGCATGTCCTCGAAGCGCTCGATGGCTTGGCCGTCGATCGACTGCACCAGATCGCCGGCCTGGAAGCCGGCCGCCGCCGCGGCGCTCTCGGCGTCGACGCTGTCGATGGTCGGCGGCGTGTAGGGCTGCCCGACGGTCATGTAGAGGCCGCTGAGCACGACGATCGCGAACAGGAAGTTCGCCGCCGGGCCGCCGACCACGATCGCAGCGCGCTGGCCGACCCGCTTGTGCGGGAACGCGACCGCCTGCTCCTCCGGCGTCAACGCGACCGGCGCGGCCGTACTGCTCGCCACGTCGTTGTCGCCGAACATCTTGACGTAGCCGCCGAGCGGTATCGCGCTGAACTTCCAGCGCGTGCCCGAGCGCGCCGTCCAGCCGAACAACTCCGGGCCGAACCCGATCGAGAACACGTCAACGCGCACGCCGTTCCAGCGCGCGATCACGAAGTGACCCATCTCGTGGACGAACACCAGCAGCGTCAGAATGATGACGAACGGCAAGACGGTGTCGAGCAGTCCGTTGATCAGATCCATGAACAAAGCCAAACAGCCTCACAGCCTCAAATCGGTTAGCCGACAGACCTCAAGCAACCCGCATCTCGCGCGTCACCCACTATGCGACGAAGCGTGTCGAAACTATGGCACTCTCGGCCTGGCGTCGGGCCGCCGCATCGATGTCGCGCACGTCGTCAAGGCTGGCGATGGCGTAACCAGGCATTGCGCTCACCGTCTCCTCGACCACCCGAGCGATATCCAAAAAACCCAGCCGGTCGGCCAGGAATCCGGCCACGGCCACCTCGTTGGCGGCGTTCAGGATGGTAGGGGCCGCTCCGCCCGTCCGCAAGGCTTCGCGGGCCAGCCGGAGCGCCGGAAAGCGCTCGTCATCCGGCGCCTCGAAGGTCAGCCTGCCGAGCGCCGCCAGGTCGAGCCGCGCCGCCGGGGTCGGCATGCGGTCCGGATAGGCCAGGGCATGGGCGATCGGGGTGCGCATATCGGGTGGCCCGAGCTGCGCCAGCACCGAGCCGTCGATATAGGCGACCATGCTATGGATGACCGATTGGGGATGGATCAGCACTTCGATCCGGGGCTCGGGCAGCCCGAACAGGTAGAAGGCCTCGATAATCTCGAGCCCCTTGTTCATCATGGTCGCCGAATCGACCGAGATCTTGGCGCCCATCGACCAGTTGGGGTGGGCGACCGCCTCGGCCGGGGTCGCCCGGCGCATCTGGTCAAGGCTCTTGGTCCGGAATGGTCCGCCCGACGCGGTCAGGATGATGCGCTCGACCGCGCCCGCCTGCGCGGTGTCGAAGACCTGGAAAATCGCATTGTGCTCGGAATCGACCGGCAGCAACGTGGCGCCGCAACGCGCGATCTCGGCCATCATGAGTGAGCCCGCCGAGACCAGGCATTCCTTGCTCGCGAACGCCACGCAGGCGCCCCGCCGGATCGCCGCCAGCGTCGATGCCAGGCCGGCGACGCCGACGATCGCCGACATGACCAGGGCGGCCGGTCGATCGGCCGCCTCATTGACCGCCGCATCACCGGCCGCGGCCTCGATGCCAGTGCCGGCGAGCCGCGCCTTGAGCTCGTCATATGCGGTCGGGTCGGCGATCACGGCCAGCTTGGCGCGCACGGCCTGGGCCTGCTCGGCCAGCAGCTTGACGTTGCGCCCGGCGGTCAGCGCCTCGACCGCGAAGCGCTCGGGCGCCCGTGCGACCAGGTCGAGAGTGCTGCAGCCGACCGATCCAGTCGAGCCCAGCACCGTCAGGCTGCGCGGCGTCCGCGTCATGACCATCCGACCAAGCTACCACCCTTCAACCACACCAACAGCGCGACGATCGGCGTCGTCGCCAACAGGCCGTCGACCCTGTCGAGCAGCCCGCCATGGCCCGGGATCAGCGCCCCGGTATCCTTGACGCCGAACCGCCGTTTGACCAACGACTCGCCGAGATCGCCGGCCTGGGCGACCACCGCCAGACCGCCGCCAATCAGCGCCGCGACGACCAACCCAGCGCCGTCCAGCAACGCTGCCACGAGCCCGCTGACCAGCGCCGCGCACACCACCCCGCCGAGCAGCCCGGCCCAGGTCTTGTTGGGGCTGATCCGCGGCGCCAGACGCGGCCCGCCGAGCGACCGCCCGACCGCGTAGGCCCCAATATCGGTCGCCCACACCACGGCGAGCAGCCAGAATATCATCGACCGCCCGCCGACCGGCTGATCGCGCAGCCAGACGAACGCCAGGCAAGGCACACCGATCGCCAGCAGGCCGGCGGCCAGCCAGCCGGGAGCCTCTACACCGTCGCCCCGGGCGAGTCCATAGATGAGCGCCACGCCAGCCAGCAAGCCGAGCCCGCTCTGCCACGGCGCGATGCCGGCGGCGGTCGCTCCGATCCCGGCCACCGCGCCCGCGCCCACCACGAGCCCGGCCGCCCCGACCCGGTCGGCCGCCGTCATGCGGGCCCATTCCCGGGCCATCAGCGCCGCTGCCAGCGCGATCCACAGGGCGAACACCAGACCGCCGAGCGCGACCAGGCCGAGCGCCAGCGGCGCCAGCACCAGGGCCGACAGGATCCGATTGCGCAGCGGGTGGAGCGGAGCCGCCGGCAGCGCGGCCTCAGCCGGCAACGGCGCCATAGCGGCGGTCGCGGCGGTGGAATTCGGTGATCGCATGCTCGAGGTCGGCCTTGGCGAAATCCGGCCACAGCACGTCGAGGAACAGCAGCTCGGAATAGGCGGATTGCCAGAGCAGGAAGTTGCTCAGGCGCTTCTCGCCGCTGGTCCGGATGATCAGGTCGGGGTCGGGCATCCCGACGGTCGTGAGCGACGCGGCGATCCGCGCCTCGGTGATCGCGTCGCTCGACAGCCGACCCGCCGCGACCTGCTCGACCAGGGCCCGCACCGCCTCGGTGATCTCGTCGCGGCCGCCATAGTTCAGGGCGATCACCAGGGTGAGGCCGCGATTGCCGGCGGTCTGCTGCTCGGCATGGTCGATCAGCGAGATGATGTCCGGAGCCAGGCGCTGGCGGTTGCCGATCACCCGAAGCCGTACATTGTTGCGATG
>Ga0302324_100021296_pt1 | contig 12641 bp, 10 predicted proteins | sample Palsa_T0_1_FD_201949 | JGI IMG/M metagenome (GOLD analysis project Ga0302324, IMG submission 201949) | Peat permafrost microbial communities from Stordalen Mire near Abisko, Sweden - Palsa_T0_1 | ecosystem: Environmental > Terrestrial > Soil > Palsa > Peat permafrost | place: Sweden: Abisko...
TCGGCGATGTTATTTTCCGTATCGGCCAGATTCCGCACTTCATCGAGCAGGCACGATCAGAGCTGACCGACTCCGATCCCATCTTCATCTCGGCCGCGGTTGAAGAGAACCAAGGCAATATCAATCTGGTGGACAGTGTCGCGACTGACATTCCGGCCGGATCGCCGCTGAAGGCGCAGTATGAAAAAGTCGCACCCGCGGCGAAGAAGGCGCTCACCGACTTCAACAACTGGATGACGAACGACCTGGCCAAGCGTCCCGCGGACGGCCGCAGCTGGCGGCTCGGCAAAGAGTGGTACGACGAAAAGTTCCACTACGTAATGGAGACTTCGATAACGCCCGAGCAGTTGCTGGCCGACGCCGAAGCCAACGTGAAGGTCATTCGCGCCGAGATGCTGCAACTGGCACTCCCCCTCTACAAAAAGATGTATCCCGGGCAGGATGACTACGGCACTCCGCCGGCGCGCGAACGCGAGAACAAGATCATCGCTGCGGTGCTCACGAAGATCAGCGACGAACATCCCCAGCGGGACCAGCTGATTGAAGCCGTCAAGGCAGACCTGGAAGGCATCAAGCATTTCATTCGCGAGAAGAGGATCGTCTCCCTCGGTAGCCGCGACAACCTGAAAGTGATCCCCACGCCGGAGTTTATGCGCGGCAGCTATTCAGTCGCGGGGTTCCACGGCGCGCCTCCGCTTGAGCCTACGGCGGAAGCGCAGTATTGGGTGACGCCCATCGACCCCAAGATGCCGGAGGCGAAGGCTGAGAGCAAACTACGGGAGTACAACAGCTACACGCTGAAGTGGCTCACCATTCACGAGGCGCTGCCCGGGCATTACGTGCAGGCCGAACACGCCGACGACGTTGAGCCTCCGAACCGCCGCGTGTTGCGCGACATCTTTGGAAATGGGGCATACGTCGAGGGATGGGCGGAGTACATCGCCGATGTCATGACCGAGGAAGGCTATCTTGATCACAGTCCTAAGTTCGGCCTGGTGCGGCGCAAGATCCTGCTGCGCGCCGTCTCGAACAGCATCCTCGACATTCGCCTGCAGACGATGAACATGACCGACCAGCAGGCGATGGACCTGATGCTGAACGACACCTTCCAGACGCAGGCTGAGGCCGAAGGCAAACTGCGGCGTGCCAAGCTGACTTCAACGCAACTGCCAACGTATTTCGTCGGCATACGGCAGTGGTGGGAGCTGCGCAAGAAATATCAGACGGCAAAGGGCAGCGCCTTCAACCTCGAGGAATTTCACAACAAAGCGCTCGATCAGGGCCCTCTGCCGATTGAGTACTTGGAGAAGATCATTTTGCCGGGAATGTAGAGTAGGTCTGATCATTTTGGTTCTGGGCGTCGATGCCGCCGGCAAGTGGCATCGCCGCCGTCGCAGGCAAATCCCGCGCAGACAACCTGGTCCACCGACCGCGCCAAGGCCAACTGAGCCCCAAGAACATTCCGGTCGATATCGTCTCCGGCACAGGTGATTACAAAGGAGGGACACTCCGAGAGACTCATTGCCGCGTCCGGCTCTTACCTGATTCGTTGCCGGATGCCGAGGGCGAGGTGATCGACGAACAGACGTAGAGGCACCGTTGGGCATTTGATGCCACCGCCTCGCAGCACGAAAACGAGCGGCTCCGAAGCGACTTGAACTTTGGTATGCCAATGTATACATTGAGCATCCCGCCCGGAAGGGCGCTGTCTTGGTCGCCAAGGAGATCCATCTGGCAAAAGGTATCTATCTGCTCACGGGCGGTGCGAGCCTCATCGGCTCGCACATAGCCGATCAGTTGCTGGCCGAGGGCGCCCAGGAGATTCGCCTGCTGGACAATTATTCCCTGGGTACACCGTCGATGATCGAGCATCTGGAGCGCGAGCCGCGCATCCGGCGTATTCGAGGGGATGTCCTGCGGTTGCCTGACCTTCTGGAGGCGACGAAGGATGTGGACGGGGTGTTCGCGCTCGCCGGCTATCTGACGCTGCCAATGGCGCAGGATCCATTCACCGGGGTCTCGGTCAACACGGTCGGGATGGTGAACACCCTCGAGGCCTGCCGTTTCAACCGGGTTCGCCGCGTGGTGTTCTCATCTTCGGTGGCCGTCTACGGCGCGCCCGCCGAGTATCCCATCCGTGAAGAAACCGGATACGTGAGCGCAGCGCTCCAGCCTCCCTCGCTCCTGTACGGCGCGAGCAAGCTGTTGGGAGAGGGTTTGTGCGCGCGCTATGCGCGCAGCTTCGGCCTAGAATTCAACGCCCTGCGCTTCGCGTCCGTTTATGGCGAGCGCCAGCATGCACGCGCCGTCAACGCCGTATTCGTCGCGCAGGTCTGCGATCAGGTGCGACGCGGAGAGGCCCCCGTCATTGAAGGTGACGGCAGCGAAGTCCACGACTATGTGTACGTTACCGACGTCGCGCGCGCGTGTGTGCTCGCGGTGCACAGCGCGTCCCACGGTCATGTGCTGAACGTGGCGACGGGCGTGGACACCACCGCGACGCGCGTTGCCGAAATTGCGCTCGAGCTCTGCGGCCGTCAGGACTTGCAACCGACGTATCGCGAAGACCGCCGCGCCGTGCGCTCAGCCGCAGGGACGCGCCTCGAATTCAGTCGTGAGAAGGCGGCACGGGAGCTGGGCTGGGAGCCGCGCGTGAGCCTCGAGGCGGGCATGCGCCGCCTCATCGAATGGCAAAAGACGCAGAGCTGAGCCGTGAAACGCAACAAGACTCCGGCGCCCGTCGATGCAGAGCGTCTGCCCCGAGGAGAGACGGCCTACCGATACATCAGAAGCGCCATCCAAGGAGGGCAGTTAAGGCCGGGGGAACGACTGCGTGAGATCGACCTCGCCAAGCAGATCGGGCTGAGCCGAACACCGATACGGGAGGCCTTGAGCCGGCTGGAGGCCGAGGGCTTGGTGGCGCATGACGCGACACGCGGCGTGGTCGTGGCGGAGCTCGATTACAGCATGGTAACGGAGCTCTATTACATGCGTGAGGTTCTCGAAGGGACGGCTGCGCGCCTCGCGGCCCAGCACGCATCCGATGTGGAGATCTCCATCCTGTCCGATCTCTGTCAGCAGTACGAGGCGGCGCTCGGCGACGAAGCAGCTCTCACCGTCAGCAACCGACGCTTCCATGAAACGCTCTATCGATGCAGTCACAACCGCTATCTTTTGAACATGGTGACGGTGCTGCATGACGCCTTATTCCTCTTGGGCCGTACCACGCTCGGTAGTCCCGAGCGTGCCGCGGAAACGCTGGGCGAGCACCGTGCGGTCGTCACCGCCATTCGTGCCCGGGATGCAGACGCGGCCGAGGACGCGCTGCGCGCCCACATTCGAAATGCACAGAAGGTAAGGATGCAGAAGCTGTTCGCTTCTGCCTAGCTTGAGGCGGGGTTTTGTTCATTGACGGGAGCTACTTGATGTCTGAGACCGAAAAGTACGACGTGGTGATAGTGGGCGCGGGCAATGCCGCGCTCTGCGCAGCGCTCTCGGCGCGGGAAAGCGGTGCACGGGTGCTCGTGCTCGAGAAGGCGCCGCTCGAGGAGCGCGGCGGCAACTCGCTCTTCACCGCCGGAGGCTTTCGTTTTGTTCACGACGGCGTTGAGGATCTGCGCAAGGATGTGCTCACAGACCTCTCGGAGGCCGAAGTCAATCAGATCGTCATGCCCAAGCTCACCAAGGAGCAATACATCGAGGATCTGATGCGTGTGACCGAGGATGAGAGCGATGAGCAACTCGCCGAGATGCTCATCGCTCGATCGCGTGAGACGATCGTGTGGATGCGCTCCTACGGCGTGCGTTTCATCCCGATGTTCGGACGCCAATCGTACAAGGTGGAGGGCAAGCACCATTTCTACGGCGGGGTGAACATCGAGGCAGTGGGCGGCGGCTTCGGGCTGGTCGATGCCTTGATCAAGCGCGCGGAGAAGCTCGGCATCGAGATCCGCTACGGCACGGAGCTGCGCGAGCTCAAGCAGGATCAGAAGGGAAACGTGACCGGCGCGCGCGTCAAGGGTCCGGAAGGGTACGAGGGGATCGCCGCCCGCGCGGTGGTACTCGCCTGTGGAGGCTTCGAGGCCAATCCCGAGATGCGCACCCGCTATTTGGGTCCGGGCTGGGAGCTGTGCCGGGTGCGCGGTACGCGGCATAACACCGGCGGCGGCATTCGTGCGGCGCTCGACATCGGCGCTCAACCCTTCGGTGGCTGGTCGACCTGCCATGCCGTGCAGTGGGACATCAGCGCGCCGCCGTTCGGCGATCGCGTGGTGCTCGACAATTTCCAGAAGCACTCTTATCCGATCGGTATCGTGGTCAACCTGAAAGGCGAGCGCTTTATCGACGAGGGCGCCGATTATCGCAACCACACCTACGCCAAGTACGGTCGCGAGGTGATGAAGCAGCCACGGCGCACCGCTGTCCAGATCTTCGATGCGAAAACCATCGGCATGGTGCGCGATGAGTATCGTATCAAGCAGGTTAGCAAGTTCGCGGCCGATTCCCTGGAGGAGCTCGCCACAGGACTCGACATCGATCCGCATGGACTTGTGCGCACCGTCAACCTGTTCAATGCCGCCTGCCGGCCCGGTTCCTACAATCCGTCGGTACTCGATGGCGTGAAGACCGTGGGCATCGAGCCGCCCAAATCGAACTGGGCGTTGCCGATCGACAAGCCACCGTTCACCGGCTTCATGGTGACCTGCGGCATTACCTTCACGTTCGGGGGCCTGCGCATCGATCGCGGTGCCGCGGTGCTGGATACGGGAGGCGAGCGGATCCCGGGACTGTTCGCGGCCGGCGAGCTCGTCGGCGGCATCTTCTACGGCAACTACTTGGGCGGCGCCGGCCTCATGTCGGGCGCCGTTTTCGGCCGGCAGGCTGGAAAGAGCGCCGCTGAGTTCGCGAGCGCCCGGGCCACGCCCGTGTGAGCGCGCCGCTGCGCAAGCTGTCCGCTGTGTTCGCACGCGGCGGCACCTCCAAGGCGCTGCTGTTCCATCGCCGCGACTTGCCTGCCGATTCTGAATCGTGGGCGCCGATCTTTCTCGCCGCTTTGGGGAGCCCCGATCCGCACGGGCGGCAGCTCGATGGGATGGGCGGCGGGACCTCGTCGCTGTCGAAGGTCTGCGTGATCGGTCCGCCGACCCGCGCCGATGCCGACGTTGACTACACCTTCGCACAAATCGCGGTGGACCGGGCGAGCGTGGACTACGGTGCGAACTGCGGCAACATGTCCGCGGCCATCGGTCCATTCGCCGTCGACGAGCGGCTCGTGTCCACGCCGCGCGACGGTGAGATCACGGTGCGCATTCACAACACCAACACGGGTAAATTGATCCACTCGAGTTTCGAGGTGCTGGTCGGGCGCGCACGCGTGGATGGGCCACTGCACATCGATGGCGTGGCGGGATCGGGAGCGCCGATCCGCTTGGAGTTCCGCGATCTGGCCGGGGCGCGGACGGGCCGGCTGTTGCCGGCTGGAGGCGCGCTGCATGAGCTGCGGCATCCGCGCGGCGACAGCATCCGCGCCAGCATGGTGGATGCGGGCAATCCTTGTGTCTTCGTGGACGCGACGGCGCTGGGCCTCGACGGAACCGAGCCTGCTGAGCGACTCGAATCGGATGCCCCTCTGATGCAGGCGCTCGAGGCGCTGCGCCGTCAGGCTGCGGTGATCATGGGACTCGCGCCCGATGAGGAACGGGCCGGCGTGAGCCGCGCGGTGCCCTTCATCGGCATGGTCGCGCGCAGCCGTCCCTGGATGTCGCGCTCGGGCCAACGCTTCGGCGCCGACGATGCAGACCTCTCCGTGCGCATGCTCTCCAGCGGGAATGCGCATCGAGCCATTCCGATCACTTCCGCGCTGTGCGCCGCCGTCGCTTGTCGAACGCCCGGCACGCTGCCGGGTGAGCTCTGCGGCTCGTCGTCGGGTCCGCTGCGCATCGGCCATCCTTCGGGCGTGATCGTCGTCGAGGCCGAGCGCGAGCGTGAATCCGGAGAGGTTCGGCATGCGAGCGTCTACCGAACGGCGCGCCGGCTCTTCGAGGGCCAAGTCCTCTATTAAGTCCGCATCGCGAAGGGATCGCGTGCGACGCCCGAGAAATCGATCATCACATTTTTGCTGGCGAGGAATTCATCGAGCGCCTGCTTGCCCTTCTCGCGACCAAAGCCGCTTTCCTTGAAGCCGCCGAAGGGCGTCTGCACGGCGAGCGAGCGATAGGTATTCACCCACACTTGCCCCGCGCGCAGGGCGCGGGTCATGCGCAGGGCGCGCGATAGATTTTCCGTCCACACTCCCGCCGCGAGACCATAGCGCGTCGCGTTGGCGATGCGGATCGCCTCTTCCTCGTCTTCGAACGGGATGACTGCGAGCACCGGCCCGAACACTTCTTCCTGCGCGATTTCCATCTCGTTGCGAACATCGGCAAACACCGTGGGCTCGACGAAGAAGCCACGCTCCAGCCCAGGACCTCGAGCGGCGTTGCCGCCCGCGACCACCCGAGCGCCTTCGGCGCAGGCGCGCTCGATGAATGCGAGGATGCGGCGGAATTGCGGTTCGTTCGCCGCCGTCCCCATGTCGGTGGCCGGATCGAGCGGATCGCCGAGGCGGATCGCACGGGTGCGCTCGCCGAGGCTCTCGACGATCCGATCGTGAACACTGCGCTGCACGAGAAGGCGCGAGCCGGCAACGCACGTCTGGCCGGTGGCGCCGAAGATGCCGGCGAGAGCTCCGATCGCTGCGTGCTCCAGGTTTGCGTCCTCGAAAATGATGTTGGGTGATTTGCCGCCGAGTTCCAGCGTCACCGGCACCAGACGGCGGCCCGCCGCTGCTGCGATCTCGCGGCCGACGGCCGCGCTCCCGGTGAAACTGATCTTGGCCACGCCGCCTTCGACCAGCGCACGCCCGACTTCGCCCGCGCCGCACACGACATTGATGACGCCGGGAGGAAATCCCGCCGCCTCGACGAAGCGACAAAACTCCAGGGTGGTCACGGAAGCGTGCTCGGAGGGCTTGATCACGACGCAGTTGCCGGTGGCGAGCGCCGGGGCGAGCTTGTTCGCCAGCAAGCCCATCGGCGAGTTCCACGCGGTGATGAGCGCGACGACGCCCAGCGGCTCGCGCGTCGCATAGTCGAACACATCGCGTTGATCGAGCGGAATCTGCTGACCCCAGAGCTTGTCCGCATAACCCGCAAAGAAGCGGTATTGCCGCGCCGCCAAGACCATCTGGATCTGGGTCTCGCGGATAATCTTGCCGTTGTCGGTGCTCTCCAGACGCCCCATGCGTTCGGCATCGGCCTGCAGTAAATCGGCGAGCTTCGCCATGAGGCGGCCGCGCTCGTATCCCGAGACTCGGCTCCAAGTACGCTCGAAGCAATCGCGAGCGGCTGCGATTGCCGCCTCGACGTCTTCGGCCTCCGCCTGTGCAATCGTGGCCCACGGCAGAGCGGTGTACGGATTGATCGCGTTGAACCGGCGGCTCGCGCGTCCCTCGCGCCATTGCCCGGCGATGTGCAACAAATGATGCGGCAGCGGGCCGGAGCTAGGAGCGTTGCTCACAAGTGTCCCCTCGTGTATACACTGGCATACTAAAGAATACGAGACCGTTGGTCAAACGAGCGCTACATGCCCGCACACCGCAAAACTGCTTCCGCGGGTCCACCACTCGCTGCGCCGCTTGCCTCGTTCTGTCGCCAGGCGGCATGGAGTTCATTGCCGGCCGAAGTGCGCGAGAAAGCCCGTCTGCACGCGCTCGATACCTTGGGGCTCGCGCTTGCCTCGCATGCGCAGGCCTACGCGGCTCCGTCGCTTGCCGGAATCATTGCGGCCGCCGGGGCCGGTGAGTGCACCGTGATCGGAGACGAGCGCCGCCTCGCTCCGCGCGATGCCGCTTTCGCCAATGGCCTGCTCATGCACGGGTTGGACTACGACGACACGCATCCAGCGAGCATCGTGCATCCGAGCGTCGTGGGGCTGCCTGCCGCGCTTGCCATCGGCGAGCAGCTCGGCGCGTCGTGGAACGATGTTCTCGCCGCCTATGTGATCGGCGTCGAGACGGCCATCCGAATCGGTGCGGCCGTCCAGGGAGGTTTTCATCACGCGGGCTTTCATGCGACCGGTATTGTGTCCCATTTCGGCGCCGCGCTCGCGGCGGGAAAGCTGCTCGGCTTGTCGGAGGACCAGCTCGTCGCTGTCCAGGGCATCGCCGCCAGCACCGCCTCGGGTGTCCAGGTATTCCTCGAGGAGGGCGCTTGGTCGAAGCGGCTGCACCCGGGCTGGGGCGCCTTGGCGGGAATTACCGCGGCACATCTGGCGCGCGCTGGTTTTGTAGCGCCCACCCGGCCCTATGAGGGACGGTTCGGCCTGTTCGAATCGCACCTGCACGGGGGCACGGCAGATCACGACCAGATTACCCAACGCCTGGGCGAGGAGTGGCGCTTCCTCGAGACCGCGATCAAGCCGTATCCCGTGTGCCACTTCATCCATGGCTGCTTGGAAGCTGCCCTTGAGCTGCACGGAACATTCTCTTTGGGCGATCTCGAGCGAGTGATAGTTTCCCTACCGGCGGAAACGCTGCCCATCGTGGCCGAGCCCGCGGCGGTCAAGCAACGCGCCGCCACGGAGTACGAAGCCAAGTTCAGCGCACAGTTCGTGGTCGCGAAAGCCCTGTTGCTCGGCCGTTTCGGGCTGGCTGAGCTCACGCCCGCCGCCTTGTCGGACCCCGCGACCCAGGCCCTGGCGATGAAGGTGTCGTGTCGCGCCGACCCGCAAGCGCAGTTTCCGCGATATTATTCGGGAGGTCTCAGCATCGTGCTGAAGGACGGCCGCGAGCTGCACAGGCACGTGCCCATTAACAAGGGCGCGGGCCCGCGTGCGCTCTCAGCCCAGGACATCGAAGCGAAGTTTCTCGCGAACGCGACCCTGCGGCTCGACGAGCGCCACGCGCAAAGCGCGCTCGATGCCGTCATGAGCGGCGGGGACGGATCCGTGCGTTCCCTGATGCAGATCTTGGCCGCGCGACAGTCGGGGAGGGCCGCGTGACAGACGAATCCGGATTCAATGCGCTGGCGGACCGGCTGGCGATCACCGATCTCATCTATCGGTATTGCCGCGCGGTGGACCGCGTCGATATTCCGCTCGGCCATTCGATCTGGCATGACGATGCAATGGCCGATTACGGCGCGGACTTCTACCAAGGCAAGGGACGGGGAGCGATCGATCACATCTGTGCGCAGCATCGGCGCACGTTGCATCATTCTCACCAAGTGTCGAACATCCTCATCGAACTGGATCTCGATCGCGCCGGGAGCGAGGCTTATGCAATCGCCTCGCTCCGTGCATATCGCGACGAGAAACTATTTCAAATGACGATCTGGGGCCGCTACGTGGACCGCTGGTCGCGCCGCAATGGGCGCTGGGGATTGGACCATCGCCTCGCCATCCGCGATTTCGATGAGATCCGCGAAGTAACGCCGCTGCAGCATCACGACGTCGCTCGCAGAGACCGCTCGGATCCGTCCTACGGCGCCCTGGAACGCGATCCATGAAGGCGGCCTACATTCAGAACGGCCAGGTGCTCGTCGGCGACGTTCCTGAGCCGGTTCCCGGTGAGGGCCAGGCGTTGGTGCGCACCCACAGCTGCGGCTTATGCGCCTCGGAGCAGCATTTCCTCCATTCCGGCAAGAATGTCATCGAGCTCTCCCGCAAGCATGGCGGCCCTTACGCTCGGCTCGACTTCGAGCGTCCCTTCGTTCCCGGACACGAATATGTCGGCGAAGTCATCGACTACGGCCCGGGCAGCAAGCGCACGGTCAAGACCGGGCGCAGAGTCACTTCGGTGCCGGTGATGCGCCAAGCCGGCGCACATGCCGTGATCGGCTTCAGCCACGAGTGCCCCGGCGGCTGGGGAGAGCTCATGCTGCTCGACGAAGATGCCTTGATAGAAATCCCCTCGGGCCTCGAGGATGACATGGCGGCGATGACCGAGCCTCTCGCGGTAGGTCTCGAGCACGCGCGGCGCGGTCGCCCGACCCAGGAGGATACCGCGCTGGTGATCGGTTGCGGGGCCATCGGTCTCGGTGTCATCGCCGGCCTGAAGCTCTTGGGTATCGCCCCGATCATCGGCGCCGATTTCCACGCTGCACGTCGAGCGACCGCGATTTCCATGGGCGCGCACATTGCCGTCGATCCACGCGAACTGTCTCCTTATGCTCCCATTCCCGATCTCGGTAATTGTCGCGCCAATCTGGTCTACGAGTGTGTCGGCCTGCCAGGGGTCTTGCAGCAGATCATCGCCGCCGTCGCCTTCGAGGCGAGGATCGTGATGGGCGGCTATTGCATGGAAGCCGATCAGTTCTACGTCTTCGCCGCGCAGAACAAACGGCTGACCGTGCATTTCGCCGCCGGCGAGGAACAACAAGATATGGAGTTGGCCCTGCGCTCCATCGCCGACGGCAGGATCGATATCCGGCCATGGCTGAGCGAGCGCATCGGCCTTGGATCCGTCGCGGAGGCGGTCGCCCGTATGTCGGGCCCGCTGGCACCGATCCGTCATGTCATCGACCCACGCCGGCGATGAGTCGCGGACGCCTGCGCCGGCTCGGCATCGAGCAACTGAGCGTCTTCGGACTCCCGCCCGTCGATTTCATCAACCTGGCCGCCGACCTCGGGTGCGAGAGCATATCCACCGGCCTGACCGGGATCGGCTATAACCCGCACGGATATCCGGCGTTCTCGATGCGCGACGATGTCGGCCTGCGGCGGGAAATGAAAGCGGTCATGCGCGATCGTGGCGTCGCGATTTCGCTCGGCGAGGGATGCACTATCCGTCCCCAGAGCGACATTCGTGCCGCAGCCGGCGACATGGACATCCTGCGGGAGCTGGGGGCTGAACGGCTCAATACGGTGAGCATGGATCCCGACCTCGGCCGCAGCCTCGATCAGCTCGCGCTATTCGCCGAGATGGCTGCCGAGCGCGGCATGGCAGCGACGATCGAGCTCTGTCCCGCACTCACCATCAATACGCTCGGCGCCGCAGTCGCTGCGATTCGCCATGTCGGTCGGCGGGACTTGAGCCTCCTACTCGACACCATGCATTTCGGGCGTTCGGGCGCCACCGCTGCCGAGGTCGCCGCGCTCGATCCCGCGTTGATCGGCTACGTGCAACTCTCGGATGCGCCCCGGATCCCGAGCGAGCCCGACTATTTGAAGGAGGCGACGTTCGAGCGAATGGTGCCGGGCGAGGGCGACATGCCGCTGCGGGATTATCTCGACGCGCTACCGCCCGGTCTCACCATCAGCCTCGAAGTGCCGATGCGCTCGCAGGCCGAGGCAGGCATCGGACCGGAGATCCGCCTGCGGCGCTGTGTGGAGGCGGCGCGTCGGCTCTTGGCCGAGGTCGAGGCGGCCGACCCACAACTCGGTTCGGGGGGTCAAACCGATGATGAGCAATGATTTCAGGAACAAATACGGACCGGTCGCGCTCGTCACCGGTGCTTCATCAGGAATCGGCAAGTCGTTCGCTGAGCGGCTCGCGGAAATGGGCTTGGATCTCGTGTTGGTCGCGCGCCGGGTGCAGCGGATGGAATCTCTCGCCGTTCACTTGCGAGCAACGCATGGGGTCGCGGTGCAGGTATGCGCGATCGACCTTGCCGCGGCCGATGCGGCGGAGCGGATTGCCGATGTCACCGGATCGCTCGATATCGGGCTTCTGGTCAGCAATGCCGGCTTCGGACTCGGGGGAGACCACAGCGCCCATGATCCGCGAGCAATGACGGAGATGTTGATGGTGAACTGCCATGCTCCGATGCAGCTGGCGCATCGTTTCATACCCCGCCTTCGAAATCGCGGCAAGGGCGGCATCATTCTCACCAGCTCGGTAGAAGCCTTGATCGGCTGCCCTTATTCCGCGGCTTACTCGGCCAGCAAGGCTTTTGTGAAGAGCCTCGCAGAGGCGCTGTGGGGCGAACTCACGCCCGAAGGCATCGATGTCCTCGCGATTTGCCCGGGGGCGACCGATACCGAAGCGCTCGGCCGCCACGGCATCGACCCCACGACACTGCCGAATGTCATGTCCCCCGACGCGGTTGCGAAGCTCGCGCTGGAGAATCTGAGTCAAGGACCTGTGCTGATCACCAGCGAGCACTACCGCGCGACGTTCGACCGACTGCTGTCGATGCCCCGGCGGGACGCTCTCATGGCGATGGCCGCGCGCATGAAGCCTTGAGATCGTTTAAAGGAAAGCACGCATGCCGTTGAAGATCAGCCGTGTCGACACCGCCCACTGCCTGCTGGGCGAGGGACCCCTGTGGGATGCCGCCACCCACTCGCTCTATTTTCTGGACATCGGGCAAAAACGCATCCATCGCTACGACCCTCACGATGGAACGACGCGCAGCTGGGAAACGCCGTCCGGGGTAGGGGCCATGGCGCTGCGTGAGGCGGGCGGGGCGGTGCTCGCCATGGGCGATTCGATCTGCACGCTCGACTTCGACAGCGGGTCCATCACGCCCATCGCAAGCGCTCAGCAGCCCTCGCAGGCGATATTCAACGATGGCAAGGTCGACCGGCGCGGGCGCTTCGTGCTCGGCTCCTGCTGCACCGATCTCGTCAACCCGCAACCCATCGGGGGAGTGTTCAGCTTG